>CXWL01091322.1_pt1 | contig 24610 bp, 1 predicted proteins | sample 590931 | NCBI WGS metagenome assembly CXWL01 (sample SAMEA3498368, study PRJEB10139) | groundwater metagenome | biome: water well; material: biofilm material | place: Germany | collected 2015-04-27
TCCAATGGCTGCGTACTTTAGCAACGGGCGGGGGCGTGTCAACTGCCGGAAGTAGGATAAATCAGCGTCTCCCTAGAAAAAGCTGTCTCACGCGGAGACGCGGAGAACGCGGAGTAAAAACAACTTGTTGCATAACATAACGCTTCACCAATTGGGTGATGATTGCATTAGTCCTGTCTCTTTGAATTTCCCCGCGTTCTCCGCGTCTCCGCGTGCGAATCTTTTTTGGTTCCGGCTTGTCCGGCTTAGGTAAAGGATTGGGGCTAGCTTAACCAGCGTAAAAACTTTGGGTGGATGTAGCCGAAATTTGGAGAAATATGACCTGAAATAAGCAAGTGCAATTGTGCCGAACTGTTACAAACATCCTGTATAAAATCTGGTTTACCTAGTAGTAAATAATCAATAGAATGCACCGCTTTGTAACATGACTTATTTAAACAGAATATTTACTATTCAGATGTGCAGCTTGGGTTATAACGTTGTCGAGACCGAACAGTTCAAGTCGGCGGCGCAGTTGATTTATCCAGTAGTATTGCTTTGAGTATTTATTATTTATCAGTGGGTTGGGGCGGGTGTTAAATTTCCATGTAAATTCATTTCATTTGAATTTACTAATTTCGAATTTGCAAACTAAGGGAGTGGTGAGATGAATTCTGTTACTGAGAAGAGCTTTAAAAAAGAAACTATCAAGAAAGCCAAGTCGAAGAAAAAACTACCAAAAGATTTGACAACCTCATCAGAAGCAGTCGATCCGCAGAGCAATTTAAATCCCAATAAAAAACAAGCACCGCTTCAGAAAACAACGGTTGTCGATGAAACCGCTGCCGCTGCAAAGCCAGCAGTCGACGCCAAGGGTGCCGAAAACACTCAAATCACCCCAAATACTCCGGCGACCGATACAGCTCCCTCCCAAGTCACCGCTCCGGCAGCAACACCGGTAACAATCGATCCCTTAGCTTCGCAACCGGCTGCGCCTGTTTCTCCCGCCGTCCCAGCCATTAATCCCGCCGCTGCACCAACCCCCGCCCCTGCAACTTCCGCTATTCCCGCAACCGCTACTGCACCCGCAGTAGCAGCCGCTGAAGTTGGAGGTGGCATTCCCTGGACATACATTCTGGGTGGTGTAGGTGCAGCGGGTGGTTTGGCAGCACTGGGCGGCGGAGGGGGAGGTAGTACTCCTCCTGCTCCTGCGCCAGCAACGAAATACCCATTGAATGGTGTTGTTTCTGATGGTTATGTGAGCGGTGCTGAAGTCTATGTTGATAACGGTACAACTGCTGGAATAATTGACGGCGGCGATACTTTTATCGGTACAACAGATGCTAATGGCGCTTTCACTAATTCATCATTTACAACCAATTATTCTGGCTCTGCATTGCTCGCAAAGGGCGGAACCAACGTAGACACCGGTCTGGCCAATACTTTGACACTTAGGGCTCAAGCTGGCTCCACCGTCATCAATCCGCTCACCACCCTGTTGGCATCCGCCCCTGGCCTGACGGAAAAACAGCTCCTCAGCTCATTGGGTCTCACACAAGTAATGTCAGGTAAGTCGATCATCAGCTATGACCCGCTGCTCGCTCTAAAGTCCAATCCCACCGATGCAACTGCGCTTGCCGTGCAAGCAGCTGCTGCTCAAGTTGTTGTCATTGCTACGGCAGGTGCCGTAACACCTGCGGATATCGCCACCAAATTGGCTGGTATCGCCACCACATTGGCTGCCTCAACAACACCCTCATTCAGTCAGCCCGACAGCAGCAATCTAATTTCCATCGCGGGCGTGAATACTCCCGAAGCAGCGAGCATTGCAGCTATTGCAAGTGCAAGCAAAATCAATGCTTCTGCTCTTAGCACTGCACAACTGGCGGCAGGCTTGCCATCTCTGCTGTCTGATACCGGCATTAGCTCAACGGACAAGACCACCAGCAACGGCGCATTGACAGCTGCCGGAGCCGGCATGGCGGTCGAATACAGCCTCGATGGCGGCGCATGGGGATCCACCTATACCATCCCACCTGTAGATGGCTCCTACACAGTACAAATCCGTCAAGTAGGGGCAGCCGCGGACAAAATTGCCACGCTAAACTTCATCTTGGACACACAGGTGGCCGTAGCCATTACCTCCGGCACCCTGACCAATGACACGACACCCGTAATCAGCGGCACCGCCGAAGCGGGGGCAAGTGTCACAGTCGGGATTGCGGGAGAGACCTATACCACCGTCGCCACGGGCGGGGTATGGAGCATCGACACCGCTACGGCAACAACCGTCAGCGGCGCCACACTGGTACTGAATACAGCAGGTACGAATAACGTATCGGTCACCGCGACCGATACGGCGGGCAACACCTCGGTTGCCGCACAGACATTTACGATTGATGTAAATGCTCCGACTTTGTCAATCACCAGCGATGTGCCTGCCGTAAATGCCGGTCAAACGGCGACCATCACTTTTACCTTCAGCAAAGCCCCTGTTGGTTTCACTGCTGCAGATGTGGCTACCACAGGTGGTGGCTTGACGGATCCGGTAGTTGATGCTCTGAATCCGTTGGTTTACACCGCGATATTCACTCCGACCCCAGGCATCCCCAGCGGTACCGCCAGCATCACCGTTGCAGGTGGTTACACCGATGCGGCGGGCAACCAAGGTGGAGCTGGCACGACACCCTCGATCAGTATCGACACGCTGGCACCGACCCTGACTATTACCAGTGATCCGGCAACACTCACTGTTGGTCAAACGGCGACCATCACCTTTACCTTCAGTGAAATCCCAACTGACTTCTTGAGAAGTGATGTGGATGTGGCAGGCGGCACATTGGGAGCACTTGCTGCAACAACAGATTCGAAGATATTCACCGCGATCTTCACACCGACCGCAGGTGTTGAAGTTGGTACAGCTAGCATTAGTGTGGTTTCGGGCAAATATACCGATGCCGCACTCAATCTTGGCGGCGATGGAACGACACCCGCGATCACCTACGATACGATGGTGCCGACCGTGACCATTAAGAGTGATTTGCCGGCGCTCAAGATTGGCGAAACTGCCAAGATTACCTTTACCTTCAATGAACAACCGCTCAACTTTGTGGCGTCTGATGTTGCGTTCACCGGAGGAGTCTTGAGTGGATTTACGTCCACAAACGATCCGCTGGTTTACAACGCCATCTTCACTCCGGACGCGGATGTCGCAGCAGGCGCCGCCAGCATTACCGTTGCAGCGGGAGCGTACACGGGTTTGAAGGGAAACCTCGGCGCAGAAGGAACGACTCCTGCGATCAGCATTGATACCTTGGCTCCGACATTGGCCATCACCAGCGGCGGCGTGTCCGCCGTGAATGTCGGCCAAACTGCGACCATCACTTTCACCTTTACCGAAGCACCAAATGGTTTCACCTCGGCAAATGTGGTGACTAAGGGTGGTGACCTCACGGGTTTCGCTGCCAACGCCCAAAATCCGTTGGAATACACCGCGATATTCACTCCGAGCGCAGGCATAGCAACCGGCGCAGCCAGCATCACCGTTGCAGGCGGATACACCGATGCGGCGGGCAACCCAGGCGCAGCAGGTTCGACACCCGCGATCAGCATTGATACCTTGGCTCCGACATTGTCCATCACCAGCGACGTGTCCGCCGTGAATGTTGGCCAAACTGCGCTCATCACTTTCACCTTTAGCGAAGCCCCGGTTGGCTTCACTGCTGCGAACGTAAATACCACTGGTGGCGGTCTGACTGGTCTGGCAGTGAATGCTCAAAATCCTCTTGAATACACCGCAGTCTTTACACCAACGCCTGATACGGCAACCGGCACAGCCAGCATCACCGTTGCAGGCGGATACGCCGATGCCGCCGGTAATTTGGGCGGCGCAGGTTCGACACCTTCGATCAGCATCGACACGCTGACACCGGTTGCTCCTGCGTTGACAGTTGTCACAAATGCTGCCAATGCCACTCAAGCCGAAGCCACAACCGGTGCGGTCACCGTCACCGCCGAAGTTGGATCAACGATTTCAGTAGTCTTCGCCAATGGCGCGAACAGTGTTACCAAGACACTGACCGCCGACGGTATGGCACAAGCCGTGGCGCTGGCAGCAGGCGATATCACAACACTTGGCAATGGCATCATCACGGTCAACGCCACCACCACCGATGTGGCGAAAAACGTCAGTGTCGCGGCCACGCAGGCCAGCTTTACCCTAGACACAGCAGCACCAGCTGCACCGGTCTTTGCTCTTGTTGCGGGTGCAGATCTTGCGACTTCAGCCGAAGCGATTGCCGGAGCCGTCACGGTCACAGCCGAAAATGGATCCAGCGTTTCCGTGACCTTTACAAACGGAGCGAATGCCTCCGTCACCAAGACACTCATCGGCAACGGTTCGGCACAACTAATCGCACTGGATGCGGTGGCAGGCGACCTCACCACTCTGGGTGATGGCAGCATCACCGTTACCGCCAGTGCCACAGACGTTGCCGGCAACGTCAGAGCGGCAGCTGCCCCGGCCAGCTTCGTGCTGGATACCACAATTGGTGGATTGTCTGCGGTGCATGTTGGGGCGGATTCCGTCATGAATCCTGCTGAAGTGTTTTCCGCTACTCATTTGACTTTGGTACCTGTAGCTAACGTCACCGGAGAAACCGTTCAGTCGGTCACCATTTCTGGTGCCGTAAATGCAGGTGGAACATCACCTCAAACCGCAACCCAAGTAAACGGCATTTGGTCCTTCGACGCCACACCGTTTGCTTTTGGAACACTTACCGTCACGACTGTTACAACCGACACTGCAGGTAACACAATCACCAACAATTTCACGCTGGAAAACATCGCGCAATCTTTAGTGAATAGCGTGACGTCCACTGACGGGGATAATTTCATCAACATTGGCGATACCGCGCCAAATGGACTTACAACCACCATTCTGGTTTTGCCAGCCGGTGGCGACACCATCAATACCGTCACTATTTCCGGAACACCTTCAGTACCTGGCGGACAGAACAGCGTCGTTGCCTCGGCAGGTACCGTCCAGAATACCTATTTCTTCAATTCAAACCTGTTCGCCGATGGTCAGTTGACTGTGTTGGTCAATGTAACCACGCCACCACCCGCTGTTACCACCCTGGATGCTGCGCCGTTCTTTATTACAAAAGACACGTCGGCACCGCTTGCACCAACCGTTCTCGTAGTTGCTGGCGTCGGTGCGACTGCAACCGAAGTCGGTGGTGCGACTGCAACCGAAGCGATGGCAGGTGCTGTAACAGTCAATGCAGAAGCACTTTCAACAGTTGTTGTGTCCTTCACCAATGGTTCGAAAATCGTTAACAAGACGCTGACCGCCGACGGTACGGCACAAGCCGTGACATTGACATCGGCTGACCTGAGCACCTTGGGCAACGGCACGATCAATGTTAATGCCACCACCACCGATACGGCGCATAACGTCAGCACAGCCGCCGCAGCCACAAGTTTTGTGCTCGACACAGTACCTCCGACATTGTCCATCACCAGCGACGTGTCCGCCGTGAATGTTGGCCAAACTGCGCTCATCACTTTCACCTTTAGCGAAGCCCCGGTTGGCTTCACTGCTGCGAACGTAAATACCACTGGTGGCGGTCTGACTGGTCTGGCAGTGAATGCTCAAAATCCTCTTGAATACACCGCAGTCTTTACACCAACGCCTGATACGGCAACCGGCACAGCCAGCATCACCGTTGCAGGCGGATACACCGATGCCGCCGGTAATTTGGGCGGCGCAGGTTTGATGACAACACCACCCTCGATCAGCATCGACACGCTGGCACCGGTTGCACCAACCCTGGTGGTCAGTGTCGCAACGGCCAATGCTACCGAAGCCGAAGCCCTTGCGGGCGCGGTCACTGTATCGGCGGAATTGGGTTCTACTGTTTCAGTCATTTTCAGCACCGGTACGGCCAGCGTCACCAAGACACTGACCGCCGACGGTACGGCACAAGCCGTGGCGCTGGCAGCGGGCGATATCACCACCCTGGGCAATGGCACCATCAGCGTTAACGCCACCACCACCGATGTGGCGGGTAACGCCAGTGTTGCGGCCACGCAGGCCAGCTTTACCCTCTACACTTCAGCACCGGCTGCACCAACCTTGGTGGTTAGCGCAGCCACGGCCAATGCAACCGAAGCCGAAGCCCTTGCGGGCGCAGTCACTGTATCGGCGGAATTGGGTTCTACTGTTTCAGTCATTTTCAGCACCGGTACGGCCAGCGTCACCAAGACACTGATCGCCGACGGTACGGCACAAACCGTGGCGCTGGCAACGGGCGATCTATTCAATCTGGGTAATGGCACCATCAGTGTTAACGCGACTGTTACCGACGTTGCAGGCAACGTCAGTGTCGCAGCCGCTCCTGCCAGCTTTATTCTCGACACTCTGGCACCGGTTGCCCCAACTTTTGCTGTTGTTGCGGGTGCCGCCAGTGCGACGACAGCCGAAGCCTTGGCCGGAGCGGTCACGGTCACTGCCGAAGTCGGATCTTCGGTTTCCGTAACCTTCAGCAACGGAGCCAACACGGTTACCAAGACATTGCTTGGAACAGGTGTTGCACAAACGGTAGCATTGGCAGCGGGCGACCTCGGCTTGACCGGCTTGGCCGACGGCACCATCACTGTCAGCGCGACGGCGACCGATGTGGCAGGTAACACCAGTCAGGTGGGCACATCCAGTTTTATCCTCGACACCGCTGCCCCAGTTGCTCCGACCTTATTGGTCAGCGCGACGGCAGCTAATGCCACCGCAGCTGAAGCCACGACCGGTGCTGTAACAGTAACTGCCGAAAGCGGTTCTACCGCTTCAGTGACCTTCACCAACAACGCTGGCGTCAGCGTGATCAAGACGGTAATCGGCACGGGAGGTGTGCAGTCTGTTGCCCTGACTCAAGCCGATCTCAACGCTTTAGGCAATGGCACCATCACGGTCAGCGCAACCACCACCGATGTGGCGGGTAATGTGAGTGTTGCGGCTGCACCCACCAGCTTTATTCTCGACACTCTGGCACCGGTTGCCCCAACTTTTGCTGTTGTTGCCGGTGCCGCCAGTGCGACCGCAGCCGAGGCAATGGCCGGCGCAGTCAGTGTTACTGCTGAAGCAGGTTCTACCGTCTCAGTGACTCTCACCGGCAATACAGGGAATGTCACCAAGACGCTGACCGGCAATGCCGCAGCACAAGCAGTCGTATTGACTTTAGGCGATCTCACCATTTTGGGTGATGGCGCAATTTCTGTTAGCGCGACCGCCACCGATGTGGCAGGCAACACCAGCGCGACAGCCACACCTGCCAGCTTTATTCTCGACACTGCTGTACCGGTTGCACCGGCCTTGGTGGTCAGCGCGACAAACGCCAATGCGACCGCATTCGAAGCTACAAATGGTGCGGTCACGGTTTCTGCCGAAGCCGGATCGACCGTTGTCGTGACATTCACCAATGGTCTGAACAGCGTGACCAAGACACTCACCGGATCGGTTTCACCACAGCCAGTTGCACTGGCAGGAGCTGATTTCATCACACTTGGCAATGGCACTATTATCGTCAGCGCAACCGCCACCGACGTGGCAGGAAACGTAAGTTCAGCCGGGACAAACAGCTTTATCCTGGATACTGCCGCACCGGTTGCACCGGTTCTTTTTGTCAGCGCGACAAACGCCAATGCAACAGCAGCCGAAGCAATCGCCGGAGCCGTCACCGTTAACGCAGAGGTTGGCTCGACAATATTCCTGACATTCTCCGGGTCACTGGGTAGCGTCTTCACGACGCAGACCGGAGCGGGTACAGCACAAGCTGTGGCCTTGACTCAAGCCCAACTCGACTCACTCGGCAATGGTCCTGTCACGGTCAGCGCCAGCACCACCGATGTGGCCGGCAACGTCAGCCCGGCATCCAATACCACCAGCTTTGTGCTTGACATGGTTGCGCCAGTCGCGCCGGTTCTCGTATTGGCAGCAGGTGCCGCCATCGCAACCGCAGCCGAAGCCACTGCCGGAGCAGTCACCGTCACTGCGGAATTTAATTCGAATATTTCTGTGGTTTTCTCAAGCATTTTGGGCAACGTCACCAAAACACTGACAGGTAACGGAACAGCGCAAACGGTTGCTTTGACTTCAGCCGACCTCATCACCCTGGGTGATGGCGCCATCAACGTCAGCGCAACCACCACCGGTGTAGCGGGCAACGCCAGTGCAACTTCTACCACCAGCTTTGTGCTGGACACCTACATAGGCGGATTGTCGGGTGTATTGGTCGGGGTGGATGCGGTCATTAATCCCGCCGAAGTGTCGGCGGCGACCCCGTTGACTCTGGTTCCCGTGCTCAACGTCACCGGTGAGACGGTGTTGTCGGTCACCATTTCCGGAGCCGCGACGGGAGGAGGTACTTCGACTCAAACCGCATCCCAGAACGTCAACGGCAATTGGTTCTTTGATGCCACACCGTTTGTAGTAGGAACGCTTGCCGTCACGACGGTTACCGTGGACACGGCTGGCAACACCCTTACAGGCCACTTCACTCTAAACAACATTTCACAACCAAACGTGAACAGCGTGACGTCACTGGATGGTGATGTTTTCATCAATATTTTCGATGCTGCGGCTGCCCCCAACACGCTTCTCGTGCTGCCTGCTGCGGGTGACACCATCAACACGGTCACCATCTCGGGTACGCCTGCGGTGGCCGGAGGAGCGACCAGCGTCGTGGCAACCGCTGCCGCCGCTGTTAACACCTATAACTTTAATTCCAACCTGTTCGCCGATGGCCAACTGACCATTTTGGTCAATGTAACCACGGCTGGCACAACGGTGAATGCTGCACCGTTCTTTATGACCAAAGACACGCTGGCACCGAATGCACCAACTGTTGTTGTTTTGGGTGCGGCTGCCGATGCGACCGCAGCCGAAGCCATCAATGGTGCAGTCACGGTGACTGCCGAAACGGGATCAAGCGTTTCTGTGACCTTCACTAATGGTGTTGGTGCTGGTGCGAAAAGCGTTACCAAGACATTGCTCGGCGACGCGGTGACAGCACAAGCCGTCACCTTGACAGCCGCCGATCTCATCGCACTGGGCAATGGCACCATCACTGTCAATGCCACCACTATGGATGCCGCGCATAACGTCAGTGGTGCAGCCACGACCACCAGTTTTGTGCTCGACACAGTGGCACCGGTTGTCCCAACCCTGGCTGTTGCTACCGGCGCAGCCAATTCGACCGCCGCCGAAGCAATTGCCGGTGCAGTGACAGTCACTGCCGAAGCAGGTTCTTCTGTTTCTGTCACCTTCACCGGTACAAAGGGCAGCATCATCGTGCCGCTGATTGGTGATGCAACAGCCCAAGCCGTCTTGTTGACTCAAACCAACCTCACCACCCTGGGCGATGGCCTTGTCAGCGTCACCGCCACCGCCACCGATGTGGCAGGCAACATTAGCGTGGCGGCGGGTGGAAGCTTCAACCTCGACACAGTGGCACCGCTTGGAACAACTCTGACTCTTGTCACTGGCGCAGCTAATGCAACTGCTGCCGAAGTCATTGCCGGCGCAGTCACAATTACTGCCGAAGCAGGAGCGGCGGTTTCAGTGACCTTCACGGGTGTTAATGGCCCTGTCACCAAGACATTGGTCGGCACAGGTGCGCCACAAACCGTGACCTTGGCGGCAGGCGAACCCGCCTTGCTGGGCGAGGGCAGCGTTGCAGTGAGCGCCACGGTAACCGATGTCGCGGGCAACATAAGTGTGGCGACCCCAGTCAACTTTATTCTGGATACCGCAGTACCGGTTGCTCCAATTTTTGCCGTGGTTGCGAATGCTGATTTGGCAACCGCAGCCGAAGCAATAACCGGTGCGGTCACGGTTTCTGCCGAGGCGGGATCAGCTCTGTCTGTGACTTTCAGCAACGGCATCAATAGCGTTACCAAGAATCTGACCGGTGCGGTTGCAGCCCAACGGGTTGCCTTGACTCAAGCTGATATCAACGCGTTGGGCAACGGCACCATCAGCGTTACTGCCACTTCTACCGATCTCGCTGGCAACGTCAGCAACGTCGGCAACACCAGCTTTATTCTCGACACGGTTGCTCCGGCTGCTCCATCGTTTGCAGTGGTCGCGGGTGCGGCGAATGCAACGGCTGCTGAAGCTACTGCCGGTGCAGTGACGGTGAACGCGGAAGCGGGCGCTTCGGTTTCTGTGACCTTCACAGGCACATTGGGTAACGTGACCAAAACGTTGATCGGCTCCGGTGCGCCACAAGCCGTTTCACTGGCAGCGGGCGACCTGACCATTTTGGGTGATGGCAGCATTACTGTTGACGCTATTGCCACCGGCGTGGCAGGTAACGTCAGTCAAGCCGCCACGCAGACAAGCTTCTTCCTCGATACCGTCGCTCCGCTTGCACCGGCATTGCTGGTCAGTGTTACAACTGCTAACGCTACCGCAGCAGAAGCGACTTCCGGTGCAGTTACGGTCTCCGCCGAAGCAGGCTCTACCGTTGTCGTGACGTTCACCAATGGCGCAAACGTAGTCAGCAAGACGCTGACCGGCACCGTAGCGGGACAATTAGTCGCACTGGCGGGACCTGACCTCACTACCTTGGGCAACGGCACAATTACCGTCAGCGCCACTGCTACCGATGGCGCGGGTAACACCAGTGTTGTGGCTGCAGCAACCAGCTTTATTCTTGACACATCTGCACCGCTTGCACCGGTCTTTGCTGTCGTCGCGGGTGCAGATTTGGCGACCGCAGCTGAAGCTCTCGCAGGTGCGGTGACTGTAACTGCCGAAGCAGGAGCTAACGTTTCCGTGACCTTCAGTAACAACGGCGTCAACCCCGTTACCAAGACATTGCTTGGAACAGGTGTTGCACAAACGGTGGTTTTGGCAGCGGGTGATCTTGGCGGTTTGACCGGATTGGCCGACGGCATCATCACCGTCAGAGCGACAGCTACCGATGTGGCGGGTAACACCAGTCTGGTGGGCACATCCAGTTTTACCCTCGACACGATTCCTCAGGCAGCACCAACCATCGTGGTCAGTGCGGCCACCGCGAATGCCACGGCAGCTTCAGCTGGCGCGGTCACGGTCACAACCGACGCGGGTTCAACCGTTACTGTAACCTTCACCGACGGTACGAATATTGTCACCAAGACATTGAGCAGCGCCGGTGTGCCTCAACCAGTTGTTTTAACAGCGGGCGATCTGGCCAGCTTGGGCAATGGCACCATCACTGTTAGTGCGGCAGCCGTCGGCCCTGCGGGTAATCCAAGTCCGGCCGCTACTGCCAACTTTATCCTGGATACGGCAGCGCCGGTAGCCCCGGTACTTGTGGTCAGTGCAGCCACGGCGAATGCGATCCAAGCCGAAGCTTTGGCCGGCGCAGTTACCGTCACTGCCGAAGTAGGATCAACCGTTGCCGTAACTTTCAGCAATGGTGCGAACGCAGTAACCAAGACCTTGTTGAATGCTACGGGCCAAGCACAAGCCGTTTTGCTGTTACCGGGCGACCTCACCACCTTGGGTAATGGCACCATCACCGTAACCGCCACCTCCACCGATGTGGCGGGTAATATCAGTGCGACGGCGGCTCCGGCCAGCTTCATCCTCGACACGCTGGCACCGGTGCAACCGACTCTTGCGGTTGTTACGGGTGCGGATCTTGCGAACGCAAGTGAAGCTGCCGCTGGTGCCGTTACCGTCACAGCAGGCGTTGGATCAACGATTTCTGTGACCTTCACGGACGGCGTGAACAGTGTCACCAAGACTCTGGCCGCAACGGGCGCAGTACAAGCGGTTGCATTGGCAACAGCTGACATCGCCCTGCTGGCAACTGGCCTCATCAATACCCCCATTTCGGTTAGCGCGACCAGTACAGATGTGGCGGGTAACGTCAGTGCACCAGCCACCGCCAACTTTAGCCTCGACACGCTTGCTCCGGCTGCACCCACCTTGCTGGTTAGTGCAGCGAATGCTTATGCAACCGCCTCCGAAGCCTTGGTAGGTGCTGTGTCGGTGACTGCCGAAGCCGGCTCTACCGTGTTCCTGACTTTTGCCAGCGCCACGGGCAGCGTCATCAAAACATTGAACGGTAGTACCGGTGCGGCTCAAGACGTGGCGTTGACGTTGGGCGATCTCGCCACACTGGGTAATGGCACCATCAACGTGAACGCGACCATCGCCGATGCGGCGGGTAACGTCAGCTCGGCCATCGCGACCACCAGCTTCATTTTTGATACCGCAGCGCCGAATGCGCCTGCCCTCGTGGTGAGCGCAACAACAGCCAACGCAACGGCTGCAGAAGCAACTACCGGTGCAGTCACGGTTACAGCGGAACAGGGTTCCAGCATTTCCGTCAAATTTACCAATGCCGCCAACAACACCGTCACCAAGTTGTTGACCGGTACCGGTTTGGCACAGGCCGTTGCACTGGATGCGCTGGCGGGCGACCTCACCACCTTGGGTGATGGCCCCATCACCGTAAGTGCTTCAACCACCGACATTGCAGGTAACGTCAGCGCGGCAGCGGCTCTTACCAGCTTCATCCTTGACACAGCAACACCCGCAGTACCAACCTTTGCCATCGTTGCCGGTGCAGGTTTTGCCACCGCCGCCGAAGCGATGGCCGGAGCGGTCACGGTGAATGCAGAAAATGGCTCGACCGTTTCCGTGACCTTCGCCAACACCAATGGCACAGCCAGCGTTACCAAGACGCTGACCGGCAACGCCGGAGCACAAATCGTGGCCCTGACACAAGCCGACCTGAATATTTTGGGCAATGGTCCCATCAATGTCAGTGGCACCAGCACGGATGTGGCGGGTAACGTCAGCACGGCTCTTCCTGCCAGCTTTGAGCTGGATACAGTGGTTGCTGCCCCGGTCTTGGTGGTCAGTGCCGCAACGGCGAATGCAACTGCAGCCGAAGCGACCGCCGGAGCGGTCACAGTTACAGCCGAAACGGGTTCAACCGTAACTGTGAAATTCACCAATGCAGCAAACGTCGCCGTCACCAAGACTCTGATTGGCAGCGTTTTGGCACAAGTAGTTGCACTGGATGCAGTGGCAGGCGACCTCACCACCTTGGGTGACGGCCCGATCACCGTTAGCGCCACTGCAACCGATGTGGCGGGTAACGTCAGTGTTGCGGCCACCCCGGCCAGTTTCATCCTCGACACCTTGCCACCGGCTGCACCGACCTTCGTGGTCAGTGCGCCAAACCTCAATGCGACCTCAGCCGAAGCGATTGCCGGAGCAGTCACCGTTACAGCCGATGCACTTTCAACCATCACTGTGACCTTGACGGGTACCAATGGCTTTGTCATCAAGACGCTGATCGGTACCGGTTTGGCACAAGCCGTGACACTGGATGCAGTGGCAGGCGACCTGACTACGTTGGGTCAAGGCGCAGTTACCGTCACCGCCACGGCCACCGATGTGGCGGGTAACCTCATCGCAGCCGCAACACCTGCCAGCTTCATACTCGACACAGCAGCGCCGACAACACCGGTCTTGGCGCTTGTTGCGGGTGCGAACCTTGCCACTTCAGCCGAAGCCACAACCGGCGCCGTCACGGTCACAGCCGAAAATGGATCAACTCTTTCCGTGACCTTCAGCAGCGTTCTGGGCAGCGTTACCAAGACACTGACCGGCAACGTCGTTGCTCAACCTGTTGCCCTGACAGCAGGTGATCTCATCACCTTGGGCGATGGTGCCATTACTGTTAGCGCTACGGCCACCGATGTGGCGGGTAACACCAGTGCCGCAGCAGCCTCCAGCTTTGTGCTGGATACCACCATCGGCGGTTTGGCTGATGTGCTGGTTGGGAACGACCGTTTCATGAACCCGATTGAAGTATCGACTACGACACCGCTGACTCTGGTTCCCGTAGCCAACGTTGCCGGTGAGACAGTAACGTCAGTGACTGTTATTGGAAATGTGCCAGCGGCAGCGGGGGGAGCATCAATTACTCGAACTGCCAATTTCAATTTGCTAAACGGCAACTGGGAGTTTGACGCCACCCCGTTCGACACCGTACAACTAACAGTGAGAACAATCACCGTAGACACGGCCGGGAACACAATTACTAAAGACTTCTTTATCCAAAACTCATTGCAACCCACTCTGAACGGCGTGACATCGGCAGATGGAAATGTCTACATCAATCTGGCCGAAACCATGACAGGTGGCATACCCTCTCTCAGTACCATTCTGGTGTTACCGGTGGGTACTGACACAATAGACAGTGTCCACATCGCCGGAACGCCCTCAGGTGGCGGGGCAGCGATCACCGTTACGGCTGTAATTGGTGCTACTGCCAACACCTATACATTTGATACAACTCTTTTCGCTGAGGGGCAATTGAGTGTAACGGCCTTTGTAAGAAACTCGGCTGGTGTTCTTCAACCTGAATCTCAGCCGTTCACACTGACCAAAGATACGCTGGTGCCGAATGCACCAACCGTCTTGGTTGTTCCTGCTGCTACCAATGCGACCGCATCCGAAGCCATCAATGGTGCAGTCACGGTGACTGCCGAAACGGGATCAAGCGTTTCCGTGACCTTCACTAATGTTGCGAACCTCGCTGTGACCAAGACATTGCTCGGCAACGTGCTAACACCACAAGCCGTCACCTTGACAGCCGCCGATCTCATCGCACTGGGCAATGGCACCATCACTGTCAACGCCACCACTACCGATGTGGCGGGTAACGTCAGTGGCGCGGCCACAACCACCAGCTTTGTCCTCGACACCGCTGCACCGGTTGCACCGGCCCTTGTGGTCAGCGCGACAAACGCCAATGCGACCTCGGCCGAAGCTATCACCGGAGCAGTTACGGTTTCTGCCGAAGCGGGATCGACGATTTCCGTAACGTTCACCAACGGTTTGAACTCAATAACAAAGACGCTGCTGAATGCCACAGGAACTGCTCAAGCTGTGTCACTACTGGCGGGCGACCTGACCACCTTGGGCAACGGCACTATCAGTGTCACTGCGACTACCACCGATGTGGCGGGTAACGTCAGTGCGGCGGGTGCGGCCAGTTTTATTCTCGATATGGCTGTACCGCTTGCACCGGTCTTTGCCGTTGTGGCGGGGGCAGACTTGGCCACCGCAGCCGAAGCCATCGCCGGTGCCGTCACCGTGACGGCCGAAACGGGCGCTAATGTTTCTGTGATATTCACCAATATCACAACGAACCTCACTGTCACCAAGCAGCCGATGACTGCTACTGGGCTGGCACAAGTCGTGGCGCTGACAGCGGGCGAAGTTGCTGCCTTGGGTCAGGGCACTATTGTTGTCTCCGCAACTGCCACGGATGTGGCAGGTAACACCAGTCCCGCCGGAACTAACAGTTTCATCCTCGATACAGTGCAACCTGCAGCACCAACCTTTGCCGTGGTCGCGGGTGCAGCCACCGCAACCGAAGCTTTTGCCGGTGCCGTGACGGTCACTGCCGAATTTAACGCGCTGGTTTCCGTGACATTTACCAATGCCGCCAACAACACCGCCGTCACTAAGCAGCTGATCGGTTCTGGTAATGCACAGCCGGTCGTGCTGGCAGCGGGCGACCTCACCACCTTGGGTGATGGCACCATTACGGTCAGCGCCACAGCTACCGGTGCGGCGGGCAACGTCAGTCTGGCGTCTACTCCTACCAGCTTTATTCTCGACACAGCGCCGCCAGTTGCACCAACTTTGGCAGTCGTTGCGGTGGGCGTTGCAAGTGCTGCTGAAGCCATTGCCGGTGCCGTCACCGTCACAGCCGAAGCAGGATCAACCGTTTCCGTAACCTTCAGCAATGGCGTGAACCCACCAGTAACCAAGACTCTGCTCGCCGACGGTACGGCACAAACCGTCACCTTGACAGCAGGCGATCTGGGTACTCTGGGTCAAGGCGCCATCACCGTAACCGCCACCACCACCGATGTGGCGGGCAACCTCAGTGCGTCAGCCGCTCCGGCCAGCTTTACGCTGGATAGTTTGACACCGGGATTCCCTGTTTTTGCGGTCATGGCAGCCTCTGCTACAGAAGCCGAAGCCACCACCGGCACCGGCGCAGTCACGGTGACTGCCGAAGCTGGATCGACCGTTTCCGTTGTCTTCAGCAATGGCGTGAACACAGTAACCAAGACGCTGCCAGGCATCAGCAACACCGGTGTCGCACAAGCCGTGACGCTGCTTACGACTGACCTCCCCACTTTGGGTAATGGCCTCATCAGTGTCAGCGCCACGGCCACCGATGCGGCGGGTAACGTCAGTGTCGCGGCCACTCCGGCCAGCTTTACGCTTGACACCTTGGCACCGGTTGCACCGACCTTTGTGGTTAGCGCAGCGACGGCCAATGCGACAGTCGCCGAAGCACTTGCGGGAGCAGTCACGGTCACTGCCGAGTTGGGTTCCACAGTTACGGTGAACTTGACGGGATCAGGCCAGTTGGGCACCGTCCAAAAGATACTGACGGGTACCGGTGTGGCGCAAGCCGTCGTTCTGACCTCGGCTGACCTTTTGAATCTTGGAAGTAATGGCACCATCACAGTTAACGCCACCAGCACGGACGTGGCAGGCAACGTCAGCGTTTTGGCCGCGCCAGCCGCCAGCTTTATCCTGGATAACGTTTTGCCGAATGCACCCACCCTTGCAGTCAGTGTTGCTACAGCTGATGCGACGTCAGCCGAAGCAACAACCGGCGCGGTCACGGTTTCTGCCGAGTTGAACTCGACGATTTCCGTTGTCTTCACCAATGGTGCAAACAGCGTCACCAAGACACTGCTCGCCGACGGTACGGCACAAGCCGTGGCACTGGCAGCGGGCGACATCACCACCCTAGGCAATGGCACCATCAGCGTCAACGCCACCACCACCGATGTGGCGGGTAACGTCAGCGTCGCGGCCACACCGGCCGCCAGCTTCATCCTTGACACACTGGCACCGGTGGCACCGGCCTTGGTGGTCAGTGCGACAACCGCCAATGCGACCTCAGCCGAAGCGATTGCCGGAGCAGTCACCGTTACAGCCGAAGCGGGATCAGCTGTTACCGTGACTTTCACAGGAGCTTTGGGAGGTACGGTTTCCAAGACGTTGCCGGGGGGCATTAGCAACACCGGAGCGGCGCAAGCCGTGGCACTGGCAGGACCTGACCTCACTACCTTGGGAGAAGGCACGGTCACGGTCACCGCCACTACTACCGACGTGGCAGGTAACGTGAGTGTTGCGGCCACCCCGGCCAGCTTCATCCTCGACACATTGCCACCGGCTGCACCGACCTTCGTGGTTAGTGTCACAAACACCAATGCGACCCAAGCCGAAGCTTTGGCCGGAGCAGTCACGGTGACAGCCGAAGTTGGTTCGACGATTTCCGTGACCTTTGCAAATACCAATGGCGTGAACCTAGCAGTAACCAAAACGCTGACCGCTAGCGGACTTGCCCAAGCCGTGACACTCCTGGCGGGCGACCTCACCACCTTGGGCGACGGCACCATCAGCGTCAACGCCACCACCACCGACGTGGCGGGTAACGTGAGTGTTGCGGCCACCCCGGCCAGCTTCATTCTCGACACGCTGGCACCGCCTGCACCGGTTCTTGTGGTCAGCGCAGCCACGGCGAATGCGATCGAAGCCGAAGCTTTGGCCGGCGCAGTTACCGTCACAGCCGAACTTGGATCGACCGTTGTCGTAACCTTCAGCAATGGCGTGAACACAGTAACCAAGACCTTGTTGAATGCTACTGGCCTAGAACAAGCCGTTTTGCTGGCACTGGGCGACCTCACCACCTTGGGCAACGGCACTATTTCTGTCAGCGCGATTGCCACCGACGTGGCGGGTAATGTGAGCGTGGCGGCGGCTCCGGCCAGCTTCATCCTCGACACGCTGGCACCGGTGGCACCATCTTTGGTAGTCAGCGCAGCCACCGCCAGTGCGACCGCAGCCGAAGCGATTGCGGGAGCGGTCACCGTCACAGCCGAAGCTGGATCGACCGTTGTCGTGACATTCGCAAGAGCCTTGGGCGGCAGTGTTACCAAGACTCTGATTGGCACCGGTTTGGCACAAGCCGTGACATTGGATGCAGCGACAAACGATCTCACCATCTTGGGCAATGGCCTCATCACCGTCAACGCTACCACCACCGATGTGGCGGGTAATATCAGTGTTGCGGCCACCCCGGCCAGCTTCATTCTCGATACGTCGGCACCGCTGGCACCGGCCTTGGTGGTCAGTGCGACAACGGCCAACGCGACGGCAGCCGAAGCGATAACCGGAGCGGTGTCGGTTTCTGCCGAGTTGAACTCGACGATTTCCGTGACCTTTGCCAATGGTTTGATCAATGTCACCAAAACATTAATCGCCGACGGTTTGGCACAAGCGGTGGCCTTGACACAAGCCGAGCTCAATACATTGGGCAATGGCATCATCAGCGTCAACGCCACCACCACCGATGTGGCGGGTAACGTCAGTGTCGCGGCCATCCCGGCCAGCTTCATCCTCGACACCTTGGCACCGGTTGCGCCGACTTTTGTGGTCAGTGCGACAACAGCCAATGCGACTGCCGCAGAAGCCACTGCCGGAGCAGTGACGGTGACCGCTGAAGCACTGTCCACAGTCACTGTGACCTTCACAGGAGCTTTGGGAGGTACGGTTTCCAAGACTTTGCCGGGCATCACCAATACCGGTGTGGCGCAAGCAGTCACACTCCTTGCAGGCGACCTCACCACTTTGGGTGAAGGCACCGTCACGGTCACCGCAACCACCACCGATGTAGCGGGTAACGTGAGTGTTGCGGCCACACCGGCAAGCTTTATCCTCGACACGCTGCCACCGGTTGCACCTACCTTGGCAGCGGCAGTAACCGTTGTGGGAATCGCCAGCGCAGCCGAAGCGATCGCAGGTGCAGTCACCGTCACAGCCGAAGCGGGCTCGACGATTGCCGTGACCTTTACCGGTTCTGTTGGGGCTGTCATCAAGGCACTGACTGGCACGGGCGCTGCGCAAACAGTGACTTTGTTGGCGGGAGATCTCGCTCTCATCGGTGATGGCAACGTTACCGTCAGCGCGACCACGACTGATGTGGCGGGTAACATCAGCCAGCCAGCCGTGACCACCAGCTTTGTTATGGATTCCGTGGTTGCTTTGCCAGTGGTAACGCTGAACGTCGACAGTGGTGTGAGTCTCATTGACAACATCACCAACAACGGCACTGTTGCAGTGGGCGCTGTTGAAGCCGGCGCTCTGGTGCAATACAGCTCGGATGGCGGCGCTAACTGGTTGAATAATTTCACTGCCGTCGAAGGACTTAACAGTGTCGCTGTAAGACAGACTGACCTGGCGGGTAACTTTGCTACTACCATCAAGAACTTCACTCTGGACACTCAAGTCGCCGGTGTGTCGAACGTGTTGGTAGGAACGGATGCCGTAATTCTGCAAGCCGAAGCTTTAGCTCAAACCCCGTTGACTGCCGTACCTGTTGCGGGCGCAACGGGCGAGAGCGTGACAGCAATCTCCATTGCCGGTACAGCAGCGGTCGGTGGTGCATTGACACAAGCTGCCACTTTAGTGGCAGGCAACTGGGTATTTGATTCCACTTTGTTTGCAGATGGTTTGCTCACTGTGAGTACGGCTACATTGGATATCGCCGGCAATACACGTACCGACATTTCCACTCTCACCAAGAACACAGTACCGACTGGTACGGTGACGGTCACTGCCGGTAACGATGCGTTCATCAAACTGAGCGAAACACAGGGCGGCAGTACCACACTCAATGTGGTGGCTGGTGCGAATGACACAGTCCACAGTGTCACCGTGAACGGTTTTGCTGCCAATGGCACAACACCCGTCAGCGCGGTTGCGAATCACCTGGGTGGCGGTCTGTATAACTTCAACGTTAGCTTGTTCGGCGATGGGTCACTCAACGTCATCGTCAACATGACATCGGCCGGATTGACTTTTGACAATACCAAGGTACTGACCAAGGATGTTGTGATCGGTGGTGTGACGAGTCTCGATGTGGGCGGTGATGCGTTCGTCAGTGTGGCCGAAAACACGACGGCAACTCCGTTCAACATCGTGGTGCCGGGAGTAGGGGAGGCCGTGTCCGTAGTGGTTATTACAGACATCAACGGCTTGTCCGCCAATGCATCATTAATCGCTGGGGTTTGGAAATTCAACTCAGTGCCCTTCGCTAATGGTGCGTTGACCGTGCAAACCACCACCGTGGATGCGGCGGGTAACTCGTTTAACAACACCTTTACCTTAACCAAATCGGGACAGGCTGTGTTGGCTGGTGCGACGGTGGGGGTTGATACCTATGTCAACAGTATCGAGACTACAGCCACCACTGTGTTGAACCTGCAACCGGGTGCGGGAGATACGGTTAACACAGTGACCATCACAGGAGTTTCAGCTGCAGTTGGTGGTGGGGCACTCACTTTAGGGCCGATCACCAGCACCGCTAACAGCGTCACCTTCGATGCAACCCAGTTTGCCGATGGATTGCTGACCGTGACTGCCACCGTAACCGGCACTTCGGGTACAGGGGTGACTACTCTTCCGGTCACCGTAACAAAGGACACTTTGATTACCGGTGTGGTCAGCGTGAATGTGGGAGCAGATGCCATCATCAGTGCAGCCGAAGCAACGGCCACGACTCTGCTGTCTCTCCCGGTTCTTGCCGCTGGCGAGACAGTGCAGTCCATCTCGATTGACGGAATATCTGCATCGACTGGGCTAACAGTCACGCAACCTGCTATCCACCAAGCGAACGGAAATTGGGTATTCGACGCGACGCAATTCGCCAACGGTGCTCTTTCAGTGCTAACGACCACGGTGGATACGGCAGGCAATACAATTACCAATCTGCCGTTCACCTTGACCAAGGCTTCACCGCCGCTGGTGAGTGTGAATGCGGGTGGAGACGCGTTTATCAACTTCACCGAAAATACTGCTGCTACCACGCTGAACGTGGTACCCACTGGGACTGACACGCTCAACAGCGTGACCATCACGGGATTGTCCGCGACGGCGGGTGTGGGGCAGATCACCACCGGCCCAATCGCCAGCATCGGCAACAGCGTTACCTTTGATGCCACTCCGTTTGCAGAAGGTACGTTGACTGTAACGGCAAACGTTACAACTGCTACGGGCGTTGTTGATGCCCTGCCGGTTTCACTCACCAAAGACACGCTGAATTCCGGTGTGGCGAGTGTGACGGTCGGCGCGGATACCGCCATCAGTCCAACCGAAGCAACAGCCGCAACTGTGCTGACATTGCAGCCGGTAGCGGGTGCAGTCAACGAGACCGTGACGGGAATTTCCATAACGGGTACACCATTGGGGGCAGGTGCCGCGACACAAGCTGCCAGCCTGGTAGCCGGCAACTGGGTATTCGACGCCACTCAGTTTGCACTCGGACAACTTACAGTGGTGACAACAACCACCGATACGGCAGGTAACTCTGTCAATAACACCTTCAACTTGACCAAGACCGGGGCGGCTACCGTGTCCAGTGTCACCGTGGGGGGCGATGCGATCATCAATGCGGCTGAGACATTGACAGTGGGCGGCACTATTTTGAACGTGACTCCCGTGCCAGGCGACACCATCAACAGCGTCACGGTGTCGCAACAAGGGGCAAACAGCGTCCAAGCGTTATTGGTTTCCCCAGGTGTTTATTCGTTTGATGCCGCCTCGTTTGCCGAAGGCACGCTCAGTGTGACGGCCACCGTTTCAGGTGTCTCGGGAACATTGCAGGTTGCGCTGCCGGTCACTCTGACCAAAGACACTTCAGTCGCCGGTGTGGCAACTGTGCAGGTTGGCACGGATACCATCATTAGCGCAGCCGAAGCCTTGCAATCGACCGCGTTGACACTGGCACCGGGAGCGGGTGCTATTGCCGAAACCGTGACGAGCGTTACGGTGTCTGGCACCGCTCTTGCGGGTACAGCATTGACTGTGAATGCGACAGGGGCTGGCAACAACTGGACATTCAACTCCACGTTGTTCAAAGATGGCCCCCTCAGCGTGAACACCGTCACCAACGATACCTCCGGTAATACCAGGACGAATAACTTCAGCCTTTCCAAGAACACTGCGGTGGCGGGTTCTATCCAAGTGTTGGAGGCGAGCGGAGATGCGTTCATTAATTCGTTCGAAGTAGGGGGAACGATCATTACACTGAACACTCTTGACACCGTTAATAGCTTGACCATATCAGGGGTGGATACCACTGGTGCAGCAATAATCCTATCAATGGCTGCTGGTGATGTAGTTGGTTTCGGTCCCAATGCCACTAATCCTCTGTTGCAAGAGTTTTGGTTTGATACGGCACCGTTTGCTGATGGTGTGCTAACCGTTACAGCCGATGTAACTCCGGCTGTTGGTGGTGCGACATTTATTTCTACCTCGACGCTGACACTTGACACCGCACTACCCGGTGTCACAAGTGTCACGGTGGGCGGGGATGCCTTGATCGGACCAGCTGAGATGATTGCTGTCCCTGCCACCGCTACTAACCTTGCCAGACTAGACGTCGTTATCACCCCGGTAGCTGGTTTAGGCGAAACAGTGCAGACGCTGATTGTTTCCGGAACGAATGCAATGGGTGTTGCAGTGGCAACAGCAGCGACAAAAGACGGGAACGGAATTTGGACTTTTGACGCAATCGGGTTCGCGGATGGTCAACTCAGTGTAGCTACACACACAGTTGATGCGGCAGGAAATTTCTTTGATGACACCAAGTTCATAACCCTCTCTGCACAAGTGATCGTGAATAGTGTGACTGCCGGTGGCGATACGATTATTGACCGAGCCGAAGCTTCGAATGGCACATTGACTGTGACCCCTGTGCCGGGAGATTTCGTTAACTACGTGGTTGCCGGTGGGGTTCCGATCTCCGGAGTGAAAGTCTCGGGAACGGACACGGCAGGCACGCCAAACTTCTTCGTCTTTGCGACGGATGACGGCACCAACACCAACACGTATACCTTTGATGCAACGCTGTTTGCCGATGGTCCTTTGAGTGTGACGGTCGAAGTGTACGGTGTTTCGGGAGGCGTTGATCCAATAACTGGTTTGCAACTCGTTGATCAAACAACTGGTTTACCTCTAGGGGTGAATGCTCTACCAATCAATTTAACCAAAGACAGCTTGATTGCGGGTATCGCCAATGTCAATGTCGGGACGGATGCGATTATCCTCGGTGCCGAGGCCACTGTCGCAACGGCTCTGACACTGATTCCGAGAGCCGGTGCTGCGGGCGAGACCGTGCTGTCAGTGACGATTACAGATGTGGCTGGCGTAGTAGCACCAGTGATTGCAACCGGTGGCGGCAACAACTGGTCATTCAATGCTGCCCAGTTCGCCAATGGAAATCTAAATGTGAACATCAGTTCAACGGATGCCGCAGGCAATTTGCGAAATGACGACATCGTTATCACCAAGAGTGCAACGTCAACGGCAATTACGGCGGGAGGAACGACCTTGGTCGATGTGAACAATTCGGTGTATCAGGATGTTGCAGGGTCGAATGATACGTTCAGCGTGTTGGCTAACACCAACGCGGCGGTTTTGGCGGGTGCAGGGAATGACACCGTGGCGCTTGCAGCCGCAGCGGCAACTGCTTTGTTTGCCCGTTTGGATGGTGGGGCGGGCACAGCGGACGTGTTGCAACTTTCCGGAGCTTATAACGGTATCAACTTGGCATTGTTCAACAATGCCAATCAGCCCGTGATCAAAGGCTTTGAAGTGATTGACTTGGCGACGGATGCAGGAATCAATGTGTTGACTTTGACTGCGGCAGACTTGTTTAATCTGGGAAGTCTGCAGGTGGATGCGTTAACTTCTGCACAAATGCTCACGATCACTGGTGCAGTGAACGATACTGTGAATTGTGGTGTGGTTGCAACGGCTACGGATGGGTTATTTACCCAAACTGCCGGCGCATTTAACATTGATGGAACTGCAAATGTTGCGGGTGGTTACAGTAAATACGCAAGTAGCTACACCGATGCGGGTGGTTTCAATCACCAACTTGAATTGCTGATTCAGAATGGAGTTGTTGTAGCGTAATCGCACTCTGTATTTTCAGTGGCACGATGAAGTAGAATTCGCAGCCCACTGCTTTGAGAAGGTTCGAAGCAGTGGGCTGCGGTTCGTTTAATCTCTTCGGGTTAATTCCCCGCCGCTTGCGGCGTAAGATGTTTGGATGAGCGAATANNTATACGAAGATCGTCAGCAGGCGCTCTTCTAATACCCCGCCCCTTGGGGCGGGGTTGTTTATCCCGGATTGTTCATGAGCCGCAGAACTCGTCATTTCCTCCTGCGCGGGAATGGCACCCTGATGGACTATTTAGTGGCTCATCCGAGTTTTTTTATGAGTAACTGAAGTGATATAGCTTGATAGCGATTTGACTGGCAGAGCCTGTTTCTTACCAGCTTTTTGGCTGGAGAATGCAGAGTGTTCCCCCTCCCCAGCCCTCCCCCGGTGGGAGAGGGAGTTAGACAGTAGTTGCTTTTGGTTTAGTCCATCCCGGTGGGAGAGCTTTTTGGCTGGAGAGTGCAGAGTGTTCCCCCTCCCCAGCCCTCCCCCGGTGGGAGAGGGAGTTAGATAGTAGT
>CXWL01101771.1_pt1 | contig 24600 bp, 21 predicted proteins | sample 590931 | NCBI WGS metagenome assembly CXWL01 (sample SAMEA3498368, study PRJEB10139) | groundwater metagenome | biome: water well; material: biofilm material | place: Germany | collected 2015-04-27
TCAATTTTCAGAGGACGTTTACTCAGAAGTTGAGCAATATATTAAGCATAATAATCTTTACGATCAAATTGAGCTTAGAGGGGCTATAGGCGACATCACGACGTTTTATCCTGAAATTGATATTTTGTGTTTTCCATCATATTTAAATGCTTGTGGTAGACCAGTCTTTGAGGCAGCTTTTTTTGGAATACCGAGTATTGTGGCTGTCAATAATCCAACATCTGACACCATACAGCATGGGGTAACAGGTATAACAATTGATAAACCTGATGCGAGACTTTTGGCTGATGCAGTCGAGTTGTTGGTTGATGATTATGAATATCGAATTAAGTTAGGGTCTCAGGCAAAAATATTTGTTAACGAAAGTTTTGATATCAATAAAAATGCAAAAATTGTTTTAATGAATTATGAGAACCTAGCTACCAAATAGTTTAGTAAAAATTTAACAGTAAATAACAATAATTGTAATTTTATGGTGGTTATGTGAACTTTATTTTTTCAGTAGCATTTATGGCAAACGCGTTTTCAATGACGGGTTTACTCATAATGCTTAGCTTAGCAGGAGATTCGGCATTTGCTGCAGACGTGGCAATTGTTCAGGCAGCAACTTTAGCTTTGTTTTATGCATTTTCTGGTAATACGCGTAACCTAATTCTTAATCATGAGTCTAGTATTACAGCGCAATCTGTTTTAAATAATCGACTTATTTTGTTACTGCCATTAGCTGTGGCAGCCTATTGGTTGTCTGCTGTTATGGCGAGTGTGCCATCATCCATAGCGATAGTTTTAATATTGCGCCGAGGTGTAGAGTGGTTTGATGAAATATATCTTAGTGAAATGGAACGCTTGGATGTTAAGAAATCAGCATTACAATACACTATTCTGCAGGCGGTTTTATTGGCTATCAGCCTCCTATGGCTAATCTTAAAATTGCCATTCCCCTTATTGGGTTTATTGCTATGGGCTTTATTGCCGTTGGTTTTAAGTGTTAAGTTTTATTGCAAAACCATCCCAACTTTGTCTCAGATTTTTATGCAAGGAGTCTCTAAGAAGTTGCTGCCACACATAGGCTCCACTATGATCATAGGGGTGGCAGTCTATGTTTTTAGATTGTTAATTATTCTGATTACTGGCAAATCTACAGCAGGAGATTTATTCACAGCTTTTGCTATTGGTGGTGTGCTTGGTTCGGTATTTGCAAATGCAATTGGGCCTAGCTTGGCTTTACATCAAAAGCGCAGCCTTAATTACCAAATGCCAGCGATTATCAAGTTGATGTTGATGGCGTTTTTTAGTGTCGGTTTGATATTAACTACGCTTTCAATCATGAAATTTGATGTACTTACCTTGTCTGGTAAGACCTTTTTATTTTGGCAAGCAACTGGCTTGTCTATGGTGGCGGGAACAATCATGGTATTTGCTCAGATGATACGACATCGATTGTTACAACATCATCATGAACAAGACCTTTTTGGACCTGATGTAATGATGAATATATTGATTATTGCAGCGGTGCCATTTGGTTACTACCTGTTTGGATTGCAAATGATGACGGCGCTATATTTACTCAGCGCTGTTCTTGCATATTTATTTTATGCAAGTTATGAATTTGGTGAAGGCTTCAAATTAGGTTTATCTCCAGTGAATGTGCGTAAATTAAAGATTCTGATTGTTGCAATGCTTTTTATCCCTTTGTTTTTTCAAATACATGGCGGTTTATTTAACGACAAAGCTATGGTTTATGATTCTAAAGGAGGGTTGTCTTTACTTCCCATACCACTGTCTGTTTTAGGGTGCTTTTTAGGGATATTGCTACTTGGCAATTATCAGCAAGCTAAACTGTCATTCACATTTATATTTACTACTTTTATTTTGATGACTTTTGCAACAATTATTACTACTGGCAAAAGTGCGGGATTAGAAGAGTCGAAATTCATATTTCTAATACAGTTTATAATGCCAATGTTTGGGTTAGTGTTAGGACAGTTCTTTTTTCAAAAAGAGGATAAATTTAATAGTTTAGCTTTAGAGAAAACATTGCTTTTTGTATTATTGACGTTTGTGCCACTGCAAATTGTTTGTACTTGGTTGCAAGGGTTTTATTACTTATCACCATATTTGTATTTCATGAGTATTTATCAGCATTTGCAGTATGTCCCTGTTATTTTTGTAAGTGCATCTCTACTCGTTTTTGTTGGTTTATGGCCTTCACCTAAATATAGAATTTATCTTGTGGTACTCATGCTTTTAATGAGCATTTACGTGGTTGCATCATTATCAGTTATGGCAATGTCATTGTTTTATGCTGGGATGTTTGGATTTATCTGGTATCAGTATAAGAAAGATAAAGGTTGGTTGCTACCAGTAGGTGTTTTCTTGGGCTTACTTATATCTTTTTTTTATTTTTCAAGCGTGTTGGTGCCAAATATAAAAGAAAAAAATTCATATTTAACCGACAGTCAAAGTCAACTGCAACTGTTAGAAACTGTACAAGTTACGTCAGTATTGCCATTAGTTTTTGTACAACATTTGCCCAGCTGGAAATATTATTATGAGGGCATTACAGATAATACTAAATCAGTAATATTTGGTCATGCGGAAAGGCCTGATCGTAACTTACACCCCAGTGCATATAATTATTATCTAGACTTTGCATATAACTTTGGTCTGCTAGCGATGATTCCATTGCTCTGGCTGGTTTTTTACACTCTTAAGCAGATTAGTCAATGTGTGGTAAAGGCTACTAACATTGATGAAAGTGATGTTGTATTGCTTTTTGCGCTATCAGGAGTGGTTCTTTTTTTACTGATTGTGGATAACTCGTTAAAAGTAAGTTTAAGACAACCATATTCAGGAATTTTCATGTTTTTCTTATGGGGTTTGCTTATCAGTAAACTCTCAAATGTTTCTACAAAGGCAACCAATGCTATTTAGGTTAGATCAATTTAATCAACACAATAAATTAGTTTTTTTGGTTATTGCTACAGCTATTCTGTTGTTGGCAACAATAGCACTACCTAGGTATCCAGGGCAGGCAAGTGTTTATATTATGTTTACAGTAATATCAAATGCTTTGCTCTATGTTGGCTTTAGTAAAAATGCCATTTTCTTTGATGCTTTTATTGGGGTATTTTTTTGGCTCGGATTTTGGCTTAAATTAACGCTTAGGGTGGTTTTTTCTGATGGTGTTTTGAATGAAGCTGTAGGTAATTTTGACAGGTCAGGCGTTGCCTTCGATCGAGGGTTATTGGTAGCCACGTGCGGATTGTCTGGTTTGCTTCTCGTGAGTTTGATTCGACGTAAATTGTTTTTTAATTACCCTAATCAAATTGAAGGGCTTTCACATAAAAACTTATTTAATGTTTACAAACGTTATAGAAAAACTGTTTTTGTTTTATTTGTATTGTTACTTGTATTTATTGCTATTTCAAATGCAGTACTTGGCATATATCAAAAGGGTAGTATCACACAGACAACATTGCCATTTGGTCTCAATGGTGTGTATAAATGGCTACTTTTATTCGGGTTGGCATCATTTTCCGCGTTGATCTTGCGTTTTGAATTTGAAATCAATAAAAAAACATCCCTCCTAGTCATGTTTTTGAGTTTACTTGAGAGTTTTGTTTCAAATGTATCACTATTGAGCCGAGGGATGATTCTTAATGCAGGTGCATTGTTATATGGGGTATTGGTCAGTTTGAAACTCAATTCAATCAAGTCAAGAATTAGATTTTTTATCACTACTTTTTTGATTTTTGGTACATTATTCATTAGTTCAGTGCTGTTAGTAAATTACTTGCGCACAACTGTGTATTTAGATGATTTGAACTCTTTAGATAGTGAGTCTCGTATTAATGAGGCTCATTCTATGACGACACCACTGTTTGTTGATCGTTGGGTGGGGATGGAGGGTGTGATGGCTGTATCTAGTTATCCACACCTGGGATGGGATTTGTGGAGAACCGCTCTGAAAGAAACCTATAACGAAAATGAAACTAGTTTTTATGACAATAATTTTATTGAGTCTTCTTATGTAAACACTGATAAAACTAAGCATCATTTTATTTCGCTACCAGGCATCATTGCATTCTTTTTTTATCCAGGGTCGTTCTGGTTTTTATTTATTAGCATGTTTATGCTCGGTGGGTTTGCCGCGATGATTGAGTTTTCGGTGTATAAGCTAGGTGGAAGAAATGTTATTTTATGCGCCTTGCTTGCACAAGTCGTAGCTTATAGGTTTGCTAGTTTTGGTTATGTGCCAGCCCAGAGTTATTTGTTGCTAGGTTCGTTATTTTTAAATTTATTTATTATTTATTTCGCTGAAAAATTCATTGGTTTTTACAATAAAAAATAATGCAGACTAATAGTTTTTATATATGAAAATCCTTATTTTTAATCAATATTTTTGGCCTGAAAGTTTTCGTATCAATGAAATCGCTTATGCTTTAAAAATGCATGGGCATGAAGTTGAAGTGATGACAGGTAAGCCTAACTATCCAGAAGGCAAGTTTTTTTCTGGATATAGCGCTTGGGGTATTAAGAAAGAGTCTTGGAGAGATATTCCAATCTATAGGATTCCTATGTTGGCAAGAGGCAGCAGAGGCGCCATAAGACTTGTACTAAACTATCTGTCTTATATTGTTTCTGGTCTTTTATTTGCGCCTTGGATATTAAGAAAAGAAAAATATGATGTGATATTTGTTTACGGCGTATCGCCTATTTTTCAGGCTATTCCAGCTTCTTTTTTAGGGTGGATAAAAGGCATTCCAGTCGCCCTTTGGGTACAAGATTTGTGGCCGCAAAGTGCGGAAGCCACAGGCTATGTGAAATCACCTTTTCTATTAAAGTTATTAGAAAAGTTTGTGCGGTTCACTTATGCACATACGGATTTATTGTTAGTTCAGTCTGAAGCTTTTATTGAGCCTGTATCAAAGCTGGCACCAAACATACCTATTGCATATTATCCAAACTCTGTTGAAAAGGAGTTTTATTCACCACAAGCTATTTCAGNNATGGAGACAATTGTCGCTGCTGCAGAAAAGTTACAGACATATTCTGAGATTAAAATAGTGATTTTGGGGAGTGGTAGCAAATCAGATTGGGTTGCAGAGAAAATCGTTGAAAAAAAACTCACTAACTTGCATCTTGAAGGCCGGTTTCCAGTTGAAACAATGCCAACATTGATGAGGCAGGCTTCAGCCTTGCTGGTTACTTTAACAGATCAGCCGATTTTTGAATTAACTGTGCCTAACAAAATACAGGCTTACTTGGCAGTAGGTAAGCCTGTTATCGCCTGTTTAAACGGTGAGGGGGCAAGGTTGGTAGGTGAAGCAAAGGCAGGTGTTGCAGTACGGGCCGAGGATAGTGAAGGGTTAGCTAATGCAATTGTAACGCTTTATCAAATGACAGAACTTGAGCGTGAACAAATGGGGGTGAATGGTCGAGCCTATTTTAAGCAGCATTTTGATGAGGAAATGTTAACAACTGAACTCATTAAACATTTTGAAAAGTTAATTTCAGTTAAGGGTGAAAATTGAAAGTTTTAGTATTAGGTGCAAGTGGATTAATAGGCAGCACTACATTACGTGTGTTGTCAGAACGTTCTGATTGGCAAGTTTACGGTTCAATTCGTTCAGATAGTATAAGACCTTTTCTACCTAAGATTAGCGCAGACAAGCTTATCAGCAATTTAGATGTGGATAATTTGTCTTCAATTATTCAGACCATAAATGAAATAAGACCTGATGTGGTGATTAATTGTATTGGAGCAACAAAGCACAAAAAAGAGGGTAATAGTCCGCTTAATGCCATTGAATTAAACTCATTATTGCCACATCGTTTAGCACAAGTTTGCACTTTGGCTAAAGCCAGGTTTATCCATATTAGTACTGATTGTGTATTTTCCGGAAAAGTAGGTTTTTATTCAGAATCCAGTTTTGCAGATGCAGATGATGTTTATGGTAGAAGTAAAGCGCTTGGTGAAGTGACCTACGGTGGTGCCTTGACATTGAGAACCTCAACAATAGGCCATGAATTACAGTCAAATTATGGATTGTTAAATTGGTTTTTATCTCAAGAGTCATCTTGTAAGGGATTTAGTAAGGCAATATTTTCGGGTTTGCCTACGGTGGTATTTGCTCAGATCATTAGAGATGTTGTGCTGAAAAATACCCAACTAACAGGGCTTTATCATGTTGCCGCAGAGCCAATTAACAAATATGACTTGCTCCAGCTGATTGCTAAAATATACAAAAAGGAAATTAATATTGAATGTGATGATAATTTCATTATTGATCGATCATTAGATGCAAGTAAGTTTAATCAAGCTACAGGGTATAATCCACCCACTTGGCAAAATTTGATTGAAACAATGCATCAATATCAATAAATCTAAAACTGTTGGATTCAATATTATGTTTAACAATAAAGTATTAATGATTACTGGCGGTACGGGCTCATTTGGCAATACCGTGCTTAAACGCTTTTTATCGACAGATGTACGTGAGATTCGTATTTTTAGTAGGGATGAGAAGAAGCAAGAAGAAATGCGCATTGCTCTCAATAATCCTAAGCTTAAGTTTTATATAGGTGATGTCCGTAATTACGACAGTGTTTATCATGCGATGAAGGGTGTTGATTATGTATTTCATGCTGCTGCGTTGAAACAGGTTCCATCTTGTGAGTTCTACCCATTGGAAGCTGTGCGTACTAATGTTTTAGGTTCTGAGAATGTGATGGAAGCCGCAGTTGCAAGAGGGGTGTCAAGAGTTGTAATGTTGAGTACAGATAAAGCGGTGTATCCAATTAATGCGATGGGAATATCCAAGGCGATGATGGAAAAGTTCATGGTCGCCAAAGCCCGTATGCAGAACGAAGGTGAGACAGTGCTATGTGCAACTCGTTACGGGAATGTGATGGCATCGCGTGGTTCTGTTATCCCATTGTTTGTGTCACAACTCAAAGAGGGTAAGCCACTGACGGTGACAGACCCGAATATGACTCGTTTTTTGATGTCGCTTGAAGACTCTGTGGACTTGGTCCTCTATGCATTTGAGCATGGTCAGCAAGGTGATATTTTTGTACAAAAAGCACCAGCTTCGACAGTTGCTGATTTGGCTCAGGCATTAAAAGAGTTGCTGAATAAAGACAATCCAGTTCGCGAAATTGGTACACGTCATGGTGAAAAATTATATGAATCATTGATTTCACGTGAGGAGATGGCTAAAGCACAGGATATGGGAGGGTATTACCGTATTCCAGCTGACAACCGCGATCTTAATTATGCTCAATTCTATAGTGAGGGTGAAGAGAAAATTTCACACCAGGATGATTACACATCGCACAACACAGAGCGCCTGAATGTTGAGCAAGTTAAAACATTGTTATTAAAGTTGGATTTTATCAAGGAAGAATTAAATGCTTAAAGTCATGACCATTGTAGGCACACGCCCAGAACTTATTAAAATGAGCCGCGTAATCGCCGAATTTGATCAGCACACCCAACATATTTTGGTTCACACCGGACAGAACTACGATTACGAATTGAACCAATTGTTTTTTGAGGACTTGGGCATCCGCAAGCCAGATTATTTTCTGGAGGCGGTCGGTGAGAATGCCGCGCAGACTATTGCACGGGTAATCGAAAAATCTGACGCGGTGATGGAAAAAGAAAATCCAGATGCGGTCATGCTGTATGGGGACACTAACTCCTGTCTGGCAGTAATCGCGGCCAAACGACGCAAGATACCAGTATTCCATATGGAAGCAGGTAATCGCTGTTTTGATCAGCGAGTTCCTGAAGAGCTTAATCGCAAAGTGTTAGATCATTTAAGCGACATTAACTTGGTGCTTACAGAGCATGCGCGTAGGTACTTGATTGCGGAAGGCGTTCGTCCTGAAACGATTATTAAAACAGGATCACACATGCGGGAGGTTCTGGACTATTACATGCCTAAGATTCAGCAGTCAGATGTGCTGCAACGGATGAACCTTGAGTCTAATAAGTTTTTCATTGTGAGTGCGCATCGCGAAGAAAATATCGATAGCCCAGAAAATATGGCGAACATGGTGGAAACACTCAATGCTTTGGCAGAAACTTATAATGTGCCCGTAATCGTTTCTACCCATCCTCGCACTAAAAAGAGGCTGGATACAATGGAGCTGGGTAACCTTAATCCGCATATTCAATTCCTTAAACCTTTCGGATTCTGCGATTACATCAAATTACAGATGGAGGCGCTGTGTGTGGTATCAGATAGCGGCACTATTTCCGAGGAAGGTTCACTACTTAATTTACCAGCCATTACTATTCGTAACGCACATGAGCGCCCAGAAGGTATGGATGTTGGTACGCTCATCATGAGTGGGCTTAGAAAAGAGCGTGTGTTGGATGCTGTAAGCGTTATTATTGCTCAACATGACAAAACAAAACGTGTAATGCAGCCAGTTCAAGATTACGAGGCAGGACCTGTATCTAAGCAGTTGTTGCGTGTGGTGATGAGTTATGTTGATTATGTGAATCGTACAGTCTGGTCCAAATAGGTCTAAAGCGTGCGCTTGCGGATAAAGTAACAATATCTGCTTAATAGTTAGAGCTGTAGGTTATCAAGATTGATGGGTGATGAAGCGTATATTTGATTTGTGTTTGGCGTTTTTTGCATTGCTGTTTTTGGTGTTGCCATTTTTGGTGGTGGCGTTGATAGTGCGGCTGACTTCGACAGGTCCAATTTTATATTGGTCTAATCGTGTAGGGCGCTATAACAATATATTCAGAATGCCGAAGTTTCGTACTATGCTAGTTGATACTCCAGTGGTAGCAACTCATTTGTTAACTGACCCTAAGCAGTTTTTAACGCCGGTTGGTTCTTTCTTGCGCAAGTCCAGCTTGGATGAGTTGCCGCAACTTTGGAGTATTATCAATGGTGATATGAGCTTTGTCGGTCCGAGACCGGCCTTGTTTAATCAAGATGACCTAGTTGCACTTCGCACCCAATATGGTGTTGATAAGCTAACGCCTGGTTTGACAGGTTGGGCGCAGATTAATGGCAGGGATGAGTTGCCGATACCTGATAAGGTTAAGCTGGACATGGAGTATTTGAATAATCAAACTTTTTGGTTAGATATAAAAATAATTTTTCTGACTTTCTTGAAGGTAATCCTGAGAGATGGCATTCAGCATTGAGATTGATAAATAGCTGTTAGTCCAGTTTGACTACATGATTGAAAACTTGATTTGGCGTTATGTTTAAAACGATATTCAGGAAGACAGTAGCTTCTAATAGACCTTTAGGTGGAATATATCAGTATGATTAAGTTAAATAAGGCACCATGATTCCTGAAAACCCCAAAAAATATTCTGTTCCTTTTTTATACAAACATTTACCAATTTGGCGCACGCTTTTGGCATTTTTGCACGATGTCTGTGTTGCAGCGCTGGCTTGGGTTTTTGCGTATCTGCTACGTTTTAATTTTTCAATTCCAGTTGAACATCTCACTAGTCTTTGGCAATCGGCCATTTTTGTAATTCCCCTTCAGGCAATTGTTTTTATTCAATTTGGACTTTATAAGGGGGTGTGGCGTTTTGCCAGCATTCCAGATTTAAAGCGTATTTTAAGAGCGGTTTCTGTAGCAGCTATCATAGCTGTTGTTCTGTTATTTATGTTTAAGCCCGTGGGTGTAGTTGTTCCAAGGTCAGTTTTGATTCTGGATCCTATTTTATTGGTATTGATGATGGGCGGCAGTCGTTTTACCTATCGTTCATGGAAGGAGCACAGGCTGTATGGGCTAAATCAAATGAGTGGTGAGCCTGTATTGGTATTGGGGGCGGGCGAGGCTGCAATTGCATTGCTGAAAGATCTTGAGCGCAGCCAGGAATGGCGTGTGATAGGTCTACTTGACGACGATAGCGCAATTCAAGGGCGCGTAATTGCAGGAGTGAGCGTACTTGGTAAAGTGGCGCAGTTACCTGAAATTGCAAAAGCGCTCGATATTCGTGATGTCATTGTTGCAAAACCATCTGCTGCACATCAAGCACGCCGTCGCGCGGTTGATATTGCAGGTCAAGCGGGTCTGAATGTATTTACTGTACCTTCAGTTGAAGATTTGATGAGTGGTAAGTTAAAAGTTTCTAAAATTAGGCAAGTTGAGATTGAAGATTTGTTAGGTCGTGATGCCGTGAATCTGGATAATTCTGGCTTGCAACAGTTAATTTCAGCGCAATCAGTGATGGTAAGCGGGGCGGGCGGGTCTATTGGTTCAGAACTATGTCGTCAAATTGTAAAATTTAAACCTGGCATATTAATATGTTTTGATATTTCCGAGTTTTCGCTTTACCAGTTAGAGCAGGAGCTAAATGCATTAAATCTATCCACTAAGTTACTTTTTATGACTGGTGATGTTAAAAATAGTCAGCGGGTTAATAACTTGCTTGAGCAATATCAGCCCACACTGGTGTTTCATGCTGCAGCCTATAAACATGTGCCGTTAATGGAAAATGGCAACGTTTGGGAGGCATTATCAAATAATGTAATAGGAACGCATACTTTAGCCAAAGCCTGTAAGGAAGCTGGGGTTGGAAAATTTGTTCTGATTTCTACTGATAAAGCTGTAAACCCTACTAACGTAATGGGCGCAAGCAAGCGGCTTGCTGAGATGGTGTGTCAAGGCTTGCAAGAAGATCTTTCTCGTGATGCAATGGCCACACGATTTTTAATGGTGCGCTTTGGCAATGTGCTTGGCAGCAGTGGTAGTGTGATTCCTAAATTCCGTGAACAAATCGCTAGGGGTGGGCCTGTAACTATTACCCATCCTGAAATTACCCGATATTTCATGTCGATACCCGAAGCCGCACAGCTTGTGATGCAAGCTGGCTTGATGGGAAAGGGTGGTGAGATTTTTGTGCTGGATATGGGTGAACCAGTGAAAATCGCAGCATTGGCGGCAGATATGATAAGACTTTCTGGACTGCAAGCTGATGAGATTAAAATCGAATATGTAGGTTTGCGTCCAGGTGAAAAGCTATATGAAGAGCTGCTTGCGGATGACGAGCATACGATGCCCACCCCGCATGAAAAGTTGCGCATTGCACAAGCGCGACAGGTTGATATCACATGGGTGAAAAAGCTTCTAAAATGGATTCAAAGTGTAGAGGGTGTAAATGAAGCGCATATAAAAAACGAATTGAAATTTTGGGTTGAAGAATACACCCCGCAATACCAAACCAGTGCAGAAGTCCATTCTGTACTAGTCACTGAACAAATTACTCTGCATTAGAAAGTTAGAATAAATGAATAAAATTACCAAAGCCGTTTTCCCTGTAGCTGGTTTGGGCACACGCTTTTTGCCTGCCACTAAAGCTAGCCCAAAAGAAATGTTGCCGATTGTAGATAAGCCTTTAATTCAATACGCGGCAGAGGAGGCGATAGCCGCCGGTGCTACAGAGCTCATATTTATCACAGGGCGTAATAAACGCTCTATAGAAGACCATTTTGATAATGCAAGCGAATTAGAAGCCTCTCTTGAAGCAAGTGGCAAAAGAGAAATGCTAGAAGCGCTAAAAGGTATTTTGCCTTCGCATGTTTCTTGCATTTTTATTCGTCAGCCTAAGGCGCTAGGGCTTGGCCATGCGGTATTGTGTGCTAAACCAGTGGTAGGTAATGCACCATTTTCGGTGATTTTGGCTGATGACTTAATTGATGCTAATCCGCCTGCTATGCAGCAAATGGCTGTCATTTATGCACGCAAACAATGCTCCGTGCTTGGTGTGGAGGATGTGTTGCCTTCTGAAACAGACAGCTATGGCATTGTGGATGCATTTAAAATTGAAGAGAATTTATTGCAACTGAAAAGTATTGTTGAAAAACCTAAACCAGTTGATGCACCTTCTACATTGGCGGTGGTGGGACGCTATATATTAACCCCTAAAATTTTCGACTGCTTAGAAAAAGTGAAGCCAGGAAAGGGTGGCGAAATTCAGCTCACAGATGGCATATCTGATTTAATGCAGTATGAAAATATTTTGGCGTATCGCTTTGCGGGTAAACGTTTTGATTGTGGTAGCAAGCTCGGTTTTATGAAGGCCAATGTGGAATATGCATTGAAGCACCCAGAAATCGGTGGTGCTTTTTCTGATTATTTAAAAAGCATCTCAAAAGTGAATTGAATGGCCTAATTGAATACACTTAATCCACAAAAATTACTTGCACAAGCGCAACTCATTCACTCATCAGAAGCGGTAGAAATGGCTATTGTTCGATTAAGCCAGGAAATTACTGAGGTTTTAGAGAACTCATGTCCAATTGTTATTTGTGTGATGGGTGGCGGCATTGTATTTGCAGGGCAATTGCTGACCCAGTTAAAGTTTGCCTTAGAAGTAGACTATGTACATGCGAGTCGTTACCAAAATGAGACCGTTGGCAAAACGCTAGTATGGAAAGCGCTACCTAAATTAAATTTAACCAATCGTACGGTGTTGTTGGTGGATGACATTTTAGATGAAGGCGTCACATTACTGGCGATTCAAGACAAATGCCTGGAATTAGGTGCAAAAAATGTATTATCAGCCGTGTTGGTTGAAAAGAAGCTTGGTCATACCAAGCCTATTTCAGCCGATTTTGTAGGATTGGAAGTCCCTAATTGCTATGTATTTGGTTATGGGATGGATGCTTATGGATGGTGGCGAAATCTGCCTGCAATTTATTCTCTAGCGTAGATTATTTGTATATTTCACACCAAACCAGTTGCTGATTACAGATCAACACCTCGTGAAGTTTATTTTGCTCAATGAACGCCTTTGGTGAGTATTCTCATCAAGAGCACCAGTTATTATTTAAACTAACCGGTCATTCTCATTCACTCTGCCCACTAATTTCATCGCACCACTCAAGTCAGTTGAATAATTTGATTTAATAGCTCACGTACTTGCTCAAAATAAGACCCATGCAATTGACCTAAAGGATGTGGCTTTGCGTCAAGCACGCGCCAATCAAAAGACTTTGGTTGATGACAAAGGACATAACTGGTTTTATCCGACTTATTGCCTGACGCTTTTCCAGCAATCACAGCAAAAGGATTGTTGGCATTGTATTCTGCCGTTGTCATTGGCAACCCGATAACCAATGAGGTTTTGTCATTAAATGCCCGTGGAGACAGCACCAAGAAAGGATGAATATCACGCATTTCTTGACCAACTTGAGGATTGCAGTTTATCCAGATAATATCTTGTCGATCTGGCACCCAGTTCAATAGAGGCTTTACCAATTTTCAGCGCCTAATGTTTGTGAAGCAACCATCACTTCACCACCATGCTCTGCAGGATTAAACAGCGCTAATCGCTGCTCTAAAGTTAAAGCCACTTCTGCGACTGGCTTAATGATGATTTCTCCATTGAGGACGCTGATACGCACACGTTGATGTGCTTTCAAGTGTGATTCACGCGCAATTGCCGCAGGTAAGCGCACACCTAAGTTATTACCCCACTGCTTAATGTCTAACTCCACTTCAATCATGACATTNNAGTTAGTGTGAAATTACGCACCTTTGGCACGGTCATCACCAATGAACCGCCTGCCCGTCTTAATGATTGCAACATTTTTAATGTCTCTCACAAATAATGTCCTGGTTTTAGTAGGATTTAATCCTATATGCAAGTTTTGCTAGATAAAATTAATGAGTAATTTCAGATGGCGGTTAGCGCTACAATTAGCTGTGGGTTTGAAGCAGCGCAGTTTGGTATGGAATGTAATATGCACTTCTTACATAACTAGTTTATTTGATATAAATTGTATGCCCTGCAACCGCAACGGTTTGTCCACTGCGAATTTTAGCTGTTTTTCTGCTTTCAACTTCACCGTCTACCTGCACCAAGCCTTCGGTCACCATGGCTTTTCCACGGCCACCGCTATCTGCCAGGCCGACTAATTTGAGCAAATTACAAAGCTCAACATAATCAGTAGTTAAATTAAATTGAATGTTTTGTGACATAAATAATCTCCGCAAATTGGAGCAGACCAAGGTTGTTTTTCCAAGACTCTTGCACACGTCATTATAGCCTGACACCACCAAGTGTATATTCAAGTATTTGGAATTTAAAATCGTAATGGATTTGTATAAATCCTCGAATTAAAAGCATCCTTATTTTGTTCTATCTTATTGAATTTTAATAACTAAATTTTAATTTTTATCAGCTGGAATCAATCAATAGCCCTTACGGGCTATTGTGATGTTGATTTGCAGTTCATAGAATGAGTACCAATAAATTAATTGTTATTCAACGCGTTGAAAGGTGAATAAAATGCTTAAAAAAATCATTATATTAATGTTCGTTGGTGTTGTTTCAGCGGCATCAATGGCAGCTTCTGCAGCTGGTAGCGAAATCGCTAGAAATGCTAACTTTTCATTGGCAGTAGCGAATATAGCTACCAATGAGGATGTTCAAACACAAGCTGCTAAAGCTGGAAGTATTGAAGTAAGGCGTAGTTTACCTCAGGACGCAAATAATAGCGAAACAACATTGCCTGCAACTGGATGGTTGCTGGTCATGGCGTTGTTTGGTTTTGTAATGCTGTCTAATCGTTTGGGCGTTTAATTTTTAGATATTGTCGTTATTTGTGCTAGTCTATTCTGTGTGTATTTGCTAATTCGAGAACGGTAATAAATATTAGTAAAGTACAGTGTAGTAAAAGCGCGAGTTATTCTACTAACATGCTCAACGTGATATTCTACTTGAGTCATTACTTTAATGTCTTTTCCTGAAGGGAATAATAAATATGAGAATTAAAACACTTCTATGGCTGATAATCAGCCATCTATTTCTGGCGTCAATTTCGATGGCAAATGCCGAGGTTCCACAAAGCTACAGGCTTCGTCAAGGGGACTTGATTCAAGTTTCCGTTTGGGGTGAAGATAAATTACAAAAAGAAAGCCTTGTGTTGCCGGATGGAAGCATCACCTATCCTCTCGCTGGCAGGGTAGAGGTTGTTGGTTTGACTTCAGTTGAGGCAGAGAAACGGATCGCTGAAAAATTAAAAGCCTATCTTCCTGATCCACAGGTGTCGGTAATTATTGCCAATATCGAAGGTAATCGTGCCCATGTCTTAGGGAAGGTTCTTAAACCAGGCCCCGTATTAATGACTGGTCCGATGACCGTCTTGGAGGCGTTGAGTATTGCAGGTGGCCTGGACAAGTTTGCGAATATCAGCAACATTAAAGTAATTCGTAATACCCCACAAGGGCAGAAATCCATACCAGTTCACTATGATCGGTTGATTCAGGGGCAAGGCTTGGAAAACAACATTGTTTTAAATTNNATGCTGGCTAATAATATCTATATTTGGGTGGCTCAAGTTGATGACTCTTACACAAAACTCGATTTCGAAGTGCAGAAGTAAAAATTTATTTACCCTTAGATTTCTAGTTAGCCTGTCAAGTCTTTTTATTTCTCAGCTAGCTTGCGCTGTTGAGGTGCAAAAACAGGTAATTCTTCCGTTGGGTGTTGAGTACGACACTAATCCTGATATGTCGCCTGCTACCCGATATCCTGTATGGGTATATACGGCCGCTCCACGGGTGATTTTAAATGTTGATGATGGATCCAATAACTGGCTGGTTGATGGTTCTGTTCTTGTGCAAAGGTACTCAAATGATGTCGCTGTTTTAAAGCATCGTGAGGATCCAAGCCTTACTCTTGGTTGGAAACGGGCATTTGAGCTAGGTGCAATTAGTGTAAATGCTAATTATGCGGAAGCATCGTCACGGCTGGCCGAGTTCAGAACTACAGGTTTTATTTCTGGTGAAGGTACAACACGTACAAAATCGATTGATGCCAATTGGATGCATTCGTTCAGCGATAGATTGATGCTTACTTTGACTGGTTCATATGATGATATTAGTTACAGTGGTATTGCTCTTACTGATTATACGACTAAGACTATTTCCCCAACATTAACATATTCGATTAATGAGCGAATTGATCCGTTCGTTCAATTGAGATATTCACAGTATCGTCCAACAGATAGAAGTGTTGATTCTTCTGATTTGGCGGCAGCTATAGTTGGGGTAAATGTAAAAGCAACCGAAAAATTAAATTGGGGATTGCGTGGCGGGTTGAATGAATCATCTGGAGGACAGTCTAGAACTTTTTGGACTGGTGGGGTAACTGCTGATTATACGACAACGAGTACAAGAACTACTTTTGAGTTGGCACGGACAATTGGAGCTGCTGGTATTGGTGGGTTTCTCGAGTCAGATAATTTGAAAATAGGATGGGCCTATGATCTGTCACAAAGCAACCGTGCAGGAGCTGATTTTACCTGGCACAAGAGCAGGGATGCTGATCAGTATGAAGCTCGCCAGCTCGGAGGCTGGTTTGAGCATGATCTGAACAAGAACTGGCTGGGACGTTTATCAGTCATCCGTAGAGAGTCTCAGTTTGTTGGCGCAAATGCTGGTGCAAATGTACTAGGCGTGACTGCAATTTTTAACAGTTTAAATTTTTAAAAAATAGGTATGAACACTAATGGTTGTTGAAAAAGAACTGACACTTAACGATTACCTTGCAATCTTACGTCGCAGAGCCCTCTATATAGCGGGTATTTTTTTGCTGGTTTTGTTGGCAACAGTGGCAATTGCAATCAAAACCCCCTCTGTTTATCAGTCAACAGGTACTATTCTGATTGAATCTCAGAAAATTCCTCCAGGCTTGGTGCAGGCTACTGTAGAAACGTATGCGGCTGAGCGTATAGAGGTGCTTAAGCAAAGAGTTATGACGAGGGATACGTTGTATGAAATCGTCAAAAAATATCATTTGTTTAATGTTGATAATAAATCCTTAACCAAATCTGAGCTGGTTGCCAGGATGCGAAAAAAACTTGGCATAGTTTTAGTGGATGCTGATCTGGGCGACTATACTGCAAAGACTACAATTGCTTTTCAAATTTCTTTTGAATACCATAAGCCTGAAATTGCCTACCAAGTTGCAAAAGAAATGGTGGATCTGTTTTTAGAAGCGAACGAAAAAGCACGTAAAGAAAAAGCAACAGAAACCACAGAATTTCTCAGTCAAGAAGCCGACAGGCAAGGGAAAATACTGGGAAAAATTGAGCAAGAGGTCGCAAATTACAAACAGAAGCATTCGGGTGCCCTTCCGCAGAATATGGAACTGCAGATGGCCAGTTTAGAGCGCGCAGAGGCCGACTTGAGGGATGTCCGACGTAACTATGCTGCTACTGAGGCAGAAATACGTAACTTGGAACTGGAGCTTGAGTCTGCAAAAGCGGGTATAGGGTTGGGGTTGCCTCAGGGTGACCAGAATCCTGCCACAGAGCTCGAAAAACTAAAAACAGAGTATGCAAAATTAAGTGGTATTTATAAGGAAAACCATCCAAGTCTACGCACTTTGCAACGGAAGATAGAAACTCTAGAAAAGAGCGAACAATCTGTTACATCTGAATCGAAGCCAGCTACTACAGTTCGTTCTGTTATGGTTGCCAAGGTACAGGGACAGATTGAAGCGGCTAAAGCACGTCTTGCATCACTCACTCATGAAGAAGGTAGCCTTCGTGCAAAACTAACAAGAGTAGAGGGGCAGGTTGTGCAAACCCCACAAGTTGAGGGAGCGCTGGCAACGTTGATGCGCGACTACGAGAATGCCAAGAATAGATACGAGGAAATAAAAGCTAAACAGGTCAATGCAAAGATGACTGAAAATCTGGAATTGGAAAATAAAGGGGAACGTTTTGCTTTGGTGGAAGCACCTGTACTTCCAGAAAAACCAATTAGCCCAGATCGTCCAAAAATATTGCTTGTGGGCTTTTTCATAGCAATTGCCAGTGCCATTGTAATTGTCATGCTAATGGAGGGTTTAGATAAGCGAGTAAGGGGAGTAGAAGCTCTGTCAGCATTACTTCAGATTCGACCGCTTGTTTTAGTTCCTTATATATCCAATCAATCGGAGCTGAGACGACGTAAAAATTTCTCAAGGAATATGTTTATAGGAATTGTCGGGTTAGTTCTGATTATATGGTTGATAGCGCATTTGTTCGTTACCCCACTGGATATTTTGTTGTCTAAAAATTAGGCAGTATTTGAGTAAGGCTGTATATGGAAAAGATTAAAGACGCTATCGAAAAGGCCAAAGGTCAACGAGGTGCCCAATCATCAACGCGGAAAAGATTAGTTCATAATAAATTGTCGAACAAGTTCGACAAGAAAAATGATGAACTTGAGTCGCTCACTTATAGCAAAACTTCTGTGGTTCAGTTAGATCCGGTTCACTTGGAAGATAATCGTATTGTTGCAATTAATAAAAACGATCCAATGAGCTGGGTATTTGATTCACTCCGCACACAAGTGTTGCAAAAAATGGAAGAAAACAACTGGCGAACATTGGCTATTGTTTCACCTACCCCTGAATCGGGTAAGACGGTGGTATCAATTAATCTTGCGATTAGTATTTCGCAACAACCACAAAAAACCGTGATATTAGTTGATTTTGACTTACGTAAACCACGTGTTGCCAGTTATTTGGGACTGAAAACAGAGAAATCAATCAATGATTTGCTCGCAGGTGATGCAGAATTGTCTGATATTATGGTTAATCCAGGTATTCCGGGCTTTACCGTTCTGCCTACAAATAAACCCGTGGCTAAAGCTTCAGAGGCACTTTCATCAAAGAATATACAAATATTAATTAGTGAATTAAGAGAGAGATATGATTCTCGAGTAGTGATTATTGATTTACCCCCAATTCTTACTGCTGATGATGCTTTGGTTTTATTGCCACAAGTTGATTGCGTGCTTCTTGTTGTAAGTAATGGCATGAATACAGAATCCGAGATTGATGAAACAATGCGACTTTTGTCAAAAACAAATCTGTTGGGTGTAGTGCTTAATCGGGTAGAGGCAGAACCTAAGTCATATTATTATGATTAATGCTAATAGATTTAAATAATGACATCTCCTGGTAGACAATCGTCCTTAATTGGGCGCAGACTGTTTTTGCTGCTACTGGCTTCACAACCATTATTCCATAATAACTTTCTTGCTAATCCCATAAAGAAATTTGCACTAAATTCATCTCAGGAAAACGAGGGGGGGTTTATTGTTCTTGGTGGCTGGATATTGCTCGAGAGTGATATATAAACCACATTATTTCTACCGGGGTTAATTTCTGCTGTGTTGATTAAAAAACCATTGTTATCCTTAAAGCAATCCGCTTATATCTAACAAACTAAAAGTTGGATTTTCCCTGTTTTAACTTATTCAGTTATGCAAATCTTAATTACATACCATAGCTAAAGATGGAGCCTTTCAAGGAATATCTAGATATATTTTGGTAACTGGTGATTTATTAAAGACGTTAACATGCTGATTCTCAATCTTATCCTATACTTCTCCAGCCATTGCTTATTATTGAAAGTTAATTAAATGCTGATCGATTTGAATTCCCTGGAGAAAAACGCAGATATTAAACAATATGATGTTTGTATTTGTGGAACTGGGCCATCTGGCATAACGGTTGCCAGAACATTGGCCAGTCAGGGGAAAACGGTAGCGCTCCTAGAAGGCGGAGGTTTGGAGTATTCTGAAAAATCTCAGGATTTATATAATGGTAAGAATGTTGGCCTAAATAACTGGAACGCAATAAGAAATTGCAGATTAAGATATTTTGGTGGTACATCCAATCATTGGGAGGGGCGTTGTTCCTACTTTGATCCGGCAGATTTCGAGCAACGTGGTTATATTGATTTGCCGGGATGGCCCATAAGTAGGGAAGAGATTTTTTTATATTTTGATGCAGCATGTTCAATTCTTGATCTTCCAGAAGATGCGTTTAGTACCTCAAATAAATGGCTAGGCACTAATTTCAGAATATCTGACAAGGCATTAAGTCCACCTACGCGTTTTGGTACTAAATATCGGGAGGATCTGAAAAATTCGTCAAAAATAGACGTTTTTATCAATGCTAACTTAACAGACATTAGGCTTCATGAAGACTTAAACTCTGTAAAATCATTTGAAGTTAAGAATTATAGTGGTACAGCGTTTAATTTTTCTGCGAGAAATCATGTATTAGCAATGGGGGCGATAGAAAATGCCAGACTACTTCTTAACTCAGACAAGCAAATACAGGGCGGACTTGGTAACAAACATGACATGGTGGGCCGTTGTTTTATGGAGCACTTTAATATCGAGTTTGGCCGCTTTGTCGTAGAAGATCAATCAAAGTTTCTACAAGGAAGCCTGGAAGTAAACCCAACCGAGGCGTTCATGAGAAGCCGACATATTGGTAATGCAGTTCTATCTTTTAATCCTAGTTTTGATACGAATGAATATGGTCATTTCCAAGGTTTAAAAAAATCAGTACGTGAACTTTTCTGCAAATATCCATCGTTGACGGATTTGTCCAGGAAAGTGAAGGAGTTCGATTGCCCCGGTGATGGCGTGATTAGGAGCCTAATTGAGCAGGTGCCAAATCTTAAGAGCAGGATAATGCTGGATACCGAGAAGGATATATTTGGTATGCGCAAGGTTAAGCTTGATTGGAGGCCTACTGCAGTTGATGACCACACTATACGTACATTAGGGATTGAGGTTGCCAAAGAGATGGCGCGCACAAAAATTGCTAGAGTACAGCTTCAAGACTTTATTCTGAACAAGGATAAAGAAATTAGTAATTATGGGCACCACTGCCATCAATTAGGTACCACAAGAATGTCCGCAGATCCAAAGTTTGGGGTGGTAGATAAGAATTCACGCGTTCACGGGCTTGGGAATCTGTTTGTAGCAGGTAGNNACCCTACACTTACCCTGGTCATGTTATCTTTACGATTGGGTGAGCACCTCGCGAGGGTAACGACTTAACTTATTCTGTCAATGACAACCAATAAGTACCAAGGGTTTTATCAAGCGCAATCGAATATTGCCCATTTTTGTATGTAACTGGAATTTCTTTCTTTTGCTCCAGATGGTGTTTGAATAGTTTTAGGCCTTTAGGCGCTTTTATCTGTAAATGGCCTTCGACAGGTTCGGAGCGGAAGGGCAGTTCATATTCTGTTTTTGGTAATGAGCGTGCTGCGAGAGTAATCGTTAAGTTTTTTGACTGATTTATTGGTTTACTGTCCATGCTTTGAACTGCGATGGTAGCATTGCGTGTGCTGGCAGAAACTTCTATGTCTGCTAATGTAAATTTATCTCCGCCAATCCACCCCATCACCGCTTGAGTGTTGGGCGTGTTAATTGACATATTGCCTTTATTCCAATTATGCTTTAGTTCACCAGTGTCAGAACTGGCTTCTGTTGAGTCCGGGCCTATCAGAGATGTATTGGGGTCTTTCACCACTTTTGCGTTTGCAGGGATGTTGCTTTTTTGCAGCCAAGGTAATTCTTTAACGGCTGGTATGGCAATCACCAATTTCCCTAGTTCAGTAGCTGTTCTGATGAATGTTGAATTTTCTGGTGAGATATTCTGGTTAAATAATGCATCATTACCAGGATTTAATACATATGTTGTATTTGCTTCCTTTAAATCACCTCTCCGGTACATGAGTGCAGCTACAGGCATGGTAGCAATCACTGAAGGGTCGTTAAATGTATCCCAATTAGAGGGTCTGCCTGCATCTCGCAATGAAATCTGTGAATATGCAAATTGCATCATAGCGTCCCAGCCTTGAAAACTGGCTTGACCTGCAACATAGAGTGGCAAGGTATGTCTATCTGGCGTTGGAAAAGGCTCTGCACTCCATTCAGTCACACTCATTGGTTTGCCAATGACCTGAGCGGCTGCTAGCCAATGTGTTAGGTTTGGAGATATTAATGGATTTTTTTCCAATGCACCAAACTCTTGGTAGGCGTGGGCGTCAATGATATCTCCAGTGGTGAGAGCGGGTAATGAGCTCAAAGAGTTGCCACCCCATGTGCTTGTGGTAACGATGGGAACTTTCACCCCAAGGCTGCGCAGGTGGCTCATCATGTCTTTATTAAAGTTGTGTTCGAGGTTATTTAAAAATAGTTTAGATGGACCGTGCTCCCAGGAGCGCCAGGTTTTATCAGCGGATAAATTATTTGCCTTGGCAAATTTTTTTGTCTCCATCATGTAAATATCGCTGTGTTGGTCCACATTTTTATCTGGTAATAGGCTATTCCCAAAATGATTTGTAACGTCATTTTCGTTAGTAATCAATATGGCAGCGATGGCTGGCTCATCCTTATATGCAGTTTTGGTATGTATATTAATATGATTAAGGTAATCAGCATTAAATTGCCGCATTGCTTGCTGGATGCTTGTGTTAACGTAGTTATACCCTTTCATATCCGCAGTAGATTTACCTTTGCTGATTTCATCAAATGCGTAAATGCCATCACCAGATTTGAGTTGGCGTTCCACGTGCATATCCAGCCACACGTAAATGCCTTCATCTTTAAGACATTTAACCCACCAATCGAGTTTTTCTATGGAGGCCGTATTAATATATTTTGTATTGTTTGATTTTTTATTTCCAAATATATTGGGTTCTACCCAAGGTGAGTCATGATGATGCAGACGAACCAGATTGAAACCAAGCGCAGAAAGTCTTTTGGCTTGAGTTTTCACCATATCTTTGGGCGTATGAAAGAGTGTATATGAGGTAATATTCGTGCCCCAAAATTTTGCAACAGCACCATCTTCAAATATTAATTGGTCACCCTTTGTTTTAACAAAACCATGTTTTCCTGCTGGGCGTTCTTTCTCGTTTAAGAAAGATAGATCAATAGGTGATGTTTCCCAGCTCATAATATTCCGCGGCCACTTAGATGAATCTTCAAGGCCAAAACGTTCAGTTACCGTTGGAGCTACCGCGATGTTTCCAGCTAGTGAAAGCGTCACTGTATAGTGAAGTTTGCCTGCGGAAATATTTTCGCTATAAAAATAGGCGCGTAACTCTCTTTTGTTGCCTCGTTCAAAATGTAAATCTGGTAGTTTTGGTTTGAAGCGCATTTCGATGCGATTGGCACCTTTCCCCCAACCCCAGCCACTATTGTCAGACAGGATATCGGGTTCTCCCAACTCATTACTAAATCTATCAATATCGAACTTGAAGCTGATGCCGCCGCCAATTACATCTTTTAGATTATTCTTGGCATCAAACTCAAATTCCCAGTTGATTTGATGATCTGTAACTTTTGAAATTTTTGCATCAAGACCAAAACCAAGTGATTTATTGTTTCCACTAAGCACATATTGGCCCGGTGATGTAATTTTGAAATTGGTTTCTTGGTCGGCCCAACTATAATCTTTGCCAAAGAAAACGAATGATGATATTACTGCGTTGCCACCACCTTTGGATATGGTAAGAAGGCCATTGTTTTCATTTACACTCGCATTCCAGGTATTTTCAGCAAATGCTATATTTGAAGCTGGTAGCAGGATGAGGAGCACAAGATAGATGTGTATATTTGGACAGAAAGTCCTAAGTAATAATTTTTTCATTGAGTTGGGTTTCTGCACGAAATAAGTTGTATAAAGTGAATTCTACCGCACCACAGCGAACAATTAATGATGCGATCCAATTTAATATTGGGATCGCTAATATCGGCAGAAACTTGTAGGATAAATTATCAATTTTGTGCGTGTTTTCTGAGGCGTGATGTGGGTAACTTGGCTTGTTCTAAATTCTTTGGCTCTCCAATGGGGTCTTTTCTACGGATAATGTATGTATAGGCAACACCTAAGCCAGCCACTGACCAGTATAAAATTGGGATGACCACGATGCTACTTACTGTAATAATAGTGACTAATATGCCTATTAAGCATGCAAGTAGCGTGCGCCCCAATAAATATGCTTCATTTTTCTTTTCAGGTATTTTTCTCATGGTCTTATAAATGGAAAGTAAAATCAGAGCAAAAAAACCGACAAACAAACTTAAGCCAACTAACCCTGATTCTAAAGCAATACCGATAAATGAGTTGACAATATCAATGATTCCTTCACCTTGAATCATTTCTTGCATCTCTGGTTCTTCTCTATATGTCGTTGATCCAAACAGTGGGTTGCGTTTAATTACGATTAAAGAGTTGTCTATTAATTTCTCACGATAGTCGATATTTTCTTTTTCAGTGGTGCCAATAAATGGTATTAAATTAATAATTTTCTCGCCCCCAGGAATTTCATGCAGTATCGGAAAGGAAAGTATCACTGCAATTCCCAGCATGGCCAGACGCTTCACTGCGTTAGGGCCAGTTGCAATAAATATAATGAGTAACGCAGAGGCTCCAATCCACGGTCCTCGTGATAATGGGACATACAGTCCAGCTAAAACCAGCATAAGTCCCATTAAGCGCATGGCTTTGTTTTTGATTGACTGAGCTACCAGCAAATAAAAACCTAGGCCTATGATCATGACATATCCAAGTACTATCGGTTGACCAAGCGATGTCAATGCACGTAAGTTATCTCCACGATTTAGATAGCTGACCATATCCCAAGTGATGCCCCAAGTCTCCTGAAGTGAGTTGTATAGAAGCCAGTGCTTGGCGAATTCGACCATGCCAAGAGCTGCAACGAGAAAACAGGCAAGGACGAATGCAATCATCACTTCTTTCAGCTGATTTAAGTTTTTTATTCC
>CXWL01128414.1_pt1 | contig 24572 bp, 26 predicted proteins | sample 590931 | NCBI WGS metagenome assembly CXWL01 (sample SAMEA3498368, study PRJEB10139) | groundwater metagenome | biome: water well; material: biofilm material | place: Germany | collected 2015-04-27
TTATATGTAATTGAACAGCGATAGATCGGACACGAACTTGAAGGATTTCTGCGCGGCCTGCAGGCTGGTTTGCTGCTGGGTCAAATCGCTGATCGCTTTGTTGTAGTCCACATCCTGCAGTTGTGACAACGTTTGCTTATACCGGAAGCCCAGATCATCCCCGGCAGTTTTCAGGGAATCCAGCTCACGCATGCGCGCGCCCAGGGAGGCGCGCACCGTCAGCACGTTATCCAGGCTGCGGTCGAGGCTGTTCAACGCATGGTTCAGGCCGGAAGTAAGCTGCGTGGAGCTGGCCGCGTTGCCCGCAACGACAGGCGTGTTGAGCGCGTTGATCAGGTCTGAAATAGTTTTGAATATGCTCTCGTTGCTGCTGGGTGTAATGGCGAACTGGTCGCCGTTGGCGGGAGCGCCGGAAATATCGAACTGCATGCCGTCAACGCTGATGGCTTGTCCTCTCACGTAGGCGTTTCCGGTCGAAAGCACAGCCGCAGTGGTAGTGTTGGTCACATCATAGGTGGCCGCACCGGTGAACGTCACCCGATAGCTGTTGCCGGTAAGCAGCGCCGGGTCGGTCACGCGGCCCTGGCTGATGATGCCGCTCCCGGTATTCTGGGGAACAGTCCGTGCCTGGGTGACAAATGTGCCGTTGCCGTTTTTGATACGCATAAAGATGTCCGCACCGGAATCGCTGGCCGCCAATTGCCTGGAAGCGCTCCCCTGTACCAGGCGCTGCCCGTCGTCGCCCATATACTGCACTCCGGCAGCGGTATTGATAAAAGGCTGTGTCCTCCCCTGGAAACCGGAGAACAGATAATTCCCGAGACCATCGGTGCTGTTCGCCAGCCCGGTCAATTCGTCCAGATGGCCTTGCAGGTCGCCGGCGAGCATATGCCTGTCAGCATTCGACAATGTCGCCGTATTGCCCGCATTGACCGCGGTTATCTGGATGCCCTGCAACAGCGTGGTGACAGCCTGCAAAATGCCTTCGGAGAGGGATAGCGAGCCTTGGGCGGCATCAAGGTTGCGTGAATATTGCGTGTTGCCCGCATCCGACTGCGTGACTTCCAGTATGCGCGCGGCGCCAGCCGGATCGTCCGCCGGCACCAGTATGCGCCGCCCGGTGGCGAGCTGTTGCTGGGTGTTCAGCAGCTTGCTCTGCTGCTGGTTGAGCATCGCTACGTTGGCGTCATAAATGGCGCTGGTGCTGATACGCATGGCGCACCTACTTTCCTAAATTGAGTATGGTGTCAAACATGGAATTGGCTATCTGTATTGCCTTGCCTGCGGCCTGATAGGCGCGCTGGTAGCGCAGCAGATTGGCGGCTTCCTCATCGAGGTTCACGCCGGAAAAAGATTGCTGTGTTTTGACGGACTCGACCGCCATGCTGGTCTGTGCCATGCTGGTCACCTGGAGCTCGCGCGTCTTGTTGCCCACATCGCTGACCAGTTGGGCGTAAGCTCCCAGAAATGTCGTCGTGGGTATGCCGCCGGATGGTGCCCCCAGGGTATTCTGCACTTGCAAACCGGCCAACAACAGGGCATTACGGCTGTCAGATGTCGCGTTGGTATTGCTTCCGATTGTAAAAGTGTCATTGGCCGCAGGCACGCCCGTAATTTGCATCGTCCAGCCATTGTAGGAAATATCCGCGCCGGAAGCGTAGGCTTGCGCACCCACAACCGCAGGCACCGCCCCGGTTACGGTAAATGTGGCGGGGGTGGTAAACGTGATCGTTACAGGTTGCTGCAAATTCAGGTCGGTTGACGTGTGTGCCGGATTAACCGTAACTGGCGTCAGATTGACGGAACCGGCGCTTATCTTCCCGGTTCCAGTATTGGCCAGTGTCGCGGCGGTGCGTATGGGCGCACCTNNACAGCGCCAGCCGTTGATGCGAGGGTGAAGCCATCAACCGGTGTCGCCGGCAAACCGGCGGCGTAATTCGTCACCAAATTATCCGACAGGCGCGTCAAGGTATAGCTCGTGCCGCCGTTAAATTTCAGCACATAATCGCTTCCGGTCAAGGCGGCTGCATCCGCCGCGCTGGAAACGGTGGCGCTGACCACGGCGGTGCCGGTATTCGCCGTGTTGCCGCTGACCAGAGGCACAGGCTGGGCAAAAAAACTGCCGCCCAATACCCCATTCAAATCCTGCCCCAGCCTGTGCTGCTGGTTAAACGCGCCGGCAATCCCCATCGCCACACGCCCCAGGCTGTTCTGCGAGGCCGCCAGTGTCTGGTCGCGAAAAGCCAGGAAACCGCCGAGATTGCCGCCCTGCAACGCACCTTGCTGCAAGGGGCTTTGCGTCCCATTGAAATTATTGTAGGCGACATCCAGCTTGCCCTGGTCACTGGGAGACTGCTGCACGGCCAGCGTAAACGCCTGCGTTCCCACCACCAGCGACTGCCCATTGCCAACAAATACGTTGTAATAGCCGTCAGCCTGCTTGACAACGGTCGCCTTGATTTCCACATTCAGTTGCAAAANNCAGTTGGTCGCGCTGATCCAGCAAATCATTGGGCGGCTGGCCGCTTGATGCCTGCAGCTTCATAATATTGCCGTTAAGCGCGGCAATTTGATTGGCGTAACTGTTGACTACGGTTACGCTGTTGCGGATCTGGCTGTTGACGCTGTTGTTGATGTCGGTCAAACGCTGATCCAGCGATTTGAAACGGGTGACCAGAAAATTGGCGCTACCGAGCATGGCTTGCCGCGCAGGTTGCGACTGCGGCGCATTCGACACGTCGTTCACCGCGCCAAAAAAATCCTGGATCGCGGAAGATAAGCCCGCGTTCGGATCGGCCAGCACATTATCAATTTGCTGAATCTGCGCGTAGTAGGTATTGAGTTGCGCCGCCTGCCCCTGCTCACCCAGAACCTGCCCGGAAAGGAATTCGTTGTACACGCGCCTGACCGTGGTCACATCTGAGCCCTGGCCAAGAAACCCGGCTCCCGTCAATTGGGCCGGACGAGTCCCCACGACTACCTCCTGGCGGCTAAAACCCGGCGTGTTTGCATTGGCAATATTGTGCTCGGCGGTCGTCATCCCCACTTGAGCGGCGTTTAACGCGCTGATGCCAATCCCATAAATACCGCTTGCCATAATATCTTCACCATGCAATATGCATCTGCAACTTTATCGGCCATTCTGCCTGTTTCTTGAGGGCGCCTCTAAAAATNNCCGCACGGGCTGCTTTTGCCCGTAGCGGATCGGCGTCCCCTTGTGGGGCATTTGGGCGAACTCCGAATTTTTAGAGGCGCCCTTAGAGTTTCAATTTCAACTTGGCAGGGTTGTCAGCCTAACGTATTGATGCGGCTGATGGTTTTTGACAACTTATCAGCATAAGCCGGATCGGTCGCATATCCCGCGTGCTGCAAAGCCCTGGCCAGATCAGGCGCACCCTGCCCTTCCTGCAACACCTTGGCATAGCGCGGATTATCGCGCAGCAGATGCGCATAGTCGCTGAATGCCTTAGCGTATGAGTCATAAGCACGGAATTTTCCCACTTGCTTGACGGGCGTACCGCCGAGGTATTCGGTGGTCATCACTTCTACCACCTTGCCATTCCAGTTGCCACCGGCCTTGATGCCAAACAGGTTGTAACTGTTGCTGCCATCCGGCAGGCGGATTTCACGTTGGCCCCAGCCGCTTTCCAATGCTGCCTGCCCCAGCATCAGTTGCACCGGCACGCCGGTGTCACGGCTTGCCTGCAGGGCATAAGGCGTCAAGCGCCGCACAAAATCCTGCTGTAATGGGGCAAGCGGGGATGGGTTGCCAAAATTCCCGCTGTAAGACGGCGGTTGCGCGCGAGTATGGCCAGCCGGCAGGGTGGGCGACATTTCAGAAGAACCTTTTGCAGCATCATGGCCGGGTGAACCACCCAATTGTTTAATCATGATATCAGCCAGCCCGATACCCCGGCTGGCCATATTCTGCGCCAGTTGCTGATCCAGCATCCCGGTAAATATTTTGGTCTGTTCGCTATCGAACATGCCGTCTTGCGGCGTAGCTTCGCGCATGCTTTTCAGCATTATGTTCATGAACACGGCCTCAAATTGTTGCGCAACCGCTTTCAGCGCCTGGTCGGGCGACTGCGCGGCTTGCGCGCGCAGCTTGTCCAGGCTTTGCGTGCTTGCCGCCAAGTCGCCGGAAATATCGGTTGGGTTGATCATGGTTATAGCCTATAAACAGCGGTTCAGCCACGGATTAGCCTTGCATAGCCATTCGACTAAGCAACAAGTTGCAAGTCGCTGGTTAACACGGATGTACACGGATTATCAATGAGTTGGTTTTCTCATCCGCGCCACCTTTTTGGTGCATGGTGAACTTTAAGCAATGCATGGTTTTATCTGTGTTAACCGGTGTTCATCCGTGGCTGAGCCGTTTAGGATAAAAGGTTGGTGGTTTTGCGCAAATGAAGCCGCATCTGGATGCAGCGCAACGTTATAAAACAACAAAATATTTTCAGCGAGCCGCTTTTTCTGGATTAGATGATTTCCAGCTCCGCGCGCAAAGCTCCCGCCGACTTCATCGCCTGCAGGATTGCCAACAGATCCTGCGGGGTTGCGCCTATGGAATTCAAAGCCTTCACCACTTCGCTCAGCGACACACCTTTTTTCAGTACGACCACCCCGCCTTTGTCTGACTGAATATCAATCGTGGATTTTGTGGCCTGAACTGTCTTGCCTGCCGAAAGGGCGTTGGGCTGGCTGACCACCGTATCCGTATTGATCACCACAGTCAGGTTGCCATGCGAGATCGCGCAATTGTTCAGCGTCACCGTCTGGTTCATTACCACCGAACCGGTGCGCGCATTGATGATGACGCGCGCCAGCCCTTGCGCCGGGTCAACCTGCAAGTTCTCGACCTGCGACAGGAAAGCCACTCGCGCGCTGCCTTCCGGCGCGCGCACTTTAATCATCCGGGCATCCAGCGCGGAGGCGGTGTCCGGCGCAACCTTCTCATTGATGGCATCAACCATGCGCGTAGCGGTAGTGAAATCCGTCACATTCAGTTCGAGGTGGATATAATCGCCTTGCCCCAGCATGGTCTGCACGGCGCGTTCCACCGTTGCCCCGCCGGGGATGCGCCCGACGCTCAAGTGGTTGACTTGCACCTTGGCGCCACCGGATGCGGCGCCGACACCGCCGACCAGTACATTGCCCTGCGCCATCGCGTACACCTGGCCGTCCGCGCCTTTAAGCGGCGTCATCAGCAGTGTGCCGCCGCGCAAGCTTTTCGCATTGCCGATAGACGAAGCGGTAATGTCTATGGTTTGCCCCGGGCGCGCAAATGGCGGCAGTGTGGCTGTTACCGTTACCGCCGCCACGTTCTTTAACTGCAAGCTGGTTCCCGGCGGCAGGGTGATGCCCATTTGCGCCAGCATGGTGATGGTGCTTTGCACGGTGAACGGGGTTTGCGTAGTCTGGTCGCCGCTGCCATCCAGCCCGACGACCAGGCCGTAGCCCAGCAACTGGTTGTCGCGCACCCCTTGAATGCTGGCCAGGTCTTTGATGCGTTCGGCAGAGGCGGCAAACGATATTGCCGCCATCAGGCCGGTCAGAAACAGTTTCAAGATTGTGTTCATGGATAGTTTCTTTCCTAGAATGGCAACACCGAGAGGAAGACACGCGCCATCATGCTCATGACCGCAGACGGGTCAACATTGGTGGAGCCTTTGTATTCGATATGCGCATCGGCCACCTGGGTGGATTGCACGGTATTGCCGCCGGTAATGGTGATGGGATTGACCACACCGGAAAAACGGATGTACTCATTGGATTGGCCAATCACCACTTGCTTCTCGCCTCCGACCTGCAAGTTTCCGTTCGGCAACACTTCAGTCACCGTGACCGTGAGTGTTCCGGAAAAAGTATTATTGCCGGAGCTGTCACTCTTGTTGGCCAGCTTGCCGCTCGATGTGCCGCTGACACCAAAGGGTTTCAGCAACATGGAACCGTGCGGGACATTGCTTGTATTTGCAACGATATTGCCGCTGTGCTCCGCGCTGCTGCCGGACTTGTCGCTGGCCGTGGTCGCCTCAACGATATTGATGGTGATAACGTCGCCCACGTTGCGCGCCCGCCTGTCCTCGAACAATGGCCGCTCATTTTGCCCGGCCTGAAAAATGGCGCCGTTATTGGCGGCTACCGCTTTTTGTTCCGCCGGGCGCGCTGTCGTTGGCTGTCGAATGCCGGTCGAGGGGGTGTTCGCGCACCCCGTTAACACCAGCAGTGCCGCCCCCAGTACGCCCAATAGCACATTACGCATGATGCACCCCGCTCCGGTTAAATCTGTGACAATTTCTGCAACATCTGATCCGAAGTCGAAATCGCCTTGGAATTGATTTCATAAGCTCGTTGCGTCTGGATCATGTTCACCAGCTCCTCCACCACATTGACATTAGAGGTTTCCACATAGCCCTGGCTCAATATCCCCGATCCATTAGTTCCCGGCGTAGTGGTGCTGGGCGTACCGGATGATGCGGTTTCCAGATAAAGGTTCTCCCCCTGGCTTTGCAGGCCGGCGGGATTGATGAAAGTAGACAATTGCAGGCTGCCGATCTGCGTGGATACCCCGGCCACTGTGGCTGAAACGGTGCCGTCGCGGCCTATGGTCAAACTGGTTGCATTGGCCGGAATGGTCATGGCCGGCTGTACCGGGAAGCCGCTTGAAGTTACCAGTTGCCCCTGGCTGTCGCTCTGGAATGAACCATCGCGGGTGTAAGCCGTAGTGCCGTCCGGCAGCAGTATCTGAAAGAATCCGTTGCCGTGGATAGCCACATCGAGATTATTTCCGGTCTGCTGCAGGTTGCCCTGGGTCTGGATCCGCTCGGCGGCAATCGGGCGCACCCCGGTGCCAATCTGCAAACCGGATGGAACCTGGGTCTGCTGCGAAGACTGCGCACCGGGCTGGCGCAGGGTCTGGTACAACAAATCCTCAAATACCGCACGAGAGCGCTTGAAACCGGTTGTGCTGACATTTGCCAGATTGTTGGCAATCACATCCATCTGTGTTTGCTGCGCCTCCAGCCCGGTCTTGGAAATCCACAAGGAACGTATCATTAATTTATTTCCTTTATTTAAAGGGCACTCCCGGATACGCCCACCGCTCCCCGGATTCCACCCGCAAGGGGCAGGCCGTGGCTATAAGGGGCTGAAGCCCCGACAACCACGCACCGCTTCGCTTCATCCGGGCTGCAAGCCTTTCCGTTGTTGGTTCCGGTTAAGCATTCATATTGAGTATCTGGCTGGCCTGCTTTGCGTTGTTGTCGGCGCTCTGCAGCATCTTCATCTGCATATCGAACTGCCGCGCCAGCGAAATCATGTTTACCACCGCTTCCACGGTATTCACGTTGCTGCCTTCCAGGCTGCCTGACACCACTGTCACGCCGGCATCTGCCTCGGCTGCATTGCCATCGTTGGTGCGGAATAACCCATCCGCGCCACGCACCATCCGGTCTTCCGGCGGATTCGCCAGCTTGATGCGCCCCACCACCACAACCTGGCTGGGCTTGGATCCGCTGGGCACGGCAGAAATGGTGCCGTCCTTGGCCACGGTGACCTCGGTATCCGGCGGAATGGTGATGGGGCCGGCATCGCCCGCTACGCTCATGCCGCTACGGGTTTGCAGAATGCCATTCGGCGAAATCTGGAAGCTGCCATTGCGGGTGTAGGCCTCACTGCCATCTTCCAGTTGTACCGCGATCCAACCCTGGCCCTGCAACGCCACATCCAGCTCGCGTCCGGTCTGCTGTATGACACCCGGTGTAAAGTCGGCGCCTGCCGTGGAATCCACCACGAATGTGCGTGTCGGCAAACCTTCTCCAACCAGGGGGACGGCGCGGAAAGTATGGATTGCGGCGCGATAACCCGGAGTATTGGCATTGGACAAACTCTGTGCCACCGCCGCCTGCTGTTGCAGCACATGCGAAGCGCCGGTCATCGCGGTATAGATCAACCTGTCCATCGCACTCTCCTTTTGCCCGCGAATTCGCCGGTTGGGCTGAACCGGCTTCTTGCCTCACCCATTCATCACCTCAAGTTCGTGATGGTTTGCAATACCGCATCTTGCGCCTTGATGGTCTGCGCATTGGCCTGGTACACGCGCTGCGCCGTAATCATGTTGACCAGCTCTGCGGTCAGGTCAACGTTGGCATCCTCCACCGCGCTGGACTGCAATACCCCTAAACTGGCGGTTCCCGGCGGTCCCGCCAAAGCCGCCCCCGCAGAAGAAGTGGGAGCCCACTCGTTATTGCCCAGTGGCTGCAAACCTTGCGGGTTGGCGAAATTGGCCAAAGCAACCTGGCCCAGCGTCGCGGATTGGCCGTTGGTATAACGGCCGAGAATGGTGCCATCCGGGCTGGTGCTGAAGCCACTGGGCATGCCGGTAGTGTAACCATCCTGCGTCAATGAACTCACCCCGAAGTTCGAGCCGTATTGGGTGCTGGCCGTAAAATCGAAAGTCAATGTCATCGGATTGATTGCGGGCACACCACCGAATACCAAAGACGTTGCTCCAGTGGCTGTCGCGGCGGCAGACAAGGTAATTGAAGTCGCGCTATTGATGGATAGTATTGTCGTCCCGGTCGGAATGCCGGTTCCCGTTACGGCCATTCCCGCTGTCAAATAGGCTGTCGCCGGAACAGTCACAATGGGCGAGGCTGCGGCGGTCGTGCCCGATATAACGGGAGTGTAGGCTGTGGGCATGGTCAATAACGAGCCTGCCGGAAGGTTGCCCGTTGTACCGAACTGCAACCCTCCACCCATCGGCACCGCGCTTGCAGGAACGGTTACCGCAGGAGGTGGCACCAGGGCATTATCTATCGTCAGATAAACATTCCATGGGTTGGTGGTCACGGTGGACGCCGTTTTTTGGAAATACAGCGTGGCAATATGCGGGTTGCCCAAGCTGTCATAAATGGTTGTCGAGGTCGAATTGTTGTATGTGGTTGGGTCGAGCGGATTAAACCTGAAAGATCCGGCAGGGCCGGCGGGAACGGTAATCCCGGTACCCGCATCCGCAGCCACGGCAGTGGCTGCCCCGCGCGCATCCAGATTCACCCCGACACCTATATTCGGCGTGGTGGAAGAGCCCGTCGCCCGCGCCGGAATCTGCGCCGTCGGAATCTGCAATGGCCCGGGCACCCCGGCTTGAGTGATCCCGAATAACCTGTGCCCCTGCGGGCTGACAATATACCCGTCCTTGTCCATTTGGAACTGTCCGTTTCTGCTATAGAACTCGGGTGCAGTGCTCGCGGCGGAACCCATCTGGAAGAACCCCTGGCCATTAATCGCTATATCCAGCGGGTTATTGGTCACACTGATAGTTCCTTGCGAAAACTGCTGTGCGACGGTTGCCAGCTTGGTGCCTATCCCGACTGCCGTCCCCGCGGATCCGCCCAGGGAGTTGGCGTAAACATCGGCAAACTGCGCTTGCGATTGCTTGAAACCCACCGTGTTGGCGTTGGCTACGTTGTTGCCGATCACGTCCAGATTTTTGGCCGCCGCGTTTAGCCCGCTCAGCCCTTGTTGAAAACTCATGACATTCCCCTTGCGTTAGTGGCGAGACAGAAGACAATTGTCCCCTGGCGCCTGTATTACATAACCTGTTTGACTGCTGATAATGCGAACCCGCCCAACTGCCCCACTTCCAGAGTCGCGCCCTTCGCGCCCGGCGTGACGGCGCTCACCATGCCGAAGGCCAGGGTGGCGGCAGCCGTTTCGCTGCCTGCCAGCACCGCCCCAGCCGTAAACTTGTAAGCGCCATCTGCGGCGCGCGCGCCAGCGTCAGTCCTGCCGTCCCATGTTAACGGCAACACACCGGATTTCTGTGCGCCCAAGTGCAAAGTGCGCACGATGTTGCCTGCCGTATCTTTTATGGTCACATTGACGCTGTCTGCAGGCTGCGCCATATCCAATCCGCCAATCGCCTGGCCGTTGACCAGATTCAGCGTGGAGCCGGGAACCATGACGCCATGGCCGATCATGNNATTGAGCCTGTCAATGCCGCTGACCGTGCTGAGTTGTGCCATTTGCGAGGTAACCTCGGCGTTGTCCATCGGGTTCAGCGGATCCTGGTTTTTCATCTGCGTGACCAGTAGTTTCAGGAATCTATCCTGCGAATCCAAAGCTGTATTTTTTGCGGCGCCAGATGATGAAGTCTGAGACGCGGCGGAACCGGCATTCTGTGTTGCGTTAATCATGGCTCACCCTTTCGCGCTACTGTCCTATGGTCAAAGTCTTGAGCAGCAAGTTCTTGGAGGTGTTCATCACGTCCACGTTGTTCTGGTAGGAGCGCGAAGCCGAAATCATGTTAACCATCTCTTCCACCACGTTGACGTTAGGCAGCGTGACGTAGCCCTGCTCATTGGCCATGGGGTGCTTGGGGTCATACACCATTTTCATCGGCGATGCATCTTCCGCCACCGCCGCCACCCTCACCCCTGCCCCGCCTTGCCCACTCATCGGCGTGGCGCTGAACACCACCTGCTTGGCGCGGTATGTTTTTCCATCCGGGCCGGTCGTGCTGTCCGCGTTGGCCAGGTTGCTCGCCACCACATTCAGGCGCTGTGATTGGGCGGTCATGGCAGAGCCGGCGATATCAAATATATTGAATAATGACATGATGATTACCCCTGTAATGCAATCAGCACAGACTTGATATCGTTGCCGATGAACTTCAGGCTGGCTTCATAACGCAACGCATTGTCGGCAAACTGGGCGCGCTCGACATCCATGTCCACAGAGTTGCCATCCGCGCTTGGCTGCACGGTTTTGCGATACATCACCGGCGCACCCATCACGCTTTCTCCTGTCGCGCCATCCAGGTGGCGCGCCGCGCTGACGGCCATAGGCAATTTTGCCGCTCCACCCGATAGCGCGCCTTGCAAGGCGCTGGCAAAATCAATATCCCTTGCCTTGTAATTCGGCGTATCGGCGTTGGCGATATTGGAAGCGAGCAACTCCTGCCGCGCCGCACGCAAATTCAGCGCAACCTGATGAAACTGCAAGGCGCTGTCAATTTTGTCGGTCATGTTCATCTCCTGGCTTGATCCCGCGCTACTTTTTCCATTTCGTACATGTTAAACACCCGCGTGCCATGGCTATTGTCCGATTAAGCGTGGAAATCCGGCTTATTTCCCGCGTTAAAAGGCTTCCCTGGATGCCGCCACAGGCCGACAATACGGCCATGAGAAAACTCCTGTCCCGGGCGCTATCCGGCTTGCTGCTCGTCGCCTTGACCGCATGGGCGTCCCCGCAGCAGAGCCACGCTGAAATCCGCGCAACCATCGTTGCCTTCGTGCGCGCGCAAACGCTCGCCCTGCCAGGTGAAACTGCCATCAAGGTGGGCGAGATAGACCGGCGCGTCGCCCTGCCTGCCTGTCCGGCGCTGGAAGCGTTCCTGCCGCCAGGCGGGCAACTGCTCGGCAATGCCACGGTGGGCGTGCGCTGCCAGGGCAGGAATGGCTGGACGCTGTTCGTGCCGGTGCATGTCAAAGTCAATGCGAGCCTGCTCATCGCCAGCAGGCCGCTGCAACAGGGGCAGGCGTTGCGCGCCGAAGATATTGCCCGCCAGAGCGGCGAGCTGGCTCAGGCAGACATCCTCACCGACCCGGCGCAGGCCATAGGCAAGGTGCTCAAATCGGGCGTAGGAGCAGGGCAGGTGTTAAGGCAGGCCATGCTGCGCGCGCCCTACGCCGTGATGCAGGGGCAAACGGTGCAACTCCAGGTCGAGGGGCAGGGCTATCAGGTTCACTCCGAAGGGCAAGCGATGAACAACGCGGCGGAAGGGCAGTCTGTGCGGGTCAAAACTTCATCCGGCCAGGTGGTAAGCGGCGTAGCGCGACCGGATGGGGCGGTGGAGATTCACCCCCGGCAGGCAGGCACCGGCAAGCAGTGACCGCATGTGCGGATACCAGAAAGGCAACACCCATGTTTCATGCGTTACCATGGCTGTCGGCCATATTGTGCGAAAAGGGATGCGGGTGTATAAAAGCCGTGCGCGCCCTAAAGTTTCGCACCAGGTTGCCGATGTTGAAGCCAATCGAATCAGCAGAAGGGGATACCCCGTGAAAATAGACAAACCCACCAAACCATTGCCTGTCGCGCCCGCCGGGGAAGGGCATGGGCGCGCGCCCGCCGCAAAACCTGCGGGTGGCGCACAACCCTCCGCCGCCAGTGGCACCAGCGTGCATTTGGGCTCGACTTCCGCCCAGTTGCTCAGCATGGAAGCCAGTATGGCGAACACGCCGCTGATGGATGCGGCGAAGGTCGCGGAAATCAAGCAGGCCATCAGCGAAGGCCGCTTCCAGGTGAATTCCGGTGTAGTGGCGGACCGCCTGATCGAGACGGTGAAGGACTTGATCGTCGCGCACAAAGCCTGACGCCCATGGGACGCGACACCCCCACAGCCGCAACGGCGGAACTCGCTTCCCGCCTGCATGCCGAACGCGCTGCCTTGCGCGCGTTCATCACCTTGCTTGAAGCCGAGCAGCAGGCATTGCTTGAAGGGCAGGCCGAGCAGTTGCTGGTTCTGGCTGGCGACAAAACACTCGCGGCGCAAGATTTAAGCCAGTTGGCGAACGCACGCAGAAATGACCTGATCAAACGCGGTGCGGGAACTGAACCCGATGGCCTGGTTGCCTGGCTGCAGGCTCAGGCTGCGGATAGCTTGCCGGTGTGGCTTGAAGTCCGGCGCCTGGCCGGACAGGCACAGCAAATAAACAGCGTCAACGGAAAATTGATCCAGGTCAAACTGCGGCACAACCAGCATGCATTATCCGTGCTGAATAACGCCGCGCAGGGAGCCAGCGGCTTGTATGGCCCGGATGGCCACTCGCAACTGCACACATCAGGCCGCATTCTGGGCAGCGTCTGATTCAACCTGTTGAATGCATCAGTTGGCAGTTTTGCAGCCTCTACAGGGCAGCCTGTATTGCCCTGGAAATTTCCTGTAACGGAATGACTTTATCCACCCCGCCCAGTTTGATCGCCTCTTTCGGCATGCCGAACACTACGCAACTCTGTTCGTCCTGTGCAATGGTGGCGGCGCCCGCATCGTGCATTTCCTTCAAGCCCCGCGCGCCATCATCGCCCATGCCGGTCATGATGATGCCGGTGGCGTTCTTGCCGGCAAATTTGGCCACCGAGCGGAACAGCACATCCACGGACGGGCAATGACGGCTGACTGGTGGCCCTGCCACCACTTCCACATGGTAATACGCGCCGCTGCGCTTGAGCAGCATGTGCCGCCCGCCCGGTGCGATTAGGGCGCGACCGGGAATCAAACGGTCGTTATTTTGGGCTTCCCTGACCTCGATCTGGCACAGGCTGTTCAGGCGCGCCGCAAAGGAGGCGGTGAATTTTTCCGGCATGTGCTGCACGATCACCATGCCCGGAGATACACGGGGCAACGCCGTCAACACTTCCTCCAGCGCCTGGGTGCCGCCGGTGGATGTGCCGATGGCGACAATGCGCTCGGTGGTTTGCGCCATGGCATGGCCGCCGGGAGCGGATAGAATCGCGTCGGCATTCAGCTTTGGCGCAATTCTGGGCGCTGTTGCGCCGGGCGCTATTTTCATGCGCCGGACATTGGCCTGCGCTGCCTCCTTGACGGCATTGATCAGATCCGAAGCCGCTTCGTGCAGAAAACCCTTGAGGCCGACTTTGGGTTTGGTGATGATCCCTACCGCGCCAACGGACATCGCCTGCATGGTGGTTTCCGCCCCCTTTTCCGTCAATGTCGAGCAAATTACCACCGGGGTCGGGTGCTCTGCCATGATCTTTTTCAGAAAGGTGATGCCGTCCATGCGCGGCATTTCCACGTCCAGCACGATCACATCCGGCCATTGTTTGCTCATTTTTTCCATGGCAAAGATGGGATCGGATGCCACGCCGATTACCTCAATCCCCGGATCATGCTCGAGAACCATCTGCACCACCTGGCGTACCACGGCCGAATCGTCAACCACCAATACCTTTATTTTCGCCATTCGTGTCAACCTTTGTGGTTATAGGGTCTGTCAATGAATAAATGTTACATTTATTCATTGACAGACCCTAAGCGGCGCCCGGTCGCCTTATCGGCAAGATGACCCTGAATAACGCGCCCTTGCCGGCTTCGCTCTCCACCTCGATCCGGCCATGATGCTTTTCGATAATGCCGTAAGAGAGTGACAATCCCAAGCCGGTGCCCTTGCCCACCGGCTTGGTGGTGAAAAATGGATCGAATATCCGCGGCATGATTTCAGATGTGATGCCCGCACCGTTATCCGCTATTTCCACCCAGGCATTTCCATCTACCACACCGGTGCGGACGGTGATCACACCCCTGTTCTCACCGATGGCGTGGGAGGCGTTCACCAACAGATTCATAAACACCTGGTTGATCTGGGAAGCCATGCATTCCACCAGCGGAATATCCCCATATTCCTTGACCACATCCGCATTTTGCTTGATCTGGTTGTGTACCACGTTGAGGGTGCTGTCCAGATTTTTGCTCAGGCTGACATGCTGCCACCCCTCCTCGTCCACGTGGGAAAAATCCTTCAGGTCCTGCACGATCCGCTTGACGCGCTGGACGCCGGCGTAGGATTCGTTGATCAGGTCGAGGACGTCCTGTTTCAAGTAGTCCAGGTCAATCTTTTTCTTCAATGCACCAATCTCGTCCAGCACACCTTGGGCCAGTTGCGGCTCGGCGCGCTCATAGAGTTCCAGCACTGAAAAAAAGTTTTTCACATAGCCTTGCAAGGTGCCGAAATTGGAATAGACAAAGCCGATGGGGTTGTTGATCTCGTGCGCCACGCCCGCCGCCAGTTGGCCGATGGAGGCCATCTTCTCGGATTGCAGCATCTGGGTATGCGCCTGCGCCAGCTTCTTGATCAATATCTGTTGTTCCTCTTTTTCCTTCAGCAGCGCCTCTTCCGCCTGCCTGCGCACAGTGATGTCGCGGAAGCTCAATATTCTCCCCACACTATCCACGCCGAGGGGCTGCGGGAGCGAATAACGCTCGATGATCCTGCCATCCAGGCATTCCAGAACATCATTGCTTTCCACCTCGGGATGGCTCTGCAAATACGCTATTTTTTCCCGCAGGCTGCCGGGATCCTTCAACTGGCCCAATACATGCTCCACTATTTTCTGGTGTTCCCAGAACGCCATGATCTCGTCGGGAATGTTCCACATTTCCACGAAACGCTGGTTGAAACGCACGATCCTGCCGTCCCGGTCGAGCGCCAGCATACCGTCGGTGGTAGATTCCAGAATGGCGCCGAGCAGCGACAACAGGTGCTCCAGTTGCGTTTCCGCGCGCTGGCGTTCGCTTAGCTCCTTGTGCAGCACCATGTTGCTTTCGGCTGTTTCCCTGAGCGAGCGTTCGATCAGCAGCCGGTGGGCATCGGCACCTTCATATACGTCGTTTACCGCCGCAACGAATAGATTCCACCACGGCGGCAGGGCGGTGCGGTCTTCAACGAAACGGCTGATTTGCTGTTGCAGTAAGCGGTGCATGGTTAGGCCCTTATTGTGCATCACATAAATTTTGCACTTCCTGATTTATATATTCTTGCACATGCCTGACCCAGACATCCCCGTCCCATAAATTAAAAATCAGCTTGCGGTGGCCTTCCCCGCCGACATGCCCGGTGGGAATCGGGAAACCGTGTTTCTCCAATAATAGCCTTGCCGCCTCTATATTGCGCCCGCCGATGTCAGCGTAATTCGGGCAGTTTACCTTGCATTTATATTGCGGAAACATGTTGCCGCCGCCAAAAATTTTTATCTGGTATTCGTGCGGCTGCGTATGGCGCACGGTTATCTCATGCAGCAACAGTTGCACGGCTTCATCGGCGTATCGCCCGTCCAGGCTTTGCCGGTTCTCGCCCCCGGCTTGCGCCGGCAGCATGAAATGGCACATTCCGCCGATATGCAGGACCGGATGCCAGACCGTGATCGAAATGCACGAACCCAGCAGGGTGACGATACGCGTATCCTTCTCACCGAAATGAAAATCTCCGGGGTTCAGGAAAACTTCGCGTACATCGGCGGGCTTGTGCATGGTTTAAGGCTTGCGGTAAACCGTCGGTATGGCGGAAACAAGCCGGTCGGTGATGCCGTTCAGGCTTTCCGAATGACCGATGATCAGATGGCCGCCGGGCTTGAGCAGCGACGAGATGTGCGATACCACACGGCGTTTCATTTCCAGGTCAAAATAAATCATCACGTTGCGCAAAAATACCAGGTCGAACTCGCCGAGTTTGGGCAGCGGGTCGTTCAGGTTGACCTGCATGAAATTCACCCGGCCGCGCAACTTGCCGCCAATCAGGAAAGTGCCTTCCTGGGAGCCGACGCCCCTGAGACAGTATTCGGCAAGATAATGCGGCGGGATGCCTTTGGCGCGCTCCATGGGGTAATGGCCGGCCCTGGCTTTTTCCAGCACCCGCGTGGAGATATCAGAACCGACCACTTCCCACGCCGCATCGCCCAGATGGTTCGCGAGATGCATGGCGATGCTGTAAGGCTCTTCGCCGCTGGAGCAAGCGGCGCTCCACACCCTGAACTGGCGCCCCGGTTTGCAGTTGGGAAAGATTTTCTCGCGCAGGAAATCAAAATGCTTGGGCTCGCGGAAAAAATAGGTTTCATTGGTGGTCAGCAAGTCAACCGCTATCTGCAACTCGTCCGGTTGCTGGCCATTCGTCAACAGGCGGAAATATTCACCGTAACTGCTGAGCCGGTGCTGTTTCAGCCGCTTCGCCAGCCGTCCGTGTACCAGCGGTTTTTTTGCTTCTGACAGGCTGATGCCGGCAATCTGGTGCAGCAGCCCCTGGAACTGGCTGAACTCCTGATCGGTGATTGTAGTTGCTTCCATCGCGCTGCTAGCCAGTAATCCCGGAGCCAACCGGTAATTCCGCAAACCAGTGGATGAAGCGCTTTACGTCCTCACCCTGGTAAATCGCGCCATGCTGCGGGCACAGCATGTCAATTTCCATCCGGCTGACCCGATTGCACCAGTTCAGCTTTGCCTCGTTCGAGCCCATCCAGCGCTGGTGGAAACCTTTTGCGTGGCGGATATGCCTGGCGAAGTCCTGCACAAACAGGGGATTTTCTTCCGGCGGCAACAGGGCTGCGCCGATGTCACCGCTAAACAATATTCTGGCCTTGCCGTCGTACAGATTGAAGTTGCCGGAAGAGTGCAGGTAATGCGCCGGAATCGCTTCCAGCGCCAGATTGCCGAGCGTTATGCTCATGCCTTCATCGGGGATGGCGATAAAAGTATCCGCGTTGCCGCCAAAATGCGGGATGAACGAACTCCACAGCCAACTGAGATAACACCTGATTCCCGGATTGAAATCCAGCCACAGCGCCAGCGAGGAAATTACGTCCGGATCCTGGTGCGACGAGAATATCCACTTGACCTGCTCCGGGTTGAATTCCGCGCTGATGGCGGAAAACACTGCGGGAAAAATCTCCGTGCCGCCCGGATCTGCCAGGATAGCCTCGGCGCCGTTGATTATCAGGTATTCGTTGGTATCAACCAGATAGCCCGGCTTTTGGGGGTCGCGCGCCGCAACCGCCCATTTATGGTTTCCGTCTTCAAAGATCATTTCCAGTTTTTTCATTTTGCTATTCCGCGACTTGGGTTCTCAGCGATTTCAAAGTGGAAAGAATATCGTCCACCGTCAGCTCAATCTGGTTGGCCACCTGTTTCAGGGTAATGCTCATGCTCCCGCCATAAACGGCTTCGATCTTTGCGCTGCGCGACAGTGCGCCGCCCATTTCGCACAATTGCAGCGCCCGGTTGACCTGGAGCAGCAGTTTGCCCCAGTCTTTCTGCACCATCCGTCCGGTGCTGCGCATTTCCTCTTCCTTGCGTAAAACAATCGGAGCCATCAAGATTCCTGCGCTCCCGCCTTGGTTCAGGGCGGCTCGCAAATAGCGGCACGTCCGGTTTTGCTTGCGGATGCGGGCGACATCATTGACCAGGCTGAATACCAGCGCGCCGAGGCCGCTCATGACCTCATTGAGTTTCCGGCTGAAGACCCGCAGTTCGGATGACACCACGCGAAAACCGTGCGATTTTTCGCCCGAGCGTTTTGCAATCAGCATGGCATTCAGCGCCACCAGGTTCACCTCGGATGAAATCCTGACCACCTTTTTGATTTCTTCGTTGGCCTTCATTACCCGGTGAAGGTCGGATGCACGGTTGATTCCAGTTTCTGTGCTTTCGCTCATGATCGCCCCATTCATCCTATAAAAGCAGTTGGCGGTTTTGTAGGTGCGAACTCATTCGCACATAGCTCATTGTTAGTGCGAATGAATTCGCACCTACAAATGCAAGCCCGATAGCATGAAGCTATGGAAAATTTTCCGCCAACTGCCGTTTCCATAATCGCCTCATCCCGCCGCCTCCAGCGCCGCCGCTCCCTGTCCGCCCGCCTGGGACAGCATCGCCATCTCATCAATTGACAATATGCGGTCGGCATTGAGGATGACCACAAACCGCCCGTTGATCTTGCCCATGCCACGGATGAAATCCGCCCTTATCCTGGCACCAAAAGACGGCGCAGGCTCGATTTCGGCCTTTGGTATCTCCAGCACTTCGCTCACGCTGTCCACCACCACACCGATATCCTGCCGTTCGCCATCTGCCTCAACCTCGATGATCACGTTACAGGTGCGCCGGGTGACTGCCATGCTCTTCCTGCCAAACCGCACCGAGAGATCCACCACCGGCACCACGGCGCCGCGCAGGTTGATCACGCCGCGGATGAATTCCGGCATCATCGGCACCGTGGTCAGGCTGCCGTATTCGATGATTTCCTTGATGTTGAGTATATCCAGGGCAAACATTTCCCCGTCCAGCAGGAAGGTCAGGTACTGGCTGTGTTCCTGCTCCCTGACAGCTACCGCTTCCTGCTGTCCTCCGCGTACCAGTGCGCCCATGGTCTGCCTCCTAGAATTTGACGAACTCGTGCTCGTTGAGGGTTGTTCCGCCTGGCTGTACCGGTTTCGCAGCCACCCTGCCCACGGGCGGAGCGTCTTTCCGCCTGATGCGGATTTCATCTATTACTTTCGCCGCGCCGGTACTTCCGCTTGGGCCGCCGGCAACATGGAAGAACGCCATCAACTGCTGCAATTGCTCCGCCTGACCGCTCATTTCTTCCGACGTGGCGGCAAGCTGCTCGGAGGCGGAAGCGTTCTGCTGGGTGATCTGGTTGAGCTGGGACATGGCGGTGTTGATCTGCCCCACGCCCGATGATTGCTCTTCCGAGGCGGCGGTGATTTCCTGCACCAGGTCCGAGGTCTTGTTGATGGAGGGCACGATTTCGTTCAGCAATCGCCCGGCTTTTTCCGCCAGCTCGACGCTGCTGCCCGCCACTTCGCTGATCTCCTGCGCCGCCACCTGGCTGCGCTCGGCCAGCTTCCTGACTTCCGCCGCCACCACCGCAAAGCCCTTGCCGTGCTCGCCGGCGCGCGCCGCCTCGATCGCCGCATTCAGGGCCAGCAGGTTGGTCTGGTAGGCAATGTCGTCAATGATGCCGATCTTGCCCGCGATCTGCTTCATGGCGGCAACGGTTTCCTTCACCGACTCGCCGCCTTCGGTGGCTTCCTTGGCCGCCTTGGAGGCCATGCCGTCGGTTACCTTGGCGTTTTCCGAATTCTGGCTGATGGAAGCGGACATCTGCTCAATCGAGGCGCTGGTCTCCTCCACGCTGGCGGATTGTTCGCTGGCGGCCTGGCTCAGGGACTGGGCGGTAGCGCTGATTTCTTCGGAAGCGCTGGACAGGGAATCCGCTGCCGCGCGCACTTCGGTAATCGTGCTGGCGAGCTTCTCCACCGTGCCGTTGGTCGCATCCTTGAGCCGCTTGAAAGTACCCTGGTATTCGCGGTTTATGGTCTGCGTCAGGTCGCCCTGAGAAATGCTTTCGATCACTTTCACCGTGTCGGTTATCACATTCTCGGCTACCCCGGTGAGCTCGTTGATCCCCTCGCCCAGCACCTTCATGAACCCATTCTTGTCTTCCATGGCGATGCGTTGCGACAAGTCTCCCGCCACTGCGGCCTGCACGATGCCTTTTACCTCATCCTCGATCTTCACTTCCTCGGTCGCGTCTATCCACTCCACCGATGCGCCCAGGCGCTGCCCCGCCGCGTTGAACACCGGGTTGGCGGACAGGCGGAAAGTGCGCCCGCCAATTTTGATGGTAGTCTTGAAGGTGGAGGTGAAAGACTTCAGCAATTGCCGCTGGTGTTCCGGCTTCTTGTGGAAACCGTCAATATTGGTGCCCAACAGTTTGTCGGCATTGAAATTCGGCAGGTCTTTCCTGATGTCGGTTTCGGCGTTCTTCAACATCACCTGCACCGACTTGTTCAGGTAAATGATGTTGAGATCATTGTCGGCGATCATCACGCCGGTTGAAGCGTTGTCCAGCGCGTTGGTGATGCGCAGCGCTTCGTTGGCGCGCCGCTGGGCATCGTTGACCTCGAACCCCATCCTGGTCTGCATGGCGGTCAATGCTTCCAGCACTTTGCCGATTTCATCTTCGTTGTTAATTGCAATACGGTTGTTGTAATTGCCCTGGGATATCTGGTCAAAATAACCGATGGTTGCGGCCAGCGGGCGGGTGATGGCGCGGATCACCAGGAACGCGATAAGCGCGGCCAGCAGGGCGGCAATGGCGATGGCCGCGATGATCTGGTTGCGCAGGGCGGCGTAGTTTTTCAGCTCCTGTTCATATTCATGCTTGCTGTCGTCGAGATACATCTTCTTCAATGCCTCGATGTCTTCACCGACCGGCTGATAGAGCGGGCGGACGGTTTCCACCGCCAGCCTGCCGGCCTCCTTGATATTGTTGGCGCGCAGGGCGGCAATGGCGGGTTTCAGCCCTTCGCTGACAAATTTTGCCCGGTCTGCGGCAAATTTGTCGGCCAGTTTTTTCTCTTCCTGCCCAAGTTGGGTGTCGGTGTACGCTTTCCATATCTTGCCGACTTCCTCGATATTCTTTTCGATTACCTCGGTGTTCTTTTTGATTTCTTCCGCAGTGGGCGTGACCAGGGAAGCGGCAATGCGGAGGCGGTTTTGCAGCAGCATCTTCTGGATTTCGGTTACATGCCCCAGGGGAACGGTGTGGCCTTGATAAATGTTTAACATGCCATCGTTGGCCCGGCTGATGCCGAACATGCCGTAGGCGCCGACCGCAATCATGCCCAGGCAGAGAAACACGGACAGTGATACCAGCCGCGCCTTGACGGATATATTTTTGAAAATATTTATTTTTTCGAGGAAGCCGGAGCGCACCGCTTTCCCTCCCTTGATGCGCAGGTTGCCGGCTTTGCCATCGCGGAACAGGCGGTAGGCGGCATCCGCCGCCTCGATTTGCGAGCGGATGGGTTTGGAGCGCACCGATAGGAAACCCGTGGTCTGCCCGCCCTCGCGGATGGGGGCGACATTGGCTTCCACCCAGTAATAATCGCCGTTCTTGCAGCGGTTCTTGACCATTCCATTCCACGGCTTGCCTTTTTTGAGCGTGTCCCACAGGTCGGCAAAAGCTTCCGGAGGCATATCGGGATGGCGAATGTAATTGTGCGGCTGGCCGATGGATTCATGTTCGGAATAGCCGCTCATTTCGCAGAAATAGGGGTTGACGTAGGTAATGACCCCCTTCAGGTCAGTCTTGGAAACGATTGTTTCACCGTCACGGAATTCCCGTTCCACATTGTTTACCGGCATGTTGGTTCTCATCGCTTTACCCCCCTCAATTTAAAAACTTCCAAATCTGCGTGGGCACGGTTTTTGTGCCCACCATTATTCCGCGTTGGCAAACCTGTACGGGCACGGCGCGCCCCTACTTTTCCTGGCTGTATGCCAGCAGTTGCGCTTCCTTGGCCGCCGCGCGCTGGATCAACGCTGGTACATCCAGGATCAGCGCCACCTCGCCGCTGCCGAGGATGGTCGAACCGCTGATCCCCTTGAGATTGCCGAAAAGTTTGCCCAGCGGCTTGATCACGGTCTGGAATTCGCCCATCAATTCATCCACCACCAAACCCGCCTTCTGCCCGGCATACTGCATTACCACGATATTCTCGCGGCGCCCGGCCTTGCCGGGCACATCGAACACATCTTTCAGCCGCAGGAACGGCAGCACTTCGCCGCGCAGATTGATGTAATTGCGCTCCCGCGTCGCCCGTTGCTCCGGCTCGGACAGCTCGATGCACTCCACCACCATATCCAGCGGCACCACATAGGAGTCGCCATTCACGCCCATCAGAAAGCCGTCAATGATCGCCAGCGTCAGCGGCAGGCGGATTCTGATCACCGTGCCGGCGCCTTCCTGGCTGTCAATTTCGACCGTGCCGCGCAACGCATCAATGTTGCGCCGCACCACATCCATGCCGACGCCGCGCCCGGAAAGGTTGGTGACTTGCTCCGCCGTGGAAAATCCAGCTTCGAAGATCAAGCAGTACACTTCCTGGTCGCTCAGGTTCTGGCCGGGGCTGACCAGCCCACGCTCCAGCGCTTTCTTGAGAATTTTTTCCCGGTTGAGCCCGCCCCCGTCGTCGCCTACCTCGATCACGATGCTGCCGGAATCGTGATAGGCATTAAGCTGCACCTCGCCCTTGGCCGGCTTGCCGCGCGCAACCCGCACTTCCGCCGTTTCGATGCCATGATCCATGGAATTGCGCACCAGGTGCATCAGCGGATCGCCGATTTTTTCCACCACCGACTTGTCCAGCTCGGTTTCCGCACCGCTGATCGCCAGTTCGATTTCCTTGCCGATTTCCTTGCTGACATCACGCACCACGCGGTGGAAGCGGTTGAAGGTTTCGCCTATCTGCACCATGCGCATTTGCAGCGCGCCATCGCGGATTTCTTCCACCAGGCGGGACACGGTGGAGGTGGCCTCGTGCAATGCCGCGTCACGCGAGCGCTGCGCCAGCAGGGAAGCCGAGGCGCCGGCGATCACCAGCTCCCCCACCAGGTTGATGAGGTGATCCAGCTTGTCGGCCTGCACCCGGATGAACTTGCTTTCCTGCGCCTTGGCTTCCTTGGACTGTTTCTGTTTTTCCAGCGCGGCATTCACCACCTGCTTTGGCACCATATCCTGCGCAACCAGGATTTCCCCGATGGGGGGAGCCGCAGCCTTGCTATCGGAGACCGCCCTGGCCTGGATCGCCAGGCATTCATCGAGTTCATGCCTGGTCAGGACGCCGCATCGGATCAGCATCTCGCCCAGCGGCATGATTTCGTCCGGGTGTGTCAGCAGTTGCTGGATGTATTCCCCGTTCATGTGGATCGGCGACAGGATGCGCACCCGACAATCGTCGCGCACAAACTCAAATACATTTTCGATGGCTTCTTTGGTGGCGCCGGATTTGAAATCTATTTCGAAGCCGAGGTAGCAGGATTCCGGATCCATCTCCGCCGCTTCCGGCAGTTCATCCACGAGCACCTGCAACCCGACGATTTCTCCCAGCGTCAGCATGTAGCGGATGAATGAGAGGGGATCCATGCCGTTGCGCAGCACATTCCTGCCGAATTGCAGCGAAATATGCCAGGTGTCGGTTGCCACCGCGCCCCCGCCGCTGGCATGCACCCGCACCTCTTGCCGCACGGGAACGCTGACATTTGCCCGGGATGGATTCAGGTAGGATTTCAGTTGTTCCAGCAGCGCGTATCCCGCCGCATGGGTTTCGGCATCCGGCTCCCCGCCCCGCCCCGCCACCTGGTCCACCAGCCTGCCAATATGGTCGCCGCAGGGAAGCAATAGCGCGACAAGAGTGCCGTCAACCACAATTTCGGCGCTGCGCACCTTGTCCAGGACGTTTTCCACCACATGGGTAAAGTTGACAATCGGGTCGAGCCCGAACAATCCCGCCGAACCCTTGATGGTGTGCGCCGCCCGGAACATGGCGTTGACCGTATCGCTGTCCGGCCCCGCGCTTTCCAGTTGCAGCAGGGCGTCTTCCATGCCTTGCAGCAGTTCCTGGCATTCCGCGATAAAGGTTTGCAGAGCCTGATCCATGTCCATGCCCATGCCGCTCTCCTAGGCCGCTTTCGGCGGCGTGGCCGGGGGCATTACCACCGGATCGCCGAAGTAGCCGGCCATGTTGTATAAATCCAGCACTTCCAGCGTGGCCGTGTTATGCGCTATCAGGCGCACTTTCTTGCCATGGGCCGACGCTTCGCGCTTGGCCAGCAGCAGTAACTGGAAGCCGGCCGTATCCAGTTCGCCCACCCCGGACAAATTGATCTCCACCTCCTCGCAGCCATGCAAGTTCGCCATGAACGCCTGCTTGAACTCGACGGCGTTGTAAATCGTCATGTCGCCCTCTACCCGCATATGGCATACCCCGTTGTTTTTCTCGACGCTGATTGGCATGGTGGTTCCTAAGCCGGGCGAGCCGGAAAAATTTGCAGGCCGGGCTTCAGCCCGACGTTGCCGTCATGTCGGGCTGAAGCCCGGCCTGCGGAAGCCTGCTCAGAAAATGTGAAGAGTTGGGGCATATAGAGGCTAAGGGCTCGTTAATGAATAACTGTGACATACGTTGCCGCGTATCCGGGATGGATGCAAGGCGCG
>CXWL01120031.1_pt1 | contig 24570 bp, 27 predicted proteins | sample 590931 | NCBI WGS metagenome assembly CXWL01 (sample SAMEA3498368, study PRJEB10139) | groundwater metagenome | biome: water well; material: biofilm material | place: Germany | collected 2015-04-27
CAACGCGGCAGCGCGCCTACCAGTGCAGCCAGAATGTTCAAGTTATTGTTTCTCGGCTCCTTAACGTGCAAGCTCATGCAGCGCCCCGGTGAGTTGCGCCACATCCGCCTCGCCATGCGTGGCAGACAACGAGATGCGCAGCCGCGCCGTGCCGTGCGGCACGGTCGGCGGGCGGATGGCCGGCACCCAGATGCCGCGCGCGCGCAGCCCTTCGCTCAGCGCCGCAACATCCTCATTGCCTCCCGCCAGCAAGGGCTGGATAGGCGTGGATGAAGGCATCAGCGCCCACGGCAAGCCCGCCAATCCGGCGCACAACTGTGCGATCCGCCGGTTCAGTTGTTCGCGCCGCCACCCTTCTTCGCGTACCAGGCCCAAACTTACCCGTAGCGCGGCAGCCAGCGCGGGCGGGCTGGCGGTGGTGTAGATGTAGCTGCGCGCATTCTGCAGCAGCGTTTCGATGACTATTTTTTCCGCCGCCACGAACGCGCCGGACACGCCCGCCGCCTTGCCCAGCGTCGCCATATAGATGATGCGGGGCGAGTCCAGTTCAAAGTGTGCCAGCGAGCCGCGCCCCTCTTCGCCCAGCACGCCAAAGCCATGCGCATCATCCACCAGCAGCCATGCATCATGTTGTTCGCACAGCGCCAGCAATTCCGGCAGCGGCGCAATGTCGCCATCCATGCTGAACACCGCATCGGTGATGACCAGCTTGCGCCTTTCCCTCGTTTGTTCGAGCAATTGCGCGAGATGCGCCATGTCGTTATGGCGGTAGCGTTTGATTTCGGCGCGCGACAGCAGCATGGCATCGTTCAGCGAAGCGTGGTTGAGCTTGTCGGCGAATACCGCGTCGCCGCGCCCGGCCAGCGCCTGCACCATGCCCAGATTGGCCATATAGCCGGAAGAAAACAACAGCGCGGCGGGCTTGCCGGTAAATTCCGCAAGAGCCTGCTCCAGTTCGCGATGCACATCGAAATGGCCGCTGACCAGATGCGAAGCACCGGCGCCGACGCCATGCTGTTGTGCCCCGGCTTGCAAGGCGGCAATCAGTTTTGGATGGCTGGCGAGGCCAAGATAATCGTTGCTGCAAAATGACAAATACGATTGGCCTCCCACATTGATGCGCACCCCCTGCGGCGTTTCCAGTGCGCGGCGGCGGCGCAGCAGGCCTTGTGCGGCGCGCTCATCCAGTTGACGTTGTAATTTCAGGAACGGCATTTATTTTGGAAAGTATTGAGCCACGGATGGACGTGCATAAAACCAATATTCAACAACAGACAGCAAGAGCACGATGCACCAGCGAAGGAACACGAACCATGAAGCGCCCGCTGTATTGTTTTTCGGACAGCAGCCAATGAAATTGACTATTTGATTCGCATGAAGAAGCGGTTGCTTGTTGCGTTCAGCACCTGCCACATAGATCAACTAGGCAGCCAGTTTCAAGCTCGACACCGCTTTGGTTAGCTTGGCTTCCGGTACGCCATCTGCACGAAGTTTCTCGATGAGCTGTGCGACCGCGCTACCTTCCATGCGCTCTAAGTCTTCGCGTAAGCCTGCGCCGACATACGCGCGCAACAAACCCTGATAGCCAGAAAAACCTTTGAGTGGCGCGACCTTCTTCAAATCGTTTACCACATCATCGGGCATCCGCAAGGTTACAGACACCATCGGGCGATCTTTCGATAAACGCTTTTTTATGGTTTCAAGTTTCATAATTATCCCTTTCGTGAGGCTCGGCCTTGCGGGCCGAAATGATGCGAATAAATTCATCCTCAATGTCCAGATGCACTACAAACAACAGTCGGAAACCAAAGTCACAACCCAATACGCCTTCTCGCTTTTCGCTATTCCGTGAGGCATCCAGGTATTGGATGAATGGGTCAAAGAACACTTGTGCGGCCTGCTCAAAAGAAACGCCATCATGATTCTTTATGTTTTATGCCTATGAACAATTCACAGGATGACACATCATCGGGGCGCCTCCCCCTTTGGAAAAGGGGGATTGAGGGGGATTTTTTATATTTGGCACGCCTCAAATCCCCCCTGCCCCCCTTTTTCAAAGGGGGGTTGGCAGTGTCCTGAGAATTGTTAAGAGGCATATTATGTTTAGCTTGGCCTTATTCTCGTTCCATCTAAAACGAATACCGCGCAATTCGTATTCAATATCCATAAGTGAGTTTTATGTAACGTAATGCTTTTGTCAATACACTTTTGCGTTTAATGTTTATCCTTGAACGGGTACATCCCAAGCTTGCCAAGCAGCGCGCGGTCATGCTCCACATCGGGGTTGCCGGTGGTCAGCAAGCGCTCGCCATAGAACATCGAGTTGGCGCCCGCGAGAAAGCATAGCGCCTGCACCGCATCGCTCATTTGCTGCCGTCCGGCGGATAGCCTGACACGCGCCCTGGGCATGGTGATGCGCGCCACCGCGATGGTGCGCACAAAATCCAGCGGGTCGAGGTCTGCTGCATCGCCCATTGCCGTGCCTTCCACCCTGACCAGGTTGTTGATCGGCACGCTTTCCGGATAAGGGTCGAGATTGGCCAGTTGCGCGATCAGCCCGGCGCGTTGCGTGAGGCTCTCGCCCATGCCGACGATGCCGCCGCTGCACACGTTGATACCCGCACGGCGCACGCGCTCCAGCGTGTCCAGCCTATCCTGGTAGTCGCGCGTGTTGATGATCTCGCCATAAAATTCCGGCGCGGTATCGAGGTTGTGGTTGTAGTAATCCAGCCCGGCCTCGCGCAATTGCTCGACATGCTCTTCGCGCAGCATGCCCAGGGTGGCGCAGGTTTCCATGCCAAGGTCGCGCACCGCTTCCACCATTTTCACCACGCTGACCATGTCCGCATCGCTCGGCTCGCGCCAGGCCGCGCCCATGCAGAAACGCCCGGCGCCTTTTTGCTGTGCGGCCCGTGCCGCCTGCACCACCGCTTCCAGTTGGAGCATCTCCTGGTTTTCCACTCCGGCGGAGTGGAACGCCGACTGCGGGCAATAGCCGCAATCTTCGGTGCAGCCGCCGCTCTTGATGGACAACAGGGTGGACAGTTGCACCGCATTGGCGTCGAAATGCTCGCGGTGAACTTGCTGCGCCCGGTAAAGCAAATCGGCGAACGGCAGCTTGAATAGCGCTTCGACTTCAGCCACGCTCCAACGCCGGTCTGTGCCCGATGGTTCGGCGGAACCTGCTGATTTTGGAGGACGGAAAAATTGCACGGTTCGGGTCGTCATGGCTTGCAGCCTGAATGAATTACAATGGCCCGGCATCATCAACGAAAGGGGACGGGATTGTCAATTTTTACCCGGCGTTTTATGAACATCCGCGCACAAATTGAGCATACGCTGCCCGCGCAACCCTGCCTGCTGTGCGGCGATGCAAGCCGCAATGGCGCATGGTGCGGGCCTTGCGACGATGCCCTGCCTTATCTGCCCACCCCATGTTGCCCGGCGTGCGTCTTGCCCACCCCCAATGGCGCAACCTGTGGCCGCTGCCTGAAACGCGCACCGCAATTCGACCGCACGGTAGCAGTATTCGCCTATGCTTTCCCGCTCGACAAGATGGTGCAGGCGCTCAAGTTTAACGAGCAACTGATGCTGTCCAGCCAGTTCGCCGGCAAACTGGCGCAGCGCGTTGAAATCCGCCCGGACTGTATCGTGGCAATGCCGCTGCACCCGGCCCGCTTGCGGGAGCGCGGCTTCAACCAGTCGCTGGAACTGGCGCGCCATGCCGCCCGCAATCTGGATGTGCCGCTGCTGAACCATGCTTGCCAGCGTGTGCGCGACACGCCGCCGCAATCCGCCTTGCCGTGGAAGGAGCGAAGCAAGAACATGCGCAAGGCATTCGTCTGCACTGCAAATGTATCGGGCAAGCATGTCGCCGTGGTGGATGACGTGATGACCAGCGGCGCATCCATCAATGAATTGGCCCATGCCTTGCGCAAGGCCGGCGCCCGCGAAGTCAGCGCGTGGGTGATCGCGCGGACACTACCGCATTCCGGCTGATTGCAACTCTTTCATCTGTTGCTGGACAAACGCCTGCAATTCCGCGCTCAGGGTGCGCGTCGCGATGGCGCGCCCGAACACATCGCGCGCCTCTTCATTGCGCTGCACCGCATGCAGCGATATGCCCAGACCCATCAGCCACACCCCGGAATTTGGCGATAGCTGCACGGCGGTCCGGTAATGCGTAATGGCTTCATTGTGGCGGTTCTGGCGTTGCAGCAGCGCCGCGATAAACGCCTGGTAATCGGCCTGCTGCCCGGCGTAAGGCAACGCTTTCTGCAAGGTGTCCAGCGCCGGCGCCAACTCATTACGCTCAACCTGCAAACGCGCCAGCAGCATGGCAAACCCGACCTGCTTCGGGTTGTGTTTCAGGCCATCCTGCAACGCGCGCTCGGCATCGGCGTTGCGCCTGCTTTCCAGCAGCAGCCCGGCCAGTGCCTGGCGCGCGGCCTCGTGGCCCGCATCCAGCCGCAATGCCGCCTCATAACCGGCAATCGCCTCATTGGTGCGGCCCTGCTGCATCAATCCGCTGGCCCGGCGGAATTCGTTGTCTGCCTGCTGCTGCACGCTGACCTGCTTGAGCTGTTTGTCCACGCTGCCCGCCGAAGCGGCAAGCGCCGGGACAGCAGCGGTTGCAGGTGCAGCGGGCGGCATTTTATTTTCCGCCGGGGGCGGAGTCTTGCCGGGGCGTTGTTCGGCGGCTGCGGCAGCCGGCTTATCCCGCAAGCTGGAAGGCAGCGGAATGGAACCCAACTCGAAACTCAGGCGCGAAGCGGGAGCGACTGCATCTTGTCCGCCCTCTTCCCGCGCCTTTTCCGTTTCTGGAATTTCCCGCACGGCAGCAGCAACCGGCTGGGATGCCGCATGAGGCGCGGTAATCGGCTTTGCGGGCGCTTGCTGCACTGCACTCGCGGGTGTATTTGTTTTGTGTTGCGGGTTGCCCCGCCACAGATATGCCGCCACAAACACCAGCGCCAGCACGAGCGCCATGAGCAATACCATCCCGAACCGGTTTCTCCGCACGGGAACCGCGCGGATGGATGCTTCGCCGGGCAGCGCATTGGCCCCGCGCTTTTCCAGATCGCTCAATACCTGATTGACCAAACTCATCGCCCCACCCTTAAAATCTTTGAAAAAGCGATTCAGCCTTTTTCAGGTTAATGCAAAACCATCCAGGCCGCCCCCGCCAGGGACAGTGTCAGCGCAACAATGCCCCAACCCCATGCCAGCCAGTCGCGCCGCGCCTCCGGCGTATCGGCGGCGGCGTTGCGCACATGGCGCGCCCGCACCTGTTGCCGCCCTTCGCCAAATGCCAGCAGCAATGCCTTGTTGGCGATGATATTGACCAGGCGCGGGGTGCCCCGGCTGACCCGGTGCAACATATGGACCGCGCTCCTGTCGAACAGAGTTTCCCCGGCAAAGCCCGCCACGCCGAGGCGATGGCGCAGATAGCGATCCAGTTCATCGCTGCGCAGGCCCTGCAATTCATATTGGAAACTGATGCGCTGGCGCAACTGCCGCACCGAGTTCTGTTTCAGGCGCTCATCCAGTTCCGGCTGCCCAAACAGCACCACCTGCATCAGTTTGCGTTTCTCGGTCTCCAGGTTGGTGAGCAGGCGCAACACCTCCAGGCTTTCCAGCGGCATCGCCTGCGCCTCATCCAGACACACCAGAACGCGTTTGCCTTCCCGTGCAAAATTCAGCAATGCGAGGGTCAACCCCTTGAGCAACTGGTGCTGGTCAACCTCCTTATCTATGCTGACGCGAAATTCGTCCACCAGCGCCAGCAACAGGCTGCGCGGCTCCAGGTAAGGATTGGGGATATAGGCGGTGACAAACTTGGCGGAAGCGCGCTCGGCGGCGTTTTCGTCTTGCGTGCCGATGGCCGTGGTCGCGGCGGTTTCGCCCTTGTTCAGCGTGGCGAGGAACTTGCGGCACAGCAGGGTCTTGCCGTTGCCCACCTCGCCCACGATCTTGATGAAACCCTCACCGTTGCGCGCCGCCACCAGCAAGGTATTGAGCGCCTCCTGATAGCTGGAGCAGGCGAAGAAAAAACTGGTGTCCGGGGTCAGCCCGAACGGGGCTTCACGCAGGCCGAAGTGCTCTAGGTACATTTGAGAGTCGCATAAACCCGGATAATCTGTCAGCCACAGATTAACACGGATTTACACTGATAAACTCCGGGGTGGCAAGGGTTCATCGCCCATTGGGCGAGTCATCCGCGTTCATCCGTGGCAAGGGCTCCCTTAATGTCACGGCCTGGCGCCTGGAGAATTTGTCATGCCGCTCATGCGGTCGCGGCTGCGCGTGATGTCGTCCGACCAGTCCCGGTCGCTATCCACCACCGTGGGCTTCAGCAGAATGACCAGTTCGCGCTTTTCGATGCGCTTGCTGGTTTGCCCGAACACTGCCTTGGGCAAGCCCGGCAAACCGGACTGGTCGTCGAAAGTCGCCTGGCGCATCAAGCCGCCGATGGCCACGATCTGGCCGTCGCGCGCGCGCACGATGCTGTCCGTTTCCGACACCGAACTGGAAGCCAGCGGCAGGTTGAGCGTGCCGCCCACGCCGGTATTCACCGTCTTGTTCACGGTGGACACCAGACTGACCGATGGGTGTACGTGCAAAATGATTTCGTTGTTCTCGTCTATGCGCGGCGTCACGTCCAGCGCGATACCGGAGAAGAACGGCTGCAGCGTGACTGTCGGCGTGGAGGTGGTGGCCGTTCCGGTGGTCGTGGTGGTGGATACATTGGTCACGAAAAACTCATCCGTGCCCACCTTCAGCACCGCCTTCTGGTTGTTGAGGGTGGCAATGCGCGGGCTGGACAGCACATGCACATTACCCTGCGTTTCCAGAAAATTTAACAGTGCGGCAAAATTGCTGGTCTGAAAAGCCAACCCAAACAACCCGCCAGCGGTACCGGCAACAATATCCTGTCCCGGAATGGACTCTAGCCTGGCGCCAGTAAATGTCCTCGCCGCAGAATCTACCGATGCCGCGCCGGTTGCCAACGGTCCGGCTGTTTGAAGCACAGTGCCCGACATCAGATTTCCGGCAGATACCCTGCTGTTCGGACCCGTCTTGAACGCCGCCCAGTTCACCCCGGACTGAAAACCATCATTCAACTGCACCTCGACAATTTTCGCTTCCAGAATCACCTGCCGCTCGATGGAAATCTGCGACGCCTTGAGGTAGGCCGCCACGTTCCTCAATTCGTCCGGCATCGCGCGCACCACAATCACGCCGGACATCGGGCTGACCACCACGCTGCGCCCTTTCTCATTGCCGACAATGGCGGTAAGCGAGTGGCTCAATTCAGTCCAGAAATCCGCGTTGGAAGCCATGGTCACCTTGCTGCTATCCGGCCCGCGCGCGCCTGTTGCCGTGGTAGTCGTTGTGCTGCCCGTCGTGCTGGGCGGGCTATCTCCCACCGATCCGCCGGACACCCGCAACGATGATGTTCCGACGCGCTGGCCGGTCAGGTAATTCACCTGAAAAATGCGCGTTTGCAGCGAAACCGGCTGGATGTAGATACGCGCGGCATCCGCCTTGTATTCGTAGCCATACAGTTCGCGGATCGCCTCCAGCGCCTCGAACACCGTCACATCCTTGAGGTTGAGCGAGATGTTGCCGGCCACATCCGGATGCACCAGCATGCTGTAGCGCGTGCCCGACACGATAGCCATGAACACCTGGCTGGCCGGTGTGTTGTTCACGGTAAGGTCGAACTTGGACTCCATCGGTTTGTTATCAAATTTAGGCATGCCCACCACGAGCGGCGGCAGCAGCGCATTGTTCACCGCATCAGGCTTGCCGGGCTTGGCGCTCTCCAGCGCCGCAGCGTCCATTTCACGGCGTATGGCCTCTGCCGTGGGGTTTTTCAAGTTTGGTGCGGCACAGGCGGACAGCCCCGCCAGCATCAGCGCCCATAATATCCGTTTCATTTTTTCTCCTTTGGTGCAGCAGGTTCAGCCGCTTTGCGCGCGGACGGAGATTTTTTCGTCGCGCCCCCTGCATTTTTAATTTTTTGTTCCGGCAAAGCCGGCGCCCTTTTCTTCAGGCCAACGCCGGGAAACAGCGCCAGCGCCTGCCGGCCTTGCGGTCCCTGCAACACTACTCCGCCCTCACTGACCTCAACCAGCCTGGCATCACCCTGTTTTGCGCCCAGTTCGACTATTTGCCCGTTGATGATGGCCGCGCGGCGGGAGGTGGAAATGATGACCGATTGCAGTTTGTCACCCTCCTGAACGGCGTTCTGCCCAGCCTGCACAGAAGGTGCGCTGATTTCAGCAGGCGGGCGGGTGGGGTCAGCCAGCTCCTGCGCCAACGCCACGGAGGGAACGGCACATAGCAACAACAGGGCGCGGAAGTTGCGGCAAGCCGTCCAGCCACGCATTAAATTTGCAACCATATCTTGTCCAGGCTCAAAGTGTAAACGGTCAGCGTCAGTTCCGTCACGGGGTGCTGGATCACGCTCATCCTGGCCATGCCCCAAAACATTTGGGTGGGCAATTGCTCGAGCGCGGTAAGGTATTGCAGCAAGTCCAGGTAACTGCCGCGCACGGTGATTTGCACGCCGTGCCTGAATACCTGCTTGTCCGATACCGCCGCCGCGCCCGCACGGGCAGCGCCCGCCCCCTCCGGGTTCACCACCTTCTCAATCAATGGTGCGGCCGGCAGGGTTTGCAGGTTAACCAGTTGCAACTGCCGGTTTTTGTCGAGCACCTGCTCCAGCAATCCGGCCATTTTTTCCGGCGCTACCAGCCGGTCGCGGCGGCTTTGCAGGTAGGCATCGCCATCCGCGAGTTGCCGTCTCGCTTTGTCCAAGCGCTGGCGCAATGGTGAGTTCGAGTCATCCTTCCTGGCTTGTATCAATGCCTCGATCTGGAACCGTATTTCCTTCATCTTCTCCTGCTGCTGCACCACTTGGCCGGAAAGTTTTTTCTGCTCTTCCAGCAAGGAATCAATAAACAGCGCATTGACCAGAGAAACCAGCAGGAACGCCATGGCGGCAAAAATCAGCACGCGCTCGCGCAAGGACATATCGTCAATCCTGTTAACGAGCTTTCCCCAGTACTGTTTCATCACTTCGCCATCCCGTCGGGCTCGGACGATTGCAGCGTGAATTCCATATAGCGCGCCACTTTGCCGTCTTCCACCTTGGGTTGCCGCATCTGCAAGGCAGCGAACGGTTTCCCTCGCATCATTTTTTCATGTCCCAACTTCTGGATATAGGCCGGCACCAATTCGGGGGACAGCACGGCACCGCTCATGCTCATCTGCGCGGCGTCCCCGGTGATATTGAAACCGGTAAGCCACAAGCCGGGCACTGCATGGCGCGCAAACGCGCGCATATATTCCGAATAGCCGGTGGTGTTGCCTGTCACCCCGCCCTTTAAACTCTCGATGATCTCATGTTGCACGGCTACCCTGGACTCGGTGATTTTTAACTCGTCCTCCAGCAACCGGCTGGATTGCTGCGGCGAAAATTCTGCGGTAAAGCGGGTCAGCTTGAGCTGCTCGGCAGCATAATGCTTGCCTGTTTCGGCGGATTGCCTGGCCAGCAATTTGACCTGATATGCCGCATAGCCATAGAACAGCGCCGAGCCAAGGGCGATCAGCGCCAGCGCCTGAAACATGGCGAGCGCGGAAAAATATTTTTTCTGTTTCAGAAAAACCGGGTTGAACAGATTGATCTGCTGGCTCAAAGCACGCGCCTTTCTTGCCGTAGCGCCGCGCCCAAAGCCAGGAACATCTGCGCGGAATATGCGCTGTCAGCCAGATCGGGCACCGCACTGATATCCAGCACCTGGGCCAGGTCTATCTGTTCCACAGGCACCTCCAGCCCCGTGGCGAGCAATTGCACCAGGCCCAATTGCTCCGGCGCGGAAACCAGCAGGCGATTGACGGAAATGAAGCTGAACTGGCGGCCAAAATAATCCATGGAGCGGTGCAATTCCAGTTCCACGCGCTCCAGATGTTGCTGGCGGAGCTTTTCGTCGGTGTCCTGCAATTGTCCCACGGTAATTTCGATATGGCGCGCCAGATACAGTTCTCCGCCGCCGGTAATGGTGAGCATCCCGCCCCGGTCATCGAAAGACAGCAGCGCCAACCCGCGATTTTCCTCCTCAAACAACGCGGCAATATTACGCTGCGCCATTTCCGGAATGTCTATCACCTTGAGGTCTATCCTGGCTTTCTCAAACAGCGCGATGCGTTTCTTTAACGTTTCGTTGGGCGCCGCGATTGCGTACAGCGATTGCGGGCGCTCCGCACCGCTTTTTCTGTTGGCGGGGATTTGCAGCACGTCCACCGTGGCATCGTCTACGTGGCAATTCAGCGAATCTTTAATGCGCCAGCGGACGGCCGCCTTGAGCTCGTTCACCGGAACATTGGGCGCCTCCACCAGCAACATCTGGTATTCGCCGGGGTTAAGCAGGGTAATGAATTGGAAACCGGCAACGTGCGCATCCTTGCGAAGCTTCTCCAGCGCGGCTGGCGTTGCGTTTTCCACGGGGTGAAATGCGCATGCCATCACCTTCGGCTTGCTTTTGGTGTATTTCACATGCGCGGAATATACGCCATCGCTATTCAGGCAAATAGCGAACCAACCCACGCGCTGGTGAGTCCGGTTGAACAGGTCTGATAGGATGGGAAGTTCCATAAACTATACTAAACAATTGGCGTGAAAGTAGTCCAACAACTGATTGTTGTCAATCAATTTTATTCTTCGTCAGGCAGTTTTCCCGGCATCGGCAAGCCTTCCGGGCCGGTTACGCCGTAGCCAGGTTGCTAAAGCGGATCGCCGCCTTTGATTCTCTCCTGNNCTTTAATAAACAGGGTAGCAGGGCTCAATTACCCGAAAGAACTAGTTCTTTTATCTTGGCAATCTATCCGTTAGACGTATAGGAACGTTATGCCCGCCAGTTTAGTCTGCTGGCGTGTGTCAGTATCGTGGTGACACAACAGTGGATAAGGCTTGGCTGATGGGCATGGATGCTTTGTTGTTCCCGTAGGTTTCATGATGTGTTCGCACACCATGGTTCCGATATGACAGCAAGTAGTTGACCTATGTCAAGAAGCAGCCGGTTCCCATCAAATAGAGTCACGTTTCGTCAAAACAAGAACAGTAAAGTTAAGCCGAAAACAAAAAAGGGAAGATTATGCATAAGCACATAGTTCGCTTGTTGACGCTGATTGCGGTCGTTGCGGTAGTTGCCTTTTCCGCAAAGTATTTAGCCAGACAAGATACGTTTTACCAATACGGCCACTATCGGGGCGCCTCGGTAGCGCAAATTGCGGCCAAACTGCCGAAGCACCAAGGCTCTGCGACTTGCCAGACATGCCATAAGGAGATCTACACCGAATGGTCGTCCGGCATCCACCAGAAAGCAACCAAGGATAATGTTATTCAAGGCGTGGTCATTAAATCAGGCCCCGGTTGTGAGGTCTGCCACACTCCTGCGGGCAATCACCCGTCCAAAGAGGCTATGCCGCTCTCTACCGAGGATCAGGTGACCACCATCACCTACGCCAGAAAAGCACCGCATCCGGCCAATTTACCGGACAGGAATTTGATGCGGGAACCGGCAGACATGCGGGTTTTATGCACCAACTGCCATGAAAAAATCCCCGGGCGCCCTCTGCGGGGTAAGGTTGCTGGCGCTAGCGTGCCTATCCAGGCGGTTACGGATGTAGTGGGCATCCACGGCGTACCCCAGGTTGTAGTCGAAGGGCATGCCGGTAATGAGCTATGCACAACCTGCCACAATCCGCATTCGCCCAGAATCAATTTCGCCGCCGTGCCGAGACCTCCAGTGGATCCGAAGACGGGCAAGATTATTCATGCAAGCGCGGAACTCGCAGCAAAGGATGGCGATGCAAACGCGGGCAAGACTGTGGCGGCAATGTGCAGCGCATGCCATGGCAATACAGGGGCTAGCGTCAACCCGGCATGGCCGAATCTGGCCGGACAACATGCCGATTATTTGGCCGTTTCGCTCAAGGCATTTAAGGATGGGCTACGCAAAAACGACATGATGGGCCCCATGGCGGCGGGCCTGAGCGATGCCGACATGAGAAATGTGGCGGCCTATTTTGCCAAAGCCAGTTGCGGTGTGCCTGGCGGCGACAAGACCAAGGCGGATCTGGGCAAAACCAAAGCAGCAGAGGCAGGTTGCGCGGCATGCCACAGCTCCGGCGGCCTGCGCAATGCTGCTGCCGGTATCTCCGGGGTCAGCGGCGCCCAGGCATGGCCGAATCTGGCCGGCCAGAATGCCGAATATCTGGCGAGTGCGCTCAAGTCGTTCCAGGACGGTAGCCGTAACCACGCGGTAATGACGAGCGTGGCGAAAACCCTGAGCGCTTCCGATATTGATAATTTGGCTGCTTATTACGCCAGCGCGAGCTGCAAATGATTAAGTTACCTAGCGAGGGAAAAATGACTACTCAGGATACAAAAATAGAAAAGGAAGCGGTCGGGCTGTCGCGCCGCAGTTTCTTGGGTTTATTGGGTAAAGGCGCCGCCTGTGCCGGGGCGGTGGTCGGCGCAGGCGCTGCGCTGGCCTCATCAGGCGGCACAACAAATAAACTGGGCGGTGTCGGGCCAACATATCAGCAAGATGATGAGCAATATGCCGAGGCGGTGAAGAATCCGCCCAAGATAGACAATTACAAATGGACTGAGCACAAGTGGGCGTTCGGTGTTGATTCCGGGCGTTGTATCGGCTGTTTGCGCTGCATGGAAGCCTGCAAGATGGAAAACAGTGTGCAGATGGATAGAAACCATCATCGCACTTGGGTCGAGCGCTACACATATCTGGAGGGTTCAGACCATGCGCTCGTGGACAGCCAGAACGATATCAAAAACGTGGTGCCCGGCAGCAAGGAGACAAGGTTTAAATTCGACAACCGCTACAAGGATAAAAAGGTTACCAAGTCGTTCTTTGTCCCCAAGCTGTGCAATCAGTGCGAGAAGCCTTCGTGCGTTCAGGTATGCCCGACCGGCGCTACCTATAAAACGCCGGACGGCCCGGTATTGATTGATGCGAAATATTGCATCGGTTGCCAGTATTGCGTCCAGGCCTGCCCCTACGGTGCGCGCAGTCTCAACCATGAAAGAGGCACTGCCGAGAAGTGCAACTGGTGCTACCACCGCATTACCAAGGGGCTCAACCCGGCGTGCGTCGAGGTGTGTCCTACCGGTACGCGAGTTTTCGGTGACCGCACCAACCCGGAAAGCCCGATCAGCCAATTTCTTCGCAATAACCGCGTGATGGTGCTGAAACCGGACATGGGCAATATGCCTAATGTGTTTTATGCAGGGATAGACAAGGAGGTTTCATAATGGAAGCGGATGTGTTTTATCACGTTGCACCGTTTGTCGGATATGCTTACCCGAATGAAACGGAGGTGCCTTGGAGTGAGTTGATTGTAATTTACCCATATATCACCGGACTGGTGGCGGGTGCGTTCGTGGTTTCCAGCCTGCACCACGTGTTTGGCATGGAGCGCTTTGCGCCTGTCTCGAGGTTTGCCCTGCTGACGTCGCTGTGTTTCATGTTTTTCGCGCCGACGCCGTTGCTGTTTCACCTGGGCCAGCCGACCCGCGCTTTAAATGCGGTTTTGACGCCGCACTGGACCTCGGCGATGGCGGCATTCGGCTATGTCGCCGGGTTTTACATCTGCCTGCTGCTGCTGGAAACCTGGTTTTCGTTTCGCGCCGATATTGTCGCGATGTCGAAATCCAAAACAGGCATCATGCAAAAAGTATATCAAGCACTTACCCTGGGATCGGATGATGTATCGCCGCGTGCGCTCCATACAGATCACACCATCGCGCGCAGGCTGGCCATGATCGGCATACCCGGCGCGTGCGGCTTGCACGGGTACGTCGGATTCCTGTTCGGGTCGCTGAAAACTCGCGAATGGTGGTCATCCGACCTGATGCCGATCATTTTCCTGTTGTCGGCCATAGGTTCAGGCGTTGGGCTGCTGATTGTAATCTATGTGGTGGTGTCAAAATTCCGCAAAGAGACTCCTGATCCTGGAGCCATGCAAGGTTTGTTGTATGTATTGTGGTCTGGCATTGTTATCGTGATGGTGATCGAGGCCCTGGAGATGGTGCAAATGCTTTACAAGGCACGCGAGGGTGTAGAAATGGTAATGGAGTTGATTGCAGGCCCAATCCGGTACGGCATGACGATTCAATGGGGAGGGTCACTTTTGGCACTGGTGATAACATCAATAATGATGTTGACCGGCACAAAGGGAAAGCGCCTGGTTTTCTGGCTTTTCATCAGCGGATTATCCATGATGATAGGTGTGCTGGCGATGCGCTGGAACGTGGTGATTGGCGGGCAGGAATTGTCCAAGACCATGAAGGGTTTGATGACCTTCTATCCGGAGACGCACGGGCGCGAAAGCCTGATAACGGTCGCATCCCTGTTTACCGCGCCGTTTATCACGTTGTATCTCGCGACAAAGCTGTTGCCGCCTTGGCACGAAGAAATCGAGCCAGAAGATAGGGTGTTTGATATCCACAAGGCTATTTAATGCCTGCAAGATAATATAGGCAAAAGGCATCTCTTAAAGTCCCGCCGTAATGGCGGGACTTTTTTTTCAGCACGAATTCTGGATTGTCAGGCAGCGCAGCGAGCGTTATGCGCGCGGAGAAGTTTGCTCCAGACACCCTGCTTGATAGACCCGGCCAGAACGGAGTTGATAGTTCACTGTACCGAATCAGCAGAACAGGACATTTCGCGCCGACTTTTTACGCGAGACAACGAATGGATTTCACTCGAATTTAAGATGAGACAACTCGCGATATGTTGCGATATTGAAGATGAAAAACTCATATGGTATTATCGCTTGCCATGTTGGCTTGAACAATTAAGGGGTATGAATAATGTTGAAAGATTTGTATTGCATCGCCGGGATGGTTCTTGTTATTTTCCCAATTATTTTCAGCCTGTTTTATGTGTTCTCACAGGGGCACTTTGCATATTGATAACAAGCGGCTGATCTCTGCTGTCAATCAAAGTCGACCTGGAGTCAGTTCGTTGCCATGCTGTTTTGCCAATTGGGTCGCGCCCACTCATTGCGGGAGCTCGAAAGTGGGCTTAAGAGCTGCGAGGGCAAACTGGCCCATCCGTGCGTTGAAACCCCGGCCCGCTCGCCCCTGTCTTACGCCAACGGACATCGCCCCTGGCAATTATTCGAGACTTGGCCTTCGCTTGATCTTGGACAGCACAGGGAGGCACGATCTTGAAAACCCATCATGATCCGTCCAAAAACCGCATCAGATCAGGGCTCCATCCATCGGGTTCCGGCTATGTTGGACAGCAAGCAATGAGATTTAGAAAATAAATTCAGTTCTGTCTATGCCCAGGCGGCACGAGCAGCCAGGCAATTATCACGAGAATTCCAAATACGGTGTAAGCCGCTGTAAAAACCCAAGGGGCAAAATCATAGAACAGAATTTCATGCAGCCAGTGCTGGATGAAGGAACTTGAATAGACACTGCCGCCCGCTGCCTCTCTTGACCGGCTCTCCCATTCGGTAAGCGGGCATATCAAGCCCAGCCATGATTCCGCTATGACGATTCCGATTGCCAGAAGATGGATACCCCTGAACCACCTGTTCCTGACCCATCCCCAATGCCAATACCTTCCAGGCAGGATCGCAGCCAGCCCCAGAACGACAAACGCCACGAACAAGGCGTGTGTGACGAGAATAAAATCAGCCCAGGAGAGGAGCATGATTACTCAATGATCCTCAATCCAGTGTCGTTCCAGCATAACCGTTCGCGGCGAGCTTGTCGAAATGCTAGTCCCGCGCCAATGCTGGCCTTCGACAAGCTCAGGCCGAACGGTTTATTTGTAACCATTTTAACGGAACGCACTACTAGCCACCGCGCTACCCCCGGCAAATCTACCCCCATCCCTTCAGCGTCTTCTCCAGCCAGAACAGGCCGACGATGGTTTTGCTGTCGTTGATTTTGCCTTGCCTGATCCACTCTATCGCTTCGGCAAGCGATAGCTCGAACACTTCAAGGAATTCGCCGTCATCAAGATTGTGCCCCCGATATGTGAGGCCGCGCGCCAGAAAATATTCCATGCGCTCATCGGCATAACCGATGCATGGCCACACCGTAGACAGGTGAACCCACTCGCTTGCCACATAACCGGTTTCTTCCAGCAACTCGCGTTGCGCGGTGATGAGAATATCCTCGCCGTGATCTATTTTTCCGGCGGGCAGTTCGATGAACTCGCGTTGCGGCGGGTAGCGGAACTGGCGTTCCATCACCAGGTTGCCGTTGTCCAGCAGCGCAAGCACGGCGACCGCGCCGGGGTGGATGATGTATTCGCGGGTATGCACCTGGCCGTCCGGCAGGCGCGCGTGATCCTTGCGCACCTTGATGAAGTTGCCGTCATAGACCACCGCGGAATCGAGGCGCGTTTCTTTCAGGTTCATATCCATACTCCACAAGGGCTTGTCACGCCTGATTTTACAGCAACATACCCTGCCATTCCTTCTTTGCGCCACCCGAAAAAATTCTGCCTTAAAATATTGGTTTATGATGAGAGCTTGGGTTTGGATGAATGAGCACGGAAGATCTGACTCCTCTTTGGCAATTGAAATGATTACTTTCAACCAGGTTTACAAGCGTTACCCCGGCGGCTACGAAGCGCTTAAAAATGTTTCGTTTGAAATTGCCGAAGGCGAAATGGTGTTCCTCACCGGGCATTCCGGCGCGGGCAAGAGCACCCTGCTCAAGCTCGTTGCCGCCATTGAGCGCCCCAATTCCGGCAGCGTGGTCGTCAAGGGGCAGAATATCGCCTCGCTCAAGAGCGGCGCGTTGCCCTACCTGCGCCGCAACCTGGGCCTGGTGTTCCAGGATCACAAGCTGCTGTTCAACCGCAGCGTGTTCGACAATGTGGCGCTGCCGCTGCAAATCTGCGGTGGCGATTACCGCGAAAGCGCCAAACGGGTGCGTGCCGCACTCGACAAGGTGGGCCTGTTGCATCGGGAAAAAGCCAATCCCATCGCGCTGTCCGGCGGCGAGCAGCAGCGCCTGTGCATCGCGCGCGCCATCGTCAACCGCCCCTCCATCCTGCTGGCGGACGAGCCGACAGGCAATCTCGATGCGGACTATGCCACCGACATCATGGGCATCTTCAAATCCTTCCACCAGGTCGGCGTCACCCTGCTGATCGCCACCCACGACGCAAGCACCCTGCGCCAGTTTGAGGCACGCACACTCGCGCTGAAGCAAGGGGAGTTGCTACCATGAAAAACTGGCTGTTCCAGCATGTCCGCGTGTTGCTGTTCACCTTGCACCGCCTGCTCGCCACACCGGTGTCCAGCCTGCTCAACATCCTGGTCATCGGCATCGCGCTCAGCCTGCCGACAGGCATGTACGTGCTGTTGCAGAACATCCAGGGGCTGGCTGACAGGGTGGCCGGCATGCCGCAGATCAGCGTATTCCTGGCGATGGATGCCGGCCGCGACGATATCGCCCGCATCGGCAAGCAGTTGAAGCAGCTTGAAACAGTCGGGCAAGTCGAGTACGTGCCGCGCGATCAGGCGCTGGAACAACTCAAGCAAACCACAGGGCTGGCCGATGTGATCGGTGGTCTGGCGCAAAACCCGTTGCCGGACGCCTATATCGTTTACCCGAAGAAGCCCGATGCGCAGGCGCTGGAAACCCTGCGCGATGAATTGCAGAAATGGCCTCAACTGGAACATGTGCAACTGGACTCGGCCTGGGCGCGCAAACTGGAGGCGCTGCTCAAGTTCGGGCGGCTGGCGGTGCTGGCTCTCGCCGTATTGCTCAGCCTTGCATTGGTAGCCGTCACCTTCAACACCATCCGCCTGCAAATTCTCACCCGGCGCGACGAGATAGAAGTATCCAAACTGATCGGCGCCACCGACGCCTTCATCCGCCGGCCTTTCCTGTACTTCGGCCTGTTGCAGGGTGTGCTGGGTGGCGCGGCGGCGTGGCTCATCATCATGGCCGGCTTGTTCCTGCTCAACGGCAGCCTCGCCGGGTTGATGCAGTTGTATGCCAGCAACTTCACCCTACACCCGCCTTCCGCAGGCGACAGCCTTGCTCTGCTTGGTTTCTCGGCCTATCTAGGCTGGATGGGCGCATGGCTTTCGGTGGCGCAACACCTTTGGCAAATTGAACCGCGCTAAAAATCTGGCTTGGGAATCTTTTTTTACTCTGGCACTCGAACCGCGAGAGTGCTAATATTCCCGCATTAAGGAGGTTGTAACCATGAATCAAGCCTTGGCATTACCAACGCCATCTGCTGTTGGCAGCCTGGAAAGCTATATCCAGTCGGTGAACCGTTTCCCCATGCTGACGCATGAGGAGGAACTGGCGCTGGCAACCCGTTTCCGCCGCGATAACGACTTGGAGGCAGCGCGCCAGCTCATCGTGTCACACCTGCGCCTGGTGGTCAGCGTGGCGCGCGGCTACGCCGGTTACGGCCTGCCACAGGCGGACTTGATCCAGGAAGGCAATATCGGCTTGATGAAGGCGGTCAAGCGCTACGACCCCGAGCGCGGAGTGCGCCTGGTATCGTTTGCATTGCACTGGATACGCGCTGAAATGCACGAATACATCCTGCGCAACTGGCGCCTGGTCAAGATTGCCACCACCAAGGCACAACGCAAACTGTTCTTTAACCTGCGCAGCCTGAAGCAAGGGCTGGAATCGCTTAAACCGCATGAAGCCGGTTCAATCGCACAACAACTGAATGTCAGCACCAGCGATGTGCTGGAGATGGAAGCCCGCTTCAACGGCCACGAGGTCGCGCTTGATCCGGTGGCGAATGATGAAGATGACAGCTATGCGCCTATCGCCTACCTGGCGACCGCCACGGAAAACGAGCCTTCAACCATGCTCGAAAGAAAGCAGGCGGAAACGCTGAAAAGCACGGGCTTGGCAAATGCGCTGGCCAGCCTGGACGAACGCAGCCGCCGCATCATCGAGGCGCGCTGGCTACGCGAAGAGGGTGCCGCAACTTTGCATGAATTGGCTGCTGAAATGGGCGTGTCAGCCGAACGCATACGCCAGATCGAACAGAAAGCCATGGAAAAAATGCAGGCCGCGCTGCTGTCCGCCGCCTGACCTGCTTAGCGATAAAAAACGGAAGCTGGAAAAAAGCCGCAGGATGTTTTCCTGCGGCTTTTTTATTTCACCACCCTGAGGCGCGGTTTGGCTGGGGGAGGACTGTCGGGCGGCTTGCTGCTCCCCCCGTCATCGCCGGGTGGCATCGGCGCAGATCCCTGCCCCTGAAACACCAGCCCCTGCCCGGTTTCCTTGGCAAAAACTCCGATCACTGCCGCCACCGGAACCTCGATTTTATGCGGTACGCCGCCAAACCGCCCGTTGCAAGTGATTTCTGCGTTGCCCAAATGAAGATTGTGTACCGCATCCATGCTCAGGTTGAGCACAATCTCGCCATCCTTGATGTAGGCCGCCGGCACCCTCGTCATCTCGTCCACGCGCACCGCCAGATAGGGTGTCAGGCCACTGTCGGCACACCAGTCATAAATCGCGCGTATCAGATAAGGTTTGGTAGGCAGGTCGCTCACAATACTTATTTGCGCATCGCTTTCTCGGCAGGCGTCATTGCCTCGATATAAGCTGGGCGCGAAAACAGCCGTTCGGCGTATTTCATCAGCGGAGCAGCATCCTTGCCCAACTGGACGCCATAATGGTCCAACCGCCACAGCAGTGGTGCGATTGCGACGTCAAGCATGGAGAACTCGTCCCCCAGCATGTATTTCTGTCTGGCAAATACCGGCGCTATCTGCGTCAAGTTGTCTCGCACCATCTGGCGTGCCTTGTCAGCAACCTTTTGCGCGGCATGTTCGATGGCGTCAATATGGCAATACAACTCATTCTCGAAGCGGTGCAGGAACAACCGCGCGCGGGCGCGCATCACCGGATCGGCCGGCATCAACTGCGGGTGCGGAAAGCGCTCGTCAATATATTCGTTGATAATGTTGGCCTCGTACAGCACCAGGTCGCGCTCCACCAGCACCGGCACCTTGTTATACGGGTTCACCACCGCAAGATCTTCCGGCACATTGAACACATCCACATCAATGACCTGGAAATCCATGCCTTTTTCAAACAGCACGATGCGGCAGCGTTGGCTGAACGGGTCTGTCGTTCCCGAGTAAAGCGTCATCATGGCGCGGCTCACTCCCTCAGATCATGCGGTGGCGACGCATCGCCCCGCACACCGGTATAAATCCAACCGCCACCCCTGCCGCACTGGCCAGGCCGACAGCGTTATCACCATTAAAAGACATTTGCATACTCCCTAATATTTTTACCGTTACAGGCCGCATCGCGAGAGGTTGGCGCGGCAACAAAGGTGTGGATGATGTCCAGTTTGAAAAATAAAGTCAACTCCCCAAGACACTCCAAGGACACTTCAAGACCCCGATGGGCCAAAACAGCAAGTTACAGCCCAAAGTGACCGGGGGAACCGTAAAGTAAAGTAAAATAGGCCCGGAACAAATGGCATGTTGACTGCCAAACGCGATGCGTTGCGCATTTTCAATGAGATTTCGCGGCACCCGTTATTTCAATATCTATATCTATGGAGGCATCAATGAACATTCGTTATCTGGCTATGCTGGCGGCAGGTTTGGCTTTTTCTGGCAACGCACTCGCCGGCGATGGTGAGGCGCTGGCAAGAAAGAGCAATTGCATGACCTGCCACATGATTGATAAGCCGGCGCTTGCGGCATCCTTCAAGGAGATCGCCGCAAAATACAAGGATGACAAGGGCGCGCAAGCCGCAATGGAAAAGAAAGTACGTAATGGCGGAGCGGGCGCATGGGGCGAAATGCCGATGCCGGCTACCGCCAAATCGGTAACCGATGAGGAGATCAAGATCATTATGCAGTGGGTGCTGTCGCTCAAATGATCGTCATGCACCCCCGCATGAAACAAGGCCAGCCTCGCGCTGGCCTTGCCGTTTATGGTGCCGCTAAAACGACTCTGCCTTTTCCTTCTTGACGCGATGCAATAATGGCATTGCAGCCAGGTATTCCTCGCGGGTCACCTTTCCGTCTTTATTGGCATCTATCTCATCGAAATACATGGACACATAAGGCATCGCTTGCGATTCTTCCTTATCCAATCCACCGTCATGGTTGGCATCAGCCGCAGCAAACCGTTTATCGAGATGCGCCAAACCATTATTTACCATTGCCTGCTTGCGCTCGTTCTTCAATTCGTCGAGCGTGACCTTGCCGTTCTTGTCGGCATCCATTCCCTTGAAACGCTTGGCATGAAAGGCGTTAAACTCGGCCTTGGAAACTGAACCATCCCCGTTGGCGTCCATCTTTTTGAATATCATTTCCTCTGCCGGCTCCCGCATCTGGCCTTGCGTTGGCCCCTGACACGCCTCTGGCTCAGCGTGCGCCAACGAAGCCCCCAATAAAAAACCGGATATGGCAACAAGAGGGGAGGTTGTTTTCTTCATGAATAGATCCTTAGTTAAAATTTGCGAGAATAGAAAAAGGTACAGCCGCACCAAGCCCATCATAAATATCGCTTGCCCAAGCGCAGACAAACCGCCCCCCAGTAAGTTCCAAACCGGGGTGAAGTTCAAAACCGGCAATTACAGTAGAGTATAATCCCGCCACATTTTTCGCCGCACCCGCAATAAACTCACGCCACAGATGAACATACTCTACGAAGAAGATGGTGCCTTCAAAGTCGGCGCCATCCTTGCCGATAACACCGCTTCATTGCAGGTGGAAAGCACGCACGGCAAGCGCAGCAAAATCAAGGAAGCGAACGTGCTGTTGCGCTTCGCCCAACCGTCACTGGCAGANNCCCATCGAGGCCGCAGGCGCCTTGATCCGCCTGCATTCCTCGCCGATGCATTTCTACAAAAAAGGCAAGGGCCGCTACAAGGCCGCACCTCCGGATGCGCTCAAGTCGGCGCTGGCCAGCGCCGAAAAAAAACGCCTGCAGGCCGCATTACAGGCGCGTTACACCGGCGAACTGACCTCCTTTGCATTGCCGCCCGAATTCGCCGGAAAGCTGCCGCAGTTGCTGTACAAACCGGATCGCAACATGATCGAAGTGAAGGCGCTGGAAGCCGCCTGCGCCGCCACTCACCTGTCCGCCGCGCACCTGCTGCAACGTTGCGGCGCGATTCCTTCGACACAGGATTACCATTTGCACCGCTTCCTGTCCGAACACTTCCCGCAGGGCACAGGCTTTCCGGAAGTCATTGTGGACCCGCATCCCGAATTGCCGCTGGCCGAGGACACCGCCTTCAGCATAGACGATGCGGCCACCACGGAAATTGACGACGCTTTCTCGGTAAGGCGGCTCTCTAACGGCAACTGGCGCATCGGCGTGCATATTGCCGCACCCTCGCTGACCATCCCTCCGGGGTCGCCGATTGATGCCATTGCCGCACAGCGCATGTCCACGGTGTACATGCCGGGCGATAAAATCACCATGCTGCCCGACAGCGTGGTGCAGGCCTATACGTTGGACGCGGATAATATTTGCCCCTCGCTGTCCATGTACCTCGAAGTGGATGCCGGAACACTGGCTGTAACCGGTACGGAAAGCCGCGTCGAGCGCATCCACATCGCCGCCAACCTGCGGCACGACACGCTGGAACCGCTGTTTAACGAAGCCACGCTGGCTGCGGGAAAGCTGGATTATCCTTTCGCGCCGGAACTCAAGCTGCTGTGGGATCTCGCGCAAAAACTGGAAACGGCGCGCGGGAAATCCGCCGACAACAGCACGCAGCAGACGGACTATAATTTTCATGTGGAAAACGACCGCGTTACCATCAGCTCGCGGCAGCGCGGTTCCCCCATAGACAAGGTGGTGGCGGAACTGATGATTTTCGTCAACGCCGAATGGGGCAAACTGCTCGCGGCGCACGACGTGGCCGGCATCTATCGCACGCAGAGCGGCGGCAAGGTGAAGATGAGCACCGTGCCCGCGCCGCACCAGGGGCTGGGCGTGGAGCAATACCTGTGGTCCAGCTCGCCGCTGCGCCGCTATGTGGATTTCGTCAACCAGCGCCAGATCATCGGCCTGTTGCGCGGCGAAACACCCGTTTACGCCAAAAACGACACCCTGCTGTTTACCGTGATGCGCGATTTCGATGCCGCCTACACCGTGTACAACGAATTCCAGCGCGGCATGGAACGCTACTGGTGCCTGCGCTGGCTGTTGCAGGAACAAGCTGTCAAGGAAACCTTCTCCCCAACCCTGATGGAACAACTAGCCAATCGACTAAGCCCGCAAGCGGGCAAGTCGCCGGTTATCTCCCGCACTGCGGGCGAGGGAGCAACCGAACCGCTACGCGGGCTTACCGTTGACGCGCTGGTGTTGCGCGAAAACCTGGTCAAGTTCGCGCGTATCCCGCTGGTGGGGCGCATTCCCTCGCTGCCCGAATTGCCGTCCAATACATGCGTTATCCTGGAAATCGGTGAAATTGACCTGCTCGACCTGAACTTCAATGCACGCTTTATCTCCGCGATTGAGGGGGTCGCGGCTTGCTAACGCCGCTCAAACAGCCGCTCGCGACCGCCTTTGCCTTTTCGCTGGCGCTGCACGCTCTTGCGCTGTTCGGCATCGGTTTCGCCCTGCCCGGCCTTCGTAAATCCGCCGACTTCCTGCAACCGCTGCAAGTGGTGCTGGTCAACAGCCAATCCAAAGTGCGCCCGGCACGCGCCGACGCGCTGGCGCAAAAAAACCTCGATGGAGGCGGAAATACGCCCGAGGAGCGTCGCGCAAAAAGCCCGCTGCCCGCCCTGAACGATGACAGGCAATTTACGCCGGAGCAAACCGCGCAGCGCGTGCAACAACTGGAGCAGGAACAAAAACGCCTGCTGACACAAATCAATAGCACGCACAGCGTGGCTCAGGAAGAGAACCGGCAGGAGCCACATCAGGAAAGCGAACGGAACACGGGTGAAGACCTGGTGCAACGCAGCCTGGAAATCGCGCGCATGGAAGCCCAGATCAGCAAGAGTTTTGATGCCTACCAAAAAATGCCCCGGCGCAAATTCATCGGGGCGCGCACCCAGGAGTACCGCTTTGCGCAATATGTTGAAGACTGGCGCATCAAGGTGGAGCGCATCGGCAACCTGAACTATCCCGATGCCGCGCGCCAGCAGAAAATTTACGGNNTCCTCCGGGCAGCGCATTCTCGATGCGGCGGCGCAGCGCATCGTCAAGCTGGCAACCCCTTTCGCCCCGTTGCCGCCGGATATTCGCAGGGACACCGACATCCTCAGCATCACGCGCACCTGGACATTTACCGAGGCCGACAGATTGGAGAGCGAGTAGCATGACCGACAAATACGCCGTCATCGGCAACCCCATCTCCCACAGCAAATCGCCGCTGATACATAAACTATTCGCGGAGCAGACCGGGCAGGACATCAGCTATGAAGCCATGCTCGCACCGCTGGATGGCTTCGCCGCCAAGATTGAACGGCTGCGCAAGGAAGGCTACAAAGGCTGCAACGTCACCGTGCCGTTCAAGTTCGAGGCGT
>CXWL01002783.1_pt1 | contig 24544 bp, 30 predicted proteins | sample 590931 | NCBI WGS metagenome assembly CXWL01 (sample SAMEA3498368, study PRJEB10139) | groundwater metagenome | biome: water well; material: biofilm material | place: Germany | collected 2015-04-27
AAGCCCATGCGCGAAGACGATCGCAGGCCCTTCGCCCATCACTTCATAGTGGATACGGCAATCCGGCCGTTCGAGCACGCCGGTGCGGCGGGGCGGGATGTTCATGGGCGTCACCACACGCCCACATTCCCCATCGACGTCCACGGCTCTTGCGGCGCCAGCGCCTTGCCCTTCTGCAGGAACTCGATCGAGATTTGATCCGGCGAGCGCACGAACGCCATGCGGCCGTCGCGCGGCGGACGATTGATCGTGACGCCCGCCTTCATCAGCCGGTCGCACGTCGCATAGATGTCGTCGACCGCGAACGCGAGGTGCCCGAAATTACGTCCACCCGCGTACTCGTGTTCGTCCCAATTGTAGGTGAGTTCGATCTCCGCATCCGGGCTCTCGGGGGCCGAGAGAAAGACGAGCGTAAATCGCCCGCCCTGGTTCTCGATCCGCCGCGTCTCGGTCAGGCCCAGCTTGTTGACGAAAAAGTCGATCGCGGCCTCAAGATTGCCGACGCGCAGCATCGTGTGCAGGTACTTCATGGATCGCGGTCCCGGTCGTTCAGGTCCGATTACCAGCAGCCGGAAACGATGTCGAGGCTAGCGCGCCTTCCGCTGCGCCGCCTTTGCAGCCTGCTGGGCAATGCGCGCCTTCACGATCTTGCGCACGAGCACAGTTGGCAAGGCGCCGCCGATGGGAAAGCGAATTGTTCCCTTCGACGTGGCATAGCCTTTGAGCTCGACCCCCAGCAACTGCACGACCGATCCCGGATAGAACGAGCAGTGCTTAGCGGCGGCGCCGTACGACACCAGCATCCGCCCGTCGACATACACGGTCGGCACGCCGTAGCTGATCCCCTCGGTGGCCTTCGGCACCGCGGCCAAGATCGAACGGCGCAAGCGCTCCAGCGTCGCACGCTGTTCCACCGGCAGCGAAGCGAGATAGCTACCGACCGTTTTGCCTGCCGCCTTCATCGTTGCTGCTTGTCCCGCGCGCGTTGATACGTCGGCAGAGCCTGCAGCCGTTCCCGATACGCCGCAAGCGGTGCCGGCATCGCCTTGCCCAACGCACCGACCGCAATCCCAAGCGCGGTGATCACCGAAATGTCGGCGAGCGTCAAACCGGAGCCCACGAGGAACGAGCGATCGCCCAGCGTCGTCACGATGAAGTTGACGAACTGGTCGAGCCGTTGATCTTGCGCGCGTTGGGACCAATTCTGCTTGTCCGCTTCCGGCGCCCCAAACTTCGCCATCAACAGCGTGTTGACGAAGGCGCCCATCGAAGCCTCGCTGAATACGGTGAGCTGCAGCACACGCGCAAGCGCCACGGGGTCGTTCTTCGGCAACAACGGCGTCGGTCCGTACCGCTCCGCCAAGTAGAGCATGATCGCAACCGACTCGTTGATCGCCACCTCGCCGTCTTGCAGGAACGGCACGTTACCGATCGGGTTGAGCGCGCGGTAAGCGTCGCTCACCGGAAAGTTCACGGCCTCGGCCTCGTAGGGCAGCCCCATCTCTTCGCATTGCCAGAAGAGCCGAATCCCGCGCGCCCCGCGTGGAAAGTTCCAGATCTTGATCGTCATGGTCTCACCCGTATCGCTTTGTTGGCGTGGACCCAATCACCCGTCCGCACTCCGATTCAAGCCCCAAGGGACAGGGCGTAGCACGTTCGGACACCAAAGCTGCGCGCGGGCCCAGGAGCCGCCTTGTGGTGATTGCCCGCGCACCGTCCAATCGCCCAATGGTGAACGGCAATCGATGGGGCGGCAATGTGAGCGGGACAACACGGGCAATCTTGATCGGCGGAGCGGCAGCCGGTGTGCTCGACATTCTCTACGCCTTCCTCGTCTACGGCCCGTTGAGCTACGGCCTAACGCCCGTTCAGGTGCTGCAGTCTGTGGCAGCCGGTTGGATCGGCCGCGAAGCGTCGCGCGCAGGCGGTTTGACGACAGCCGCACTCGGCCTCGCCACGCACTTTATGATCGCCACCATCATGGCCGCTGTCTTCGTCGTCGCCGCGACACGCATCAAAACGCTGACTGCCGAGCCCATCGTGAGCGGCCTGCTTTACGGCCTCGTCCTCTATGTCGTGATGAACTATGTCGTTGTGCCCCTGTCGGCCGCCGGCGCGAGCGGTCACTTCGCGACAAGCCTCGCCGACGCCACCGAACGTTTGCAAACAGCGTTCAGCGCGCTTCGCCCGAGGGACCCATGGCAGCTCGCCGGCACAGTCTTCACCCACACGGTTTTCGTGGGTGTCCCCATCGCCCTTGCCGCGCGATACATCCTCGGTCGCTAACGCGCCTCGCGCTGCAGATCGCCTGGGGTCCGGCCGATAACGGCGCGCATCGCCCGCGCCAGATGGCTTTGATGTGCAAAGCCCGTCGCAGCCGCCACCTTCGCGAGCGGCAAACCGCCCGCCTGGATAAGTTCAGCCGCGCGCGCCACGCGCCGCCGCACGACATAACGATGCGCCGGCACGCCGATCGCCGCCTTGAACAAGCCCTTGAAGTGCGAGGCACTTACGCCCGCGACCTGCGCCAAGCGCGCAAGCGTTAGCCGCTCGTTCAAATTCGCGTCGATATGATCGCACACGTCGCTGGTTTGGCGCCGGCTGAGCGCGCGCTTCACCCGCGCATGCCGCACGATCGAGTGTTCCTTGATCAACCGCGTCGCCAGCGCGACGCCCAAGCCCTGCACGAACATCGGTTCGACGTCTTTGCCCTCGCTCAAGGCGGCGTCGAGCGCCCAGCCCAGATGCTCAATCTGCGGATCCCGCGCTTGGATGCGGGGCAAGAGTTCCAGCGTCTTCGGATCGAGCCCCAGGCTCTGCGCCACCCTGTTCAAGAACCCGGAATCGATGCGCATGACGAGAAGTTCGATCGGCCCGTCGTCGATCCAACGCGCGGCCTCGCCTTTCGGCACGATGTCCATGTCGCCGCGCCGCATCAGCCCGATGTGATGCCGCCCGCCGCGCATGCTGTCGACGCGCACCGGCGGCCCCACGATCAGCGAAACAGTGTGCACCGACGCGCCTGCGCTCTCGACCGCGCCGCCCGGATAGGATTTGCGCTCCACGGAAAATCCGCGCGCCGGAATCTCGATCGACGCCATAGTGCGCACAGGTTTGGCCATCGGCGAAGTCTGCACATCGGCCGCGGCCGGAACAATCCCGACGCTGCCCCCAATGCCGTTGATGTGATGGCCGTTAAGCGTCTTCAGGTCCAAGGCACGTCCTCCGCCGAAGCGGCCATGCTGCAGCATCCCGCGAAGCGCGCGCCATCGCGGCCGGCCGGCGACCCGCCAACTTGGCCGCCGAACGTGCTCCACCCCGTCCGTTTCGGCTCAGCGTGAGGGCCGCTCCGTCCGCCCACCGAAACGCGACGGCGCAAACCGCGAGCTGCGTCCCCGAGCCCGTGCGCACAACCGGTCGATCTCGCTCTTGTCCTTTGTCGTGCCCCAAATGCGAAGCGGGGACACGTCGACGTCATCGAGTTCCAGCGCGAGCAAAACCTGCGTCCAGCCCTCGCATTTGCCGGCCGCCGCCACCTCTCGCACACGCGGCATCAGCACATCTTTGCCGGTGCGTCCGCTGACGAATTTCTGCGCCAGCCGCTGCGTCTCGCGCGCGGCGGCCTTGTCATGCCGGTCGGGGTGTCGGGCTTTCCACAAGATCACGGTCATTCGGTCGAACCATTTGCGCGGGGTGAGTCTTGCGTAATTGTTCGCTATTTGTTCCACTAAGTCAATGCCCGAACCCAACCGCGCCCGCTACCGCATCGAGACGCAGCTGCAAGGTTTGCGGATGTGGCAGATCATCGACCGTCGCCAAAACCTCGTGGTGATGTGCGACGCGTGCCCGAACTTCCGGATCTGGAAGCCGCACGATCTGCGCTGCACGTTCGCCAGGCAACGCAATACCCGAATCGAAGCGGTGGCCGAACACTTGAAGTGCCGCCGCTGCGGCTCCAACTGGCTCCGTATCGGGATGGCGAACTAGGGCGGAGCGCTCGCTTACTGAACGCGCGTCACCTTGATGCCGCGCTTCTCCAGCATCGCGAGCACGCTGTCGGGACCCGCAAGGTGCGCGGCACCGACTGCGACGAAATAAGTTCCCTTGCCCTTCATCCAACCGTCGAGCCGGTCGATCCAGTGCGCGTTCCGGTTCACGAGCAGCGCGCGATAGGCGCCGGGCGCCGTACGACGCATGTCCTCGCCGCCAAGCTTGTCGATTCCTGCGACGTCGCCGGTGCGCCACGCCGTCAGCAACGGCTGCACCGTCGTCTTAAGGTCGGCAAGCTCCGCGATCGTCACGTCGAACCCATCGAGCGCTTCCGGTCCGTCCAAAGACGCCAACGCTTTGATCTGAGCTTCGGGTGTTTCCATCGTCAGCACTTTGTCGTGCTGCGCCAGTGCTTGGGCGATGACGGTATGTTCGACGCCGAGGTCGCGGCTGAAGCCGCTTGCTATCATCACTTTTTCCGACAGCATCATCATCACGAGCCACGGCCGGTACGACTGCAGCTTCCTCATCTCGATGCCGTAGTTCTTGGCGACCCCGGCGAGCTTCGCATAACGCTCGGCGCCCAAGGCGCCGCGCAGCGTTTGCCACGACGGATTGACCCCGTGCTCGAGCAGCATGGCCCCGATCGAAGCGCGCGCGTAGGCACTCTCGGTGTCGGTTTCGATCGCGGTGATTGTCGCCTCAGCCATCGCTTTGCGGAACGCCTCGGTCTGCCATTCCACGCCCTTCGGCAACACGTGGAACGTCCCGAAGAGATAGATGCGCGTGTCCGCATCCGAAATGACCCACATGGCAGGGCCCGTTTCTTTAACAAGCGGCGCCGAGTAGGCCGGCGCACCGAGCGCGGCGGCAACGAAAAACGCAAAAGCCAAGCGGACGCATGCGGTCATGGGCGACATCCTGAAGAAGCGGATGCCGCATCGTCCCAAAGCCGCCTTAGGGAACTGTGCCGCGGTTAAATCGAATTCGATTCAAATTACAGCGAACGCGACCGCAACGCCGTCATTTCTTCGCGTTTTCCCGATGCGCGATGTGGTGGCGGATCACCTCCGTCACGATGAAGTTCAAGAACTTCTCCGCAAACTCGGGATCGAGTTTCGCCGATTCGGCGAGCTTGCGAAGCCGGCCGATCTGCGCGGCTTCGCGCGTGGGATCGGCAGCCGGCATTCCTGCCGCGGCTTTTAGCGCGCCGACTTGCTGCGTGCACTTAAATCGCTCGGCCAAAAGATGGATCAGCGCCGCATCGATGTTGTCGATGGAATCGCGAAAACCCTGCAGTGCGCTGAGTGTTGTCTTGTCCGTCATAGGGCCTCGGGCCGGGTGCCGCCGCAACGTTAAGCACAGCGCACGAACCCTGTCATCCGGGCTAGAGGGTTGGCGGTTGCAGCCTCTGCAAAAACGGTTAAATGTTCCCCGATTCCAACACACCAGAGGTTTCCATGCGTTTCTTGAGTAATGCGTTTGTGTCCGTATGCGCCGTTGCGCTTCTGTCTTTCGCCACAACTGCAGTCGCGGAAGAAACGCAGCAACAGCCGCCCGCCGCCGAGGGGCAAACCGCAGCACCCGCCGAACCCGCAGCCGACCCAGCTGCGCCGGCCGAGGATCCGAACGAGATCATTTGCAAGAAGGCGGAGGCAGACTCCGACTCGCGCCTTGGCAGGCGCAAAGAATGCCGCACGCGCAGCGAATGGGACAAGATTGCGGAAGAAGAAAAGCAAGACTAGGAAAGTCGTCAGTCCGGGCGGCGTGGCCGGTCGAGTTGAAACGCTAGGTGCGTTTTGGCCGCCGGCCACTCGCCGGCGGTGATCGAATAGACGCACGTGTCGCGCAGCGAGCCGTCGCTGTGCCGCTGATGGCTGCGCAAGACGCCGTCGAGTTTCGCACCGAGGCGCTCAATGGCCCGCCGGCTTTGTTGGTTGAAGAACGAGGTGCGGTATTCCACCGCGATGCAGCCCAACACCTCGAACGCGTGGCCCATCAGCATCAACTTGCATTCGGTGTTGAGCGGCGTGCGCTGCACGCGCTTCGCATACCACGTGGAACCGATCTCAACGCGCTTATAGACGGCGTCGATATTCATGAAGCTTGTCATGCCTGCCGAGCGTCTGTCGGCATCCAAAACGGCAAACGGCAACATTGATCCCTTCGCCTGCAAATCAAGCCGCCGCGCGATTTCCTTGGCCATCCCGTCCGGCGACGGCACGCTCGTGTACCAAAGCTTCCAAAGCTCGCCATCCCTCGTCGCTGCCGTCATGCCGTCGAGATGCGATAGCGCGAGTGGCTCAAGAGTGGCGTACTGACCGCGCAGAGTGACGGCTTCGGGCCAAGGCATGCGGCAGATTTCCTTACGCATCATGAAGGGATATGTCTGGCGCTGCTCTCTAGCGGAGTTGGAAGTCTGTGAGGAGTCAAAACATGTTTCGCATCTTTACGGCCATGACCGTCGCGGTGGCACTTCTTCTCGTGCACGTGGCCGCGGCTGAGCCCGTAACCCTGCAGCCCACCGAGGGCGACTTTGTCGCTGGCGATTTCGCGTTTGCCTCGGGCGAGAAGATGGCCGAGCTTCGCCTGCACTACACGACACTCGGCAAGCCTCAGCGCGATGCGACGGGCAAACTGACCAACGCTGTCATGATACTTCATGGCACGGGTGGCGACGGGAAGCAGTTCTTCCGCCCGCAATTCGCGGACGTCTTGTTTGCACCGGGAGGCCTGCTCGATCCCGCGAAATACTACATCATCCTGCCCGACGGGATCGGCCACGGAAAATCGTCGAAGCCAAGCAACGGCCTGCACGCGCGCTTTCCGCACTATGACTATGACGACATGGTCAAGGCGCAACACGCATTGCTGACCCAAGGTCTGAACGTCGGCCACCTTCGGGCGATCATCGGCACCTCGATGGGCTGCATGCACGCGTTTGTCTGGGGCGAAACCCACGCCGACTTCGTAGATGCGATGCTGCCGCTCGCCTGCCTGCCGGCCGAGATCGCTGGCCGCAACCGCATGTGGCGCAAGCTCGCGATGGACGCGATCACCGAGGATCCGGATTGGAGAAAGGGCGAGTACAAGAGCCAGCCTGTCCGCGCGCTTCGCACCGTCGCCTCGCTACTGCTCGTCGCGGGCAGCGCGCCGATAAATTGGCAGCAGACCTACCCAACGCGCGACGCCGCCGACAAGTACGCGACCGAAACCGTCGCCCGCAATATCGCAAACCTCGACGCGAACGATCTGCTCTATCAGATTGCTGCGTCGCGAAACTACAATCCCGCCTCGAAACTGGACACGATCACCGCCCGCGTCACCTGGATCAACTCGGCCGACGATTTCATCAATCCGCCGGAGCTTGCCATCGCCGAACGCGAGGCAAAGCGCTTAAAGAACGGAAAGTTCGTCCTTCTGCCCGCAACCGATCAAACACGCGGTCACGGCACGCACACCTGGGCCGCCATCTGGAAGCAGCATCTGGCCGAGTTGCTTCGCGAGTAAGAAAAGCCGCCACCCACGGTCAAGCGGGCGGCGGCCTTCAAGTTGGTAAACCTACATGCCGTAAGTGAGCGACACGACGGCCGTGTGGTTTTGGTTTTCGACGTCGCCGGTGGCGCCGTTCGCTGCAAGCGGCGCGCCGATATTGACCTCGGGCCCCTCGAAGTAGCGGTAGCCGAGTCCGAGCTGAACGTTCGGCGAGATGTCGAAGTTCAGGCCCGCGCCCAACTGCCAAGCGAACCCGTCGTCGCTGTGGTTGATCGCCGGGATCGTGCCGCCGAGGAACGCACCGTCAAGTTCGGTTTCGGCCCAGCCCACGCCGCCGCCGACGTAGGGACGAACGTTTCCGAGATCGAAGTCGTACCAAACGTTGGCCATGACCGAGAGTGTGGAGTGGTCATAGTCGAGCAACCCGAAGTCCGGGATGCCCGTCGACGAAGTCCATACGCCGTCGACTTGGTTTTGGCGGTACGCGACTTCAGCTTCGACGCGAAGGCCCTGCACCATATTGTTCAGGCTAAGGCCGACCGCGCCGGAGATCATCCAACCCGTATCCGAATCCGGACTGAAGGTCAGCGTGTCGCCGGCGACTGTCGAGTTGAAGAAGCCTTCATCCGACAGCCAGTTCGCGCCGCCCGACAAGTTGACGTACCAACCGTTGCCGGCGGCTTGCGCCGGAGCGGAGAGTGCCAACACGGCGAGCGTGGTCGAGGCAAGTAGTGTCAGTTTTGTTTTCATGCATGTCTCCTCAATGGCGCTTCATGCCCCCCCACCGTGAAGAGCCTGAATGCGCAGTTAACTTTTTCGCAAAACATGCTTGCGAATCGGTTAAGGCTGGAACACGAGATCAACCGCTAATTCACTGAGTTAGCGGGGTCAGCATCGCCGACGTCCATGGTGCAACGCCGTTGAAACCCAAAAACGCGTCCATCAACAACGGGTTCGGCGTGCCCTGAAGCCCATCGATCAATGCGTTACGCCGCAGTTCTTCTTGGTCGGGCGGATCGAGCTTGAGCCACGCGAGCAGCAGGTGCTTGTCGTTGACCGCGTTCTCAAGCGGCAGGCCGTAGGTGAAGTGCATATAGATGAGCGATCGCGCGAGGTCGCCCTTCACGTCGTCCCGGGGTTCGACGACGGCCGTGCGCCCGGTGCTCCGCTCAAAGCTCGGACAGAACGAGGCAAACCGGCGGGGCGTCTCGTCCGCCACCGGCCCGTAGCGCAGCTTCGAACGGCTGGAATTCACGCGCAGAAACGCGGGCCAGAGGTTCTGCATGTCGGCCATCGCGCGCTGCACCCGCGTGGCGGAGCACGTGCGGTTCGTGCAGCCGGGTTCGGTCTCCGCAATCGAATCCGCAGGATAGGCATGCTCCACCGACAGGGCCTCGTTCACCGCATCGCGCCGCTGACCGTCGAAAGAAACGCCGCAATAGAGTTCAGTCCCGCCCTCCGGATAGAGCTTCTTCCAGAACACGCGCCGCGCCTCGTCGTAAGATTGATACTTGCGCTGCCCGCCCTGCGGCCAGGGAAGCTCGGCCAGCCGCTCCCACGCCTGCTCGTCCGTCGTCGCGAACGCCGGCGCCATGTCGCGCGGCAGAAAGTTGCTCTCGTTCGAAGTCTGGCACGCAGCCAGCAAAAGCGCGAAAGCAACGCAAGCAAACGCGCGGAAATTGAACGCCATTGGACCCCTCCAACGAATCACTGAACAGCCGGATTCTAGGCGCGGGTCGGTGCACACATGTCTTGATTTGTAGCGGTCCAAGAAGGCATCTTCCGCCACACGCAACGTTCCGTTTCGAGGGGCCGCCAATGCTTGAGCTGTTTTTGAAACACCCGCGCTCCGTCGGCGAGACGTACCTCGAACACATGGGTGTGGCGCTAAGCTACGGCGTCCCGCTGCTCGCCGCCGGGCTCGCGTGCGTCGTCCACGCGATCGTACCCGCGTTCTTCGAACGCACCGGCAGCCGCTCGATCGTAAACCTGCACAGCCGCCTCATCGCCACCCGCCGCCGCGTGGGCGACACCGACGCGATCGACTACGCGATTTAGCAAAAGCGCCGCACAGCGCGCCGGTCACACGAATTCCCGAAATTTGGTCGCCTTATCGCCAAAGGCGCGTATCGGGTGAAACCGACAGCGCCGTCTTGCGTTTTCTCAGAAGGCGGCGGCTGCCGCCCGAGGAGACACACGATGAAACGCACCATCCTTGCTGCCGCCATCATGCTCGCGGCTCTGCCGACCGTCGCGCAGGCTGAGCCCTATCGCGTCACAGTCCAAGGGCACCTGGGGACGCGGTCGAACCAAGGGGAACTCGAGACGCGGTCGGTTGACGTCTACATGGGCGATCTCAACCTGGCGGACCCCCGCGCCGCCCGGGAAGCCTCGCGCCGCATCGCCAGCGCCGCGCGCTATGTATGCCAGCCGGCCCCCCGCCCTCGCGAACTGTCCGAGCGGGGCGACTACCGCGCGTGCCAATTCGAGGCCTACGACGACGCATGGCAGGATCTCGAGCAGCAAGCCGGCGGACCAATCGGTCAAGGTGGGTGATCACGCGCGAGCACGTTCCCTCCTACTAGACCAACTCTCTGCGAAAATTGGTCTGCCGCGCGAAGTCGCGATGGAGCCCGCCGAGCGCGGCGAACAGCGCGCCCGCGCTTGGCGGCTCAGGGATCAGGTGTATGTGATTGGGCATCTCGGCGTCGTGTAGCGCCGTCGCCGCTACGCTCGCGCCGGCTTCTTCGCGCTCTTTCTGCGAGGCGCCGCCCGGAATTCCGAGGACACGCAACAGCTCGTACGTGCAAGCGAAGCACTACTGCGAGTAGGTGCGCGCCGCAGCAATCGTCGCCGCCGCCAAGCAGTCCGTCGAACTGATCAGCGGCACTGCAACGTCGCCGTCGCTCAGCACCAGCGGCACTTCCGTGCAGCCGGCGATGATGGCCTCCGCGCCGTTCGCGATCAGTGCGTTCGCGACGGTGCGCATGTCGACCTTCACCGCATCGCCCACATCGCCTTGCTTGATGCGCGTGAGCGCATCCATGAACCGTGCGCGCAGATCGGCGTCCGGCAAAACCACGTCCACGCCTTGCGCTGCGAACGCACGCTGATAGAGCCCCGCGTTGATGCAGCCATCGGCCGCCAGCAACCCGATGCGCTTCACGCCCGTAGCGCGCCGCAGCGTTTCCTGAACCGTGACGCCGATAATCGAGATCACGGGTAAGTCCGTCGCGTTGGCGACGTCGTCGAGAAACGCGTGCGCCGCATTGCACGGCATGACGAGCAGCTCGGCCCCCGCACGCTTTAAGCCGCGCGCCATCTCGGCCAGAACCGGGGCAGGGGAGGGTCCTGTGCCCGCGATCGCCGCATTGCGGTTCGGCACTTGGGCGTTGCTGTCGATGATCAGGCGAATGTGATCCTGGTCCGTCTTCGCGGGCGTGAGCGCCAGCACGCGCGCGAAGAAGTCGAGCGTCGCCGCCGGCCCCATGCCGCCCAGCACGCCGACGACTTTCGTGCGCCCGCTCATGCGCCCTGCAACGTGCGCTGATAGGCGTAGAGCGCTGGCGAACCACCCGTGTGAAGGAAGAGCACGTTCTCCCCCTTCTTGAACGCGCCACGCCGCACGAGATCGATCAGCCCGGCCATCGCCTTGCCCGTATAAACCGGATCGAGCAACACGCCCTCAAGCCGCGCGATGAGCCGCACCGCCTCGATCATGCCCGGCGTCGGCAGCGAGTAGCCGGGCCCAACCCACTCATCGAGCGCGGTGACCGCTTCGCGCGCCGGCGGCGCAACGTCGAGAAGCTTCGCCACGTCGAGCGCGAGTTTGTGCACGTTGCCTTCCTGCTCGGCCCGCGGCCGCCGCACGTTGATACCGGTCACCGGAATGCGCGCGTTGTTGCCGACGAGGCCGGTCAGCAATCCCGCATGCGTGCCCGCACTGCCGCTCGCAACGACGATGTGATCGAGTTTCAAGCCCTGCTCAAACGTTTGCGCCAGCAGTTCCTCCGCGCACGCGACGTAACCAAGCGCACCAAGCGCATTCGATCCGCCGCCCGGAATGACGTAGCCCTTACGCTCCTGCGCTTTAAGCTCTGCCGCGATCGCCTGCATCGCGCCGGCAAGATCTGCTCCGGCGTCGACGACGGTCACGCTCTCGACGCCCAGGAGATCGAACAAGAAATTGTTCCCGCTCGCTTTGGCGTCGTAACTGCCCGGCACCCGCTGCTCAAGCACCAACCGGCACTTCAGCCCCTCGCGAACGGCCGCGGCCAAGGTCAGCCTGCAATGGTTCGACTGCACCGCGCCGACCGTGATCAAAGTGTCCGCCCCTTGCGCCAACGCATCCGCCACAAGAAACTCAAGCTTGCGCGTCTTGTTCCCGCCGGCCGCAAGCCCAAGCAGATCGTCCCGCTTGATGTAAATCTCCGGCCCGCCAAGATGGCGCGTCAGATGGCTCAGCTTTTCAATCGGCGTCGCAAACGGCGTGTACCGGCGTCGCGGAAATCGGGCGAGATGCATGGGCGTGCTCCGGTTGGCGTGCGCTTTCTACCGCAAGGCTCGGCAACATCAACCTATCGGCACCATTCATTGCTGGCGCACACGGGCGAATGTGTCGAGCCGCCGCCGCTACGGCAGCTGCAGCTCCAGTGAAATCTGGCAGAAGATCGCCCCGGCGCACCATATTGCCGCCGTCGCGGCCGCGGCCCATCATTGCTGTATGAAGCTCACCGACTGGCTCACCGCCAACACTGTTTCCCGCGTGGAGTTTGCGCGTCGTACGCGGCTCTCGCCCTCGGCGATCACGCAGCTCTGCAACAACGAAGCGGCGTGGCTTTCGCGCGAGACAGCGGAAGTCATCTATCGCGAGACCGGCGGCGCTGTGACGCCGAACGATTTCATCTCCCCGTTCGATCCCATCGCGGGTGACGAACTGCGCCCCGCGACTGTCGCTGAAGCGATCGAAGCGTTTGCGAAGGGTGAGTTTGTGGTCGTCACCGACGACGACGATCGCGAGAATGAAGGCGACCTCTTCATCACCGCCTCGAAATGCACGCCGGACAAGATGGCGTTCCTGATCCGCCACACGTCCGGCATCGTCTGCGCGCCGGTTCCGGCAGACGTCGCGCGCCGCTTGCGGCTCGATCCGATGGTAGCCGCCAACGATGCGCCGCTCGGCACCGCGTTCACGGTTTCGGTCGACGTGCGTCATGGCCTGACCACGGGCATCTCGGCCGATGAACGCACGGCGACCGTGCGCGCGCTCGCGAACGGCAACATGGGTGCCGCAGACTTCGTGCGTCCCGGCCACGTGTTTCCACTGATCGCGAAAGAGGGCGGCGTCCTCATGCGCACCGGGCACACGGAGGCGTGCGTCGATCTCTGCCGCCTCGCGAATCTGCCCCCGGTCGGCGCGCTTGCCGAACTCACGAACGATGACGGCACCGTGATGCGCGGTGCAGCGGTCGCGGCGTTCGCGCACCGTCACAAAATCATGCGCATCTCCGTCGCCGACCTCATCGCCTACCGCCAAGCGCGTGAGCGCCTCGTCAACCGCATCGCGACGTTCCCCGTCGAAACCGCGATCGGCACGCTCACGGGCCACACCTACGCAACGTCGTTCGACGACGTGCACCATTTCGCGTTCGTCTTCGGCGAAATCGGCGACGGCCGCAACGTGCCGGCGCGCTTGCACCGCGCGCACGTCGTGGGCGATGTCTTCGGCGGCGCGAAACTTGTCAACGCCGCCCTTGCGCGTTTCAAGGCGGAGGGCAAGGGCGTGCTTGTCTACTTGCGCGACGGCGCCGCGGGCGTGCCCGTCCTGCCGACTCCCGAGCCGGATAGCGCGCATGCCAAACGTCAAAAGCAATGGCGCGAGATCGGTCTCGGCGCGCAGATCTTGCGCGATCTCGATATCGTCTCGATCAAGAACCTGGTGACGCGCCCGCAAGCCTATGTCGGCTTAAGCGGCTTCGGCATCGAAATCGCGGACACCGAATTGTTGGAGGGCGCCGGCGACTGACCGGCGCCCGAACTGACTTAAGCCTTCGACATCATCCGTTTCACATAGCCCGCGACCACGAGCAGTACGGCGCCGCCGACGCCACCGCCGCCGATCTGGCTCACGATCGAGCCTAAGTCGCCGCCTCCGGTGGCAGCACCCGGATCGATCCCGAGCTGGGTCATGATTTGTCCGCCAAGGCCGCCGCCCACGATGCCGGCGACCGAGTTCCAAAGTGTCCCCATGTCGAAATTCTTGAGCACCTTACCGGCCGCATTGCCGCCGACGGCGCCACTGACCAAGCTGATGATCAGGCTTGTCATATCCATTGCCAAAGCCCTCCTACGCAAAGGCGAGATCGTATGATTCGCTCGCCGAAAGCGAGTGTCCGCTTGCAGATTCGCGATAGCAAAGCAATTCGCTTGCGCGCTGCAGCAAATCCAAACCGTCACCACCAAATCTCGAGGCAGGTCCCGGTGATGTTGGCAATTCGCCGCGCGAAAATGTAATGGTGCGTTCGCAAAATGGAGATGGTGAATGGAGAACCAGCAGCAATCCGTGGTCGTGACGGGTGTGTCAACCGGCATCGGCTGGGGCGCCGCGAAGGTGTTAACCGAGGCGGGCCATCGCGTGTTTGGCAGCGTGCGCAACGACGCCGATGGCGCGCGGCTGCAGCGCGAACTGGGCGCAAATTTCACGCCGTTGAAGTTCGACGTCACGAACGAGCAAGCCGTGCGCGCCGCCGCGAAGACCGTGCGTGATGCGCTTGGCGGGCGAAAGCTGATGGGCCTCGTCAACAACGCCGGCATCTCGGTCGTGGGTCCGCTCGTCTATCTGCCGGTCGACGAGTTTCGCAAGCAGCTGGAAGTGAACCTCACGGGCGTCGTGATCGCCACGCAGGCGTTCGCCCCGTTGCTCGGCATCGACGAGACGCTGACCGGCAGCCCCGGCCGGATCGTCAACATCTCCTCCGTCGGCGGTCGCAACGCGACGCCGTTTTTGACCCCCTACAACGTCTCGAAGTTCGGTCTCGAAGGTCTGACCGAGGGTTTGCGCCGCGAGTTGATGCCGTTCGGTATCGACGTCATTTCGGTCGCGCCGGGCGCCGTTGCGACCGCGATCTGGGAGAAGGGTGAGCAGACCGACATGACGCCCTATGCAAACACGTTTTACGCCCGTCAATTGGAGAAGCTGAAAGCGTTGGCCGGCGAACAGGGTGCAAAGGGGCTGAAGCCCGAGTTCTTGGGCGCGAAGATCATGCACGCCTTGACGACGCCGAAGCCGAAGACGCGCTATGTCGTGACGCCGGAACCGTTCTTGAATTTCATGTTGAACAACGTTCCGAAGCGCATGGCCGACCGCATGATCGCCGGCCGCCTTGGTTTGCTACCACAATCCAAGACTTAACGAAGAGGCAAGGAACGCCAGCCGGAAGCTGCCGCTTTCACCTCTGGTTAAGGACGCGCGCGGCGCGAACCGACACCACCGGGCGCACCGCCGCTTACCAAACCTCAAACGGTCCTCGCCTAAACTCCGCAATCGGTGATGGGATGACGACGTTGGGGGAGAATAGGTTCGACGACGCAAATTGTGTCGCGCGCATGCCGTGCGCGCCGGACGAGGAACTGCGCCGGCTGCGGAGCATGCTCGACGGTGCGTTCGCGTTCGTCGGGCTTCTGTCTGCCGAAGGCGTGTTGATCGACGCCAATCACGCCACGGTCGAAGCGCTCGGCATCCGCCGCGAAGACGTCATCGGCAAACCAATATGGGACATCTACTATTGGTCGCACGCGCGCGCTTCGCGCGAGATGATGCGCAACGCCGTCGAACGCGCGGCCTTAGGCGAGGTTGTCCGTGGCGACTTCATCGCCCGTGCGGGCGAAGATAAGTTCATCGTTATCGACGCGACTTTCGCGCCCGTGCGCCGCGACGGCCGCGTTGTGGAAATCGTCGCGTCGGCCGTGGACGTCACGGAACGCGTTGCCCATGCCGAGGCCGCGCGCAAAGTGCGCCACCAATTGGAAACGGCGCAGCGTATCGCCCATATCGGCAGCTGGCAGTGGGATTTTGTTGCAGGCACCATTGTGTGGTCCGACCAATGCTACCGTCTGATGGGATGGGACCCGGGCGCAAAGCGGGCCACGCTTGATGCGTTCAAAGCGGCGATCCATCCGCAAGACCGCGCCGCGGTCGAAGAAGTTATGCGCCGCGCGGTCGAACAAGGCGCCCTCGCCGACATCGAGCACCGCGTCGTCTGGCCGAATGGCGAGATCCGTGTGCTGCATCAACTGGGTGAGGTGGAGTTCGACGTGAACCGCCGCCCGGTCCGCATGATCGGCACCAGCCGCGATGTCACCGTGCTGCGTAACACCTGCGACGAGCTGGTGGAGGAGAAGTTGCGCGCCGAAGCGGCGAGCCAAACGAAGTCACGCTTTCTCGCGAACATGAGCCACGAATTGCGCACGCCGCTGAACGCGATCATCGGCTTCTCCGAACTGCTGCTGAACAGCGACGATCTGCCGGCCGACAAGGTGCGCGAGTATTTGAGCGACGTTCACGCCGGCGGCAAGCACCTGCTCTCTGTCATCAACGATATCCTCGACATCTCGCGCATTGAGGCCGGCAAGGTGGATGTGCGCGACGAGATAATGACGGCGGGCGAGCTTGTCGACGCGGCAAAGCGCATGATCCGCCCGCGCGCCGATGAAGCAGGAATCCAACTGCACTGCCGCGCGGAGCACGGCGAACTGAACTTGAAGGTTGACCGCCGTCTGATGCTGCAGGCGCTGCTGAACTTCGCCTCGAACGCCGTAAAATTCACCGCCCGCGGCGGCCGCGTGGACATCGACGCCCGGCGCAACGCCCAGGGCGGCGCCGACATTGTGGTGCGCGACACCGGCATCGGCATGAGCCCCGAAGACGTCGCGCGAGTCGGCGAACGCTTCTTGCAGGCCGACGGCCGCCTGAGCCGTAAGTACGAAGGCACCGGCCTCGGCCTTGTCATCGCCAAGCGCCTCGTCGAACTCCACGGCGGCGAACTCGTGGTCCAGAGCAAACTCGGCTACGGCACGATCATGACCGTGAGATTGCCCAGCGCCCGCGTCGTGCCGGCACCGGTTCGTGCCGCCCGCGCCTAAGGGTGCGCCGCCGAACGCCATCCCGCGGCCGCTGAAGCCAACATTTCGGGGACGACCCGACACCCGCAGTCCAGATTGACAATAGAATTGTCACACAGTATGACAATAGAATTGTCATATGGCGACGCATATGACCCCTGAGACCATCGAAGCGTTTGTTCGTCCGCAAAGGGTCGCTATGACGAAAGCTGAGAAGATGACCGCACTAACCGCAGCCGTGCGCGCGGTGTTCAACCGCCTAAGAGCGCTGGGTGACGAACTGCATGCCGATTTGGAGGTCACCACGGCTATGCGCGGTGTAATGGAAACCTTGGCAAGCGACGGCGCGATGACCGTGCCCCAGATCGCGCGGCTCAAGGGCGTCACGCGTCAGCATATTCAGTCGCTGGCCGACGCGCTTTCTGAAGCAGGCCTGGCCACCGTGAAAGAAAACCCAGCCCACCGGCGCTCGTCGCTGATCGCGCTCACCGACAAAGGCAAGCGCACGTTCGCCAAGATCCGCACGCGGGAAGCACCGGTTATCGCCAACATCGCAAACGAATTCGACGCGCAAGACCTGGAGCGCGCTGCTGCCTTGCTCACCCGCCTGGCTGCACGCCTCGACGCGCGCTTGAAGCAGGAAGCTTGAGCCATGAGTTTACGCAGCGCCATCGTCAGCCAGTTCAAGCATCCGCGTGGGATTCTCGGCCGCATTGTCGGCTGGATCCTGGCTGGCCGCGGCTCGAACCTGGTGCGCAACCGCTGGGCCGTCGATCGCATCGATCCGATGAGCGGCGACCGAGTGCTGGAAATCGGTTGCGGCCCCGGCGTCGCGCTCCGCCTTGTGCTGTCTCGTGCAAGCGTAACCGCCGTCGGTGTTGATCATTCGGAGCTGATGATCGCAAACGCCCGTCGCCGCAACGCCAAAGCGGTGAGGGCAGGGCGGCTGAGGTTGATTACAGGCACGATCGACGACGTCCCGGCCGATGCAGATCCCTTCGATAAGGCCTTCTCGATCAACGTCATACAGTTCGTCGATCGAACAGCCTTCGCCGCGCGAATGCACGCCTTGCTGAAGCCCGGCGGAATGCTCGCCACGACCTACCAGCCGCGCCATGCAAAGGCGACGCGCGCCGACGCACTCAAGATGGCGAACGAGCTCGCGCGCATCCTCACGGCCGCGGGATTCGTGAATGTCCGCACCGAAGAACTCGATCTGAAGCCCGTGCCGGCCGTGTGTGTCGTAGCGCAAAGGTGCGCCGCAGCCGGGCGCTGACTATTTGTCAGCCCCGATTTGCTGTGTCAGGATTATGGACATGAGCACAGCCCCCGACTTGGGTTTCGACCCGAACGCCCTTCGTGAAAAATATCGTGCCGAGCGTGACAAGCGCCTGCGGTCCGACGGCAACAGCCAGTATCAAGAGATCAAGGGCCGCTTCGCCCACTATCTCGACGATCCTTACGTCGCGCCAACCACCCGCGCAGCCCTCACCGATGAAGTTGACGCGATCGTCGTCGGCGGCGGCTTCGGCGGCCTGCTCGTCGGCGCGCGCCTGCGCGAGGCGGGCGTCGAGCGCGTACGTATCGTGGAGAAGGGCGGCGACTTCGGCGGCACGTGGTACTGGAACCGCTATCCGGGTGCCGCCTGCGATATCGAATCCTACATCTATCTGCCGCTGCTCGAAGAAGTCGGCTACATGCCCGTCGAGAAATATTCGCGCGCGGGTGAAATCCTAAAGCACAGCCGCGCCATCGGCGAAAAATTCGGCCTCTACAAAGACGCCGTTTTCCAAACCGAAATCACGTCTATGCATTGGGACGAAAAGGCCGCGCGCTGGACGGTCAAGACAAACCGCGGCGACGCGATGAAGGCGCGCTTTGTGTTCCTGGCCTCTGGCCCGTTGCACCGCCCGAAGCTTCCCGGCATCCCCGGTGTCGAGAGCTACAAGGGCCACTCGTTCCACACCAGCCGCTGGGACTACGACTACACCGGCGGCGATTCCACCGGCGGCCTGACAAAGCTGAAGGACAAGGTCGTCGGCATCATCGGCACCGGCGCCACCGCCGTGCAATGCGTGCCCCATCTTGGTGCGGCCGCCAAGAAGCTTTACGTCTTCCAGCGCACCCCGTCCTCGATCGACGTGCGCAACAATCGCCCGACCGATCCGCAGTGGGCGAAGTCGCTGCCGCACGGTTGGCAGAAAGAGCGGATGGACAACTTCAACATCCTGCTCTCGGGCGGCTTCCAGAAGGAAGATCTGGTCAGCGACGGCTGGACGGAAATCATCCGCAACCTCATCCTCGGCCAAGGCGCGAAGAAATACGCTGGCCGCGGGCCGCTCTCGGTCGACGAACTCGTGGAGCTCGCCGACTTCGAAAAGATGGAGCAGGTCCGCGCCCGCGTCGACAACGTCGTGAAGAACCACGAGACGGCCGAGGCGCTGAAACCCTACTACCGCCAATTCTGCAAGCGCCCGTGCTTCCATGACGAGTATCTGGACACGTTCAACCGGGCGAACGTGACGCTCGTTGACACGAAGGGCCACGGCGTCGATCGCATCACGGAGACGGGCATTGTCGCGAACGGCGTCGAATATGCGGTCGATTGCCTGATCTACGCGACGGGTTTCGAGGTCGGCACGGAATACACGCGCCGCTCCGGCTTCGAACTCTATGGCCGCAACGGCAAATCGTTGACCGAGACTTGGGCGAACGGCGTGCGCACGTTCCACGGATTTCACGTGCGCGGCTTCCCGAACTGCTTCGTCATCTCGAACGTACAGTCGGGCTTCACCGCGAACTTCCCGCACATGCTGGCCGAACAGGCGATTCACGTCGCCCACATCGTCAAGAACTGCATGCAAAACCAAATCCGCGTCCTCGAAACGACGCCGGAGGCGGAGGAGGAGTGGGTGCAAACGATCACGAAGCTCGCGATCCTGCGCCGCAAGTTCCTGGAGGAATGCACCCCCGGCTACTACAACAACGAAGGCAAACCGGCCGAACGCAGCGAACAAAACGGCTTCTACGGCGCAGGCCCCATCGCCTTCGTCAAAGTCCTGGAAGACTGGCGCGCCGACGGCGGCATGAAGGGCTTGGACCTGCGGCAGTCGTAAATTAGTCCGTCGTGGCCGAGTCAAGCCCGGCCATGACGTTGGAAAATTACCCGTCGATATCGAGGCCCAGCGCAACACGGCCCGTGTAACGCAGTTGCGGCTTTTCCTGCAGCGGGTGATAGCGCGCAGCCTGCACGTCGCGGAACGCACGTTCGAGACCCATGCCGCGATAGAACGCAGCGCCGCCCGCAAGTTCCATCGCGCGTTCGACCGTTTTGATCGCGTTCTGCGCGACGAGCGTGCGGCGGATCATCTGCCGGCTCGTCGTCTCGGGCCCGGGCTTCTCGGTGTCGGCGATCCGAAGCATGTCGGCATAGGCGATCTCGGCCGTCGCATACACGTTCTCCATCTCGCCCGCGAGGTAGGCCGCGCTGCCGTCGTCCGGTTTCTTACGCGCGACTTCGATCGCCTTTGCACGAGCACCGTCGGCGACGCCCATGTAAGCCGAGTAGATGATCGGAAACGCCAGCATCGAGATCGTGTGAAACAACGGATGCCACTTGCCCTGCGGACGGCGTCCACTGATCGTGGCGTCGGGCACGAACACGTCGTTCAGCTCGACGTCGTGCGAGCCGGTGCCGCGCATACCCATCACCCGCCACGTGTCATGAATCTTTACGCCTTCGGCCTTGAACGGCACCGCGAAGTGCAAAACGGTCGAACCGGATTGCGGATCCTCGGTCACGGCGCTCGTGACCAGAAGGTCGCCCATCGGCGAGCCCGACGAGAACATCTTGCGTGCCTTGATGCGATAGCCGCCCTCGACTTTCGTCGCCGTGCCGATGCTCTTGAGCCAATCTGATCCGCCGCTGGTGATGCAGATCAGGTTCTCCGCCGCAACCCGCTTCAGCAAGCCTTCGGTCGGCGCCTTCTCGTTGCGCCACCGCCAAGCGGCGACGGCCACGATGTGGCTGTGCATTGCGAAGGCGAGGCCGGTTGATCCGCACGCGGCGGCGAGTTTGCGCACCACGGCGCATAACTCCGCGTAACTCGCGCCATGCCCGCCAAGCTCCGCGGGAACGTGCATCTTGAAGAAGCCGTCGGCCTTCAGCCGCGCGTAGCATTCCGCGACGAACGAATCGTCCGCGTCGTGCGTCGCGGCGTGCGGCCCCATCTCGGCGGCGACGCGCTCGGCCAAGTTCAACCAGTTCGTGGTCATCTCAAATCTCTTGAGTTCCGCGCTCATCTTAATCGTTCCTCCGGGTTTTGCGCGAGCCGCCGTTAAGGCCCCTCGCGCACCGTGTTGAAATCCCAAATCGCGCCCTTGGGCGCTAGTTCTGAAACTGAACCGGGCCGGTACAGAGTCTGAACGCCTCAATCGCCGCTGCCGTTCGCGTATTTCGCCTTCAACGCCGAGAGGCCGGTTTCGTAGACGTTGGCGAGCACGGCATCGACCGCTTTCTCCTTTCCCGGCTCGGCCGTGTAGTCGCCGTGCCAGACGATCGTCGACACTGTCGCGCTCTTTGCGATGACGCGGATCGTGCCCAGATACTTCGGCGCGGGCAGGGGGCTCGCGACGAAGTTGTAGGAGTAAAGGTGCTTCGCGTCGTCACGTGCCATTTCGGCTTCGACGAACGAAACCTTGCCGTCCTTCGTGACCAGCGTGCGCGTCGGTGGCGCTTTGCCGTCCATCACGCAGACGCCGACCAACGGATGCCAATCCTTGATCGCGCAGAATCCGCCGATGTCCGACCATACCCTCGCGGCCGGCACCGCGACGTCCATCTGACGCGTGAGCGATCCGGCAGTCGCATGCGATGCCGCTGCGGCGACCGCGACGAGCGCAAAGAACGAGACGGCGGCATTCCTAAGAGTGTGACGAACGACACGTTTGCGTGGCTCGAAATCTACAAAAGACATTGGATTTTCCTCAAGTTGCGGCGGGGTTGCCGTTCGCCTCGAAAGGTGGGGGTGGCAGCGCCGCCGCTCCAGTTCAGGAACTGAACTCAGCCAATACAGTTTCTGAACTAGTCGGCCCTCGGGCAGCGGTTTATGTTCGCCGTCACACTGTGAGGAATGAACATGACGCAAGGCAGCTACAAGCAATTTTGCCCTGTCGCGATGGCGGCGGAAATTCTGTGCACGCGCTGGACCATGGTGTTGCTGCGCGAAATGCTAGCGGGCTCCACGCGCTTCAACGACCTGCGGCGCGGCGTGCCGCGTATGTCGCCGGCACTTCTGTCGCAACGCCTGAAAGAGCTTGAGCAATGGGGCGTTGTGAAGCGCGTGAAGGGCGGTGAAGGCGGGCTCTACGAATATCACCTCACGACCGCAGGTCAGGAATTGCAGCCGGTCATCGAACACTTCGGTTGCTGGGGCCAGCGCTGGATCGAATCGAAAGTCTCGCTCGACAATCTCGACGTGCAGCTCTTGATGTGGGACATGCGGCGCAGCCTCGACTTGAAGCCGATGCCGCGGAAGCGCTCGACGATCCAGTTCCAATATACAGACGCGCCGTCGGGCCAGCGGACGTGGTGGTTGGTCGTGGCGCCGGGCAACGACACGGACCTGTGTTCGCTCAACCCCGGCTTCGACATCGACCTGTACGTGTCGAGCGACCTCAAGACGATGACGGCGATCTGGATGGGCATGGAAACCGTGCGCCATGCGGTCAACAGTGGCTGCATGAAGCTCGTCGGCGACAAGCAACTCGCGTCGAACATGCAAACGTGGCTGGGCTTGAGCCCGTTCGCGAAAGAGAAACGCATGGTGGCTTGAGGCACCCGTGAAGCGCCTCAAGCCGCGAGGCATGTCTTCGTCTCAAAGAAGCGGCCATACTTCGTCATCGTGTCGGAGCAGGCGTAGTACGGCGCGATCGGCTTGAAACCCATCGCTTCGTAAAGCGCCATCGCTTCCGTCTGCAGTGCGCCGGTCTCGAGGCGCATGCGGGGATAGCCGCGCTCGCAGGCAAGGGCTCGCAGCTTCGTCACCATCGCTCGTGCAAGACCCAACCCCCAGAACGCCGGCCGCACGAACAGCCGCTTCATCTCGGATACGGTCTCGCCGATGCCGCGCAACACCACGCAACCGGCCGGCACGCCGTCGACGAGCGCAAGCACGATCGCGCCCGACGGCGCACCGTAGTGGCCCGGAAGATCGGCAAGCTCGCTCGGCCACTCGTAAGCGTCGAAATGGGCGTCGAGCATATCCGGGTACTCGCTGTAGCGACGCCGCATCCAAAGCAGGTAGTCGCGCAGCAGCTGCGCGACCACTGCGATGTGCTCCGGCTCCACAGCCTCGATGATCGATATCTTGGGCATGACTTGATTCCCTAACTGACGGACGGGGCCGCGTCGCGCGCGACCCCGCTTGTCCTTCAACAAAAGTTCGGCGCGACCTCTTCGAATGCCTTGCGCTTTGCCGGGCTCAACGCGCCAAGCGTCTCAAGGAAGTTTTTGTGCGTCAGGCCGCTGCCGATATACGTCCAGCGATTGGCCTGATGCTGCTTGGCCATGAATTCCTCGCGCTCGACCGGCGACAGCGTGCGTTCCGCCGCCTCTTCGAACGCTTCAAGGTCGAACGCCGTCTGCTGGCGAAGGCCCTCGTCCAAGAACCCGCCGATCGCGAGCACGCCGTCGATGGCGCTGTCGATCTCGGTCGGCGTCATGTTCGCGGCAATCGCCTCGACCATAAGCGTGTCGAGCTGTGCGTGCTGCATCTCTTCCATCCAGTGGTGCTTCAACATGCTCTTGAACTGCGGATCGAGCGTGTTGTCGTCATTCATCGATTCCTGGAAGTGGCGCTGCGTCGTCCATTCGATCATGAGAATGGTCAGCGCCACCGACAGCGGATGATGCGACAGGATGTGCTTGGCAATGTCTTCGGCCGGCCCGATCATCTTGCAATCGACCGGGAAGCCCTTTTTGAATTCCTCCCCGAAGCGGCGGAACAGGTGGATATGCTTCGCCTCTTCGCTGACGAATTCGAGGAACGCGCGGGCGCGATAGTCCTCGCCGTTGATGTAGGGCCGCGCATGGTCGAGCACGAACGGCACGATCAACTCTTCGATGATGACGAAGATGCTGAGATAGGCGTGCCCGCGCACCTGGTTCAGTACGCGCTGCTCTGCCGGCGTCAGGAATTTCAACTGCTCGACCCGTGCCAGGTTCTCCGGCATGAAAGGCTTCGAGAAGTCGAGTGTCTTGTCGCCGCCGATCAGATCTTCGACGCGCCACGTGATGCGCTCGGAACGGCCCAGCACGTCTTTGAAGTTGTAATGATAAGTCATGGTCTCATTCCTTTTGTGTGATGCGAATAAAAATGCGATCTCGTCGGTTGGCGCTAGTTCAGAAACTGAAGGCGCCGGGTACAGAATTTGAAGTGCGACGCTTCGTGTTCGTCAGCGCCGCGAGAGGTAAGTCGCAAGCCGCCTCCATTGAATGACCGGAACGCCGAAGCTCTTGACCGGAACGCCGGCCAGTGCGCCGACGGGTGCAGTCATGCGCGCGCGTCGTGAGAGCAGCCGTGGAAACACGCGCGCGAAAGCGCGGTGCGAGCGTGTGAAGAAGCGTGGTATTTGCGGTTACGCGGTCAAACTGTGACCGCGCGCACAACTCAGTCCGCGAGGAACGCTCTCATCTCGGCAACGAAACGCGGCCAAGCCGGATCGTGCGCGAGCAGAAGGTGGTTGGCGCTGTCGAGCGTGACGAACTTCGCGCCCGGAATGCCGCTCGCGAGTTCCTTTCCGCTGTCGTAGGGAACGCGCGCATCATTGCGGCAGTGAACGACGAGTGTCGGGTGAGTGACCAGCGGCAACCGGTCCATGACGTTGACATCGCCCAGCGCCGACATAAGGTTCGCCGCGTTGTCCGGCGACGTCGTGA
>CXWL01000292.1_pt1 | contig 24540 bp, 22 predicted proteins | sample 590931 | NCBI WGS metagenome assembly CXWL01 (sample SAMEA3498368, study PRJEB10139) | groundwater metagenome | biome: water well; material: biofilm material | place: Germany | collected 2015-04-27
GGCGCGCCGCCCCGACCATGTTGAGTCGATACCGTGCCCATCGCATCCTCATCCTGTTGGAGCAGGGATCGTAGAATCATCTCCGGTCTCATCAAGTATCTGAGAAGAAAGGTAACTACTCAGGTAGATAGGCTGAAGGCTGTTAGTCTTCAGCCTGCTATTGAAGGATTCATCTCTACTTGAAGAGATAAAGGGATAAGGGGGCAACGGGGTAGAGGAGTAAGAGCCTACCCCGACTATCCCTGTATCCCGCTACCCCCGCATCCGTGCTTTGCGAGATAATGTATAGCCTTCGGCCTTCAGCCTGAACCCCTTCAGCCTATCAACCTGAGTAGCTATGAACAAAAACCAGACAGACCAAATAGACCAGTCGCACCAAACAAACGAAATGAACCAGACAAACCAGATGAACCAAGCTGGGAATTCAGTTTCGCGCGGATACACGATATCAGCTCTGCATAAATGTCTATCTCGTAGAGCAGTCAGCTGGCGTGTGAATCGCAATTGAATGAGGGTGCTAGGTAAGTTCGAAGATCCATGGCTGTCGTGAAGTGTGATTTTTTGGTGATAGGCGCAGGGGTGATTGGCGTGTCGATTGCGCGTGAGCTTCGCCGTCGGTACCGCGCCAAGGTAATAGTAATCGAGAAAGAAACGTCTGCCGGTCAACATGCCAGCGGAAGAAACAGCGGCGTACTCCATGCCGGAGTGTATTACAAGCCGGGCACATTGAAAGCGCGTCTGTGTATCGAAGGCAACCGAAGGATGCGCGAGTATTGCCGGATGAAAGGGATCCCGCTGAACGACAACGGGAAAGTCATTGTCGCAAGAACTGCTGCGGAGCTGCCGGCTCTGCGCGAGTTGCATGCGCGTTCAGTTGCAAACGGGGTTCGTGTGGACCTGATTGACATGCAGGCGCTCAAAGACATTGAGCCTTGCGCCAAAACCGTCGAGCAGGCACTGTATGTGAAGGATACTGCAGTTGTGAATCCACAGCGGGTCATGGCAGCGGTCGTGGCTGATGCCATGCAAGAGGGGGTGGAGTTCCAATTGGGCTGTGCCTGGCATTCGCGCGAAGGAGCAGATATTGCGAAGACCTCGCAAGGGCAAATAGCCTATGGGCATCTGGTCAATTGTGCGGGGTTGTTTGCGGACAAGATTGCGCATCAGTTCGACGTGGGGCGACAGTATCGTATCTTGCCGTTTCGCGGACAATTCTACCGGCTCAGGCCGGAGTCTCAGGTCAAGGTGCGCGGGAATATTTATCCTGTGCCCGATCTCAGGAATCCNNAATGCGTCAGATGGACTGGCCATGATCATGTATTTGCTGAGACTGTTCGGCAGAAACCGAGACCATTTTCGATCCATTGCCTTGAGGGAACTGGCAAAAATTTCTAGCGCTGGATTCTATCGAGAAGCGGAGGGATTGGCAGTGGGATTTGAGCCTGACGATCTGCTTCCCGGTAAGGAGCCAGGAATTCGTGCTCAGCTGGTCGACACAGGAAAGGCCGAGCTGCTCAGCGATTTTGTCATTGAGCCAGGGCCTCGGTCAACACACGTCCTCAACGCCGTGTCCCCGGCGTTTACCTCATCTGCCCCCTTCGCAGACCATGTGGTCAGCCTGATGAAATCTGAGTAAACGTGACACCCGGCAAAGCCACATGACCAAACAGGAAATTCACTCTATGTATGGAAGAGCCGTTGTGGAGGGGATGCGAGTGCGGGTGGGTGTGGGAGTGGTCATTCGGGGGCCAGGAGACACCATACTCTTGGAGAAGCGCCGTGATTGTGGATGGTGGGGATTGCCCGGAGGAAAGGTCGAGCCAGGAGAGTCGCTCGTTGATGCTGCAGTAAGAGAGGTGCGTGAGGAGACAGGTCTGGCTGTGGAGATTACGCAACTTATCGGTGTGTATTCAGACCCCTGTGGCCGCATCGTGACCTATCCGGACAATGGCGATGTTGTTCAACTGGTCGATGTCGTCGTCGGAGCTCGAGTACTATCCGGGAGTCTTATGTGTAGTCAGGAGAGTGAGGAAGTGAGGTTTTTCTCTCCATCTCAATTGCCTGAAGAGATTGTGCCGCCGGCGCGGCAGCCGATCGCCGATGCATTCGAAGGCCAGCGCGGTGTCCTGCGCTAGGATGGATTTGTAATGGCATCATTCAAAGATCTCCTTATGCTGAGCCTCGGACGAGGCCTCCAAGTTCTCGCCGGCCTTGTCACGATCAAGATTGCGACGTCTCTGTTGTCTCCGAGCGATGTCGGAAGCATGAACCAACTGATGAGTCTTGCGGTCTTAGGAACCTCAGCCGTACTGATACCCATGGCAGCATATATCGGTCGAGGGTGTCTTGAGTGGATGGATACGGGAACATTGAGCCGGAGGCTTGGCTCATATCTTCTTGTTGTCCTCGCTGTCGCGCCGGCTCTTGGTTTGGTTGCCTGGGTGATCCAGAGCCAGTTGATATTGGTTGCAGGTGTTGGGGCAGCTTGGGTTGGAGGGTTGGTGGCGCTCTATACGGTGGGTTTTTCACTCCACACGATGGGGACTTCAGGGCTGAATCTGATCGGCCACCGGTTTCTGTATGTGCTATTCGGGAATATCGCAGTATGGGGAGGCCTGATCTTGGCGCTGTGGTATTCGGATGGCGCAGCAAGCCCGGAGATGTGGCTGCTCGGAATCTTTTGCGGCTTTCTTCTTTCTTCCCTCTCCTATGTGTTTTTAAACCGGTATGCCAGAGCTGCTGCTCCTGCGATTTCATCCGATGCGTCAGGGATGCTTCCCTTCGACTGGCGGACGGTGTTCATGTTTGTATGGCCTCAAGCAATGGTATTCGTACTCTGGTGGATCCAGTCGCAGAGTTATCGGTTTGTTCTCAGCTGGGTTGCCGACATCGCAACGGTTGGTTTGTTCGCGGCCGGGTACATGATTTGCTCGGTTCCCATGCAGACGTTCGAATCCTTATTCAATGAGTTTTACAGCCCGACGTTGTATCGAGCCCTTAAGGGGCAAGACAGAGAGGGTATGGCGCGGGCATGGAATGCCTACGCTGCGGCCTACATTCCTGCCGTCATTCTATTTGGCGCATTCTTGGTTGGAAATGCAGCATTCATGGTGAAGCTCCTCTTAGGTGAACAGTTCCAGGCGGTCACGGCGATTCTCATATGGCCTGCATTGACTGAGACATTTCGAGCCATCTCGTCGACTCTTCATCAGCTGGGTTTGGCGAAGATCGATATGACTGTCAATGTCTTGCCTGTCATGGTGGGCGCGCTCGTCGCACCCACACTTGTATATGTTCTAGCCCCCTATGAACCGCTGTTGGGGACGGCACTGGCGCTTCTAGTGGCTGGGGTAGCTGTATTTGCCGTAGTCATTCCCATCAGTTGTCGTGCCTTGCCAGTTACATGGCCTATCCGGCGAATCATGTATGCGGCGGCTCTAAGTGTTCCGCTCTGTCTCGTGGGACGGGTGATGGGTGTGGGGTTCGGCGAACTATCTGAAATCAAGGCAGTGATTGCGTTGGTGATTTCAGGCCTGATGATGGTAGTTCTGCAATATATCATGGCAAAAGCATGGCTCCGTGAGGTGCGTCTAACGGTGGGGAGAGTCCTATGAAAGTGCCAGGGCTTGTCACCATTATGGTGCCGGTGCTTAACGGCGAACTCTTTCTGCCGTTGGCGCTGGACTCCTTGCTGGCCCAGGACTATCCGCAGTTCGAGATCGTGATCCTTGACAATCAGTCGACCGATCGAACTGCGGAGATTTGCCATGAGTACGAACGTCGCGATGGGCGGGTAAGGTATGTCCAGGATACGGTCAATCGCATCTCGCACGACGCTGCAAACCATCTTGCTACGTTTATTACCGGTGAGTTTTGCATGATCGCGTGCGATGACGATCTCTGGGTGCCAAACTTCCTCAGTGTTCTGGTGAAATATCTTCAGCTGCATCCCGACGTGGGGCTGGCATTTCCGAATGCCTGCTATGTAGATGTAGAGGGGAATCGAGGGACTCAACGGTTGCTGTCCAATCGGAACCTCTACGCACGCGGCGATTCACCGTTGGCCAATGTGTGGCGCTATCTCGGACAGCGTCGGGTTGTTCCGACGATCTTCGGTGTTTACCGGAGCGATGCGTACCTGGCGGCACTGCCGTTCGATACGTTCGACGAAACGATCGCCGATGTGGATAACTTGTTTCTCATCAAGCTCATGGTGCAGACCAAGGTTCACGCAATAGACGAGCTTCTTTTCTTCTACCGCAACAAGTATCGAGGATATGACCCATCGTTGACGAGTGGAAGCCCCAAGGGAAAATCTGTTTTCCATGAATGGTGGTTCTTTGCCCAGCATCAATGGCGATTTGTAAAGAAGATTGCCGAAGTTGTGGATGGGGCTCGATTGAATTGGATAGTAAAGCAGATTTTGCGGATACGTTCCTGGTACACGTTCTTGATCGTCATCACCGTGCTTCGCTTGCGCGCATTGATTGGCCGAGCTCTGGTATTGATTCGTTTGAGAGAGGGACCCCCCGTTAAGAAAGACATTCATTTTGAAAAACGATCTACCGCGCTCCGTGAGGTGGGGTATGATCCGGTCGGAAGAAATGATGTCGGCAAGGACTATCCTTAGTGCGAAAATTCGTTTTACCGACAAATAGAGGTGCGACGTGGAGTTATTGAGCCCCATGGATTTGTTGCTATCAGCCTTTGTATTTCCGTATGACGATGCACACCAAGGTTGGTGAGGATCTGCGCGATGTCGCGCAGCCGGTGATTTCGGTAATTACGCCGTCGCTCAATCATGGCCGTTTCCTGAGGCAAACGATCGAGAGTGTGGCGGCGCAAACGTTTCGAAGCTTCGAGCACATTGTGGTTGACGGGGGGTCGACGGATGGAACAGTGGAGATCCTCAAAGAGTTTCCCCATCTCCGATGGGTGTCTGAGCGGGATGATCATGTTGTGGAGGCCTATCAAAAGGCCTTGGCCATGGCGCGAGGGCAGTACATTATTCAATGCTGTGTTTCGGATGGGTTTCTCGATCCGAACTGGTTTCGAAAGTGTGTGGATGTTCTTGAGAAAGATGATGAGGTGTCGTTGGTATGGGGATTTGCTCAGACCATGTCCGAGGAGGGGGATCTGCTGAATGTCTCCTTTCAGGACTTTTTCGCTGACCCGCCTCCTCAGAAGCGGAACTGTCTCGCGTTCTGGCTCGCGAGCGGGTTCCCCTTGCCTGAGGGTAACTATTGTGTGAGGAGCGAGGTGATTAAGAAGTGGTTCCCCGATGCGCAATCAAGCGATTGGTTTCGAGTCTGCCCCCATCTTGGGTTTATGTATAAGTTTTTCACGCAGGGGTATAGCCCATATTTCATCCCAGTCGTCGCGAACTTTGGTCGTACGCACCATGATCAGCGCAGTCAACGTTTAAGTAATGTGGAGAAGCCCGGACAGGTCGCCTATCTCAAGGCTGTGAAAGAATATGGGCGAAGCATCATCGGTGGAGGTACGGTCCATCATTTCCGCAACGGCAGCTCGCAGGTGGTAGGGCAAATTACGCCCAACGAGCGCTCTTTGCTAAAGAAAAATATTTGGCGACATCGGTTGTTCCGTTCCCGCCTGCTCCGGGTTGATCCGTATACTCTCGCGTTGAAACTCAAGGAACGAATATTCAACTGAGGGAGGATGGACTGCTTTCTGGCACGTGCGCCCTTTCGCAGTTGCAGTTGTGTCGTCCTCCTGGCATGATGCGCAGGAAAACTCGTTTAAGAGGTTTCCTGTCAAAATCAGAGGAGAGATAAGGATATTGATGGCCACACCGCGCATGCCTTCCCGAAGGCTGGATGTTCTCTTCGTCAATGCCGATTCCTCCTTGCAGGCCTATCAAGGATTAGCGAAGACCTATTCGGCAATTGAGCCACCCACGTGGGCGCTGTTGTTGGCACAGTCGTGCCGGGCGAAGGATTTTGGCGTGGCGATTCTGGATTGTGATGCGGAGAAACTGTCGTTGGCTGATGCCGTGAGTCGGATTCAGAGTGCCGACCCACGGCTGGTTGTCTTCGTGGTGTACGGACAAAACCCAAATTCCGGGACAACGGGAATGATTGGGGCGAGTGCCCTCGCGACTGAGCTCAAACAACAGCATCCGGAATTTCCTATCTGCTTCGTAGGCTCGCATACGAGTGCCTTGCCTCGCGATGTCTTACAACTCCCCTTTGTGGACTTCGTCTTGCTGAATGAAGGTGTGTATGCTCTCCAGAATCTCCTGCGAACCGATCTGCATTCGGGATTAGGGGCTGTGCGAGGGATTGGGTATAAGTCAGTCAGCCAGTCGGGAGAGCGGCAACCGATCTTGAACGAGCCTCAGTCTGTGGTGCCGCAAGACCGTATGGATATCGATATGCCAGGCTACGCCTGGGATCTCCTTCCCTACCGGTTGCGTCCGCTGGATTTATACCGGGCGCATTTTTGGCACGCCGAGTTCGATCATGAGAAACGTACTCCCTTCGCGGCGATATACACGTCGCTCGGATGCACGTTTGCTTGCGATTTCTGCATGATCAACATCGTGAATCGAGCAGACAACGGGAGCGGGATCGATGCCTCTCATTCGCGCGGGATGCGGTTCTGGAGTTCCAAGTTGATCGCGGGCGAGCTGGAAAAACTCGCAAAGATGGGGGTGGAAACCATTCGCATCAGCGACGAAATGTTTTTTCTGAATCGCAAGTATTATGAGCCCCTCTTGCAGGACATCATTGAGCGGGATCTTCGATTGCGGATGTGGGCCTACGCGCGAGTCGATACCGTGCGTCATGAATACATTGAACTATTCAGAAAGGCCGGCATCAATTGGTTGGCGCTCGGCATCGAGGCCGGCAATCAAGCCGTGCGTCAAGAGGTTTCAAAAGGCTCCTTTCAAGAGGTCAATATTCGTGCAGTGTGCGAGAAGGTGCGGGCCGGCGGCATGAACGTCATCAGTAATTACATTTTTGGGTTCCCTGACGATACGATACGGACGATGGGCGAGACATTGGATCTGGCCCTGGAGCTGAATACGGAAATGGCCAATATGTATCCCTGTCAGGCGCTTCCGGGAAGCCCGATGCATCACATGGCCAGGCAAAAGGGTTGGAAGTTGCCGGAGAACTATAGCGGCTACGCGTTTCTATCATACGACAGCGAGCCGCTTCCCACGAACTATGTCACGGCGGCGGAGGTGCTGAAGTTTCGAGATGAGGCCTGGCAAAAGTATTTCTCCAACCCTGCATATTTGAAATTAGTTGAAACTAAGTTTGGAGAAAAAGAACGAGCGAACGTCGAGGCCATGGCCAACGTGCAATTGCGCCGAAAACTGCTCGGTGATTAGAGAGAGAGGTTACATGGATAGGCAATATGGCGACGGGATATTGAGATGATCATCACCAGGACTCCTTTCCGCATTTCATTTTTCGGTGGAGGGACCGACTATCCTACGTGGTATCAGGAGCATGGCGGGGTCGTGCTGGCGACCTCGATCGATAAGTATTGTTATATCAGCTGCCGATACCTCCCGCCTTTCTTTGAGCACAGGCACCGCATTGTGTATTCGATTATCGAGAATGTGCAGCGTGTCGAAGAGATCAAGCATCCTGCTGTCCGCGCCATTCTTGGTTGGGCAGGGTGCGACGATCAGGGGCTCGAAGTTCATCACGACGGCGACTTGCCTGCGCGGTCGGGGCTTGGCTCCAGTTCGTCGTTCACGGTTGGACTGATTCATGCGCTGACGGCCTTGAGAGGGAAGTACATCTCAAGAGACGAACTTGCCGCGCAAGCGATCCACATGGAGCAGCACATCATCAATGAGAATGTCGGATCGCAAGACCAGATCTCTGCCGCCTTTGGCGGGTTCAATCGAATCGACTTCAAGAGAAATGATACATTCCAAGTTTCGCCCATCATCTTGACCAAAGACCGGTTGGATGAGTTCCAGACGCATTTGATGTTGTGCTTTACGGGCTTCTCAAGAATTGCATCGGAGATTGCGAAGTCGAAGATTGAGAACTTCAAGAGCCGAGGAAGCGAGCTGAATCGCATGAAAGAGATGGTCGATGAAGCCATCCAGATCCTCCAGAATACGAAGACGCCAATCGAGGAAGTCGGACGATTGCTTCACCAAAGCTGGCTGTGTAAACGAAGCCTTTCCGACAAAGTCTCGACGCCCGAAATCGACCATCTGTACGAGGAAGCCATGCGAGTTGGAGCGATCGGAGGGAAGCTTCTCGGAGCTGGGGGCGGGGGATTTCTGTTGTTGTTCGTGAAACCAGAAATGCAATCGAAAGTTCATGAGCGGCTGAAGCATCTGGTCCATGTGCCGTTTCGATTCGAAAACTCGGGCAGTCGAGTCGTGTTGTACCAGCCTACTGGACTCTCCTGATTGTGACGATGAAGAACGATGCCACAATTTATGTTGCGGGCCATGCCGGTCTCATCGGCTCGGCGGTCGTCAGACGGTTGGAGCGTGACGGGTATCGAGCCCTTATCACGCGAAGACGAAATCAGCTGGATCTGCAGGATGCCAGGCGGGTTGCCGAATTCTTCGATGAGGTTCACCCGGAATATGTGGTTCTCGCTGCCGGTCGAGTTGGCGGGATAGTGGAAAACCAGACATTCCCTGCAGACTTTATGGATGAGAATATCGCCATTCAACTCAATGTGTTGAAGGCGGCGCGCAAGGTTGGCGTGCGAAAGCTGATTCTATTCGGTTCTTCCTGTATGTATCCGAGAGAATGCGCTCAGCCGATGGCTGAAGACGCTCTCCTCTCCGGCAAACCAGAACCGACCAGTTTACCGTATGCGATTTCCAAGCTTGCAGGGACGTATATGTGTTTGGCGTATAACAAGCAGGATCGCAACACCCGATTCATCCCTGTTATTCCGAACAGCACCTACGGGCCACATGACAATTTTGATCCGAAATCCGGCCATGTCTTGTCTGCACTCATGGCACGATTTCATCAGGCCAAGCTGAGCGGTACTGAATCTGTCACGCTTTGGGGAAGCGGCTCGCCGAGGCGGGAGTTCATCCATGCAGACGATGTCGCGGATGCGTGTATGCATCTCTTGGCGCAGAACAACGAAACACTCGAGCTTCCTCTCAACATCGGGGTTGGGGCGGATGTATCGATCAAGGAACTGGCTGAATTGATTGCCGGAGTTGTGGGCTACAAAGGGCGCATGGAATGGGATCTGATGAAGCCCGATGGCGCGCCGCGTAAGTTCCTCGATAGTGCGCAGATTCAGTCTCTTGGATGGAAACCCAAAGTCGGGCTTGAGGAGGGTCTAGCTAGTACGTACCAGTGGTATATGGACAATGCCAGGATCGAGACAACACGCGTACACGAAGCCCGGGTGTAGCCGGTCCACACAGGATGCCGTCTGCATAATATTGTGCAGCATGCGGAGGATGGTGAGATGACGAAAGAAGAGCTGATCGCGTTTGAGGAAGATATTGCGGCTGTGTTCAACGAGGGGAAAATTCGTGCGCCCGTCCATCTGTATTTCGGCAACGAAGAGGAGATGATCGGGGTTTTTCGGACCATTCGTCCCCAGGATTGGGTGTTTTGCTCTTGGCGGTCTCACTATCAATGTCTTCTGAAGGGTGTACCCAAGGAAGCTGTTCGCGAGGAGATCTTGGCGGGCCGATCGATCTCGTTATGTTTTCCCGAGCATCGCATCTATTCTTCGGCCATTGTCGGCGGTGTATTGCCGATTGCGGTCGGGGCCGCCATGTCGATTCAGCGGCGCGGCGAGGATTCCAAGGTGTACTGCTTTTTGGGTGATATGACGGCTGAGACGGGGATTGCTCACGAGGCGATCAAATACAGCCGAAACCACCGCCTGCCCATCCACTTCATCGTCGAGGATAATGCAAAATCGGTCTGTACCGATACCCGGGAAGCCTGGAATCAGCCCCGGCTGAGTTTCGAAGGCGCGGCCGATGAATACATCAGTTATTACCACTACGAAACCAAGTATCCCCATGCCGGCGCCGGCGTGCGGGTTCAGTTCTAAGGTGAGGGGATGAAATACTTTGACGAACTGAAGAGGTCGATGACATTCCTGGCGCAAGACCCGCGCACGGTCTTTATCGGGCAAGCTGTGGCGGTAGCCGGGACGGCTATGAGCAATACACTGAAGGATGTGCCTCCTGATCGCCTCATCGAACTTCCTGTCTTCGAAGAAATGCAGATGGGGATGACGACGGGTATGGCTCTGACCGGACTTGTTCCAATAAGCATTTTCCCGCGATGGAACTTTCTCCTCTGCGCCATCAACCAGTTGGTGAACCATTTGGACAAAGTCCAAGTGATGTCCAATTATGGATATAAGACCAAGGCCATCATCCGAACTGGTATCGGTTCTCAGCGTCCGTTGCACCCACAGCATCAGCATGTAGGTGACTACACGGAGGCATTACGCGCCATGTGCAGCACGATAGAGATCATTCGCCTCGAAGAGCCCTCAGACATTTTTCCCGCCTATGAGCGTGCGCTGCTCCGCGATGACGGGCGTAGCACCATTCTGGTCGAGTACGGCGATTATTATGGCGAGAAATAATCGCTGACGTCACCGGAGAGAAGGTGAGTTCCGGGGCTGGTCGTTTTGCATCATCCACGAATATGAATGTCATGAGATCAGTAAGCTGCTGCTTGGGTAAGGATGTATGAAATATCCGTTGATGCGTAATAATATTCTTCGCGAAGATCTCGATGCCGTAATCGAGCATCTGAAGCAAGAGGATCCGATCCTGACACACGGCGCCAATGTGCGAGCCTTTGAGGCCGAGTGGTCTGAGTGGTTGGGGGTGAAGCATAGCGTCTTCGTCAATTCAGGTGCGTCGGCGAATCTCTTGACCATGGCCATCCTCAAGATCCGCCATCCTGAGGGAGGAGAGGTCATCGTGCCGCCGTTGGCATGGGTATCTGATATCGCGTCGGTGCTGCAGAATGGATTCAAGCCGGTATTTGTGGATATCGATCCCCGGACGCTGGGGATGGATCCTTCGAAAATTCTTTCGGCGATCACGGATAAGACGCGGGCCGTATTTCTAACTCACGTTCAAGGGTTCGATGCGTTGACGGATCAGTTGCTGGACGAGTTACAGCAACGGCATATTCCGCTGGTCGAGGACGTGTGTGAATCTCACGGCGCCACGCACTATGGCAAAAAGCTGGGGAACTTTGGGTGGATTTCAAATTTCTCCTTCTACTATGCGCATCATATGAGCACGATTGAAGGGGGAATGGTCTGTACGAATGATCAGGAGGTGTATCAGCAAGTGCGCATGTTGCGCTCGCATGGAATGGTACGAGAAGCCAACGATCCTGCCGTCCATGTGGCCTACCGGACGGCGAACCCGGACTTAAATCCTGATTTCATCTTCGCCTTCCCGGCGTACAACACCCGGAATACAGAGATCGGCGGCATCATGGGCCGCAGTCAGCTGAAGCGTCTGGATCTCAATGTGAAGCAAAGGACTGCAAATCTGCTGCGTTTTCTCAAACAGATCGACTCCGATAAGTACCGAACCGATTTTAAGATCGAGGGATCGAGCAATTATGCGTTCAATCTGATCCTCAAACGGCCGGACAACGAGTTGGTCCAGCGTCTCATGAAGACGATGAGTGATTCGGGAATCGAGTTCCGGCGTGGAAGCGCAGGCGGAGGCAATCAGATTCGCCAGCCCTATCTCAAAGGTATTGTTCCCAAAGATCACCATCGGGCATTCCCTGAAACCGAACATGTTCACTTCTACGGTTTCTACATTGGCAACTTCCCGGATCTGCGGGATACAGAGATTGATCAACTGTGTGCAGTGCTGAACTCGGTATAAGACGGTCATGACCTCAGCCGTGATTCTTGCCGGTGGGTTCGGGACTAGACTGCGTAGTGCGGTGCCCGACCTGCCAAAGCCGATGGCGCCGATTGGTGGTCGCCCGTTTCTTGAACATCAGTTTGATTATTGGATCGCCCAAGGGATCAGCCGATTTGTGCTGTCCGTCGGGTATAGGCACGAAGCTATCATGGAGTACTTTGGGCCTCGATACAAAAACGTTGAACTTGAGTATGTCATTGAGGAGAGGCCGTTGGGGACTGGCGGAGGGTTTATACTTGCCGCGGAGAAAGCCAGCTCTGGTGAACCGTTTTTGCTACTGAACGGGGATACCTATTTCGCGGCAGACTGGAAAGTGCTGAGTGCTTATGCTCTGGCACATGATGCAGACTGGTGCCTCTCTTTGTTCCGGACAATTGAGAAGGGGCGCTACATGGGCATTGAGGTGTCGCCTCAAGGGCAGATCACGTCGCTGAACTCGGGGGGCGCGCATGGTTCTCGGCTGGCTAATGGCGGCGTATACTGGGTTCATCCGCGAGCCTTACTTGGAAGTCGGTTCGTCCCTGGTGAAAAGGCGTCTCTTGAAGATGACATTTTCCCTGCTGCGCTTGCTTCCGGCCAGCGTCTGTTCGGTATCGAGTTCACTGGTGCCTTCATCGATATCGGGGTGCCCGACGATTATCATCGAGCCGCTACCCTGTTGGCGGTCTAATACGGAGGGGCTGTGGACCCAATTGAACGGCTGAAGAAAAACCTCCACACATCCATTGAGGCCAAGCGTCAGTTGATGGCGAACGGGGAAGGCCTATCGCTATTTGCCAAAGCGGTGGCCACCGTTGTCGAACGATACAAGCGTGGTGGCCGTATCTATATTGCCGGCAATGGCGGGTCGGCAGCTGACGCACAGCACTTGGCTGCAGAATTTGTGAGTAAACTGGCGCGCGATCGGGCTCCGTTGCCGGCTGAGGCTTTGACTGTGGATAGCTCGATCCTCACTGCAATTGGCAACGATTACGGATTTGAGCAGGTGTTCTCCAGGCAACTGGCAGGCAAATTGACCGGGAATGACGTGTTTCTCGGGATTACAACGTCCGGGAATTCTCCCAACATTCTCAGGGCGCTTGAACAGTGCAGAACTATGGGAGTGCCGAGTATCGTATTTTGCGGACGGGAGGGTGGCGCCGCCAAAGCTCTCGCCGATTACTGTATCATTGCGCCTGGCACTGCAACGAGTACTATTCAGGAAGTGCATATCGTCCTGGCCCATACGCTCTGTGAGTGCGTCGAATCGGCGATGTTCGCTGTATAACGTTTCAATCAGCAGAAAAGGAAGCTTCCATGAATTACAACATCCTTGTCACCGGCGGTGCCGGCTATCTTGGCTCCACCATGGTTCCGGATCTCCTTCAGTTAGGCCATAGGGTCACGGTGCTGGATAGCTTCATGTATAAGCAGGCTAGCTTGAACCATGTGTGCCATCACCCAAATTTTTCAGTTGTCAAAGGCGATATCCGCATCGAAAGTGTGATGGCCCCATTGATCAAAAATGCCGATATTGTGATTCCGTTGGCCGCGCTGGTGGGGGCGCCGATGTGTAGTCAGGACCCCGTGGGCGCCACGACGGTCAACCATGACGCGATTGCCCTCATGTTGAAGTTGTTGTCGAAGCAGCAGATGGTTCTGATGCCGACTACCAATAGCGCCTACGGGACCGGCGACAAGAATAACTTTTGTACGGAAGAGTCACCCCTCAATCCGATTTCGCTCTATGCGAAGGAGAAAGTAGGGATCGAGAAGGAGCTCTTGCAGCGTGACAACGCAATCAGCTTCCGGCTCGCCACGGTATTCGGGATGTCGCCGCGCATGCGGATTGATTTGCTCGTGAATGATTTTGCCTATCGGGCCGTCCATGATCGATTCGTCGTGCTGTTCGAAAGCTCATTCAAGCGCAACTATGTGCATGTGCGTGATGTCTCGCGCGTGTTTCAGCATGCCATCGAGCATTTTGACAAGATGAAAGGCCAGATTTACAACGTCGGTCTGTCTGATGCCAATGTATCGAAGCGAGAGTTATGCGAACATATCCAGAAGCAGATCCCTGATTTTGTCTTCCTCGATGCTCCGGTAGGGAAGGATCCGGACCAGCGCAATTACATCGTGTCCAACGCCAAGATCGAAGCGACCGGCTTTAAGCCGATGTATTCACTCGATATGGGCATCAGCGATCTGATTAAGGGGTATACGATGATCAAGAACACTCGCTATGGCAATGTTTGACACATCCCATGTTGACTAGCGATAGTGAGTTCTGGTTCGAGTACTGTGGGATCGATCGGCATTGATGTCTGTCGTGACGGCTCCCAGCAATGGCCACTATAAGAAAAGCTCGGCTAAGACAGATCGCCCAATACACAGGCAGTTCATCTCCCTATAAAATACCAGCAAATCAGGAGATTACTATGAATAGCGGCACAGCCATGGTACGAGGCCCTCTCTGAATCAGTGTGCTAATTACATGTCTGTAACCCCCAAGGCTACAATTGTCCGATTGTTCCTCAGCATATATCGCCATCACGCCCTGATTCTTGCCCTGGCGCTCCGGGATTTGCAGAGCAGGTACGCGGGAACTTTGGGGGGAGTGCTTTGGACATTTGCACATCCCCTCGCGGTAATCTCCATCTTCTATTTCGTGTTCGCCATTGGGTTTAGATCTCAGGGGCCGGACCGTACACCGTTCATCCTCTGGTTCGTCTGTGGATATGTGCCGTGGTTCTTTTTTAACGAAACCCTCTTGGCTGCCACCGACTCGATTACGCGTCACGCACACCTTGTAAAAAAGACCGTGTTTCCTTCTGAGATTCTCCCGTTTGTCCATCTGACATCTGGGCTGGTTCCTCATGCGATATTTCTGCTCATCGTGGTGGGCATGCTAGCCTTTTTCAACGTGCCGTTTCTGGCCGACCGGTTTCTGGTCGTCTATTTCCTGATCTGCTCCTGCGTGTTTTTGCTCGGTCTTGGATGGATGCTCTCGGCGCTACAAGTGTTCTATCGCGATATCTCCCACGCGCTCTCGATCATCCTCAATCTGTGGTTCTGGGCAACCCCCATTGTGTGGTCGCCTGACAATATGCCAGCAGAGTATCGCGGGCTGCTGTTCTACAATCCGATGTGCTACATCATCGAAGGGTATCGCGGGCTGCTGATCTTCGACACCGCGGTATGGCCCAGCGCAGGGCAGACTGCCTATTTCTGGAGTATCGCGATGCTTACCTTCGTCGTCGGGGCCTATGTGTTTGGCCGGCTCAAACCTGAATTCGTCGATGTCATGTAGCCGCGTCCTATGCTATCCACCACCTCCATTTCTATCCGAAATGTTTCCAAGAAATTCAGGCTGTTTGCTTCCCCCAAGGAGCGCCTCCTGGAAGCCTTGCACCCATTTCGGAAGCAATATCACCGTGAATTTTGGGCATTGCGCGATGTCTCCTTTGAGGTTGGTCGTGGTGAAACCGTCGGCATCCTCGGGAGAAATGGTTCCGGAAAATCGACGCTGTTGCAGATCATATGCTCCGTCATGCAGGCCACTCAAGGCGAGGTGCATGTCAACGGCCGCATTTCTGCATTACTCGAGCTCGGTGCCGGCTTCAATCCTGAATTTACAGGCCGAGACAATGTCATTCTGAATGGCGCGATCATGGGGTTTTCCCGCAAGGAGATGCTGCGTAAGCTTCCGGAGATTGAAGCCTTCGCCGACATCGGCGAATTTTTTGATCAGCCCGTCAAAACGTATTCATCGGGTATGTTCGTGCGGGTCGCATTCGCGGCGGCCATTCATGTGGATCCAGACATATTGGTCGTTGATGAGGCGCTCGCCGTCGGTGATGCGAGATTCCAACGAAAATGTTTGCTGCAGATTGAGAAAATTCGCACGAGCGGCGCGGCGGTCATATTCGTATCTCATAGTCTTGAAACCATTACAAGCCTATGTAGTAGGGCCATTATTCTGGAAAATGGGGTCATTGTTGCCGATGGCGAACCTAAGATCATAGCCGAGAAATATCTCGCTATTCTTTTCTCTGAGTCAAAGGGAGAGTCGAGTTCAGACATAACAAACGCGAGAATCGTGGAGAGTTCTACGAATCAAGAGATACAGACTAATCAATTACGAGGCGAACAGTTTTGCGATGTCGATTCAAGTGTGTGGGCAGGATCGTTGTCTGAGAGGTTCGGTTACAATCGTCATGAAGTGCGGACCACTAATGGTTGTGCTGCGATCTTGGATTATTTGGTCGCAGGGAATGGCTGTGATGACATCTCAGGCGTATGGTCTGGAACTGCCATCGCGATTTTTGTAAAAGTATGCTTTTCAGCGGACGTGAGTCAACCGATTATTGGCTTTGACCTGAAGACAGATAAGGGAGTCACTATCGCATCGAGCAATACGTTTCTCGCCAAGTCCCGTTTGCAACCTGCTATAATCGGCGCGACGAAAATCTACCGGATTGAGTTCAACACGCCGCTCAATGAGGGTGATTATTTCGTTGATCTGGGTGTTGCGGAATACGACGGTTCACCGGGTGGATATGTTCTTGATGTCCGCCGATCAATGATGCATCTCATGATCCGGCCAAAGCAGGAGAAACAGTTCAATGGAATCGTGGATATCGGATTTAGGTTTACAGAAATCCATAGCTAATACGCGGATAGCCGTACAGCCTCAGTACTCTCTTTCCGAAGCGTTGAAAGGGAATAAGCCATATTTTGGCCGCCGATTGTCTGCATTTCAAAGCCCCCCTGTCCGCTACGCTTTACTGGCTGCGGTGGTGAAGTATGCACTCAGGGGGAAAGAAAATGTAAGGCTTTTGGAAATAGGGTCGTGGGCTGGAGCATCGGCGATCACTCTTGGTGCTAGTATTCGTCAGCTAGGGATTCCTGACAGCGCGATTATCTGTATCGATCCATGGGAACAGTACTTTGTCCAAGAAGACAGAGGTCTTCATTACAAAATCATGAACTTGGGGGTTGCAACTGGAGCGACACAAACCTTGTTCCACCACAACATTCGAACCTGTGAGCTACAAGGGATGATAGAGGTTGTAAAAGCGGCTTCTCGGGAAGCGCTTCCAAAGTTCGATGATAGATCATTTAATTTAATTTACGTAGACGGGTCGCATAAGAAAGAAGACGTCCTCTATGATGTGGAACAAGCAAAACGGCTTGTCAGCGAGGGGGGCGTCATTTGTGGCGATGACCTCGAGTTGGTGAAAAGCCAGATTGATCCGAGCGGACACATTGACGCATTGGGACGGGATGTCGATTTCGTGCTTGATCAAAGATCAGGCGTCTCTTATCATCCGGGGGTCACAGAGGCACTCGCTGTAGCATTCGGGGATGTATGGCACGAAAAGGGGTTGTGGTGTGTGGAGCGTTCAGAGCAAGGGTGGAGCGCTCCTGTTTTGCAGGTAGACGACTTAGACATTCCGGTGCACTTACAACATGCCGTCGAAGTCCCATATGGTCTCTTTAAGGGCTATGAGCTGTTTCAATTAGGCGAGGAGTTCGTGGCGTACCCAGTCGGCCGACCGTTCTGGTTTCAGAACCGTCTTGTGCAAGGATCGCTAGAAGAATTGGTGTTGCTGGTGGATAGCATTGACGCCATTGATCGGAGTATTTTTCTACGGGAAGCCGCCGGCACAGAATTGGTTGTAGAAGGCTATTGCGGATTCAATATTGTTCGTCACAACGGCGGTTGGTATGGCTTCAATCAGGCTCTAGGCGCCACCGACATCGGCGGCCTGGGCGAGTCCGCACTGGAGGACATGAAACGGAACGGGAGTTGCGTGACGGGGGAGAGCGCCGCCGACGTTAAAGCCGAGATCCTCCGCCTGGTAATGCGACAAACGAAACTTGGTTTACCGGTGGGGCGTCTGTTCAGCCGGAATAGTTGAAACCATGACAGCCATCGTTCACAAGAACGCATCACCACCCGCACCACGCCTGTCTTTTATTTTATTAGACTGGGGATGCCGCGAGCGTTTCAGCACATTGGATTGGCTGCGTCAGCAGAGTATTCCTAAAAATCAGTACGAGCTGATCTGGGTGGAGCTCTATGACCAGGTCGTAGACGAGGTGCTAGAGAAGGCTGATGTAGTCATTACATGCAATCAGCGCGGCACTTATCACAAGCACATTGGCTACAATACCGGCTTGCTGCACGCGCGTGGCGAACTGATCTGCGTCTGCGATAGCGATGCAGTATTTCCGCCGGATTTTGTGCGTTCAGTGTTTCGCTCGTTTCAGATGGACAGCGGTGGATCGGCCATTCCACTGGTACTCATGCACTATGAATGGCGCACGTCCCTGCTCTATCCTGAGGGCCTGACCGACACCGAGACGCTCAAAGACCGTGCGCGCTGGAAATGGTGGCCCCTCATTGTCAACGAAGGTGCATGCATGACGGTGCGTCGGACTGACGCGATCCGATTCGGAGGTTTTGATGAACATCCCAATTACAAAGGCTATCTGTGTGGGCCATATGATTTGGGATGGCGCCTGATCAATGCCGGTTGGCCAGAAATTTGGCACGACGAAGCCGTGGCGTTATGGCATTTCGCTCATCCTGATCCAATCGGCACGAATGGCCAGCGGGCTTCGCTGAAACAGTTGCTGGAAAAGGCCTACCCACATATTAATGGCCATGCGCTGACGGCCGTGGAAGCGTTTTCCACGGGACGATTCCAGCCCCTTCGTGAGAATCCTGAAATCTGGGCTTTGCGGATGCAGGATCGGCGTATCGGATCCGAGCTTGAAACTCGGTACGCTGATTTGACGGGGCAAGGCGGCTATTCCCTCTGGGCAGTGCGGTTGTTATGGGTGTCGCTGACGAGAGAAATTATTGGGCGTTATCTTGAAGATCGCCTGGGGAAACCCATTCGCAAGGGTATTGTTTCCCTTATCGGGCAACGCGTCGCTGGAATGCTTCGCACCATTTACAGAGATTACATCGCTTCACGTAGAATCAATCATGATGTACCTGCGGACCTTCCAACTTTGCTATGTTCCGTGAAGGGGTACAATATCGTAAAAGTCAAAGATGCGTACTACGCTGCGCCTCAGGAGATTGGCAACCTCGATCTGTCGACGGACGAGGGAAGGGTCCACCCTGACCTGCTTGTTTCTCAAAGCTACGAGGCGATTCTCGAAAGTGTGCATATGGCACCAAGGGTTTAGGTAAGAATCCGTCTTTTTGGTCGTCTACGATGGATACAACAAAAAAGTATGACATCTTTGTGACGCATGCCTGGCGTTTCCATGAAGACTGGACGAAGTTTTCAGAACTTATGGACAAGATACCGGGTGTTGCGTGGCGCAATTTCAGCTTACCCTGGCATGATCCCGCAATGAGTCCGAACACCGAGGTGGGCGGCCGGTTCATTCGCAGCTTCCTGGAAGGCCAGATCATTCCAGTGCATGTCGTTGTTCTGCTTGCCGGGGTGTACGAGATAAGGAGCGCCCGGCGCTGGGTCGATATGGAAGTCGAGATGGCGAGAAAGCACAGTAAACCCATTATCGGGATACCCGCAATCAACAAGGAGACAGTGCCGGACGAAGTCAGTGCGTTGTGCGATGCGAGCAGTGGATGGGATGGGGCACGACTTATCGCCACCATTAGCGAATTGCGGTCCCTTTCAGTATAGTCAACCCCCACGCCAAGGGCATGATCCTGGCGTAGCGCTACACGAGGCAGTGACGGTACTTCATGATAGAAAAGAGTTTTGTCGCATCGCAGCCTGTGGGTGCTCTCAGGCTCATGCGGATGCGTGGTTTCACCTATGAAAGCAGTGCCACCATCGCAAATCCCACGTGACGGAAGGAAGATCGCTGGAGCCTGATAAGAGTAAGATGAGCAGGATTTGTAGCTGTCGATAGGGGGTGAAAAATGAGTGGTACGACTGTAGCTCTTACATTTAAAAAAGACCACAAAACAGCACAGTTGGAGGGTACACGCGTAACCTTCAGTCCGCATCAATGCTTTGCGTTCGACAACGGGCCTGAAGACGTCGAGTGTCTTCGCGCTCTCGGGGCGCATCTCATGACATTGCCGGGTCTTGCTCTGCTTGGCTCAAGGAAATTTATTGCATACCTGATACAGCATGTCCCAGGCCTCGGCGCCAGGATTGTCGGCACCACCTACTACAGGAATATAGCTGACATGCATCAGCAACACGGCCTTAGTACCGTTGACATCGGAGAGCTACCTCAGGAAACAGAAACGGTCTTTCTGTGCGAAACGCTGGCATTCCCGCGCATGGAGATGAAAAAGCTGCTGCCTCCATCGGTCAACGTTGTCGAACCCACCATACTGGCGCGAATTGCACCGGAGGTCATCCCGGCCCGCGGCTGGACACCGCTTCAGCACAATGTCTACCCAATTGACATACCGACTATCCAATTCAGGAAGGATCTAGACTTCGCCATTATCGACTGTCCGTCACGCAACTTGTCCTTGATGCCCAACGGGTTGGGATATTTGAACAACGCGTTGAAGAAAACCAATGTTTCCTATCAGATTGTTGATCTGGATATCATTTCGTATCACAGGTTTCACATGCACCGGCTTTTTGACATGGGCGGAAGTATTACTCTCCCGGGTGGCCTGGTGTTGCCGGAGGACCCATGGCAAGCGGAGCACTACGATCTGTGGACTGCAACTGGTGGAGGCGCCTCGGGTCCAACAGGCCGCAATGAGGTATTGGAGTTCTTCAGGCCAGTCATCGATGAAGCGATTGCGACGCTTGTTAAGGCACGACCTAAGGTTCTGGGTCTTTCCATACAGGGATGCAACGAGGCCGCTGCGCGTGAGATAGCGCTCGGCGTGAAAGCCCAACTACCGGATATCGTGATCGTCGTGGGTGGATTCAGTTGTTATAACTCGGACGTCGGCCGCCGCGCGTTTCCAGAGTGTGATTACATGTGTATCGGTGAAGCAGACCTCACAGTCGGTCCACTCATCGAGGCGTTGGCTTGTGGTGAGCGGCCGTTCAACCAGCCCGGCGTGCTGTCCCGCTTCGATACGCCTGATTATTCATACATTCCCGCACCTATGATCCATAATCTCGATCAAATCGAGTTTCCTAAGTATGAATGGTGCGATCTTAGCGTGTACAGAAATTTCAACGACTATCAACTGACACCAATCATTGCTAGCCGCGGTTGCCGCTGGTCGCGCTGTACGTTCTGTGCAGAACGATTCTACTGGCGCATCCGTACCAAGGAAAACTTTGTGGACGAACTCGAGTGGCTTGTCGGGCAAGGCTGTCATCTGTTCATGTTTAATGAGAGTGACCTTGGTGGCATGCCGGAGCGCGTCATGGAAATCTGTGATGAGATCATCCGCCGCGGGCTTCACCGCAAGGTAAAGCTCACCGGGCAGCTGCGCGTCAACAAGAAGCAGAACAGGGCTTTCTACGAGAAACTGCGCGAGGCCAACTTCGTCGCCCTTCGTTTCGGAATCGACGCGTTTAACGAGCACACGCTGCGCCTGCAGATGAAGGGTTATACGGTTGACATGATCGCGCAAAACCTGAAGGACTGCTGGGAGGTCGGGATCTTTACCGAGATTAACTGGGTGATAGGTGTTCCGGGAGAAACCGATGAAGATGTCAGGGAGGGCATCGAACTCACTCTGAGGAACAGCAAATATATCGGCCGGTTGGCAAACATCAACCCTTTGATACTGGTTAACGGCAGTGTCTACTGGATCGATCCGGCCTCCCATAATATTGTCTTCAAGGAGCCAAAAGAAAAGATTTACGAAAAGTATCCAAGGGCTCTCCCCGCTGACCAATGGTACAGCACCGACCCATACATCGATGCGCAAGTCCGCAAAGAACGATTTGAACGCATCGTCCTTGCCCTTCATGATGCAGGCTTTAACGTCGGAGCGTGGGCCAATCGTGTGATTGAGGACGTCAAATTTAATCGCGACAAGGCGCGGACAGGTTCTGTTCCTGACGGGGGAATCAGCACCGGGGAATTTGAGATTGCCGGCGGCAAAGATGCGGGGAGTATTTCGAGACTGACTGAAGAAGAGCAGACCCCTGAAGTGGCAAGCCAGCATTTGCCTCTCGCCGAAGAAAAACCGGCTCGTACCGTCAAGCCTATCGGTATGTATTCGGCAAAGGACGTTGAATTAGAGGATAGCGCCAAGCCGCCCGCGGAACCTCCGCTATTCGGGATCGCCGGCGCACCGCCCCGTCTGGTGCGCAAGATGGAAACGCACAATGTCGTGTTCTATAGCGGTTGGTACTATGGCATTCCCTGTGCGTTGGGGGACATCGACCTGACGAGTCCCGAGACAGCCACGGTATCCGGGATTCTTAGATCTGCCACCGAAGAAGAAGTCTTTGCGGCCATCGAAGAAGGCACACGTTGGGCGAACTCACGGGGCCAATACCATGACCAGAAAAAGCAGCGAGCGGTCGGTTCTTACATGCGAGTAGATAGCGTGGGCGTGGTGTCGGAGTCTGTCGACATGCCGAGCAAGCCTAGAATTCTGCAATTCGGTAAATTCTATATAGCCGTCGATCAGGCGGCTTTAAAGGATCCTTTTAGGAGGAAACAGTTCGACCTTGCAGGGGAAGGAAATCTCGCCGACCACGGATGGAAGGTCAAGATCCGAGGCGGTAGTTTGTGGCGCCGGATGGCGGCAAGGCTGCCGTCTTCGTTCGTGCATGAAATCAGGTCCCTGATCCGCCAGGAGAGTTTTACCAACAGCATACGAGGGTCCCTCTTTGAGAAGCGCGACGGTCAGCTTGTCCGTATGCTCTTTCACGCGGCAGTTACCAGATATCTCAAACAGCCGCTCACACGAATTTTCAACAAGAAGGTCGGTAAGAATGCGGCCCCCGCAACACCGGCAGGCGTACTGGTAAAAGGAGAAGACTTCTCCATTCTCTCCGTTGTGACAAAGAACGCTCAGCCGGAATTAATGTGGACCATCGACGATTTCAATCTAGTCAAGTTTGACGGAATGTTTTATGGCGTGCCTCACGGGGCTCATGTCCAATGGGATTCCGGTATGGTCTCCTCTATGCCTGGAATGCTAATGGGCGAAACCGTTGCCGAAGTGGTTTCCATGATTAATAGTGGAAAGGGTAATACAGGAGAGGAAACCGTATCAGGCTCACTCGGCCACGTCCGGGCATCTGGGTTTACCAAGATGCCGGTATTACTCAGTACAATGGAGACTGAGGGCTATAACATATTTGCGTATGAAGGATGGATCTACGGCATGCCCCATGCGCTAGGTCCCATCGATCTTTCGGAAGTGGATGTTATGGAAATGCCAGGTGTAATTCGTGACGTTTCCCGTGACGCAGTGGAAAATGAAATTATTGCCCTCAGCAGGAAAACCACTGATTGTAGCAGCGCTGTGGAGGCATGAGGCTGCTCGATGCCGAACGTCTTCACTCCTGGCATTCTTCAAGACGTCGTCCCTGTTTCCTGGCCCGATCATCATTTTGGTTTGCCGCAGCAGAGGTGGGAACGACTTGGCGGAAAGAGCTTTTGGATAACAGGCGCAGGCAGCGGCTATGGGCGCTGCATCTCCCTGGCGCTCGCCGCAGCAGGCGCCCAAGTTTTTATTTCCGGAAGACGTATTGGGAAGTTGCGTGAGACACTGAGTGAGGGAATTTCGCTCGGCATTGACGTTAGCCGGTGTGTTCCCGTGCCTGTCGATATAACACAGGAGATGGATCTTGCCGGAGCGACGGATGTCATCAGGCGACAGACCGCGAATCTGGATGGACTGGTGAACAGCGCCGCCCTCCCTCAGCCGCAGACAGGTCCCTATCCGCTTGCTGAACAGAGTCTTCCTGCCTGGACCAATCTCCTGGCAACCAACGTCACGGGGCCATGGCTCGTTAGCAAAGCTGCGTTGTCCTGTATGAACGAGGACGATGGTTTCAGGATGGTTTTTCTGTCCTCCGAAGCGGGTTGGGCATCGACCCCTGGCTTCGGCCCTTATAACATCACCAAGTCAGCCCTAAATGCACTTGGCGTATCTCTCGCCGCAGAATGCGCGATGAGATATCGAGACAAGGATATTCAAGTCAATGTCGTGGTGCCTGGAGAGGCACGCACCGAAATGAATCAGGGATCGACCGAGAGTCCGTATTCAGTGGTTAGCATGGTTTTGACGCTTCTTTCTCATCCACCGGGCGGCCCCAATGGTCATTTCTTCCATCGTGATGGACGACATCTCGCATTTGCATATTCTCATGAGTATCTTCACAAGCTTTTGACAAGTGATGCTGCACAAAGAATTACTGACACCAACATCCAGTTGGACCAGGGCTTCTTATACGAATATTGGCAAAAATTAGTGCGGGTAGGATTTCGGGTTCGAAATGTGTTTAAAAATAGTATCGAACGTCGAGCGTGAGCTTCTCGGGGCATCGACGGATTGACTCAGTAATACCCCATCTATCTGCCAGTAGATAATTGCTTGAATTGAATACTACTGATCACCAGTGCGGTTGCAATGTTTTGGAACAAGCTTGGCTTGCAATTCCAAAGGCAGAGTTCCAGTTGTTCACACAAGAGTCGGAGCGCCGGAGGTTATGCTGAAGTCCGTTGAATTTTGAATGAGTGGCTCCCTCCGTGGAATACTCCAC
>CXWL01004801.1_pt1 | contig 24537 bp, 26 predicted proteins | sample 590931 | NCBI WGS metagenome assembly CXWL01 (sample SAMEA3498368, study PRJEB10139) | groundwater metagenome | biome: water well; material: biofilm material | place: Germany | collected 2015-04-27
AGAGCATCACATCCACACGCCTTTGGGAATCCCCCACGAGTCAGAAATTATGGGGATTGGTATGAGTCGGATGAAAGCGAGCAGCCGGCGTTGGGGCTTCCTCCAACATCGTGGATCATGCGGTTCATCCGCTCATTGCACGGAACTTCGTTTTTTGACAGATATCGGTCGAGGGGTAGCTTGGGCAGGCTTTTACAGAAATTTTATTTCTTTCCCTTCTATCTCCCTTCCCCTTCTTCCTCGAATTCGTCGTTCAGTTTCAGGATGAAGCGTATGACGCGTGTGCTATGGGATGACGGTCTACTAAGAAGAATATGACGAGAACTTCTTCTGTTCATCGGGATCGAGGTCATGCTACCATGCAAAATTGTTGGTTAGTGACGGTTTGTTTGGATTTTGAGGGTGTGAATGGAGATTACTCCTGAAGTGGTCGATAAGGTGGCGAAGTTGGCGCGGCTAGAGATCTCTGCCGAGGAGCGCCAGGTGTTTACTACGCAGTTGAGCAGTATCCTCAACTATGTGGATCAACTGACGCAGTGGAATACCGTTGGCGTGGAGCCGACGGCCACGGTGCTGGAACAGGGTAATGTGTTTCGAGAGGATGTGGTGCGCCCGTCCCTTCCGATAGACAACGTGCTGGCCAATGCGCCAACACACGAGGCCGACCATTTTTGTGTGCCGAAGATTATTGAATAACCGTGGCCTCGGCTCTGTTCGGAGCCTGAAGCCTTCTTTAGTGAACTCAACCTAACGCAGCGAGGGATAGATGTTCCGGCAAATGTTGCGGGCGAAAATTCATCGGGTGGCGGTCACCAGTGCGTGCTTGGATTATGAGGGGAGCATCACGGTCGACGAGGATTTGCTGGATGCGGCGGGTATTTTGCCCTACGAACTCGTGATGATTTCCAATCTCAACAATGGCGAGCGGTTTACGACCTATGCCATGGCTGGGAAGCGTGGGAGCGGAGAAATCGTGCTCAATGGGCCGACCGCTCGCAAGGGCGTGGTTTGCGATAAAATCATTATTTTTTGTTACGAGTTTTATACCGAGGATGAAGCGAAAAACCATAAACCTAAAGTGATTCAGGTGGATAATCAGAATCGTATGCTGAACAAGCCGTAGTTTCTGCCGATGCTCCAGGGTGAGGCTTCCGTCCCGCGGCAGTGTTCTTCGGTCGTCTCCTCCCGAATCGCGATCACCCCGAACGAACCGAGATACCTGCATGTCGTTGCATAAACTGACCCTCCTCCAACTCCAACAGAAATTCACGGCCGGCGAAGTGACGGCTCGCGAGATCGTGTACGCCTACACGCTCCGCATCAATCAAGTGGAGCCACGAGTGAAGGCCTACCTGACCGTGACCCACGATTCCGCGATGGAAGCGGCGGATGCGTTGGACCGCAGTCTCAAGGGCTGGCGTAAGACGTTGCCGTTAATGGGGATGCCTATTGCGGTGAAAGACAATATCTGTGCCGACGGGGTGCGGACGACCTGCGCGTCTCGCATGCTCGAACAGTTTGTCGCTCCGTACGATGCGACGGTCGTGGCGCGTATGAAAGCTAGTGGCTATCTCTTGATGGGGAAAACGAACCTGGATGAATTTGCCATGGGATCGTCCACAGAAAACTCGGCGTTCGGTCCCAGCCGAAATCCGTGGAATACCAGCTGTGTGCCTGGAGGCTCCAGCGGCGGGTCTGCGGCAGCCGTGGCTGCGGATGAGTGCGTAGCCGCCATCGGCTCGGATACCGGCGGGTCCATTCGCCAGCCGGCGGCCTTCTGCGGCGTGGTGGGGTTGAAGCCGACCTATGGGCGTGTCTCCCGATACGGGCTTGTCGCGTTCGCCTCCTCGCTCGATCAAATCGGCCCCATCACCAAAGATGTGGCCGATGCCGCCGTGATGATGAATGTGCTGGCTGGTCACGATCCCATGGACTCGACGTCTGCCGATCTCCCTGTGCCGGATTACCAGCGGGCGTTTAAGAAGAAAGATCTGAAGCGGCTTCGTATCGGTGTGCCGCGCGAATATTTTGCCGAAGGGTTGGACCCTGAAGTGGAGGCGGCTGTGCGGGCCTCCATTGACGCCATGAAGGAACTCGGCGCCACGGTGACCGAGGTCTCTCTGCCCACGACGGCCGCGGCGGTGGCTACGTACTATGTGATTGCCACGGCTGAGGCCAGTTCCAATTTAGCCCGATACGATGGTGTGAAGTATGGTGCGCGTGCCAAGGAATGCCGGGATTTGCTGGATATGTATCTCAAGACGCGGCAGGAGGGCTTTGGGCCAGAAGTCAAACGGCGTATCATGCTCGGAACCTATGTCCTCAGTGCAGGCTACTACGACGCCTATTATGGAAAAGGCCAGGCGGTGCGCACGTTAATCCGGCGTGATTTCGACAAGGCCTTTGAAACGGTTGATTTACTCGTGACACCGGTGACGCCCACGCCCGCTTTTAAGTTTGGAGAGAAGGTGACAGATCCGCTCCAGATGTATTTGTCGGACATCTACACCATCTCGGTGAACCTAGCAGGGAATCCGGCGATTTCGGTTCCCTGTGGGTACAGCAAGGCTGGGCTGCCCATTGGGGTGCAGATTATCGGGCGTCCCTTCGAGGAGGAGACCATCCTCCGCGCCGCGCACGCCTATGAGCAGAACACCACGTGGCGGACGAAACGCCCCTCTTTGCGTTGATGGTCGTCGGTTGGTCGGTCTTGTGCGGACGTCGAGAGTCCGAGGTACGTGAGACATATTGGACGGTATATCCACTGTCCTGCCAGGAGGGGGAGGCTATGATTGACATCGCGGTGTTGCTCGTGGCGTTGGCGTTTGTCGCGCTCGTCGGCTTTCTTATTCCGATTCTCGTGCGACTCAAGACCGCTGTCGGTGAACTGGCGCAGTTGTTGGCGCGTCTGAATACGGAAATTCCGCCCCTCTTACACGAACTCCGCGAGACCACCAGCAAGATCAATGCACTGGCAGATCAGGCTCGTGGCGGGGTCGCGCATGCGTCAGTGTTGTTGCATGCGGTGGGCGAAGTCGGTGAGTCGGTGCAACAGGTGCATCAGGTGGTGTGCAATGTGGGCACCAATCTCGTGTCGAATTTTTCCAATGTGTTGGCGGGATTTCGTGCGGCAGCCAATTTCGTGAAGGAACGGATGGGGAAACGGTCCGAACAAGGAGGAATGATAGATGGCAGATGATCGTGGTTTTTCACCAGGGGCCGTGGGATTGGCGTTTGTGACGGGTGCATTGATCGGCACGGCGGCGGCGTTGCTCTTGGCGCCACAGACCGGACGAGAAACTCGAAAGCAGCTCCGTGGCTATGCCCAACGAGTTGAAGAGGATGCGTGCGATCTCGCCGGAAAAGTGGGTGAGGCAGTGCACGAGGCGGTCGATAAGGGACGGGGGTTCATTCAGGAAAAGAAGGCCATTCTGACGGATGCTATCGATGCGGGGCGCGAGGCCATGCGGAAAGAGCGGGAGCGTCAGTCCGGAGAAACACGGAGCTGACGTGGCCTACGAAACGGTAATCGGACTCGAAGTGCATGCGCAACTGCGGACGCAGACGAAACTGTTTTGCGGCTGTGGGACGGTGTTTGGCCAGTCACCCAATACGCAAACGTGTCCCGTGTGTCTGGGGATGCCGGGGAGTTTGCCCGTCATCAATCGGCAGGCGGTCGAGTGTGCGATCAGGGCGGGGTTGGCCTTAAACTGCCGCATTGTGACGCCCAATCGGTTTGCGCGGAAACATTATTTTTACCCGGACTTGCCCAAGGGCTATCAAATTTCCCAGTACGAGGCGCCGATCTGCGAGGCAGGTTGGATCGAGGTGTCGGTGGACAACCGGCCTAAGCGCATTCGCATCACGCGGGCTCATCTCGAAGAGGATGCGGGGAAAAATGTGCATAGTGGAGTCGGGTCCACTAGTGGCGTCGATTTGAATCGTGCGGGGACGCCGCTTTTGGAGATTGTGACTGAACCTGACATGCGCTCGGCCGACGAAGTAGTGGCGTACCTGAAGGCGCTTCGTGATCTCCTGGTGTATCTGGATGTCTGTGACGGCAATATGGAAGAGGGCAGCCTCCGATGCGAGCCGAACTTGTCGTTGCGGCCTGTTGGGACGACCGCGTTCGGCACGAAGGTCGAACTCAAGAACATCAACTCGTTCAAGTTCGTCAAAGACGCGATTGAGTATGAAGTCAAACGGCAATCGAAGGTCTTAAGCGAGGGTGGGACGATTCGGCAGGAAACCCGTCTGTGGGATGTAGATAAGGGCCAGACGGCGGTGATGCGTTCAAAGGAAGATGCCCATGACTACCGGTACTTTGTCGATCCCGATCTGGTTCCCGTGACGATCGCCCAAGAGTGGATTGAAGAGGTACGGAAGACCTTGCCCGAGTTACCGTCGGTTCGGCTCGCGCGGTTCATTTCCGAGTATGGATTGCCGGGTTCGGATGCGGGCATTCTGACCTCGTCCCGCGGCTTGGCCGACTATTACGAAGCGTGCGTGACGCTGTGTGGACAGCCGAAAACCGTGAGCCACTGGGTGATGGGGGAATTGCTGCGTGAATTGAATGAGACGCACACGATTCCCGAGCGGTCTCCGGTCACGCCAGAACGGTTCGTCTCCTTGCTGGAATTAGTCGATCGTGGCACGATCAGTCTGAAAGTGGCGCGGGAGCTGTTCCCAGAATTTTATCGGAGCGGCAAGTCGGCCGAGGCCCTCGTGCAGGAGAAGGGACTGACGCAGATTTCCGATGACAGCGCCTTAGAGAAGATGATCAGTGACGTGCTGGGGAAGAGTCCGGCTCAGGTCGAGCAATACAAGAGTGGGAAGCCGGCTGTGCTGGGATATCTGGTCGGCCAAGTGATGAAGGTCTCGGGTGGTAAAGCCAATCCCGGCAAGGTGAATGACCTCTTGCGTCACAAATTGTCAGAGTAGGACGGACGCATCGAACATGGGTATGTCAGGGCGTGTCCCTGTTTCGGAGTAGAACTGATCAGGGTAAGGAGAAGCTGATGAGTGGGATCAAGCAAATTTTGGCAAGACAGATTCTGGATTCGCGAGGTAATCCGACGGTGGAAGTCGATGTGGAACTCGACAGCGGAGCAATGGGGAGGGCCGGTGTCCCATCTGGAGCATCGACTGGAGAGAAGGAAGCCATTGAGTTGCGTGACGGGGACAAGAAGCGCTGGATGGGGAAGGGCGTCTCCAAAGCCGTTGCGAATATTGGCAAGGTGCTCACCCCCAACCTCTTAGGAATGGATGCCTGCGATCAGGTGAGCGTCGATCAGGCGATGATCGCGCTCGATGGCACCAAGACCAAGGGGAAGCTCGGCGCCAATGCGATTCTTGGCGTCTCATTGGCCGTGGCAAAAGCCGCCGCGGCGGAGACGGGCCAATCTCTCTATCGGTATCTTGGCGGTGCCAATGCCAGGGTCTTGCCCGTGCCGATGATGAATATCATCAACGGGGGTGCGCATGCCGACAACAGCCTGGATTTGCAGGAATTTATGATCATGCCGGTCGGGGCCACGTCCTTCAGTGAGGCGCTTCGCATGGCGACCGAGGTCTTTCACACCCTGAAAGGCTTACTCAAGAAGCGTAATCTCAATACTGCCGTGGGCGATGAAGGCGGGTTTGCGCCAAACCTCAGCTCGAACGAAGAGGCGTTGACCCTCATCATGGAGGCCATTGAGGCCGCAGGCTATCGACCAGGGCGGGATATTGCGCTGGCGCTCGACGCCGCCGCGAGCGAGTTTTTCAAGAAGGGCAAGTATGTGTTGGAGGGGGAAAAGGACAAGAATCGCTCCTCCGAGGACATGGTGGACTACTATACCCGGCTGGTCGAGCGCTACCCGATTCTCTCGATCGAAGACGGGTTGAGTGAGTTAGATTGGAAAGGGTGGAAAGCGTTGACCGATCGGTTGGGCCAGAAGGTGCAGCTCGTGGGTGACGATATTTTTGTGACCAACGTCGAGATCTTCTCCAAAGGGATCGCGGCAGGGATCGGAAATTCGATTTTGATCAAGGTCAATCAGATCGGGACGCTCACGGAGACCTTGGAGGCCGTTGCATTAGCAACCCGTTCGGGGTATACCGCGGTGATCTCGCATCGGTCTGGGGAAACGGAAGACACGACGATTGCGGATATCGCCGTGGCACTGAACACGGGTTTGATCAAGACCGGATCGTTGTCGCGGACGGATCGTGTCGCCAAGTACAATCAGTTGCTGCGGATCGAGCAAGAACTGGGCGAGGCCGCGGTGTATCTGGGGCGGGCCGCGGTTCGGGCAATCGGCTAACTTCGCAAGCGGGAGGCGAATGCGGTGGCTCCGATGATGTCGCGACGGAACCAGCTCCGGCGGGCGATTCAGCGTCGTGAACGCGCCTCGAATGGCGCCGTGGTGATCCTTGGCACGGCTTCCGTGCTCACGTTGATTGTGTCGTTTTTTTACGACGAGATGGGATTCCCGAAATATCTCACGATGAAACATCACGCCCAACAACTGGAGGAGGAAATCCAGGAGTTGGATCGGGCGAACAGCGATTTGCGAATCGAAGTGCAGCGCGTGCAGACCGATCCCCTCCGGATCGAGCAACTGGCCCGCGAGAATTTGGGGTTTGTACGTCATGGTGAGAAAGTGTTCCAGATTGTCGAAGAGCCGTCACCTTCAGGTTTGCCTCGGTGAGCCCGTATGAAATCCGGCACGGTGGCAATTGTCGGACGGCCCAATGTCGGCAAGTCGACGCTGATCAATACGCTGATCAAGGAAAAGATCGCGATCGTCTCGAACAAACCGCAGACGACCCGCACCCGCATCCTCGGTGTCCTCCATCGACCTGATGCCGAGATTCTGTTTCTCGACACCCCAGGGATTCATCAACCGCAAGATCGGCTGAACCGTCGTATGGTCAGGGTGGCCTCGGAGTCGCTCCAGGAAGCCGACCTGATCTATGTGTTGGCGGACGCCACGTCGTTGCCAGGTCCAGGAGAGCGACTGGTGAAACAACGTGTCGCCGAGGTGATCGGAGCGGATGGTCCACCCGTCTTCCTTCTGCTCAACAAAGTCGATCTCGTCAACAGAGCCAAACTCCTCCCCATCATCGATGTGTACAGTAAGGTGCTGCCGTGGGCTGAAATGGTGCCGATATCGGCGAAAACGGGCATCAACGTGGAGAAGTTGATCGAGTTGACGGTACAGGCGTTGCCGGAGGGTGATCCAGCCTTTGGGGAGGACACCTTTACGGATCAGACCATGCGGACGCTGGCGGCCGAACTGATCCGCGAGAAAATTCTTCATAAGACGTGGGAAGAATTGCCGTATGGCGTGGCGGTGACGATCGACGAGTTCAAGGAAGAAGGGAAGTTGGCCCGCATCACGGCGACGATTTTTGTGAGCAAGAAGTCTCACAAGCCTATGATTATTGGCAAAGGCGGCAATCTGCTCAAAGAGATGGCGACGGAAGCGCGGAAAGAGATGGAGCAGATCTTCGGCATGAAGGTATTTCTCCAATTGTGGGTGAAGGTCGAAGAGTCATGGCGAGATGACGACTCGATGCTGGTCGATCTTGGCTACTAGCGGGGAGTCGCTGTTTGTGGAACGTGTAAAGCCGGACGAGAAGGATTTGTTGAAGGAACTGTCAGGAAAGGACTTCCTGAGGGACCCCGCGCGGGATTTGTCTCGCGAACCTTTAGAGAAGGGACAGTCGCGTTCCGATCTGCTCTTGCTCTCCCTCCAGCGTCTCTTGCGGCGCGGGGCCATCACCAATCTTGCCAAAATGCTGAGTCGCATGCATCCGGCCGACGTCGCCAATGTGATCCAGCACCTGCCGTCGCCTAAAGAAAAACGAACGATTTTCGAGTTGGTGAAAGGCGAGGCGCAACGTGGTCAGGTGCTAAGCGAACTCGATGCCGAAAGTGTCCAGCATGTGCTGGCGGATGTGCCGTTGTCGGACGTGGCCTGGCTGTTTAAAGATCTCGGTCCAGACGACGTCGCCAATCTGCTTGGTGGCATGCCAGAAGCGCGGGCGCAGGAAATCCTTGGGTTAATGAAAACCGAGGATTCGACGGAAATCGCCGACCTGCTCAAGTATCCCAAGGATAGCGCCGGCGGTATTATGACGCCGGATTTCTTTTCGATCTTGGAGGATGCGACTGCCGAGGACGCCATCCGCCGTTTGCAGCAGGCGAACGACGCCGAAATGGTGTTTTACATTTATGTGACGGATAAAGAGGAGCACCTCGTCGGGGTGCTCTCGTTACGGCAATTGCTCATCGTGCCACCGTCGACCTCGATGAAAACGATTATGACGCGGGATGTCATCCAGGTCTCGGTCGATACGGACCAGGAAGAAGTGGCCCGTTTAGTCGAACGGTACAACTTGCTGGCTGTCCCTGTTGTGGAAAAGGACGGGACCTTGGTGGGGATCATTACGGTCGATGACGTGGTCGACGTGATTCGGGAAGAGGCCACGGAAGACATGTTGAAGATGGCCGGCGCGAGGCAAGAAGAGGACGTACTGCTGAAGCACTCGGCCGTGGCTGCGGTGTGGGCTCGCCTCCCCTGGTTGTTTACGAATCTCATTGGGAGTTTAGTGTCCGGGGCCATTCTCTGGTATTACCGCTTTGCCATTCAGGAAGTGGTGGCGGTCGTGAGCTTCATTCCCGTGATCGCGGCGATGGGTGGCAACGTGGGCCTGCAATCGTCTACGTTGATCATTCGTGGATTGGCGACCGGCGGAATCGAGCTGGCGGATGTGCGGACCGTCTTTTTTCGTGAAACTCGCGTGGGGCTTTTGCTCGGATTGGCCTGTGGTTTGATACTGACTCTGGTGGGCTGGTTGTGGCATGGGCATGCTTTTCTCGGCATGGTCGTCGGGGTATCCATGATCATCTCTTTTCTCGTGTCGACCAGTATGGCCACCATCATGCCGGTCATGCTAAAGCGTATGGGGGTCGATCCGGCTGTGGCAGCTGGGCCTTTCGTCACAACAGCCAACGACATTACCGGAATCGGGATCTACCTGACCCTCACGTCCTTGTTGCTGGATCATCTTCGCTAACTGCTATGCCGTTACTCAAAACATCCGCCATTGCCCTGCATAGTCGAAAATGGGGTGATGCGGATCGGATCGTCACGTTCTACACGCCGGCGCATGGAAAGTTGCGAGGAGTGGCTCGCGGGGCGCGTCGGATGAAAAGCAAATTCGGCGGGGCGCTCGAACCCTTTACCTATGTGGATCTTGATTTATTCGAGAAGCGGGGCGATTCGCTGTTTCGCATCTCTCAAGTGTCGATTCGAGATTCTTTCCCGCTGCTCCGCGACGATTTGGATCGCATGGTAGGGGCGGCGCGGCTGGTAAATCTGGTCTCGGCGTTGGCGGCGGAGGGCGACTCGATGCCGCTGCTATTCAATACGCTGCTGGATGGGTTTCGTTGGCTGCAGGAGCCTGGAAATCCCTCATCCGCAACCCTGATTTCCCAGATCCGGTTGTTGGGCCAAACGGGATTTCGTCCCATGGCCGATCACTGTGCCATGTGCGGCGAGGTGCCGAGCGCTGCGGCGGCTGCGGTTCCGTCGCGATTTTCCGCCCTGGCCGGTGGGCTGATTTGTTGTCGCTGCGAGAGGCGAGCCCCGGATCGTTCGGTGCCTCTGTCGCCAGGTGCATTGGCATTTATGCGGCAGGCCCAGCGGTTAGCGCCTCAGATTGTGACGCGCTTGAAAGCGTCCCGCCAGGTTCAGAGCCAAGTCGAGGCGGCGATCGAAGCCTATGTGACCGTCGTGGCCGGACGTCGACTGCCTCCCATGGATTTGCTGTCTGGCGTGCCCCGTGTCACTCCCTCCGCACTCGCGTTGTTGCCACATCAGGACCGAAACGAATCCTGCCTGCCGCAACTAGCTGGCTCCTGAACCCGTCTTATTCCGAACCTGTCCGTTCGTGTGCCTTGGGGTACCGTCGCCCAGCGTTCAAGCCTGCTCACCAAGTTGCCGAGAAAGAGGTAGAGAATTCAGCCCGTTGCGGGTTGGGCGAGGGAAGGGAGCGAGGCATGCAGGAACTCTTACCGTTTTTTCCTTTTATTATTTTGAGTTTAATCAGTCTCACCGCGATTGTGACCATTCTCCGCCACGGGATCAACAGTCCCACGTGGGCGAATGCCAGTTTTTGGCTGATCCTCGGGTTCTTTAGCTACGAAATATTCCGTCCTACGGCGCCCACGGCGTTGAGTTTGCTGGAGGAGCCTGCGGTTGCGGCATCGTCCGTCCAGGCTGCGGCGATGAAACAGCCTCGTATTGCCGATCTTCAACTCAACGAAAAAGCCTACACGAGCTCCAGTGCGCTGGTTCGTGATCTACACGACGGCCGACTCTTCTTGGACTCCACGTCACCGATCGCGCATGTGCCAACGCCGACACTGACGGTACAAGTGACCCGGACGCCAAACGGGTTCACGGTGTCGCAAGACAGTCTCTTTCGTCACCAGCAACACGAATCCCTCGTGAATCCCATTCCCACCGTGCTTGTTCCTTAACCTGTACATCGCGATGAGCGATCAGCGCTGTGTCTGAGGGGAGGAGGACCCACTGGGCGCTTCCCTGACTTTTGCCTTACCGTGCGTTTTCCCTCTTCACGGGTGCCCTTGCTGCGAGTAGTTACTTGCCGGTCGCCGGAGCGGTCTGAATCCCACCTTGCTCTAAATCGCGCACCACAGTGTCGAGCGTTTTGAGACGATCGCGCGATCCGGTCTGCTCCGATCTCAGAGATTTGAGTAAGGTTTGTTCGACGGATTGGATTGAGGTGAGAATCCTGGCCTCGTCCCGTCGCAAGGCGTCCTGCTTGGCGCGAATTTCGAGCAACGCCTGCTGGGATGACTCGATTTGTCGTTGGATATCTTTGAGGGAGGCTGAGGTGTTTCGTATTTCAGCAACCTGACGATTCAAGTCTTCAATCGACTTGGAGAGTTTGCCCTCGCGAGACTGAAAATCCTTCAGCTGGGCGTGCAAGGCGGTGTATTCCTCCATCTGCTTTCGGTTGGCGGCCAGCGCTTGGCGCTGTTCGTCTTCCAATTGCTTGCGTGAGGCTTCCATGAGCTGGGTCGATCGATCCACTCGCTCGTTCAAGAAATTTCTGGACGAGCTGATTTCATTCAAAAACTCATCGCGCAACGCCGCCACTTCGCCATGGGTGGCGCAGCCCACCAGACTGTGGCCGAGTCCCAAGATGAGCGCGGCGGAAAGCCAAATTGTCATTCGTCGGCACATTGTGTGTTCTCCTTCAGCCCTGTCACCATCGTGTTCCCATGATCGCAGAATCGAGAGTATCACGCGATCTGAGCCTCTGCAACTGCTTGGCAGGCGAGTGGGACTTGAGCCAGGCCCCTAAAGATCGGTATGGTGAGTGCGACAGCTGGGATGAAGCAGGATTTAAGGCCACGAGGAGGAGTGCGTGATGAATCGTTGGGGAATCATGATGGCGGTGGCAATGGGAGCGGGTGTGGTGGCAGTCGCTCCGTTCACTGTGCAGGCCCGAACGGATGAGTCGGCTCTGCGGATCGAAGAAGCGAGGCGTGCGACGCTGGGCGTGCTCCAAGAGGCTCCGGATCCAAAGTTTCAGACCCTTGCGAACCGGTTTGCCATTCGAGGCTCGGCCTTTCATCTACGGGATGGCTATCTCATTACAGCGCATCATGCGGTGGAGAAAGATGAGCAAGGTAAGAAGGTGGTCGCGCCGGAGATCATGGTGCTCACCGTGGATTTCGATGAAGTGCCGGCGACACTGGTCGGGGTGAGCAGCTTTGGCGATGTGGCGGTCTATCGCCTCTCGCATCGAGGGGTGATTGCCAGGCTTCCCGCCGCGGTGTTTTCCGATGAAGCGCCGCAGCCTGGGGATGAGGTGTTTACCGTTGGCTATCCGCTCGGTTGGGGGCCGGCGATGGCGTTTGGGCGGGTGGGGAATCCCAATACCTTTCTGGGCACGGCGGATATCCGACTCATGCAGCTGGATCTGTCCGTCTGCAACGGCAATAGCGGCGGCGGGCTCTATGACAGCAAGGGGCGTATTGTTGGTGTCATGCATGCCGTGATTCGTACCGAGACCGCCCAGAGCGAACAGCAGTGCAGCAAGCTGGCATTTGCCGTGCCTGGCCTGTTGGTACAGCGGGTTGTCACCGGTCTGATTGATGGCAAACAGCCGGCGTTCTCTCGGCTGGGTGTGCAACTGAGTGTCGTCAGGCTGGACACACGCTGGCGTCCAATGGTCACCGGGGCGTCAGGTCCTGCGGCCGAGGGAGGCATTCAAAAAGGCGATATCCTCGTTGCAATCGAAGAGACGCCTATCTCCAGCGCCGCCCAGCTCAAGAACTATCTCATTGAGCGGACTATCCCTGGGCAGAAGGTCTCAGTGCGAGTGTTACGAGGTGAGGTCGAACTGATTCTCCACGTGACACTGGGTGGCGCGTAAGGTGGAGCTATAAGAGGAGTCGAGAGCCTGAAGGAATATTGGTGCCCCCGACACGAATTGAACGTGCGACCAACGGTTTAGGAAACCGCTGCTCTATCCGACTGAGCTACGGGGGCACCGGGAAATTTCAAGAGTTTACACGATTGCCGTGTGCTGTTCTATCTCTCGTCTCGCGACTGTGTGAAAAGCACAATTTGCCCAGGATAGGCAATGTATTATTTAGACCCATTGCGAAAAATAAACGCTGGTGGCCTAGGTGTTGTTGATTCTATGTGATTGGTTCTAAAGGGAGGAACGAAGGGGCGCCTCGAAAAAGGCGCCCCTTCTGCGTATCATACGAGTGTTGCGTTCGTTCTAGAAACGGCTGCGTCCACCGCGATCGCCACCACGGCCACCGCCGCCACCACCGCCACCGAATCCGCCGCCGCCACCGCCACCGGAACGGGGTTCCTGGGGCTTCGCTTCGTTGACTGTCAACGTGCGTCCGTCCATCTGGGAGCCGTTCAACGCGCTGATGGCCTTGTTGGCTTCTTCGGCTGTGGACATTTCAACGAAGCCGAAGCCCCGTGATTGTCCGGTGAATTTGTCCGTGATCACACGTGCCGACTCAACGGCGCCGTGCACGGCGAACAAATCGTTTAACTGTGACTCAGTCGCCGAATACGGCAACCCACCAACATACAACTTCGAACCCATGGGGTTCCTCCTTGGATAGTGATATTGTCTTTCGTGATGAGAAAGATAAGAGACAGGAAGGAACGGGCCGAAGACGCGAACAGTGCGGCGACTTGGGTCAGACTTCCGATCAGATTCTCCGAAAAACAACATCGGTTACAGGCCTTTCACTATATCCCAACATGAGGCCCAACATGATGGAATAAAAATATCCTATCAGACCTACAACTGGAAAGCTATTCATATCTCTATTTTTGATTTCGGTTTTTGGATCTCTCCTTCCACTATCAGTGGTCCTCGTGTAATGAGAGAAGTCTCTGGGAGGATGAGCCCTCTGTGCTAATATCAGTGAGACACGTTGCCTCTCTTCAATGAGCGTCGCGGGCGGAGAGGGAGTTATCGTCAGAAGTTGTGAAACGGGGAAGTTAAGGTGGCGTACCTTTCCGGGTGAATCACACACCCACCACGCCGGCTGGCAGGCCGGGGAAAGGCACGCCCATGATGACGAGCGTCCGAACGACGGCGGGAGCGCAAGGGAGTGACCCGGAGGTGGCCACGGGGCTGGACGAGTTGGCCCGCGAGGGGGCACGCCGCATGATCCTGGTGGCCTTGGAGGGCGAAGTGGAGGAGTCCCGGCAGCCGTCCCGCGAGGCCCGCGACCGCCGCGGCCATGCGTTGGGGGTCCGCAACGGGCCGGGCCGGCCGCGTCACCTGACGGTGGGGTCGGGGACGGTCACGATTCGGGCGCCCCGGGTGCATGATCAACGCGTNNTTACGAGCCAGATCCTCCCACCCTATGTGCGTCGGTCCCCGAAGGTCAGTGCGGTCCTGCCGCTGCGCTACCTGCACGGCTTGTCGAGCGGGGATTTCCAGCAGGCCCTGCCCGTGCGCCTGGGGGAGGACGCTGCAGGGCTGTCGCCTGCGGCGATTACTCGCCTGACCGCCATGTGGCGGACGGAGTATGACCGCTGGCAGCAGCAGTCGCTCGCCGATCGCGATTTTATCTATGTCTGGGTCGAGGGGGTCCATTTCAATATCCGGTTGGAAGCGGATCGCCTCGCCGCCTTGGTGGTCGTCGGGGTCCGGCCCGATGGGACGAAGGCGCTGATGGCCATCGAGGACGGGTATCGCGAGAGCACGGAGAGCTGGTTGGCAGGGCTGCGGGACCTCACGGCGCGGGGCCTGCGGGCACCGGCCGTGGCCCTCGGCGATGGGGCGCTCGGCTTCTGGGCCGCGGTGCACGAGGGCTGGCCCGAGACCCGGGAGCAGCGGTGCTGGACACACTCCCCACGCGGCTCCAGCTCCAGGCGAAACGGGCCTTGCACGACATGATGGATGCGAAGAGCCGGGCAACCTGGGAGGGCACCATGCAGCGCTTCGCCCACGACGACGAAGCCAAGTATCCCAAGGCCGTCAAGGCGCTGTGCGCCGACGTCCCCAGGCTCCTGACGCACGTCGACTTCCCCGCCGCCCACTGGAAGCCTATTCGGACGACGAATCCGATCGAGTCCACCTTCGCCACGGTGAAGCTGCGGACGCGGGGGACCAAGGGCGCCGGCTCCCGTGTCGCAGGCCTGACGATGGCGTTCAAGCTACTGCAGGCGGCGCAGCGCACATGGCGCCGGCTCGACGCGCAGGACCTCCTCCCGCTCGTCCGCGCAGGGATCGTATTTAAGGATGGACTCCAGGTGGAGCACGGGGAGCAGAGACCGGAGAGGAAGGCCGGAAAGGTCCCCGCCTATTCAGGCCTCAATCCACAACTCTTGACAATATCTCGTCATGCTGGACATCTTCAGCCGCTACGTGGTCGGCTGGATGATTGCCCCGGCGGAGTCGGCGGTGCTGGCCCAGCGGCTCATCAAAGACACCTGTAAGAAGCAGCAGATCGGGACGGGGCAGTTGACCCTGCATGCGGACCGAGGCTCCTCCATGACATCCAACGGTGGCGTGGCTGCTTGCTAACCTGGGGGCACCAACACCCACAGCCACCCTCCCGCGACGAGTACCCCTTCTCGGAGGCCCAATTCAACACGCTGAAGTGCTGCCTGGACTTCCTGGAACGCTTCGGCAGTCTCGAGGCCTCCCGCGTCTTCTGTCAGGCGTGCTTCCTCTCGTACAACGGCGAGCATCACTACTCCGGAATTGGGCTGATGACGCCGGCAGCTGTACACGATGGGCGTGCTTCGGCGGTGGGTGACGTCCGGCAGCGTGTGCTCAGGGCTGTCTACGCCGCGCACCCGGAGCGCTTCGTGATGAAGTCGCCCCAACCACCCGTGTTGCCTCACGCGGTCTGGAGCAACCCGCCGAAGGAGCCACCGTCCTCGCAGGATCACGGAGGGAACACGATCTCGCCCTTGTGTGACCGGAGGAACATCGAACCTCACGGAGGCCCGTCGGAGGCCCTGGGCGTCTCGCCTCACGCGATCACGACTTTGACAGGCGGGGCTACAGTAAATGCCAACGGCAAGCGTCTCAAGCGCATTGGCACGTTTCGTTTGTAGACTGACGTATCTAGCGCTGGCGCCATGAGCGCAAGTTAAAGAACAGCTATTTTGACCGCAAGCCTAGGACACAATCGCTTGTTACAGGCTGCTAGTCGATACGGATCAAGGGCTTCAGCGCGATTGCGGGATATCGGGAATGGAATAATCGCGCCTGTCGGCAGTTGTGATCGTGCTACTGTATGATGGCTTGATGCAGAAATAGAGAAGCGTGGCAGGGAAAAACCTTCGAAGCCCTCGTCGGCGAGCCGACGAGGGCTTCGAAGGTTTCGTTCGCAGACGGTGAGTATTAGGTACCCATTTCCCAGGAAGCCAAATACTTTTCTTGTTCTTTGCTCAACTTATCAATGCCGACTCCCATGCCAGCCAGTTTGAGACGGGCGATTTCCTTGTCAATCACTGCAGGCACCGGGTAGACTTTTTTCTCAAGCATCTTATAATTCTTTACGAGATACTCCGCCCCCAGCGCTTGATTGGCAAAGCTCATATCCATCACGCTGGATGGATGCCCCTCTGCTGTAGCGAGGTTGACCAATCGGCCTTCCCCCAGGAGGCTTACGCGTCGACCACTTTTGAGCGTGTATTCGTCAACGCCTGCTCTGATCGCACGCTTCTTTTTGCTGAGTTTGTCTAACGCCGGGATATCAAGTTCGACATTGAAGTGTCCCGAGTTACAGACAATCGCCCCGTCCTTCATCTTGGCGAAGTGTTCACCTCGAATGACCTTCAGGTTGCCGGTGACAGTCACGAAGAAGTCCCCGATGGGGGCAGCTTCTTCCATTGGCATGACACGGTAGCCATCCATCACGGCTTCCAGCGCCTTCATGGGATCTATCTCTGTGACGATGACATCCGCGCCCATGCCTTTGGCGCGCATGGCAATTCCGCGTCCACACCAGCCGTATCCGGCGATCACGAACTTGGATCCGCAGATCAAACGATTGGTGGCGCGAATGATCCCATCCATCGTGCTTTGTCCGGTGCCGTAGCGATTGTCGAATAGGTGCTTGGTGTCGGCGTCGTTGACGGAGATGACGGGGAATTTTAAGACATGCTTGCTGGCCATGCTGCGCAAGCGGATGACGCCGGTGGTGGTTTCTTCCGTGCCTCCGATCACGTATTTGAGCAGATCTTTCCGCTTCGAGTGCAGGTGTGAGACGACATCGGCGCCGTCGTCCATGGACACCTGGGGACGGTGGTCGATAGCTGACTCGATATGGCGATAATAGGTGTTGTTGTCTTCACCCTTAATGGCGAACACGGGAATTTCATCGTATTTTACCAAGGCTGCGGCCACCTCGTCCTGGGTGCTCAATGGATTGGATGCGCAGAGCCGCACGTCTGCGCCACCAGCTTTGAGTGTTTTCGCCAGGTTGGCGGTTTCCGTTGTCACATGCAAACAAGCCGTGATGCGGATGCCCTTGAGCGGTTTTTCCTTGAGAAACCGTTGGCGGATCAGTCGCAAGACGGGCATGGTGCGTTCAGCCCATTCGATTTTCAGATGGCCGGCATCGGCGAGTCCAAGATCTTTCACATCGTAATCCACAGTTCCTCCTTGCTGTCAGGGGTGGTCATGAACAGGGGGACGGATTCGACGAATCCGTCCCCCTGAATCGAAGCGGATGGTTTCTACAGGCCAGCCTCGCGACGCAGTATTTTGGCTTTGTCTGTTTTCTCCCAGGTAAATCCTGGTTCGTTGCGACCGAAGTGTCCATATGCGGCGGTCTTTTTGTAGATCGGTCGGCGCAGCTTGAGATGATCGATAATTCCGTGTGGCGTCATGGGGAAATGTTTTCGCACGAGTTTGTCGATCAGGTCGATCGAGGCTTTCTCCGTGTCTTGGGTGTGAATAAGGATCGATACGGGGTTGGCCACACCGATGGCATAGGCCAGTTGGACTTCGCATTTTTCAGCGAGGCCTGCTGCTACGAGGTTCTTGGCGATATAGCGGGCCATGTAGGAGGCCGAGCGGTCTACTTTGCTTGGGTCTTTGCCTGAGAAAGCCCCTCCGCCATGGCTGCCGACGCCGCCATAGGTATCGACGATGATCTTTCGGCCGGTCAAACCGGTATCCCCCATCGGGCCGCCCGTGACGAACCGTCCAGTTGGGTTGATGTGGTGCTTGACGCTCGCCGCATCGTAGAGCTTCTTGGGCATCACCGGCTTGACGACGTATTCGAGGATATCGTTTTGGATTTTCTTGCTGGTGACGTCGGGGTTATGCTGGGTTGAGACCACGATAGTATCGATCCGGACAGGCCGGCCGTTCTTGTATTCCACCGTGACTTGGGATTTGCCGTCTGGGCGGACCCACGGCAGAATGTTTTTCTTTCGTACCTCCGCCAGGCGGTGGGTGAGTTTGTGTGCCAACACGATTGGTAGCGGCATTAGTTCTGTTGTCTCGTCCGAGGCATAGCCGAACATCAGCCCTTGATCACCGGCTCCCCCCGTATCGACGCCCATCGCGATGTCGGGAGATTGATGGTGAATGGAGGTGATCACGGAGCACGTGTTGTAATCGAATCCCCACCTGGCATCGGTGTAACCGATCTCCTTGATCGTTTCGCGGATCAAGTCGGGAATCTCGACATAGGCTTTGGTGGTAATTTCGCCGGCGACGAAGGCAATGCCGGTTGTCAGAATCGTTTCGCAGGCGACGCGACAGGTTTTATCTTTGGCGATGATGGCATCCAGAATGGCGTCTGAGATTTGGTCAGCCATTTTATCTGGGTGCCCTTCGGTGACGGATTCAGAGGTGAACAGGTAGTTGTCTCTCATGTAAGCCTCATCCTTTGAGTGAATGCCAAATGGCGATCCTATTTATCTTCCTTCTGTTGTTCTTAACCTAGCCCTTCCCGGTTGTCAATGAAAAATCCCCTTTGTTTATGCGGATGCACGCCTACTGTTCGCTTGACACGTCGGGAAAGTGACCTGTATCATCCCCTTGATTTCACGAGTCTTTTCGCTGAATCCACTGAGACAAATCTGACTCAGTGGATTCCAGGATTTAGGCCAGACGAGACCAACTTCAGAGGGGCAGGCCAAGAGCGGCTCTCTGGTATCTGCCCGTGCCCGTGTGATACATCCAAAACGAACCACCCACACGAATCATGTCATGACCTACCGGAAGGCACACGTACGATGAATGGGAAAGAGGAGGGGTTGGTCGAGGGGCCGCCCACTGCAAAACCTGGGTCAGGACTGGGTTGGGAGGAAGTCTCTGCCGAGGTGGTTGAGTTTTTTGCTTCGGTCAAGCTGGTGCTGTTTCTGTTTATCGTTCTGGCGATCACCGCTACCATTGGAACCGTCATTCAGCAAAACGAGCGCCCCGACGTCTACATTAAAGAGTATGGGGAAGAAGCCTACCGGTGGTTTGTGCGTCTGGGCTTCATTGATGTGTACCATACTTGGTGGTTCACTAGTTTGTTGGGTCTTTTGTGTGTCAATTCCCTCACCTGCTTCTATAAGCGATTTCCTGCAGTCTGGCGTTCGACCCAGCAAGACAAAGTCAATGTCACGCTGCCGTTCATTAAGAGTCTGAGCCAGACGACTGAGTTGCACCTGGCTGGAGAAAAAGAGTCTGTCGCGCAGCATATGGTGAGGCTGTTTGCGGAAAAAGGCTACCGGGTTTTGGCCAAGAATGAGGCGCAAGAAGTCACGGTCTATGCGACAAAGGGCATTATGGGGCGCTTTGGGGCGCATATGGCCCATCTCAGCGCCACGGTGATTGTGGTGGGCGGACTGATTGGGAGCCAATGGGGTTTCCAGGAATTTGGGGTGTGCCTAGAAGGCCAGACCTATCATATCCCTAAAGGCAATTTTGATCTGAGAGTCGATAAGTTTTGGATTGACTATCACGAAAACGGCTCGATTAAGTCCTATAACAGCACGCTCACGGTCCTCGACCAGGGTGCGGCCGCGATGACCAAAACGATTAGTGTCAATGACCCGCTGGTGTATAAAGGTATCTGGTTCTATCAATCCAGCTATGGCGACGCCTGGGATCGAATCGAAGCGGCAAGGGTGACCGTGAAGGAAAAGGATTCTGATAAGGTCCTCGCGACAGCGGATTTAGAATGGGATAAAGAACAGGTGTTCGATACACTGGGGTTGACGCTCAAGATGACCGACTTCGTCGCGGACTTTGGGTTTAATTCCACGGAAAAGAAGGTCTACTCGAAGACCGTCGAGCATGCGAACCCGGCGATTAAGCTGTCGATTCAGGAAGGGAAGACGCTGCAAGCGACCCCCTGGATTTTCTACCACTATCCAGACTTGTTCGATATTAAGGGGTCGAAGTATCAGTTCGAACTCGTCGGCTACAAGCCGAAGAAGTTCACGGGGCTTCAAATTACCAAAGATCCCGGTGTGAAAATTGTGTGGGTCGGCTCAACGATGATTGTGGTAGGGATTACGCTCTCGTCCTTAATTTATCATCGTCGGGTCTGGGCCAAGGTGATTTCCAACGATCAAGGTGTGGTGGTCTATATGGGGGGGAACACGCATAAGAGTCAGATAGATTTCCAGAAGGAATTCCGAAAAATTACAGAGCAGGTTCAGGCGGCGGGGAGTGGGCCAGCTGCGCCGTAGATGCCAAGGATGTTGGGTCTTGTCACGTGGTATAGTGCCAAGTAGATAAGATTAGATAAGCCCAGAGTTGGGAGGACGATATGATTCGATCGTTGTTTTTTTTCGACATGACGTTTTGGCTGTATCTCGCCGCGCTCACGCTCTACGTCAGCTATGTGTTGGCGAAACGTCCGACGATGCAATTGGCAGCAGCCGGGCATGCGGGCGATTTTGGTGTGAATGACACGGGCTGGGCGGCCCAAATCGGCCAGGTAGCCACCATCGTGACCATCTTCGGATGGTGTGTGAATACATTGGCCTTGTTCACTAGGGCCTATGAGCGTATGCAAATTTCTGGGACCTTCGCCCCGTGGTCTAATCAGTTTGAGGCTATGGCGTATGTCTCGTGGGCGATTATTCTGGGATATGTCCTCTTGGAGATGCGGTATCGGATTAAAGCGGTGGGCGCCTTCGTGGTCGGTATCGGGTTTATCGCCATGGGCGCAGCGTCGTTGTTGCCCTATCGCTATCAGACGGCGGAACCCCTTGTCCCGGCACTGAATAGTTATTGGATCTATATTCACGTGTCCATCACGCTCACCAGTTATGCCGCGTTCGCCATGGCCGGCGGCTTGGGTGTCATGTATCTCGTGCGGGAATGGGCAGAGCGCCGGGGCGGGCATTCGCGTCTATTGGCAGCCTTGCCGGATCTCGAAACCATTGACCAGCTCGGCTATAAGGCCATCACGGTGGGTTTCCCGCTCCTGGCGTTTGGGATCATCCTTGGCGCGATGTGGGCCAACTATGCATGGGGCGGATACTGGAGCTGGGACCCCAAGGAAACCTGGTCGTTGATCGTCTTTTTGATTTATGGCGCCTATATCCATGCGCGGATGACACGCGATTGGGAGGGACGTCGGTCGGCCATTTATGCAATTTTTGGATTTCTGATGGTGATTTTTTGTTTCTGGGGTGTGAACTTTCTTTTGTCCGGCCTCCATGCTTATGCATAACCGTATGGCGTTCGTGAGTCGTGAGCCTCATGTCTGAACCAGTCACTGCAGCCACCAGGCAGGCAGCTGCCCCTTCCCCTCGCTCGAATGCGACTATCACGCTCGTGGCCCTTGTCATCTTTGCCCTTTCGTTTGGCGTGGTCTGGCTGCAAAGTTCGAAGTATGAGCCACTCACTGTGGGGAACGTCGCCCCGGATTTTGAGTTGCCCACCCTTGACGGGAAGTCCGTGAGGCTTTCAGATTTTCGCGGCAAGGTCGTCTTTCTGAATTTCTGGGCGACGTGGTGTAAGCCATGCCGAGAAGAGATGCCGTCGATGGAAGTGCTCAATAAAAACTTCGAGAAGGATGGGCTGGTCATTCTTGCGGTGAGTATTGATCGAGTCACCACGAAGAAGGACATCCCGCCGTTTGTGAAAAGTCTCAATCTGACCTTCCCGGTGCTCGTCGATTCGTGGGGGCAAACCGATAAGCCCTATAAATTGATGGGAGTGCCGGAGAGCTACATCATCGACAAAGATGGAATCCTCAGAGAGAAGATCATCGGTCCTCGCGATTGGACAGTCATCGAGAGTCTGAAAGTCATCACGGCTCTCTTGAAAGACGTGAGTGCCCCAATCCTGGCGCCCGCCACGTGATCTGGACAAGGGCGATCATGCCTATGCGGGTGTCTCTTGCGTTGCTTGGCCTTGTGGGAAGCTTGATGACGGCCTGCGATTCTCGGTTATCTGGCGACGCGGTCGCGGAGGTGTCTGGGCCTACTGTCCAGTCGGTTGCTGAGCGTGGCGTGGTCGATGTTGGTCAGCTTGCGCCGGACTTCAAACTCTGGGATCTTCGTGGCCGCCAGGTCAGCCTGTCGGAGTATCGTGGCAAAGTGGTGTTGGTGAATTTTTGGGCCACCTGGTGTGGACCCTGTCGGGTAGAGATGCCGGCGATGGAAGCCTTGTATCGGGACTTCGATCGGCGGGACTTCGAAATTCTGGCGATCTCGACGGATGAGCAGGGCGCGGCAGCCACTCGTCCATTCAGCGAATCCATTGGATTGACCTTCCCCATTCTTCACGATGCCGACTATCAGGTGGGCTTGCGCTATGGTGCGCGGACGTTGCCTATGAGTTTTCTTGTGAACCGACAGGGCGTCGTCATCCGTCGTGTCTATGGTGCACGGGATTGGCATAGTCCCGAGGCCAAGCGGGTGATCGACAAGTTGCTTCGCGCGACCTAACGGGGACGGCAGCAAGACCATGGACCCACAACACATCTCCTTATTCGCGGCGTTCTCTGCCGGGCTCTTGTCATTTGTCTCTCCCTGTGTGCTCCCGCTGGTTCCGTCCTACGTGTCCTACATCACGGGCTTGTCGGTCGATCAATTAGCGGATGCGAGTGCACGCCAGCGGTTTCGCAAGACCATTATCATGAACTCGCTGTTGTTCATCGCAGGGTTTTCTTCGGTCTTTGTCGCGTTCGGGGCCTCGGCAAGTCTCATCGGGCAGGTGCTCTTCATCTACCAGGATTACCTGCGAAAGCTCGGCGGGGTCCTGGTCATCATCTTTGGGTTGTACCTCCTGGGCATCCTCAAAATCGGTGCGTTTAACAGCGAAAAGCGGTTCCATTTCCAGAACCGCCCAGCAGGCTACCTCGGATCGTTTCTTATCGGGATCGCTTTTGCCGCTGGCTGGACCCCCTGCGTCGGCCCGGTACTGGGGACAATCTTGATGTATGCCAGCACGACTGATTCGGTGTTGAGTGGGGTGACCCTGCTCTCGTTTTATTCCATGGGGCTGGGGTTGCCGTTGTTTCTCACGGCGCTTGGTATCGACCGGTTCCTCTCTTATTTCAAGCAAGTCCATCGGTACATGGGGAGCGTTTCGATCATCAGCGGTCTATTCCTGGTCGTCGTTGGTGTCATGATCTTCACCAATTCGTTGACCTTAATCACGAGCTTTCTCGAACGCGTCGGTATTGGGTGGTACCTCGGCCAATAGACGGTGGGGCATCGGTTATGGGGCGTGTGACGGACCCGAATGTATACGATGTAATCGTGGTCGGCCTTGGGCCGGCGGGTTCTAGTGCTGCCTACGAACTCAGCCGGGCTGGGCTCACGGTCCTCGGTTTGGACAAAGAGGCCCATCCCCGCTACAAAGTCTGTGGGGGCGGGCTCTCCGCCAGAATCGAACAGATTCTCGATCCAGGGTTTCACGCCGTGGTCGAGCAGACGGTGCGCGGCGTGCAGTTTACTTACCAGGGGCAAAATCCCTGCTGCATCGAATCTTCCATGCCGATTGCCTACCTGGTTATGCGTGACCGGTTTGATCACTTGCTGCTCCAACAAGCGAGGCAAGCGGGCACCGTGATACATGAGCACGAGCCCGTGGTACGGATCACGCAAGACGACGAGTTCGTCTCCGTGACATCCGAGCAGGGGACCTACCGAGCGCGGGCGCTCATCGGAGCGGATGGGGCAAACAGTATGGTCGCGCAGCACCTTTTCCCAAAATGGAATCTGCGTCGCATGCCGACCTTGGAGAGCGAAATTCCTCTGAACCGCGCCTGGGCCTACCCGCAGCAAGGCCGGGTGGTCATTGATCTCGGATCAGCTTCTATGGGCTATGGCTGGGTTTTTCCCAAGGAGAATCAGTTGTCGGTGGGTGTCGCGGAATTCCGTGGCCGAATGGCGAGTCCGCGTGGCGTGTTCCAACGGTTTGTCGAGGCGGATAAAGGGCTTTCGGGGCTGACGATCCCACAACCGCTCGGGCATCCCTTGCCCTTGTATGCTGTTGCCGGAGCACAAGGTCCCAGGCCATTAGTCCAAGGCCGGGCGTTATTGGTGGGAGATGCGGCACACCTCGTCGATCCTCTGTTTGGCGAAGGCATTTATTATGCCGTTCGCTCCGGGCAATTGGCGGCTCAGTGTATCGTGGACCCCACGCTGGGGCAGGGATTCTCAGCCTACGAGCGCATGGTATGTGAGGAAATCTATGGCGAGTTCCAGGTGGCTTCGCGTATGGCGCGGATTCTCTACACGTTCCCCAAGCTCTGCCATCAGCTCTTACATCGATATCACGATGTGATCGGTCTCTACTATGAAGTCCTCCAAGGCCGTGAAACCTATCAGAGCTTCTTTTTCAAGGCGAGAGGGCTGGTGAAAACGTCGTTTCGCGAGCTCCTCGGGAATGCCATTCCTCGCCCAGCCTAGCATCCTGCTGGTCGCTTATTTATCCTTGCCTTCGGCGTGTTGAGATGGGTTTTATGCCCTGTTATACCAACCCTCATAATTTCTGACCTGTATAGAGCCAGTCTCTTGACGCAATGGATTTGAT
>CXWL01054509.1_pt1 | contig 24513 bp, 26 predicted proteins | sample 590931 | NCBI WGS metagenome assembly CXWL01 (sample SAMEA3498368, study PRJEB10139) | groundwater metagenome | biome: water well; material: biofilm material | place: Germany | collected 2015-04-27
ATATTGCAAATCTCATCTTACTGGCAGCATGGCCAACCGCTGCACATCAATCTGTTGCCGGATTTGGATATGCAGACCTTTTTGGAAGAGCAAAAGGCCAGTAAAAAATTGCTCAGCAATTTCCTGACACAATGGTTTCCCAGGAACTTCTCGGATGTGTGGTGTGCACAACTCACCGCGCAGCATAAAATCGAGAACAAACCGCTCAATCAATACAACGACAAACAGCGCAAAAAAATCGCCGCGCAACTGCACGACTGGCAGGTCACCCCATCCGGCACGGTCGGTTACAGCAAGGCGGAAGTCACCTGCGGCGGTGTGGATACGCATGCGCTGTCGTCCAAGACCATGGAGTGCAACGATATGCCGGGATTGTATTTCATCGGCGAAGTTGCGGACGTCACCGGACAACTTGGCGGCTACAACTTCCAGTGGGCATGGGCATCGGGCTACGCCGCGGGTCAGGCAGCCTAGCCGGAACTGACGTGGCTATCGAAACCGAACTCAAGCTGCACATCACGCCTGAGAACCTGGTCAGGCTCAAGCGCCATCCGTTTCTGCGTTCGCTTTCCGCAGATCGGGCACGCACGCAAAAGCTCTACAGCATTTACTACGACACCGCCGATCTCGACCTGCGCCGGCACGCAATGGCATTGCGTCTGCGCCGGGTAGGGCAGCAATGGATACAGACCCTGAAGGGCGGCGGGCAGGTCAGTGCGGGGCTGCACCAACGCAACGAGTGGGAGATGCCGGTACTGTCCGAGCAGCTGGATTTTGCCGCGCTCAAATCCTGCGGCGGGGAATTGCCGCACGGTGTGCGCAACCGTTTGCAGCCGGTGTTCGTCACGGACTTCTCGCGCAATATCCGCTTGCTGAAATACGAGGGCGCGGAAATCGAGCTGTGCATGGACAGCGGCGAGATACGTGCCGGTGAATCGAGTTGCCCGATCTCGGAATTGGAACTCGAACTCAAGTCCGGCGCCCCGCAGCAACTGTTCAAGCTGGCGCTGGCACTGATCGACATTGTCCCGATGCAAGTGGAGCACACCAGCAAAGCGGAATACGGTTACCTGCTGTTCTCCGCCGCCAAACCCTCGGTGAGCAAAGGCAGATTTCCAAAACTGGCAAAGGCACAAAGCATCGCAGGTACCCTGCAAAACTTGATAGGCGCATGTCTGGCACATGTGCAGGCCAACGTGCCGGGTGCATTGCTGAAACTGGACGAAGAATATCTGCATCAGGTGCGCGTAGGATTGCGCCGTTTGCGCGTGGTGCTTTCTTTCACGCAGCGTTTCTGCGCCGATGCCGAATTGGAAGTGTTGCGCCAACAGGTGGTGGAACTGTGCATAGAATTGGGACGTTCGCGCGAATGGGATGTATTCGTGACGCAGACGCTGGCACCGATCTGCACCCGCCTGCCGGAGCACAGCGGACTGCGCGAAGTGTTGAGCGTGAGCGAACGGGCGCGCAAGAAACAACATGCCGGAATGGAAAGCAGTCTGGCTTCGCCGGACTTCCAGCGCATGCTGTTGAACTTCGGCGCATGGATGCACGGCAAGCAGTGGGGCGAGGTGGAGACCACACTGGAACAGTTCGCAATTCAGGCTTTGGATAGGCGCAACAAACAGGTCATCAAACACGGCAAAGCGCTGGTCGGCGAAGACGCCGCGCAACTGCATACCCTGCGCATCGCCTGCAAGAAATTGCGTTACAGCATCGAGATGTTCGGTTCATTGTTCGCCGAAACCAGGACCAAAGAATATTTGGCTGCACTGGCTGAACTGCAAGACGTTCTGGGTACCCTGAACGACATCGCCGTGGCGCACCGCCTGTTGATTGAGTTGGATAACACAGTGCGCCACGATACCCTTTCGCTTATACGCGGCTGGATGGAACATGACTTTGCGGAACGCGTCGCCGAATTCGGCAAAGTATGGAAGAAGTTCGTGGCGAAAAAAGGATTCTGGAATTGAGCGTGCGCTCCGATAACCGGAGACTTGACTGCCGGTTATGGGCAGTCCGGGCGCAAACAACCCGAGCCTTTAGTTGTCAGGTATTCTTCAAGTCAGGCGTCGCACTTCAAACTTGAACCCGCGAGGTTCCTAATATAGAAAGGGGTTGGGCTATGAATCTGAACTTTTTACGTTTGATAACGGTTGTTGGTTTTCTTTTTTGTTTTGGCAGCAGCGCGGCAGGCGAATGGGGAAAGGATATAAAACGAATTGTAATTCCATTCGGCTTGACGGCGGACCAGCTGCCCGATCCTCAAAGTAAAGGGGCTGCGCTCTTTGCATCGTATTGCAGTCAGTGCCACAATCTCCCGAGCCCCAGGATGCATTCAACAGGCGACTGGCCTATGAGGTTTGAAAAGATGATGGATCACGCCCTGCTTATGGCAGGGGCCTCGTCTGATGTCAAAATACCCGTTGATAAAGAGAAAAAAGAGATCGTTTCCTATCTGGAAAAGAATGGATTCAGAGGGCTTCCGGCAAATTCCCCGTTACGTGGAGAACCTCAGGTATTCAACGTCATCTGGCACTGCTCAGTGTGCCATGACGTACCCGACCCAGACCAGTTTTCTGCAAAAGAATGGGGAAAGATCGTTGACCGGATGAATATTTATAGAAAAAAACAGGGCAGGGAAGAGATGAACAATACTGACAGGAAGGCGGTAATAAATTTCCTTGCAAAGAAACGATAGTAAATCCAAAAGTGTAAGACCAAAATTACGGGGTCGATTGGTTGGCGAAATGGATCAAAACAAACAAATCGGCAGCGCACCTTTGCTCGCTACTTCAACATCGCCTTCAAGCGCGCCAGCTTGTCCATTCCTTCTTGTTTGGTCACCGCAGGCGCATTGCCAGCCGACATTACCCCGGCATAGACGATGTCTGCCTGTGGTAACTCGGCGATGAAGCGGCTGGGGTCGCAGCCCGACCATTCCTTGCCGCGCTTGCGTTTGGTGCAGTAGCTGACCTGCAGCGAGCGCTGCGCGCGGGTGATGCCGACGTACATCAGGCGGCGTTCTTCTTCGATCTGTTCCGGTGCTTCGCTGCGCTCGTGCGGCAGGATGCCTTCTTCCACGCCGATCAGAAACACATGGCCGAACTCCAAGCCCTTGGCGGCATGCAGGGTGGACAGCGATACGGCATCGGTTTCCTGATCGCGCGATTCAAGCAGGTTGAGCAGGGCGATGGTCTGCGTCATGGCGATCATGCTCTTCTCGTCCGTCTCGGATTTGCGGTTGATCCAGCCGACGAAGTCCTGCACGTTCTTCCATTTGGTCTCGGCCTGGCGCGGCTCGTGGCTGTCAAACAACCATGCTTCGTAGTCGATGGCGGAGAGCAGATCATTCATCACTTCGTTGCACGGTTCTTTCTCGGCACGCGCCTGCATGCGGTTGATGAAGTTGCAAAAGGTGAGAAGGTCTTCGTGCTGGCGCGGTTGCAGTTGATGTGCCATCGCGCCGTCGAACGCCGCATCGAACAGGCTCACATTGCGTGCGGCGGCATGCGCTGCAAGTTTCTCCAGCGTGGTGTTGCCAATGCCGCGCTTGGGTGTGGTGATCGCGCGGATGAAGGCGGGATCGTCGTCCGGGTTGGCGATGAGACGCAGGTAGGCGGTGAGGTCTTTAATCTCGGCGTAGTCGAAAAACGACGTGCCGCCGCTNNTGGTTGCTGCGGTAGAGGATGGCGTAATCGGCAAAGCGCGTGTTGTGCTCGAACTTGTGCGCCAGCAGGCGCAGCACCACGGATTCCGCTTCGTTCTCTTCATCCTTCGCCGCGAACACGCGCACCGGATCGCCGGGGCCGTGCTCGCTCCACAGATTCTTTTCGAACAATTTGGTGTTGTTCTTGATGAGGTGGTTGGCGCTTTGCAGGATGCGCTGCGAGGAGCGGTAGTTCTGCTCCAGTTTGATGACGCGCAATTGCGGGTAGTCGTTCTGCAAGTTGTGCAGATTGGCGGTGCTCGCTCCGCGCCAGGCATAGATGGCCTGGTCGTCGTCACCCACCACGGTAACGGCGGCGCGGCTGCCCGCCAGCAGGCGCATCATCTGGTACTGGCAATCGTTGGTGTCCTGATATTCGTCGATCAACAGGTAGCGGAAGCGTTGTTGCCAGCGCTGTAGTGCTTCTTCATGCATCTTGAACAACTCCACCGGCAGCCGGATGAGATCGTCGAAGTCCACTGCCTGATAGGCGCGCAGCGTTTCCTGATAGCGCGCATAGAGCAGGGCGAGGCGTTGTTGTTCTTCGTTTTCGGCCAGAATTCCCGCTTGTTCCGGCGTGAGAAAGGCGGCCTTCCAGTTCGACATCACGCTTTGCGCGCTGCGTATCTCCTGTTTGTCCGGGCTGCCCAGTAGTTCGCTGATGATCTTGCCGGTGTCTGCACTATCGAAAATGGAGAACTGTTTTTTGTAGCCGAGCAACGTGGCTTCTTCGCGCAAAATGTGCATGCCCAGCGCGTGGAAGGTGCTGATGGTCAATCCCTTGGCTTCACGCCCTCCGAGCAGCTTGCCGACGCGCTCGCGCATCTCGTTGGAAGCTTTGTTGGTGAAAGTGATGGCGGCGATATTGCGCGGCGCGTAGCCGCACTCTTCGATGAGGTAGGCCAGCTTGTGGGTAATGACGCGTGTCTTGCCGCTGCCCGCACCGGCCAGAACCAGCAGGGGTGAATCGAGATACTTGACTGCTTCGCGTTGCGCGGGATTGAGCTTGCTTAACATACCGGGTGATACCTGTACCTGATCAACCGGATCGCTCCGGAGGCAACAATTATTGCTGGATTATTATTTTGGATTTAGTAGCCGTACCACGAGATGCCGCCGAGCAAAATGACCGCGGCACCGGCAAAACGTACCCATGGTGCATGGCTATGCTTCCCAGCCAGCACAGCCATTCCGATGCCGGAAAGGTGCAGCAGCGCAGTCGCCAAAATAAAACCTGCTGCATAAGTCAATGAATCCGTGTTCTGCGGCATCTCTGAGCCATGCGCATAGCCGTGAAAGACGGCGAACACGCCGACGATGGCCGCGCTCGCCAACACCGGCAGGCGGATCGCGGCGGCGATCAGCAACCCCAGCACCAACAGCGAGAGGGTGATACCACCCTCGATGAAGGGAATGGCAGCGGCGAACATGGATAACAGCCCGCTCACCGCCATGACGGACACAAAGCTGAGCGGAACCAGCCAGACTGCTCGTCCGCCCAATTGCGCTGCCCACAAACCGACGGCAATCATGGCCGCCACATGGTCGAACCCGCTAAACGGATGACCCAGTCCTGGCAGAAAGCCAGGAGTTTCGCCAACGCCAATATGGGCAAAGGCCAAGGTGGAAAGGAATACGCAGGGTATTGCCAAGAAAAATGCGAAACCTTGCGAAGATTGTTTCATAATGTCGACAGACGCCTCTGATAGATAGATGCAATAACTTCAAGCTGATGGACGCATATGTTACACGACGCAGTTTCCACTTCAGATAAATTCCGGGATCAGGACGATTTATTATTCTTGGGGCAGATTCTCAAACGATATGAGAATGATGCGACCATGCTCCTGCAAATTCTGCGCGAGGTGCAAGAGCGCCTTGGATTTGTTCCGCCTCACGTGGTTTCCTTCCTTGCTTCAAGGCTGGACATTCCCCGCGTCCGCATCGAAAGCGTGGCCTCGTTCTATTCCTTTCTGCATTTGCAACCTCACGGCGAATACCGTGTACTGTTCTCCGACAACATCACCGACCGCATGCTGGGTAGCCAGGCTTTGCTGGATCGAATGTGCCAGCAGTTGTGGTTGCAACCGGGCAAGGTCTCCGAAGACGGGCTGGTCAGCATAGCCACCACTTCCTGCACCGGCATGTGCGACCAGGGTCCGGCGATGCTGGTCAACGGGCGCGCCATTACGCGCCTGACACACCAGCGCATCCAGGAGATCGGTCAACTGATCCGCAACCGCACACCGCTGTCCGACTGGTCAGCCGATTTCTTCCACGTCGAAGACAACATCCGCCGTAGCGGGTTGCTGCTCGGCAACAAGATTGCCTACGGCGAAGCATTGCAAGCCGGNNTACGTGGTGTGCAATGCCGACGAGGGGGAGCCGGGCACGTTCAAGGATCGCGTGTTGCTCACACGTCATGCCGACCTGATGTTTGAAGGCATGACGCTGTGTGCCCTGGCCGTCGGAGCGAGCAAAGGTTTGCTCTACCTGCGCGGCGAATACCGCTACCTGCTCGAACCCTTGAAAGCAGCGTTGCAGCGCCGCCGCGATAGCATTTTGCTGGGTGAGAGTATCCTCGGCCAACCCGGTTTCGATTTCGATATCGAAATCCATCTGGGTGCGGGAGCCTACATCTGCGGCGAGGAATCGGCGCTGATCGAATCGCTGGAAGGCAAGCGCGGCGTGCCGCGCAACCGACCTCCTTTCCCGGTGACGCACGGTTATCTGCAACAGCCAACCGCCGTGGATAACGTCGAGACCTTCTGCCAGGCGGCGCTGGCGCTGCACATGGGTGCAGAAAAATATCGCGCTATCGGCACTGAAAAATCCACTGGCAGCAAACTCATCTCGGTTTCCGGCGATTGTCCGCGCCCCGGCATCTACGAGTATCCGTTCGGCGTTTCGGTGCGCGAAGTATTGCAGGACTGCGGCGCGGTGAACACGCGCGCGGTGCAGATCAGCGGCCCTTCCGGCATCTGCGTCTCGGAACATGAGTTCGACCGCAAGCTTGGATTTGAAGACCTGCCCACTGCGGGCGCGTTCATGGTGTTCGACGACAGTCGCGACCTGTTCGAGGTGGCGCGCAATTTCGTGCATTTCTTCGCGCATGAAAGCTGCGGTTTCTGCACGCCGTGCCGCGTTGGAACTTCGATGCTGAAACAGACTATGGACAAGATCGCAGCCGGGCACGGCACTCGCTATGACCTCGCCGAGATCGAACATCTCGACCAGGTTTTACAGACCAGTTCCCATTGCGGCCTGGGGCGCACCGCCTGCAACCCGGTGCTGCACACGCTCAAACATTTTCGTCCCGCCTACGAGAACAAGCTGAAATCGCTGGAGTTCGAGCCTGGCTTCGATCTCGACGGAGCATTGGCGCGCGCCAGGCAAATGACCGGGCGCGACGATGCAGGCTCGCATCTGAAAACGGAGGGAACATGAGCGATACCTTTCAACTCGACGGTAAACCCGTTCCATTTGAAAAAGAACAGACCGTGATGCAGGCCGCATTGGCTGCCGGACACTACATTCCGCACCTGTGCTATCACCCCGAGTTCAAGCCGCACGGCAGTTGCAAACTGTGCACGGTTAAAGTCAACGGCCGTACTGTCGCATCGTGCACCATGCCGGCCGAGGCCGGACTCATTGTGGAAAGCGACATCGAGGAACTGAATGCGCTGCGCCGCACGCTGGTGCAGATGCTGTTCGCCGAGGGCAACCACTTCTGTCCGTCGTGCGAGAAGAGCGGCAACTGTGTGTTGCAGGCGCTGGGTTATGACCTTGAAGTGCACACCGCAGGCTTCCGCCACCTCTATCCGGATCGTCCGCTGGATGCCTCGCATCCGGACATCATGCTCGATTTCAATCGCTGCATCCTGTGCGAACTGTGCGTGCGTGCCTCGTCCGAGGTGGACGGCAAGAATGTTTTCGCCTTGTCCGGGCGCGGCATAACCAAACACCTCATCGTCAATGCCGAATCGGGCTTGTTGAAAGATACGAACATCGTGCTTACCGACAAGGCGATGCAGGTCTGCCCGGTCGGCGTGATCCTGAAGAAAGGTGTCGGCTTTAGCGTGCCGATCGGTAATCGCCGCTACGACCAGCGCCCGATCAGTGCTCAGGCTTTGGACGATGCGCCGCGCCCTGCGTCGGGAGCGCAGCATGAGTGAAAAGAAGAAACTGCGCCTTGCGACGACTTCACTCGCCGGTTGTTTCGGCTGCCATATGTCCTTGCTCGACATCGACGAGCGCCTGTTCCCATTGCTCGAACTCGTTGAATTCGACCGTTCGCCGCTCACCGACATCAAGCATTGCGGGCCGTGCGACATCGGCCTGATTGAGGGCGGCATCTGCAACGCGGAGAACGTGCATGTGCTGCGCGAGTTCAGGAAGAATTGCAAAGTCCTCATCGCCATCGGCGCCTGTGCCATCAACGGCGGCCTGCCCGCGCAGCGCAACCATCTGGACTTGGGCAGCTGCCTGACCGAGGTGTATCTCACCGAGCCGGGGCTGGCGCACGGCCACATCCCGAACGACCCGGAATTGCCGCTGCCGCTGGACAAGGTGCATCCGCTGCACGAAGTGGTGAAGATCGATTACTTCATTCCCGGTTGCCCGCCTTCGGGCGATGCGATCTGGAAATTCCTGACCGACCTGATCGCGGGCAAGACGCCGGAGCTGGGGCATGGGTTGATAAAATATGACTAGAGATGCCGGTATGGACTCCAACATTTTAATTAAAGAGGCGCGGAACTATCTGCTTCAGAAGCCCAAGGTAACAGGGGAAATTTTGGATGCACACTTGTGTCTTTGGAAGACGCAAAAGAAAAAAAGTATTGAGGAGTTATTCCGATCAATGCTTACGCACGCCCAGAATCGGCAAGGTATGCCGAATGCTATTGGGAACATAGATAATTTAGCGCCTGTACTTTTCGACTTTTCGCCCAAGAAAGTGGTACAGGAGTACGAAACATGGTGGGATATCCTAACGAGGATTCAAAGTTCTGGAATACAGATTCCTGGCCGCATTGACCCGGGGAACCCCCGAAGCTATTGGGTTATATACACAAAATCCATCCTCTCTTGTGCTCAGTTCGTTAACTCCTTTACTTGTGTGGACGACTTTCACAACTTTGTAAAAGGCTTCAACTTCAATGAGCATTCAAAGCTTGCACTCCCACTTCTCCTTAAAGAGGAAATATTTGGATTTGGCTTTGCCTTGGCATGTGACTTCCTGAAAGAGAATGGATACTCGGAATTCGTAAAGCCAGACACACACATTAACGATATTACAAGAGCACTTGGCATTACACAGGCTACGACAGACTATGGAGTATTCAAAGATGTCATTGGTTACTGCCAACGTAATAATCTTGTTCCCTATGAATTTGACAAATTGTTATGGCTGGTGGGAAGTGGATTGTTTTACCTAAATCAATTTACGGTAGCCACTGACAAACGGGAGTTTGTCAGACAAGTGCGACATCGTATGGAAAACCAACCATGACTGACGCAATCAACAATCTAGAAACCGCCGCCCACCCCGAGAACCTGCGCCGCGTCGCCATCGACCCGGTGTCGCGCGTGGAAGGTCACGGCAAGGTGACGCTGTTGCTGGACGAGAACGACCGCGTGCATCAGGTGCGGCTGCACATCGTTGAGTTTCGCGGCTTCGAGAAATTCATCCAGGGCCGTCCCTACTGGGAGGCACCGGTGATGGTGCAGCGGCTGTGCGGCATCTGCCCGGTGAGCCACCATCTCGCGGCCAGCAAGGCGATGGACATGGTCGTGGGGGCGACACTGACACCCACGGCAGAAAAGGTACGCCGCCTGATGCATTACGGGCAGATCCTGCAATCGCACGCGCTGCATTTCTTCCACCTGTGTTCGCCTGATTTGCTATTCGGTTTCGATTCGGATGTCGCCAAACGCAACATCGTCGGCGTGATAGCGGCCTATCCCGACATCGCCAAGCAGGGCGTACTGTTGCGCAAATACGGGCAGGAGGTCATTCGTATCACGGCGGGAAAACGTGTACACGGCACTGGTTCGATACCGGGCGGAGTGAACAAGAACGTGAGCCTCGAAGAGCGCGATTATCTGCTCAAGGACATCGACCAGATGGTGACTTGGAGTGCGGATGCGGTGGGCGTCGCGCGTAAATTGTTCGAGCAGAATTTGTCTCTCTACAACGAGTTCGGTACGTTCAAGGCACACACGCTGAATCTGGTACGCGCCGATGGTGCGATGGATTTGTATCACGGCGGGCTGCGCGCACGCGACATGGATGGCAACACGCTGTTCGACCACTACGACTACAGCCATTACTGGGACGTGATCTTCGAGGACGTGAAACCCTGGTCGTACATGAAGTTCCCATTCTTCCGTTCATTGGGGACGGAGAACGGCTGGTATCGCGTCGGCCCGCTGACTCGCGTGACGCAGTGCGATTTCATTCCCACACCGCTGGCCGAAGCGCAACGCAAAGCATTCATGGCATTCAACGGCGGCTCCGCCACCAAAGCCACACTCGGCACGCACTGGGCGCGCATGATCGAGATGCTGCATGCCGCCGAACTGATCAGGGAACTGCTGCATGATCCAGGCTTGCAGGGCAACGAGTTGGTCAGCAAAGGCGAACGCCAGGAACGCGGCGTCGGCGTGATCGAAGCACCGCGCGGCACGCTGATCCATCATTACAAGGTGGACGAGAACGACCAGATCGTGCGCTGCAACCTCATCGTCTCCACCACCCACAACAACCAGGCGATGAACGAGGCCATTCGTCAGGTGGCAAGGCAATACATCGATGGCAGGAAACTCACCGAAGGCCTGCTCAACCACATCGAGGTCGCCATCCGCGCCTTCGACCCCTGTCTGTCCTGCGCCACCCATGCGCTCGGCAAGATGCCGCTGGAGATCGAATTGCTGGATGCTGAAGGTGCTCGAGTCGATGTGCTGACCAGGTCGGTGGATGGGGGATTTTGTTCTACTAATGAATTTCCTCTAAATATTTGACATTCGGACAATAATGACCGAGGATGCGCCGCATGAAAGGTAGCGAATTCCTGAAGAAGCTCAGGGCTCTTGCCGAACGCAAGGGTTGGTCTTATGAGTGGCGTCCCGATGAAGGCAAGGGCAGTCACGGCGCACTTTATGTGAACGGACAGAAAACCATCGTGCGCAATTTGAAGGACGAACTAAAAACGGGAACTTTTCACGCCATGCTCAAACAACTGGGTATCAAAGAAAGCGACCTGCACAAATAGAGGGACACCATGAAAACTTACGATTACGCATTTCGATTTACCAAAGAAGACGATGGATGGGTGATTACCTGCCGCGACCTTCCAGAAGCCATTTCTCAAGCCGAGGCGAAAGAGGATCGGGTTGAAGTTGCGGAAGGTTGTTTGCAAGCGGCGCTTGAGTCGCGCATCCACGACGATGAGTCATTGCCTGTCGCCAGCAAGCCGCGCCGGGGCGAAGTGATGATTTCTCCGCCTGCCGCCACCGCTGCAAAGGCCGCGCTTTATGATGCGATGCGCGATGCGGGTATTTCCAAGATGGAGCTTGCCCGCAAGCTGGGTATTGATGAAAAAGAAGTCCGCAGAATGTTGGATGCCGGACACGGCACCAAACTCCCGCGTATTGCCGAAGCGGTTGAAGCGTTAGGGCGGCATTTGCATATTGCGCTGGGTTGATTGGCGCCAAAAACTGGGAAATGAGATGATCGTCAAAACAATTCACTCCGGCGCATTGGAATTTCATCATTGACCGGAGAAAAATATGAGTCGAATGCACAACCCGCCACATCCCGGTGAAATCATCAAGCAAGATGTCTTGCCAGAACCGGGTATTACCGTTACCGAGGCCGCGCTACAACTCGGCGTGTCGCGCGTTCAACTTTCGCGCTTTATCAATGGGCGGGCCGGTGTTTCCGCAGACCTCGCCATTCGCCTGACCATGTGGCTGGGAGGTAACGCTCAAACGTGGTTACGCATGCAAGCCGATTACGATCTATGGCAAGCAGAACATTCCGGCCGCAAGTTCCCCAAAATTGAACGAATCGCTGCGTAACCGGTGCAGAGAATCAATATTTTCAAGAAAAGTCAGTGCCATTTGATTCCGTAACAGCAGTTCACTTCGCCAAAACATGAACAATAAACTCAACTCGCTACTCAAACTCCTCAATAAATCCAAAACCGAGGAGGAGGTGAAGGCAGCGTGGGCGAAGTGCTTTGAGCTTGAATACGACACCGCCGACGACATTGATCTGTACACCCCTCAAGTCCTGTTTGAATTCAAGTTCGATAAAGAGCTGACACAAATCCCCCAGCTTGCCGCTGTCATCGCACAGGTCATGTATTACCTGCGCCGCCTCAAATTCGGTTATTCCAAGAAAGGCATTCCGCCTGCTTTTTGTATTGCAGACCGCAACGAGTGCGTGATGTGTACAGTGACCGACTGGCGCGATTTATACCTCGACGCGGCAGAAGAGTTTGATTGGGATTTGCCCCCATCCAGCCCGGATTCAAAACTGATTGCCGCCGTCAAAAAGCATGAAGTATTCAAAACGCTGCAAGTGCTCGACTTGCGCATAGATGCCGAAGCACAAGCCATCTTCCAGAAACTAAACAACCTGCTTTCACCGCAATCCGCCTTTGCCTACGGCGATAAAAAACTTATCACCGAAGATAACTTCGAAGAGGTTTTTGATTACTGGAACGAAGTGTTCGGCGAATCGGTGCGCAACGGTTTCAAGTCCTCGCGCTATTTTGTGGCCGACATCCAGTATGGCAAAACACAGGTAGTTGCCGATCAGGGTAAAGTGTATTTTCAGGTTGGGCCGGAAGATGTGCGCATCAAGAAGATTCTGGCGGAAGATTACCAACGCTTTTGGAATCTGTATGAAAAGTTGACCAATTCCGACACCGTGCGCGCCATCGTCACCAAGATTGATCGCCTGACCGACGAAGTAGATCGACGCAAGCACGGCGAATTTTTCACCCCGTTGCTGTTTGCCCAAAAAGCTTTGCAATATATTGGCAAGGAGCTGGGGCACGAGTGGTGGAAAAGCGGCGAATACCGGCTGTGGGACATGGCGACTGGCACGGGCAATTTGCAGTATCACCTGCCCGCCGATGCCTTGCCTTACACCTATCTATCCACTCTTTACAAGGAAGATGTAGAGCATTGCACACGCTTGTTTCCGGGTGCCACAGTCTTTCAGTACGACTATTTGAACGACGACATCGGCAACGTGTTTTCCGGTCACGATGACCTCAAACAACAGGCAGGATTCGGTTTCGGCGACGAAAGCACATGGCGCTTGCCGGAAGCCTTGCGACACGACCTAGTGAACCCAAAATTGAAATGGATAATTTTGATCAATCCGCCGTTTGCCACCGCACAGCAAGGCGGCGCGACCGGTGCGAACAAGGCCGATGTGGCGAACACAAAAGTGCGCACCAAAATGCACGACGATGATTTGGGCGAAGTCAGCCGTGAGTTGTTCGCGCAATTCCTCTATCGAATTCGCCGCGAGTTTGCCGGTAAGACCGCTTGGCTTGGTCTGTTCTCTCCGCTCAAATACATCAATGCAACTAACGACCAGAAGCTTCGCGACACGGTTTTTCAATATTCATTCCGGCGCGGCTTAATGTTCTCCTCTGTGAATTTTTCCGGCACTTCGCGCAGTATCGGCTTCCCAGTTGGTTTCTTGCTTTGGGATTTATCTCAGCAGCAAGCATTGGATGGGCAAAATATTGTTCTGGATGTATTCGACACCCATGTCCAAAAAATCGGACATAAGCGGATTGCCAGCGATCACCGCGACGGCTTTCTTTCCAAATGGATAGCCCGACCCGCAGGTGTGGCGGTCTTCCCACCGTTTTCATCGGCACTAAACATCAAGACCGCCGGCCCTGACATTCGCGACCGTATCAGTGAAAATTTTCTCGGCTCGTTGATGTGTAAGGGTAACGATTTACAGAATCAAGATGCTACCGCATTATTTTCAGGGCCTTATGCCAGTGCCGGTTCGCACAGCATCACGCCGGAAATTTTTGAGGATTCGCTGGTGGTTTATGCGGTACGCCATTTGCCCAAACACGACTGGACTAACCATACCGACCAATTCAAGCAAGCCAATCGAGAATTACCGAATGAGTTTGTGAATGATTGCGTGGTGTGGAGTTTGTTCGATGGTAAGAATCAAACCGTCGCCATGCGCGATGTCGCCTATAACAACCATACTTACCAAATTCAAAATCATTTCTTTCCCATCCCGCTCAAAACCTTGCGGCAATGGACGATCAGCGATATGGACATCGGCCAAACCTTGCCTACCGCGCAAGATCGTTTTGTCGCCACATGGCTGACACAACACACCTTATCCGCCGAAGCGCAAACCTTGCTAGATGTCGCACACAAAGTCTATCAACTCTATTTCGCCTCGCTCACCACCTTGCGCACGGGTAAATTCAAGATCGAAACGTGGGATGCGGGCTGGTATCAAATTCGCAATGCCTTGACTGACCGCGAACTCGGCGCGGATGAATTGGCGGCGGTGAAGCAGGCGCACAACGCGCTGAAAGCCAAGCTGTTACCGCAAATTACCGAGCTTGGTTTTTTGGGGTGATTGAATATTTCAGGGTAGCTGCCGCAATAACATTCAAACCGTAAGAATAATATGCTCGCCCCAATCCTCATCATTGCCATCGGCAACGAATCACGCGGCGACGATGCGCTTGCCCCGCTGTTGCTGCGGCAGTTGCAAGCCACTGAATCCGCCTCCGCCGAACTACTCGAAGATTTCCAGCTTCAGGTCGAGCATGTCACCGATCTGCTCGGGCGTAATGCGGTGCTGTTCATCGATGCCGATGTCTCTTGTGATGTGCCTTTCCATTTCTCAAAGATCGAAGCGGCGCATGACAACAGTTACTCCAGCCATGCGATGACCCCGTTCGCGCTGCTGCATACTTTCCGGCAGGTATATAGAACAGATGCGCCGCCCGCTTTCCTGTTGCGCATTCGCGGTTATAGTTTCGAGTTGGGCGATGGCTTGAGCGATGAAGCGTCTGCCAATCTGGAGCGCGCAACTGCGCGGATTCGCGAATGGCTGGCTGACATTCAGGCTGCAGGGTAGTAAGCTTCAACCCAGATAATCCATTAGACCGTAGGAGACCGTAGGTCGGACTTCAGTCCGACATGTCGGGTTGAAACCCGACCTACAACACTTTGATTTTGCAACACACCAACGTCTAATGAGCTATTTGGGTTTAACAAAACGAATTTGAGGAGTTCAAGCATGTTCCAGATACGCATACACGGTCGCGGCGGCCAGGGGGTGGTGACAGCCACCGAGATGCTGTCCGTCGCGGCATTCGAGGAAGGACGCCACGCTCAGGCCTTCCCCAGTTTTGGTTCTGAACGCACCGGTGCGCCAGTGGTGGCGTTCTGCCGCATTGACGACAAAGAGATTAGATTGCGCGAACCGATCATGGAGCCGGACGCGCTCATCATTCAGGACCCCACACTGTTGCATCAGATCGACGTGTTCGCCGGCTTGAGGCCGGACGGCTACGTGCTGCTCAATACACATCACAGTTTTGAGGCGCTCGGTTTGGGTGATTTCGTCAAGGAAAGAGATCCTGCGCGGTTATGCACTTTGCCTGCTACCCAACTGGGACTTAAACATGTGGGACGTCCTATTCCCAACGTGCCATTGATCGCCGGATTCGCGGCGCTGTCAGGCATCATCAAACTGGAATCGGTCATCAAGGCGATCAACGAGAAATTCTCGGGAAAGGTGGCGGCAGGCAACATCGCTGCCGCGACCGAGGCTTACCAGCTGGTGAAGAAAGAAATGGAGGAGCGCGCCCATGCTTAAACAAACTGAAGGTTCCAAGGCTGTTGCCGAGGCCATTGCGCTGTGCCGCCCAGAGGTGATCTGCGCCTATCCCATTTCGCCGCAGACGCATATCGTTGAAGCGCTGGGCGAGATGGTGAAGTCGGGAGAATTGACGCGGTGCGAGTTCATCAACGTCGAGAGCGAGTTCGCCGCGATGTCGGTGGCCATCGGTTCTTCGGCAGCAGGTGCGCGCTCCTACACCGCGACCGCTTCGCAGGGGCTGCTGTTCATGGTCGAGGCGGTTTACAACGCTTCCGGCCTCGGCCTGCCCATCGTGATGACCGTGGCCAACCGCGCCATCGGCGCGCCGATCAATATCTGGAACGATCATTCCGATTCTCTGTCGCAGCGCGATTCCGGCTGGATGCAGTTATTCGCCGAGACCAATCAGGAAGCGGTCGATCTGCACATTCAGGCGTTCCGTTTGGCCGAAGAGCTCTCCATGCCGATCATGGTATGCATGGACGGCTTCATTTTGACCCACGCCTTCGAGCGCGTGGATATCCCGACGCAGGAACAGGTCGATGCCTATTTGCCGCCGTTTGACCCGCGCCAGGTGCTCGACCCGGCAGAGCCGATCTCCATCGGTGCGATGGTGGGGCCGGAGGCATTCATGGAAGTGAAGTATCTGGCGCATGCCAAACAGATGCAGGCGCTGGAACTGATCCCGCAACTGGCGGAGGAATTCAAACAAATATTCGGGCGTGACAGCGGCGGGCTGGTGCGCACCTATCGCATCGAGGACGCGGAGACGGTGGTTATCGCGATGGGCTCGGTGCTCGGTACCATCAAGGATACGGTGGACGAGATGCGCGACCAAGGCCACAAAATCGGCGTGCTCGGCATCATCAGTTTCCGCCCGTTCCCGCTGGAGCAGGTGCGCGCCGCACTGATCCACAGCAAACGTTTTATCGTACTGGAAAAGAGCCTCGCTGTCGGCATGGGCGGCATCGTTGCCACCAATGTGCGCATGGCGGTAACCGGCACTGGCCTGCGCGGCTTTACTGCCATCGCCGGACTCGGCGGACGACCTATTCCCAAAGCCTCGCTGCACAAGCTGTTCCGTCAGGCGGAGAAGGAAGAACTGGAGCCCGTCACCTTCCTCGATCTGGATTGGGACGCGGTTAATAAACAACTGGAACGCGAGCGGCAAAACCGACATTCCGGCCCCATTGCCGAGAACATGCTGCATGACAAGGGCATTGTTTCGGCCAAGTTCGGTTGAGGAGAGATGCTATGGATACCCATCAAAACACTGCGCTCGTTAAGTTGACTGACACAAAAAAACCGAGGGATTGTAGGTCGGGTTTCAACCCGACATGTCGGGCTAAAGCCCGACCTACATCTGATTGGCTGGTTGGTATGAAATCCCGCTTGATAGGAGTGTCCAAATGAGTTTTCAACCCGTCAAGTTCTACCAGACCGGCACGTTCACTGTCGGCAACCGTCTGCTCGCACCCGGTGAGCGCAGCGTGCAGGCCAGCGAGATGCGCAGCAACTCGATCAGCTCCGGGCACCGCGCTTGTCAGGGCTGCGGTGAAGCATTGGGAGCGCGTTACGCGATCGACGCCGCGATGGCGGAAAGCAACGGGCAATTGATCGCGGCGAATGCCACCGGCTGTCTCGAAGTTTTCTCCACGCCGTATCCCGAATCGTCCTGGCAGGTGCCGTGGATCCATTCGCTGTTCGGCAATGCACCGGCGGTGGCCACCGGCATCGCGGCAGCGATGAAAGTGAAGGGCCGGTATGACGTGCGTGTAGTGGCGCAGGGAGGGGACGGCGGCACCACCGACATTGGCTTCGGCTGCCTGTCCGGCATGTTCGAGCGCAACGATGATGTGCTCTACATCTGCTACGACAATGAGGGCTATATGAATACCGGCGTGCAGCGTTCTTCGGCTACGCCTCCTGCGGCGCGCACCGCAACCACCATGCCGGTCGGACCCGAGCCGGGCAACGTATTTGGGCAGGGCAAGAATGTGCCGGAGATTGCCATGGCGCACAATATCCCCTACGTTGCCACAGCGACAGTAGCCGACTTGCGTGATCTGGAATACAAAGTACGCAAAGCGATGCGGATGCACGGCGCGCGCTACATCCATCTGTTTGTTCCATGCCCGCTGGGCTGGGGCTCGGCATCGCATGACACTATCCGCTTGGCGCGGCTGGCAAAGGAGACCGGCATGTTTCCGGTGTTCGAAGCCGAGCACGGNNCTCCTGGAAGAGGAGGGTAACTGACATGCCAAACAAACCGTTTGCTATCACCCTCAAACCCGGTACCTCACTGGCCAACCTGACCGGTACCTGGCGCACTGCGCGTCCTGTGTATCTCGACCGTCTGCCACCGTGCAACAACGCCTGTCCGGCGGGCGAGAACATTCAGGGCTGGCTGTTCCATGCCGAATCCGGCGATTACGAACAGGCTTGGCGCGTGCTGGTACAGGACAATCCGCTGCCCGCCGTGATGGGGCGCGTGTGCTATCACCCGTGCGAAGGCGCATGCAATCGCGGTCAACTCGACAGCGCAGTCGGCATCAATTCGGTGGAACGTTTCCTCGGTGATGAGGCGATCAAATTGGGTTGGAAATTCGATGCTCCTGCAGCATCTTCCGGCAAGAAGGTGCTGGTAGTCGGCGCTGGGCCATCCGGTCTATCTGCCGCTTATCATTTGGCGCGTATGGGACATAAGGTTGAGATTCAAGAAGCTGGCCCGCTGGCGGGCGGCATGATGCGCTTCGGCATTCCCAAGTACCGTTTGCCGCGCGATGTGCTGGATGCCGAAGTGCAGCGCATCATCGATCTCGGCGTCACGCTCAGACTCAACACCAAGGTGGCGAACATCGAACAGAGCATGAAGCAGGGCGGCTTTGATGCGGCCTTCCTCGCGGTCGGCGCGCATATCGCCAAGCGTGCTTTCATCCCCGCCGGTGATGCGGCGCATATCGTCGATGCCGTGTCGGTGTTGCGCTCGATGGAGGGCGAAGACAAGCCGATGCTGGGTCGTCGCGTGGTGGTTTATGGCGGCGGCAACACGGCCATTGACGTGGCGCGCACCGCCAAGCGTCTCGGCGCGACCGAGGCGATCATCGTCTATCGCCGCACGCGTGAGAAGATGCCCGCGCACGATTTCGAGGTGGAAGAGGCTCTACAAGAGGGCGTGATGATCAAGTGGCTTTCCACTATCAAGCAAGCCGAAGAAGGCAGTCTCACCGTTGAGAAAATGGCGCTGGACGAAAAAGGCTTTCCGCAGCCGACCGGCGAGTTCGAGACCATAGCCGCCGACTCGCTGGTGCTGGCGCTGGGGCAGGATGTCGATTTGTCGTTGCTGGATGGTGTGCCGAATCTGGAAATCAAGGGCGGTACGGTGCAGGTTGCGGGCAACATGATGACCGGACATGCGGGCATCTTCGCGGGCGGCGACATGGTGCCGTCGGAGCGCACCGTGACCGTGGCAGTGGGGCATGGCAAAAAAGCGGCGCGCAATATCGATGCATGGCTGCGAGGTGCAGTGTATGAGCCGGAAGCCAAACATGAGCTGGCGGAATTCGGCAAGCTCAACCCGTGGTACTACTCCGACGCCGACAAGACGGTGCGACCGATGCTGGACATCATCCGACGCCAATCCACTTTCGAGGAAGTGCAAGGCGGTCTGGATGAAACGAACGCCCTGTTCGAGGCGCGCCGCTGTCTCTCGTGCGGCAACTGCTTCGAGTGCGACAACTGTTACGGTGTGTGTCCCGATAATGCCGTCATCAAGCTCGGACCCGGCAAGCGCTTCCAATTCAACTACGACTACTGCAAAGGCTGCGGCATCTGCGTCGCCGAGTGCCCGTGCGGGGCGATCAAGATGATTGCCGAGGACATTTGATGAAGCCCTGCAAAAGTGTCTGCGGCGGCGCATTGCTGCGTTGCATGGTGCTCGCTCCCTCGCCTACCAAAACGGTATGTCTCGGTCGCTGTGCTCCATACGCCTTGCACTGCATCCGCCTCGCCGACTTTTGTAGAGCTTCATAACATGCACGAGATGTCGCTGGCAGAAAGCGCTTTGCAGATCATTGAGGATGCAGCACACAAGCAGGGTTTCAAACGCGTCACCACGGTATGGCTGGAAATCGGGCAGCTCTCTTGTGTAGAAAAAGAAGCCATGCGCTTCTGCTTCGATGCGGTGATCAAGGACAGTATCGCTGACGGAGCGCGGCTGGAGATCGTCGCAACACCGGGGCAGGGCAGATGCACGCAATGCGGCTGCGAAACGCAGATCGCCACGCTGTACGAGGCTTGCCAGCAGTGCGGCAGCTATTCAATACAGGTCGTTGCAGGCGATGCGATGCGGTTGAAAGAACTTGAGGTGGAATGATGTGTATGACTTGTGGGTGCGGTACGAATGAAGTGTTCATTCGCGGCAGGCAACCGCGCCGCGCAGGCAATGCGGATGTGCCGGTTCGCTTTCGTCCCCATGCTACCGAAGTGCCATTTAAAGACAGCGAAGCGACGCGCATCGTCAAGCTGGAGCAGGACATCCTCGCCAAGAACGATAGGTATGCCGAAAAGAATCGTAGCGTGTTTTCCGCGAACACCATCCTTGCCCTGAATCTGGTATCCAGCCCCGGCTCCGGCAAGACCGCATTGCTGGTGCGCACCCTGAAAGCGCTCAAAGACAAATTACCACTGGCGGTGATCGAGGGTGACCAGCAGACCGACAACGATGCCGAGCGCATTCGTGCCACCGGTGTCGAAGCCATCCAGATCAACACCGGCAAAGGTTGCCATCTGGATGCACAGATGGTGGAGCGTGCGCTGGAACAGATGACGCTGCCGCAAGGTGGATTACTGTTCATCGAGAACGTCGGCAATCTGGTGTGTCCCGCCGCGTTCGATCTGGGCGAGGCCGCCAAGGTGGTGGTGCTCTCCGTCACCGAAGGCGAGGACAAGCCGCTCAAGTATCCCGACATGTTCCGCGCAGCGCAGCTGATGCTGCTCAATAAGTGTGATCTGCTACCCCATCTTGTTTTCGATGTGGCACGTGCCGAGGAGTATGCGCGCCGTATCAATCCGGACATTCGCATCATTCGCCTTTCCGCCACCAGCGGTGAGGGGATGGCAGACTGGCTGGCTTGGCTGACCGCACACCATCAGCCCAACGCATGACCCACCCCGACTGCGTCGAGCACGTCATCGAGTTGCCTCATGCCGTACCAACGGTACTGGCGACGGGCGCGTGGTTCAAGAACACGCTGTGCATCACATCCGGACGGCAGGCTTTCATCAGCAAGTGCGTGGGCGATCTCGACACACCCGAAGCCTGCCACGCGCATGAGCGAACAGCGCGCAGCTTGCTCGGCTGGCTGGGCGAAAAACCGGTCACCATCGCCCACGACCTGCATCCAGATTTCCATTCCAGCCGTTTTGCCGCGCAACTCGCGGCAGAACTAGATGTGCCGCTTATTGCCGTGCAGCATCACCACGCGCACATCGCTGCCGTGTGTGCCGAGCATGGTGTGATGGAACCCGTACTTGGGCTGGCGCTGGATGGAGTGGGCTTGGGTACGGATAACAGTGCGTGGGGTGGCGAGCTGTTGCGGGTGGATGGCGCGGAATTCGAGCGCATCGGGCACTTGCGGCCATTGCCCTTGCCTGGCGGCGACCGCGCGGCGCAAGAGCCTTGGCGCATGGCAGCGGCGGTGTTGCACGAATTGGAACGCGACGATGAAATCACGCGACGCTATGTCGACGAACCCGCCGCCGCGACGGTGGTGGCAATGCTGCAACGCAACATCAACTGTCCGCATACTTCCAGCATGGGGCGCGCATTCGATGCCGCCGCCGGGTTGCTCGGTCTGTGCCACAAGATGGAGTTCGAGGCACAAGCCGCTATCGTGCTGGAACAGGCTGCCGCACGCCACATTGCTGCACACGGTTGGCCTCAAGCCTTGCCGGATGGCTGGCGGATTTCAGACAGCGGCGAACTGGATTTGTTACCCCTGTTTTCTGTTCTCGCCAATATGCAAGATGCAGAGCAGGGCGCGGCACTGTTTCATTCCACTCTGGTCGTTGCACTGGCTGACTGGGTGGAACAGGCGGTGCGGCGCAAAGNNTTACCGGTCCCCTTACAATTTAACAAGGAAATCCAATGAAAAAATTATTGATCGTATTTGCTCTGGGTCTGTCAGTGCTGTGGACGGCTCCTGCCGTGTTGGCCGCCTCCAGTGAAGGCGCAGTGGATGCCAAGCAAGGCGCAGCGATGCAAAAGCAGGGTGCGCTGTTGCTGGATGTGCGCGAACAGGATGAATATGCCGCAGTGCATGCGCCCGGCAGTACCTTGATCCCGTTGGGGCAGCTGTCCTCGCGGCTGGCCGAGATACAGCAGTACAAGAACAAACCGATTGCCGTGGTATGCCGCTCCGGAGGGCGCTCTGCGCGTGGGGTTGAGTTGCTGCGCAACGCGGGCTTCACGCAGGCGGTCAATGTTGAAGGCGGCATGAATGCCTGGGAAGGTGCCGGTCTGCCAGTCATCAAAGGCAACTAGTTCGACATGTGTCTCGCCATCCCCGCACTCGTCGTCGAACTGTTGTCCGATGATATGGCGCGCATTGATCTGGACGGCGTGCGCAAGGAAATATCACTCGCGCTGGTGGAGGGTATCGCAGTCGGTGACTATGTCATCGTGCACGTCGGCTATGCCTTGCAGAAACTCGATCCCCACGAGGCTGCAGAGACACTGGCGCTGTTTGCGGAAATGAGCGGAGAATCTGCATCTGCATGAAGTACGTGGATGAGTTTCGCGACGGCGCGCTGGCCAGAAATATTGCCGCCAACATCGCGCGCGAGGCCGATCAGCACCGCCGCTATCACCTGATGGAATTCTGCGGCGGACATACCCACGCGATTTCGCGCTACGGCATCGCCGACTTGCTGCCGCCCAATGTGCGCATGATTCACGGCCCCGGCTGCCCGGTGTGCGTGCTGCCGGCGGGGCGGGTGGAAAATGCCGTCCAGCTGGCGCAAACGCCGGGGCTGATTCTGTGCTGTTACGGCGACATGCTGCGCGTGCCGGCTGCCAACGGCATGAACCTGCTGAAGGCGAAGGCGCGCGGCGCGGATGTGCGCATGGTGTATTCCAGCGCCGATGCGGTGAAGATCGCGCAGGAAAATCCGCAGCATCAGGTAGTGTTCTTCGCAATCGGCTTCGAGACCACCACGCCGCCGACGGCGGTGGCGATTCGGCAGGCGCAGGCGCTCGGCCTGACCAATTTCAGCGTGTTCTGCAACCACGTGCTGACCCCGTCGGCGATTTCGCACATCCTGCAATCGCCGGAAATACGCCAGCTCGGCGTGCTGGCGCTGGACGGCTTCATCGGCCCGGCGCACGTCTCGACGGTGATCGGCAGCCGCCCTTACGAATATTTCGCCGAGGAATTCCAGAAGCCGGTGGTGATCGCCGGTTTCGAGCCGCTCGATGTGATGCAGGCCATCCTGATGCTGGTGCGCCAGTTGAACGAAGGCCGCGCCGAAGTGGAAAACGAATTCTCCCGCGCGGTGACGCGCGACGGCAACGTCAAGGCGCAGTTGCTGGTGGCGGAAGTGTTCGAATTGCGCCGCGTGTTCGAGTGGCGCGGCCTCGGCTTGGTGCCTTACAGTGCGCTGCACATCAAGGCGCAATACGCCGATTACGATGCCGAACTGCGCTTTCAAATACCGGCGGTATCGATCGCGGACAACAAGGCATGCGAATGCGGCGCGATCCTGCGCGGTGTGAAGCATCCGCGGGACTGCAAGCTGTTCGGCACGGTCTGCACGCCGGACAACCCGGTTGGCTCCTGCATGGTTTCATCCGAAGGCGCATGTGCGGCGCATTACAGTTATGGAAGATTCCGGGAGGCTACTTGATGAATACGGTCAAACCCAACTACACGCGCCCGCTTGATTTCAAGCATGGCCGCGTGGACATGACCCACGGCAGCGGCGCGCGCGCGATGGCGCAACTGATCGACGAGTTGTTCGTGGCGGCGTTCGACAACGAGTTCCTGCGGCAGATGAACGATCAGGCGCGCTTCCCCGCACCCAGCGGGCGCATGGTGATGTCCACCGACAGCCATGTGGTATCGCCGCTGTTCTTTCCGGGCGGCGACATTGGCTGCCTCTCGGTGCACGGCACGATCAACGACGTGGCGATGTCGGGCGCGCGGCCGCTGTATCTTTCCGCCGGTTTCATCCTGGAGGAGGGCTTTCCGCTCGCCGACCTCAGGCGCATCGTCGAGTCGATGGCGCAGGCGGCGCGGGATGCCGGCGTGCCTATCATTACCGGCGACACCAAGGTCGTCGAGCAGGGCAAGGGCGACGGCGTATTCATCACCACCACCGGCATCGGCGTGGTGCCGGAGGGCGTCAACATCTCCGGTGAGCGCGCCCGGCCGGGCGACAAGATACTGGTGTCCGGGACGCTGGGCGACCACGGCGTGGCGGTCATGTCACTGCGCGAGAACCTGACCTTCCACACCAGCATCCAATCCGATACGGCGGCATTGCACGGGCTGGTGGCAGCGATGGTGGCGGCGGTGCCGGACATCCACGTGCTGCGCGATCCAACGCGCGGCGGGCTTGCCACCACGCTCAACGAAATTGCACGCCAGTCGGCGGTGGGCATGATGCTGCACGAAGACCAATTGCCGATCCGCGAACAGGTTAAGGCGGCATGCGAATTCCTCGGGCTCGATCCGCTCTATGTCGCCAATGAAGGCAAGCTGGCGGCGATCTGCGCGCCGCAGGATGCCGACCGGCTGTTGCAGGCGATGCGCGCGCACCCGCTGGGACGCGATGCTGCCATAGTGGGCGAGGTGATCGAAGACCCGCACCATTTCGTGCAGATGGAAACCTCATTCGGCGGGCG
>CXWL01009259.1_pt1 | contig 24511 bp, 26 predicted proteins | sample 590931 | NCBI WGS metagenome assembly CXWL01 (sample SAMEA3498368, study PRJEB10139) | groundwater metagenome | biome: water well; material: biofilm material | place: Germany | collected 2015-04-27
CCCAGATCACCGCTTTCGTCCATGTACAGGTACCACATAAGGCTTTTAGTCAAAATAACACAACCGGATATTACCTTGAGAGGAAGACAAAGACTATGGCATGAATGTTCTGAATTCGAGATCTGGCTTCGCGGCATTCACCCCTGCCCTCTGCCGCTCGCCAAATGAAAACCCCTCTTTGGAGTACCTTAAAAGAAAGAAGAAGAGAGACATCACACATCAGCAGTATGTGCGGTTACGCTGCCGAATCCAACTCCGGAACCCACGCTTCACCCATATCGCTCAGTGGTGGGAAATAGTATACCACTGGCGACATCGCACATACCGCAAACGATCTGATGACATCCGCCTTCTTCTTTTTTGTATTTTTTACTCTGCTTTTTAAGGGTGCAATAAGGAATTTTGGACAGGATTTTTTCTTATTTATATGAGGGTTTTTTGGATTTCACTCGCTCACCGAAAACGCGAGTGAAAAGCTTATTAATTTTTTGATAATAGTTCACTAAAATCCCCAATATCTCTAGACAGCATGATACTGATCAATTCCTGTGCTTCTTTGTTTGCAGTTTTTTCTGGCGAGTGGAGAGCAATAGACAAAATGTCTTTTACTTGTTCTCTATGAGCGAGAACTACCCAACCAGGATTGGTAAGTACTAATTTGCTAAGAATACGTATTGATTCTAAAGGCAGAGTTTTTACCGATTCTAATAACCTCTCTACAACAAATGAATCTGCCTGAGTCAATCTTCCGTATTCGGGCGCTATCAAAAATTGGTCACAACTCCATTTTTCTTCAAATTTTCCGGAGGCAAACCACCAGGCGAATGCTGACATCTCGTCCTCAACTAGAGATTTATCTTCTGATGATTGTGCGTTTTTAAGTCTTGCCTCCCAAAGATTCCTCAGCCTTTCTATAGCCTCTGGATCTGCAGGTTCATCATTTTTTAGTCCTCGTCCAATAAAATCCAACGCATGACCCCTTAATTTCTCATCCGCGTTCGACCAAAAATCAACCAGAATTCCATCGTCAATTCTCATTTCTCCTCTGCCATAAAACAACATAAGATGGTCTGCGAGCCTTTCATTGAGGTCAATGTGTCTAATCTTGGAATTTGGTATTTTACCGATTTTTCTAACGGCTTCGTGATAATAGGGCTTCAGAATTGAAAAAACATTGTTGTAGGCTCTTGCATACAACATGTAGGCAAACCATACAGAAAAATATTTTCTGTTTTCTAGCTGCCCCGATTTCATTATTAAATCCAGTTTTTCCTGTGTCCATTTTGGATCAAGAAGTACAAGGAATGGGAAACTTTTTCCATATATCGAACGAATTGCTAAAGAAGAATCATTGCTAGCATTGGCATGCCAATCAAGTACGTCTTTTACCTCAGGCATCATTTCAAAACAATTTTTAAGAGCGCTCGCTGCAAGATTTTCAGTACGATATCTCCATAGAGCATACTCAATAACAGCCTCAATAGCTTGTCCTCTTACGCTATTAATCGCATCCGAATAGGGTTCGCGTTTAATTTCTTCTTCATCAGAACGACTTTGAGGATCTGGATCTGAAGACAAAGCTTCGATAACTAGCCATACCTTTTCTTTACATTCGTAGGGAATATTATCAAGATTTAACCCGTGAGAAATGGCTGATAGAACTGCTTTTCGTAATTGCACGTAATCGTGATCTTGATTTGACACTTGTGGTTCTTTTACGACCCATGTTCCCAGGTCTAATATCAGATCCCACTTCGGCGTGTATCCGTTCTGCATCACATCTTTGTAAGCCTGAAAATAAGCACTAATAAAAACGGGATCTTTGCCTGGAAGTTCAATTGCCAGATTTTCAAAGTGTTCAGGTTTAAGCTTAATAGCTGATTGAAATTCACGAACAAGACCCTCTTTTGGATTTGTAAATGGATGTTCTTCATCGCTTATTTTTTCTTCAAGGAGATTGCTGATGTCTTCTATATTCATCTCTGTCAATTCCAGTGACTGCGTGCTACTTACTGCATTTACCCAAACCCCAATTGGTCGCGTAGTTTCCAAAAGTTCTGGCTCAGGCTTGCCATATTTGGATATAAGACTTTGATATCTAGTATTCCATTCTGGTGGTAGATGTTCCTCAATTTGGCTTAATTTATCAAGCTGCCATTTTTCAACACACACCACCTTTTCTTCCGTTTTGAGCTTAAGACTCGCTTCTGCGCGTTCTCTGACCTGCTGAGCCCCGTCTATCCAATCTAGGATTGTTGTCTGATCAGTAGAATTCAAATTTCCATAACCATTTCTGATTAGGCGTCTGTATTCTTGCTTTATATTGATATCATCAAAATCCCCCAGTTCGAGGAGATATTTGGATAAAAAATTAGTGGCTTCTCCCGGCCTTTCACTAACTAAGAATAAGCAAATCCTTTTTAGAAGCCCCCATTTTCTGCTTTCAAGATTTTTTAACAGATTTGGCAGCTCTGTGGGATTCTTTTGTATTATCGATAAGCCTAAATCCCGTATAGCCGATATTAGTGAATTTTCGATTTCTTCAACATCATTATGATACCCCTCTCCCTCAACTGTCTGTCTCCAAACATGAGATGTATAGTCTTGATAATATTCGTCATTGATTTCACGACCATCATGCTTTTTTTTCAAATATTCATCCAGAAGATCACAAAATAGATTAAATGCTCTCCCGTCATCTATATCGGCGAGCCGCTTGCTTATTTCCCTTACAAAATCGCTATATTGTGTTTTATCAAGTCTTACGTTTGGATCTCGAAAATGGACATACCCTGCTGGGATAGGTTTCGGGTCGGGAAGTATTTCAAGAAAAATTTTAATGAGCTCAATCGATTCATTCTCATTATGAGAGTCGAGGAGCTGACTAATGATAAGTTTTCCCGGTTCTGTTAAGTAAAATTGAGATTGGTCATCTGTTGATATAATCCAAACCTTTATTTTTTCAAACAGAATGATCTTTTTTTCCGAAGTTAAATGGCTAACTATTGTTAAGAGATGCCCTTTAATTCTCGAATCATCTGTTTCCTTAAAATCGAGCAAAATTTGAGTAACGATATCAGGCTCTAATGAAGCTATAGCCTCTAAGTATATTCCTGCAGGCCATTTGCGCGCTTGAACTACTTCAAATATTCCGCTTTGAGATAGTGCCTTAAGCCATTTTGAGCTACGAAGCTTCCTAAAAAAATATGAGTGCGAAACATAATTGTTTGGAACATTATTTAGCAGTTTTTTTATGTCTTCCTTTGAAGGAGTGTCGATTTCTAATAATTCATCTAAGAGCCTAAAAACCTTTATGTATTGTTTTTCAAAACTTTCGAGAACTGTGTAGATAATCATTTGCATCCTTTCCCAGAAATCCAAAAAACTTTCATCTACAAGCCGGGGGGCTTTGAGGGCATTTCTATGTGCATAGCTTTGCAAACCCCTTTTGCCAGGAACGGACAACCACAATTCGCGAATTTTCTCAGACTCAGAAAACCCCAAAGAGTCCAGAATTATTTGAATTTTTTCTCTATGACTTAGAGCTGACATAGGCCTTCCACAAGTTTCGCATTGTTTAGATTCTTTTGAGCCTTGTAAAACATCTGACATCATGCTTTCAATTTCTCTCAACAGATGTGCAACCAAATTTATTGTTGCATCAAAAGGTTCATCAGAATTCATTATTCGACACGCGTCTTTAAAGAAAGCAGCTGCTCCAGGCCCTACAAGTCTTTTCAAGCGATCGTAGATGATCCTTTGTTTTTGATCTTCTACTACATAAGGTTTTGATTCACTTGGTTCATTTTTGCTTGGGATTTTGTGATCTTCCATGATTAAAATTTATTTATTCCTGCGATTATATGGGCTCTGATTTGTAGGTCTAAGACTCAATCCCCTGTTGCTCGCAGCGGACCTAACCGCATCCTCACTTCTCCCAAGCTTGAGGCCCATGACTCGCGTTGGGGTATTTTCCTTGATCATCTTCTGAAGTGACCGAAAATCCTGCTGTGACCATTGTTCGCCGCTATTGCGAAGGTATTTAGGTTTAGCCATAATTGTGTAAAAAATGCTATTCTTATGAGGCGACCCTACACCACATCGAATTCGAGGTCAAATATATTATGTATAAGAATCAATACTTTATATCTAATATTGAATAGGAATACATACTATGATATCATAAACACCCATAAACAATACCTATGAATCCATCATTTCACTCCACCCTCCGGCAGATGAGAAAAGAAAGAGGTCTTTCTCAGGAAGAAGTGGCCGCGCATTTGGATATGTCTCGCCTGACATATATGCAAATTGAAAAAGGTGGACGAGAGCCAAATCTTTCGGAACTAAATCTCCTGGCAAAACTCCTTCACACACCAGTCAGTTACTTAGTAGGAGAACAAAAGGAAATCCAACTGAGGGAAAAAATTCAAATAGCAGAAGAATCCCCAGCAGAAGTACAGACTAAGAAACTTACAGAGAAGCCATTCGACTACGAAAAATTTAAAGAAGTATTTCTGTACGTTCTTGAAAAGGTAGGTGCGAAATCAAATGTCGGAGAAACGGTTCTCTACAAACTTCTATATTTCATTGATTTCGATTACTTCGAAAAGCATTGGGAATCAATTACCGGAATGAGATATATGAAAAACCATCATGGGCCGACCCCCATTGAGTTTAAAAAATACATTGATCAAATGGAACGGGAAGGGCTACTAACAGCGATCAAAAATCCTTATTTCAAATATACCCAAAAAAAATATCTTCCACGTGAAAAAGCGACCGTTCTTCATCTTTCTGCGGAGGAACTTCAACATATTGACGGCGTATTGACCAGGTTATCAGACAAAGGAGCAAGAGAATTGAGCGAGTACTCTCACAAGGATGTTCCCTGGATGGTTCATGAATCGGGTGAAGAGATTAGCTACCAAACCGTTTTCTATCGAAGTGACGATTATTCTGTAGCTACATATAAGGATGAACTTTGAGCAAACGCCTGAATTTTCAAAGGAGCTAAAACAACTAAAGAAGAAGTACCGATCTCTAAATGAGGACCTTCTGGCATTTGAAAAAATAGTGCGCCAGTTTCCGGAAGGTCAGGGGAAAAATTTTAATGTATTGACTCGTCAGAATGACACTATCGTCGTCAAAGGAAGATTATTCTGCAAAGCCCTAAGAGATTCCTCCTTGCGAGTTGTTTATGCCTACCATGAAAATTCTATAACATTCCTTTTCATAGAGGTCTTTCAGAAATCAGAAAAAGAAAGAGAAGATGGGAAGCGTATAGAAAACTATTTGAAAATCTGGAAACCAGGACTGAAAGAAGCCACCGAAGAATAATGCAAAACGTCTCACGGCATTCACCCTACCCTCTGCCGCTCGCCTTTATAAAAAAAATCCTGCCCAAAATTCCTTAAAGCAGAGTAAAAATACAAAATACAAAAAAGAAGAAGGCGGACATCACAGATCAGCGGTATATCCGGTTCCGCCCACCTCGAAATACCCCCTCGGCTCCACCCATATGCTCCGGTCATTCCGGCGGTTGCTTCGCAAATATTATACCGCCTCCATTTCCCTCCGCACATCGCACATACCGCAAACGATATGTGATATAGTTTCTCTAGGACTATTTAACTCAGCAAAATGACTGAAGAAACACCACGCAACTCACTCAAGTGGGTTAAAAAATACTCAAAGTTAATGGTAATTGGTACTTTGATATCGATGGCTCCAAAATACATCCAGCTAAATCTTCAAGGTGAAACACTAATAAAAACAGCCTTCATATTTTTGATGTCAGTTATTTTTTACCTTGTGGGATATGCCATGGTATATGTTGTTCTTCGCATACAAACAGTTAACCCATTTGCATCAAAAAAAGTCGTTAGTTATTTCTGTTTCTTCTTCGTTTATATAGGACTATTTATCTTATTAGCGAGTATCGCTTTTGACCTCGTACAAGGTTTCAGCATCCTACCAATAAACACCCGATCGGCAATTTCAACAAGCTTCACGTTTCTGGGAGTAGTACATGGAGCCAGGTCAATTTTGCTGAAATACACTTAAAAGAAACAACATCACATATCAGGCGCCTATCCTACATATCCCGTGCTATCCTCTCGGAATATTTTTGCACTGGGACAATGCAAATCGCCGAACAGCGGCGTATCCTACATATCGCGTGGTTCAAAAATTATACCACTGCGATTCGTCGGATCACGCCGCAAACGTTCGGTCGAAATGCATTGTCCTATCCCCTCCCCCGCCAGAGGCGGGCAAGCACTCCAAATTCAAATAAAGAAGGGGCGAATTGACTCCTTGTTTATATGAGGGGGGGGGTACATTAGTCATCTATCCTTAAACTAAGAATTTCTTTAACTCAGGATTTGCTTCAATTTTGCAATGAGAAATTCTTTCCGCCAATTCTCGATCAAGTCTACTCTGTGCTTGCTCATCAAATGAAGAAAATGAAAACCCCCCCGGATAATCTGGACCATAAGTTACACGTATTGACTCTGTTGTTATTAAGGTCCAGTCTTCGTCACTCACTTCAACCGAATGGCTTTTGAGCTCAGCCCTAAAAATTTCTGAGAAAGCTAATTTGTTATCTCCTGAAATGCCTCTCGAGCGCAGTTTTTTGACCTTGGTAATGAGTTCAGAATTTTTTTGTGCATCTTTAGTTTCTAACTGCAAAATAATTCGGTCAATGAGCATCTTCCACCGTGAAAGGTCCTCGCACGATTTGGTTTCAAAGCCTGAAAGAAGCCCATATTGCAAGTCACTCAAATATTCATCAGCGACTCCAGACCCTTTGCTGAGGAAGGATTTAAGCCAATCAGTAAGATTGGTTTTCTCTTCGATTGGAAAAAGAGAGGGATGATTTTGGACGATCCATTTCGCAGCCGGAATGCTAATAATATGTACAGAGTCATCTAAATAGCTTTCAACAAGCAACAATTCTTCTTGATTCCCTAGGGCAGTTTCAAGGTCAGGATAGTCTTTAAAAATTTTCTTCGAAATGATTCTTTCGGGAGTCAGCCCACTTAAAATACCTGCGAGATCATTAGTCAAATACCCTCTTTCCAATTTCTCGTTGAGAGCCGCACTTTCCATGTCGTATCTAACTGGCTCTAACCATTCAGAAGTCAGGGTAACATTGGGGATACCAATCTTTGATAGTGATCCTAATATTGATCGCCGTTCTTGCAACGTATATTGATCAAGAAAGGTTCCGCGATCGATTTCCACTTTCTCCAACTCTCCTTCCTTCAAGCCAATTATTTTTTGACGTTGAGACTCGAAATCTCCGTCAAGTCTTATGGTTGCCATATGTGAGGTTATTCAGTCCATTATATCAAAAATAGGCCACTTTTCCAATACTGACTCTATGGCATTCCCTCCTGCGGCGGGCAAGCCTGCCCCTCTTGCCACTCGCCAAATGGAAAAATCATAAAAATATGGTATAATTGAAAGACAAAAAAATAAAAAACTATGCAAAACCCATCCGAATCAGGCTCAGTGGGGACAGAAACCATTGCCGAAAAAAAAGCTCAATCATCAGCTCCCGAACCATTTCAGAAGGAGAATAAAGATGCATTGGAAGAAAAAAAACTCGATATACAACAAAAGCTCGAATCCTCGTTCGCGGCAGCTTTGACGAACATAACAAAAGAAGCAGGATTAAAATGCGATAGCCCTGAAATCACCATTGTGAACCAGGACAATATCGGAAGGAAGTTCTGTTTCAGGATAGAAGCATCCATCAATCGGTCAAAAGAAGAACCTATTCCAGAAAACGGACATCTTACAGTCGCCTTCATAAGACGAACTATTTTCTATGCAGGAGAATGGAAAGTCAGTCGGACTGGCATGTCTGTTTCTCCTGACTTGCAAGGCAAAGGGAAAAGTATTGGCTCACAGATTACCAAAGCAGAAGAAGAAGCCTATCGAAAACAAGGGATTTCCGAAATTCAGACCCGTGCCGGCCCACCTGTTGGGACATACTTCAGCGCAAGAGAAGGGTTTGATTTTGCAAAACCTGGAGTAAAAAGCCAAACGAATGCAAAATTTCTTTCCCTGGTACTGGGTCAAGATATCAGCGATGTGAGGTTGAGGGGCTCGGAGGAAAATCTCTGGCCATTAAAACGAGAATTCAGTGCTTATGAACTCAGTCAAATGCAAGTTTTTGATCGTAATGGCAATGAAATACAAGGAACAGCCAAGCGTGAAAAAGATTCAAATGAAACCTTGGAAATCACTGAAAGATTCGTGCGACTTTGCTGTCCGAAAACCACTTCCGAAAAACTAAAAACATTCTTGAGAAACGATGAGTTCAACCAAACACTCAGACTGACGAAGTATCTGACACTTACATCACGCGACGAACGCCAGGAAGAATTCCAACACTATTTTAAGAACGTTCTAAATATTGAAAATATCCAAATTCGCCTCAAACGTGAGCTAGGAGATGAAGGGAGGCTTGAATATCTGAACCTTTTGCAATCACCGGATTACATCGAAGGATTCCTCGATGGACTTGAAGAACTCGAACAAGGAAAAATGCTAGACCAATTCGGAAAACCACTATCGCTCTATCGTGAAGAAAAATATCCATACGGGAAAGCTTTCCTCTTAGATATGGGGCCAAAAGCCGCCCTACCATATGGGTGGGATGGGGTGAAGAGATTGCTTCCCTCCCCATCAAAAACTTAGAAAAAACAGATCTCGGTTTCATGTATGCCCATAGCTTTCAGGATGTAGATGGTCGTGCTATTTTTGGATACCCCATTCCCTGTGTGGGCTGCTTTATTAGGAAATTTTGGCGCTAAACTCTATTCCCTGCTTCATCAGCAATGGTTCTTGGCCTTTTCTGAAAAGATAAACATGGTTATCACCATGATCCTTTCCACGAACGAAAAATTCCTTACCTTCAACAACCACCGCCGCATCGTCACCAATGGCCACAATGGGAACAGCCGTGATTTCAGCAATATCTTGTAACTTTCGTAAACGTTCGTGAAAATTATCAGCAGTTTTTGACGGGAAATGTGGGGCGACACTGAAGGGGAGAATATTGAGGGTGTCAACGACATGGAGCGCAGATTCAGTTTTACCATCTTTAGATTTATAGAGAAAATCTCCTTGTTCAATGTTCGGTAGATCATTTCCTGTTCGGTAATTCTTAGGGAATCCTTCTTCGGAAGCATGCTGAAGACTTGCTCCTGCGGCAATTGCTCCGGCGCTCATACCAATGTATTTCAGATCCCCACCCTTCACTCTTTTTCGTATCGTTTCAGTAAGTGAACTTTTAGAAGCGCCTTCTCTCGTATCGACGAGTGATCCATTGGCATGTTTCATGCCCCTGAGATTCGCTCCAACTCGAGCATTGTGGCCACCTAACACGATGATGATATGGGCCTCTTCGAGTTGTCGTAGTTCTTGACCGGAGATGAGATCAATAAATTCCACGCCCTCCAAATGTTGAGATTCGATTACTCTCGATCTGTATTCATTGATCTCACCATGACCGTAGTCGAGCACTGCAACCCTTGGCTTCGTTGCAGCGCCAACTTTTCCTTTGACATCACTAATCATGGTTTTCAGCTCTGATGCGATTTGACCAAACCATTCTCTTCCCATTCCTTCTTTGTTACTTGAATCATTGTCATTCCTGCCCACATGACTGAGCAAAATTACATGCTGCTTAGTTACTGCTTTTTTATTCAGGTCGCCTTCACTTGCCGTGGCCATTTCTCCCTTATTCATGATTCTAAAAGCTTAAGATTATGATAGAGCAGATCCTAGTGCCGTAGCCAATAAAAGTCAATGAGGGTGAATTAGAGCACATATTCCTCAAACTTCTTCTTGGCTAAATCTCCGAGCAGGAGATCAAGGTTTTTCTCAAGAATCTTCTTAAATTTTGCATTTTTCACCGACATGTTTGCGCCAATGTGCTTATCGTTTTTTGGTCTCAACATGACAAAAATGGCATACTGAGAATCAATTTTTAACAGAAAAAGTACCCTTCCCGCGCCATTTGGACTGGTGAGCGGTACCTTTTTTAAGACAGTGCTGGGAAGTTTTCTGGTACTTTTTATGGTCTCTCCTATACCACCAAGAGCCTTTCTAGCCGCTTCCTTGAGAGCATCTAAAGAAAATATTTTTTCGTAAAGGAGGTATTCCGTTTTTTTAAGCGTATGGGGGACAATGAGCTTCATAGGCACTACGACAAGATAGAAGCTATTTTGTCCATTTTTCTTTGAAGCTGAGGTGTTACATCAACAATTTCTGGAGTACCTATAACAATCGAAGGATTCTTAATAAAATTTTGAAGTGCATTTTTAATGACCAAAGTAAGCGGAATTCCAAGCTGGTATGCTTGCTTCGAAGCCTTTCTTTTCAGATCATCTTCAATGCGAATGGTAAGAGTAGACATGTTTAATGGTTAATGAGCACACTCATTATAACGCACTAACACTGTTAGTGCAACTAAAAAGGTAAACGGTNNCGGGCATAGGAGGGCAGTAGGACAATGCAAATCGCCGAACAGCGATATCATATTTTTTGCAGACACTTCAAATAAAGATGAGGCTTGTGCTTTAGAAAAAAAATGTGTACTATGTTGTTTTAATTAATCATAAATCATTTCAAGATGAAAAAATTTCTGCTACTGATACTGAGTCTCTCTCTGATTACCGGATGTAACCTCAGTAAAACTGATATGAACGCGCTCACCGAAAAAGAGTTATCAGATTTGAAGGTTACCCTTGTAAAGGAACAACCTGAATATGTTGCTGGTGCAGGAGCAAACTACTCTATTGAAGTTTTGGAAAAAAATGGAAGTTATATCTCAGCTACCTTGTATCAGAATGGGAAGTTTGCCCCCGGTACTCCTGGATTCTATGCCTTCAAAGCTGATGACGGATGGAAAATAATTTTCAACGGACAAGAGACTCCCCTCTGCTCCGAGGTAAACGCGCTCAATTTTCCAAAGGACATGATTGCCGAGTGTTGGGAGAATAATACAACCATCAAGAGATAAGGAGGAGTCTAAACGATATCCATCAAGATCAAAATCACCGATCTTTTTCTCTAAAACAAGCGAGACTTCGCGGTATTCCTGCATACAGGTTTACCCGCCTAGGAGGGCACTATCAGAAGAAGAGAGACATCACACATCAAGCCTTCAAAAACGTGAAAAACATCTATTTTTGATACATTTTCACGATTATATTGACAAAAACGTGAAGAATGAGACAATTAAGGCATGGCCAAAACACTGAATATTTACAAAAAGATACATTCTCTCCGCGAGAGATACTATCAAGCGTCCCTCGGCAAGGAGGCGCTTATTACCCTTATCGCTGAAACCGAAGTTGCGGAGCAAGTGTACAACTCCAATGCCATAGAAAACAGCACGCTTACTTTGGAAGAAACTGAGAAAATACTTCTTCAAATAGATTTGGAAAGATTTATCAGCGAACGAGAAATTTTTGAGGCAAAAAATCTGGCGAGAGTGGTATCTTATATCGATAAAAAGGCTAAGGAACAAGAGCTGACACTTGAGGTCATATTGTTTCTTCATAAAATGCTGATTTCCAATATCCGGGACGATATTGCCGGAAGATTTCGGGAAAACAATGAATATGTGCGAGTGGGAAATCATATCGCTCCTCCACCAGGAGAGGTACTTCATCGTCTCGAAAAAATGATGGTAGAATACCAAGCTGCAAGTCATGAAACCGCCATCAAGCGTATCGCAAAATTCCATCTTACTTTTGAGCACATTCACCCATTTGTTGATGGGAATGGCCGAATTGGACGTGTTTTGAATAACTTCTTACTGATACGAGAAGGTTTTGTGCCGATCAATATCAAATTTATTGATAGAAAGAAATATTATGAAGCCTTCAAGGAATTCGATGGGAAAGGCGCCACTGACATTATGGAAGAAATAGTCGGAAAAGCCCTTACGAATAGCTACTACAAACGGTTGGCGTATTTGGAAGGCAAAAAAATAATGACGCTGGCGCAGTACGCGAAAGATAATAAGCTTTCCCATTCAAACCTTATCAATAAGGCCGGACGGCAAAGCATTGAAGCTTTTTTGGAAAAGAATGTTTGGAAAATCGGTGCTTCGCCAGCACACGAATGAAAATCAATTCGCCTTTTCATATGAAAAAAATCATTATTCTCGAGTTTATCACCCTTGATGGAGTCATGCAGGCGCCTGGTGGTCCAGAAGAAGATCCTTCAGGCGGTTTCACATACGGCGGATGGGTGGAGCCCTACATGGACGATGATTCAGGCAAGATGATGCAAGAGCAGATGTCTTTAGAACAATCCGAGCTGCTTCTTGGCCGGAAGACATACGAAATCTGGGCAGGATACTGGCCACACAACGCTGCGGGTTGGCCTGGCATCAACGAAGTAAAAAAGCATGTTGCATCGCACGACTCATCGCTGAAGCTTGATTGGGAAAATTCCGTGCTTCTTTCTGGCAATGTTGCCGAAAAGGTGAAGAAACTTAAAAATGAGGGCGGCCACGACCTGCACGTTTGGGGAAGCGGCAACTTGGTACAGACACTCTTGAAACACGATCTGGTGGATGAGCTTTGGCTCAAAATTTTCCCCGTAACTTTGGGTCACGGTAAGCGCCTCTTTGCTGAAGGCACCATTCCAGCGGCTTTCGAACTCGTTGAAAGTAAAGTTTCACCAAAAGGCGTGATCTTTGCGAATTATAAGACTAAAGGTCCCGTGGAAACTGGCTCTTTTGCCTAAAGATTTGCCGCCAATTATACCACTGCGATTCATCGCATAGACCGCAAACGTTGGCCTGAATCACTAATTCTCCTATGAATAAAACCAAAATTTCATACATATACGTGAGCCTGTCAGTGCTCCTTTGGGCATCGACTGCCGCCGTAGCAAAATTACTTCTCCAAGACATCAGCAATATCCAGCTCACGTTTTATTCATTTATATTCTCGATTCTTGGATTGCTCACCATCGTGATCGCGCAAGGCAAACTCGGACTCCTCAAAGAATATGAAGCCAAAGATTATGCTCGCATGGCATTCATGGGGACTCTTGGTTGTTATTTGTACTACATCTTTCTTTTCGGAGCCATCATGTATGCGCCAGCTCAAGAAGCTTTCATCGTAAATTACTTATGGCCAATGATGGTGGTGATATTTGCCATCTTGATTCTCAAAGAAAAACTAACAGTCAAAAAATTGCTCGGGCTCGTATTGAGTTTCATCGGAGTTTACGTTGTAGTGACAAAAGGAGAGATAATAGTGTTAGGAATCGCAATCCAAGAATCGAGAAAGAGGGCAATAAAGACTGAGAATTAGCGACATGATCTATCATTGGCATGTGCAAGATTTATTACCCATCTAAGAGAGACCTATGTTCATAGTCATTTGGAAATACGAAGTTCATGAAATTTTCAAACACAATTTTGAGGAACTCTACGGCAAAAATGGTAAATGGGTTGAACTATTTCAAACTGGTGAGGGTTACCTAGAAACCTTGCTCATAAAAGCAGCGTCTGAATCAAATCAATATGCCACTATCGATACATGGACATCCCGATACCATTATGAGAAATTCTTAGAAGAAAATAAAAAGCAGTTTGAAATAAAATTTTATCTTTTAACATTCAATACATATGGAAAGAGAACCAACCCCAGATACAAGACCAGACTGGATAAGAAATAACGAAGTTGGGTCTGGTGAAATCGAGTATAACGGCAAAATAATACCTTATACGATTTTGAAAAAGGAAGTAGCACCAACATTGCCTGGGTTTTTGGGCTACCCAAACGGAGAACATCTTTTTATCTCAGAAGAAGTTCCCGAAAAGTTTCGAACTCCACAACTGATTCATGAGGTTGTTGAATTTACCGAACTAAAAGGCCAAAATGGAAGATGTGTAGAAGCACTAAAACGTGAATTATCAGTTATTCCAGAAGAAATGAGGCAAGAATACCGAGAATATAGAAGGAATTTTTTTGCCAGACTTATCGAATATTACAAAGATTCTAAAGACGAAATTTTTAAATCAGAAATACAAGCAAGCCATAAATTTTTGCAGGAATTACAATGAAAATAATTTTATTTTTGTCCACCAATGGATCTCTCCGAGTTGATCATCAAAACAAAAAATCTCTCGCTTGAACCAATTTCGCACGAATTCGAGCAAGAGATATTTACAGAGTTTACTCCAGAAATCACCCTCTACATGTTCCCGAAGTCCCCAGATAAAATTGAGGAGACTCAAGAATTCATCGCAACTTCACTGAGGGGGCTTAAGGAAGGAACCGATCTTCAAATGGTGATTCTGGAGAAAGGAACTCGAGATTTTTTGGGATGCTGTGGATTACACAAGATAAACACCAAGACTCCTGAACTTGGAGTAGGGCTCAAGAAATCAGCACATGGTAATAGGTGGGGTCAAGAAGCCATGAATGCTGTCAAAGCATGGGCAGATAAGAACCTAAGATTTGACTACATACTCTATCCCGTCGCAGAACCAAATGCAGGAAGCAGGAAAGTTGCAGAGAGTCTTGGTGGAGAGATCGCAAGAGAATACGATGAAAAGACACAGGGCGGAAAAACGTGGAAGTACCTGGAGTATCGTATTTACCCACCCCAAAAGCTACAACGCTCCAACTTGCAATACCCCCAAGATTTGGCTATTATTTAAACGACAAATAAACGACAAATAAACGACAAAGTGAACGACAACCTTGACGAACGATACCGCATCAACGCTGAAATCCTCCGGAACCTCAATCGGCTGGAGGTGATTCGTGAAAAAATTAGGCTATCCCCTATTATCCCCAAAGAAGAATATCGACTCCGACGAGAAGCGATGATCAGCATGATCCATCATTCTACCGCTATCGAGGGCAATACCCTGAGCCCCTTCGAGGTGGAGCAAGCCCTGGAAGGAAAGACTGTCAGAGCTCCAAAAAGAGAAATAGATGAGGTGAAGAATTACAAAAAAGCATTGGATTATATCAGCCGACAAAAATCGAAGCAGCTTACCGAAAAACATATTATCAAAATCCATGAGCTGGTCACTAAACAGATCCTTCCGCCAGATTCATCAGGGAAATACCGAAAAGGACCGGTCTATGTCGTCAGACGAACAGCACTGATCCAAGAAATTCGATATACCGCTCCCGATCACAAGATGGTCAAAAAGTTGGTCAATACTCTTTGCAGGTGGATCAATGATTCGAAGAAAAAGGAACTCTCACCGATTGTCATTGCTGGAATAGCTCATGCGGAAATTGCCGCGATACATCCCTTCAGTGACGGCAATGGGCGTACCGCCAGACTCCTGGCAACCTTGATTCTTTACTCGGCTCATTATGATTTTCGTAAACTTTTCGCACTAGAAAATTTCTATAACACAAACCGACCAGGATACTATGATGCCATTCACTTGGGCAAAAATTATCCAGAGCGAGCGTCTGCTGACCACACCCCATGGCTCGGCTACTTCGTGAGGGGGTTTCTGGTGGAGATGGAATTGGTGATGGATAAGATTACCCCATTTCAATACCTGAAGAGCCGTGAGTCTCAAAAAATTGTGCTTTCAATGCGAGAGCTCAAAATACTGGATTTTCTCCAAGAGTTTCCTCATGCCACATCTTCAGAGCTCCAACAAGCTTTTACGGTCAATCTCAGAACACTCCAGCGTGACCTCTCTCATCTCATAAAAAAAGGCCTGATAACAAAGAATGGGGAAAAGAAAAATGCCGTATATAGAATGGCAAAGAAACCGACCACTTAACTCCATTTCGCATGAAAAAAATCATTGTTCTCGAGTTTATTACACTTGACGGAGTCATGCAGGCGCCCGGGGGCCGCGAAGAAGATACTTCAGACGGTTTCAAATATGGCGGTTGGGTGGAGCCCTACATGGATGACGATTCAGGCAAGTTGATGCAGAAGCAGATGTCATTAGAAGAATGCGAGCTGCTTCTGGGCAGGAAAACATACGAAATTTGGGCAGGATACTGGCCGCACAATGCTGCTGGTTGGCCTGGTATCAACGAAGTAAAAAAGTATGTCGCGTCTCATGACCCGTCGTTCAAACCCGACTGGGAGAATTCCGTGCTTCTTTCCGGAAATGTTACCGAAATGGTCAAGAAACTTAAAAGTGAGGGCGGCCCCGACCTGCACGTTTGGGGAAGCGGCAACCTGACACAGACACTCTTGAAGCACAATCTGGTGGATGAATTGTGGCTCAAAATTTTCCCCATAACGCTCGGTCAAGGCAAACGCCTCTTTGCCGAGGGTACTATTCCGTTAGCATTCACAATAACGGACACCCAGGTTTCGTCAAAAGGGGTGATCTTTGCGAATTATAAGCGTGCGGGGGAGGTAAAAACGGGATCATTTGAATAAAAATGACGGATACGTGTACACTGACCTTACTTTTTATTATCCCCTATGAAAAAAGACTCGATCGTCCACTTCGAAATCCCGGCCAATGACGTCCAACGCGCCATGGATTTTTACCAGAAAAGCTTCGGCTGGGAATTCCATAAATTCGATATGCCTGGCGAGGCCGAACCCTACTATGGCGTCACGACCACCGAGGTCGATGAGAAGCATCAGCCCAAAAAACCAGGCGCCATCAATGGCGGCCTCATGAAGAGAAAGCATCCTGACCAGCCCTTCATGAACTACATCACGGTGGAGTCCATCGATGAAAAACTCGTCGTCGTCAAAGAAAACGGTGGAGAAATCTGCATGCCGAAGACCGAGATAGGCAGTGGAATGGGCTGGATTGCCTGCTTCAAGGACCCTGAAGGCAATATGATGGGCCTTCACGAGCTCTCTGCTGAACACCAGAAAATGGCTAACCAATAACTCGTTAATCCCCATCCCATGCAAAAAATCGTTCCTCATCTGTGGTACGACAAGGAGGCCGTAGAAGCCGCGAACTTTTATGTCTCCACCTTTGGTAGAAATTCAAAAGTGAACAGCGTAAATACCATCCACGGCACACCCTCCGGTGACTGCGACATCGTCTCCTTCAACATCCTCGGCTACGAACTGGCCTCCATCAGCGCCGGACCGTATTTCCAGATGAACCCCTCCATCTCCATGATGGTCAATTTCGACCCATCGAAGGACCCAGAAGCCCGCACTCGAATTGACGAGATATGGGCAAAACTGTCTGAAGGAGGAAAGGCTCTGATGCCCCTCGACAAATACCCCTTCAGCGAACGCTACGGTTGGATCCAGGACAAGTACGGCTTCTCCTGGCAGCTGATCTTCACGAAGCCAGAAGGCCTGCCTGCCGAAGCCTCGGCGAAGGCAGGAGAAGACCGCCCGGTCATGCTCCCCTCTCTGCTCTTCATCACGGAGACCTGTGACAAGGCAGAGGAAGCGACGAATTTTTATATGTCCCTCTTCAAAAATTCTAAACGAGGTGCCATTGCTCGCTACCCAGCCGGGATGGAGCCGAATAAGGAAGGTTCACTCATGTTCACGGACTTTACCCTGGAAGACCACTGGTTTGTCGCCATGGACAGCAGCGCGCAGATGCACCAGTTTAAATTCAACGAAGGCATATCCCTCATGATCAATTGCAAAGACCAAGCGGAAATCGACTTCTTCTGGGAAAAGCTTTCCGCCGTGCCGGAATCCGAGCAGTGCGGGTGGGTGAAAGACAAGTACGGCGTCTCCTGGCAGATTATCCCGGAAAACATGGGGGATTTGATCAATTCCGATGCCGGCATGCAAGCCATGATGAAGATGAAGAAGATCAATATCGAGGAGCTGAAGAAAGCATCGTGAACTGGATGCTCAACTGCGCCAACAATCAATAATTTATACCCACAACCCAATTAACACCGGTACCAGGAGAGTCAAAATGATGCCACTCACCACTGACAAGAGCACTTTGTCGGCTCCGCAAATGCGGGTGATCAAGGGAAGTACCGTGTCTGCGGAGGTTGCACCGGCACTGGCAATGGGGGCATTGGCACCGAAGCATCGAAACAGGATGGGGATGAATACTAAGGTAAGTATTTCGCGAATGAAATTCACTACGAAGGCCAATAGGCCCCATTCCGGCGTGCTCCACTGCGATACCAGGATGCTGGAAAGACTGTAATAGCCAAGTCCGGAACTCACCATCAAAGTCCTGGACAGATCGAATCCGAAGCAGAGGGATACGACGGTGACCCCAAAAAAGGTCCCCAAAATGGTCAGCAACGGAAACAACACAAAATTTCGATTGAAGACCTGATGCCAGCGCAGATCGTGTATCTGAAATGCTGTTACCATACCGACGAAGAAGAGCTGGATCACCAGTAACTGAGTGACGTCGAGATAACCCTCGGGAAAGAAAAAAAATGATCCGAGCACCATGCCAAAAGCTAAGCTGAGGATGATCAAAAGACTCATTCGCATACACTAGAGAAAAAAAGTAAAAAGAATACTACCCACGATGGCGGCGCTGGCGATCAAGAATCCTTGAATACCGAACCGCTGAACGAGATCGACGATATTGTGTTCGGATGCCACTTGCCATCCTAACGAAAATATAATCAAAAAAATCACCACCAGCAGGATTAAATCAATAAGGGCTTCCCACCTTCGTAGCTGAGGGAAAACGAGGCCTAATAGCATTCCGATAGCCAAAGCAAGAAATAGCAAGATCATGGTCAGAGTAATGACCATCTTTTTGTACCTTTGTAGTGGATAATAGCGGGAAAAAAACTATACTTATCCCCTATTTTAAACTAAATGTTTATGTTTTTTTCCTCTCCTCAACGTCTTGATGAGTTGATCGTCATCTACCTTTCTCAGCATCAGCAAGCGAAAACCAAACAGATGCTCGCGGAGATTCACTTCCAGAAAAAACCAACCATGCAAGGATTTTATAAACAGCTTCGTGAACTACAAAACAAGGGAGTGCTTATCAAAAGAAGTACTCGTTATTTTCTCAATCAAAACTGGGCCATGAGTATGGCGTCATTTGGCCAGCAACTGTTCCTGTCCGTCACCAAGAACGATGACATTCTAGAAGCCATCATTAAAACAGGAAAACAAAGCTTCAATTTTTATGACCTTGCCAACCTCGATTATTTCTGGACCCATATCTATTTCCAAATGGTTGAGCGATGTACAAAACCGCTCGACGTTTGGTCCTTCAATCCACAAGCCTGGTATTACATCCTGCATCCTCTTGAGGAAGAGCAGTTTATGAACAATCTCCAACATCACCACATCACGCTTCATTTGGCACTAGGAGCTATAAATACCATGAATGTTGCCGCAAAAAAATGGCTTGAAGGCTTGGGAGCGAAGGTTTGCTTCGCTGCTGACCTTTTTCCGAAAAAGAAGATGGTGAATTACTACAATGTCATCGGCGATTTTTTAATTGAGATCCATATCAATCCGGTAGTTGCTGAACGCACCCGTCGGCTTTTTGAAGAAGGAAAAGCGGCAACACCAGAACAAACCTTGGGGATTGCCTTCCTGAAAGCCAGACACACTATTCATTTTTATTACCGCCCCAGAAAACTCACGCAAGTGAAAAAACAGTTGATGAATTGCTTTGTGTGAAAAAATCGAGACCCTTGGCGACTTCATGGGGTACAGATCAATGGTTGGGGTGGAGGGATTTGAACCCCCGCATGATGGATTCAGAGTCCATTGCCTTACCGCTTGGCTACACCCCAATGGCGCAGTTTGCCAAGAGATAGTAGCAAGTAAGCCCCTTCTGTAACAACAAAAAAACCAGAGCTGCGCGGGCTCTGGTCCTTAGAATCTCTAGGAAGAGAAAATTACCAACGGTCACCACCACGGCCACCACCAGCTCCACCACCACCGAAGTTGTTTCGGCGAGGAGGTCGCTCTTCGAGTGGGCGAGCTTCGTTAACCGTAAGAGTTCGACCTTCGAACTCTTTACCATGGAACATAGAGATAGCTGCCTGAGCTTCTTCATCCGTAGACATTTCTACGAATCCGAAACCCTTGGAGCGACCGGACATGCGGTCCATGATGATATTTGCTGAAACGACGTTGCCTGCCTGAGAAAAATAACTCTGGAGGCCCTCGTTTGTTGTGCTGTAGGATAAACCACCTACATAGAGCTTTTTAGCCATAAAACCTGAAAAAAGAAATAGAATACGTTGTCTCACCTATGGCTACTCCATGCAAAGGTTTGCTTGCCGCGCACGCACATCGACCCGCGGGAGTTGTAACAGATTGAGAAAACTTACGCACTCATAGTACAGATGAATGCCAGAAAAGTCAATCAGGAAGGCCATTTTCAGAAGAAGTCGTTCGCTAATCGCAAGCAGATCAGTTAGAATGCCCAGGACGAAAACAGTCAAATTATTGACAAATAAACATATATATTATATATTAAGCATCTTAAAATTTCATTTTCTGTTCCACTATTTCCATGCGTTCCTATCGCCCCCAAAGCGGCCGACCTCAAAGAAGCTTTTCCTCCCGACCACGACGACAGAACCGATCTGCCGGCATTGATCCGCGCCTATTCGTCAATAAAAATGTGGTGAGCGTGAAACAGGAGGTCTACAAACCTCAACACACCTTCGATGATTTTGCCATCGACAATCGACTGAAAGCTAATATCAAGAAAAAGGGCTATATAGCCCCGACCGCCATCCAGGACAAGACCATACCCTCTGCCCTTCAAGGCCGAGATGTGGTGGGATTGGCCAATACCGGGACTGGAAAAACTGCTGCATTTTTGATCCCCTTGATCGACAAAATCCTCAAGAACCGCAACGAAAATATCCTCATCATGACCCCTACCCGCGAACTTGCGCTGCAAATCCATGAAGAATTTCAGGCCTTTACCAAGGGCTTCGGGATGAATGCTGCGGTCTGCATAGGAGGTCTGAGCATCGTCAATCAAATCGCCCAAATTCGCCGCAATCCCAATGTCGTCATCGGTACTCCCGGTCGTTTGAAAGACCTCATCCAACAAGAACATATCGACTTCTATCAATGTCACAGCGTCGTTCTCGACGAGGTCGACCAGATGCTGGACATGGGGTTTCTGCCCGATATGAGATTCCTCATGGGGAGATTGCCACCAAAACGTCAGTCACTCTTCTTCTCGGCCACCATGCCAGAAGTGATCAAAAATCTTATACAAGAATTCTTGCACAATCCCGTTTCCGTGTCAGTAAAAGTTCAAGATACTGCTGCCGGCATTCACCAAGATGTCATTCGAGTTTCTCGAGATCAAAAGATTGAGAAACTCCACGAGCTCCTCATTCAGGCAGAATTTCAAAAGGTGCTGATCTTCGGACGAACCAAGTACGGGGTGGAAAAACTTTCGGTCGCGCTGGGGAAACGTGGCTTCAAAGCCGCCTCTATTCACGGAGACAAGACTCAATCAAAACGTCAACAAGCCCTGAAACTCTTCAAGCAAGATCTGATCCAGATCCTGGTGGCGACCGACGTGGCCGCTCGAGGACTGGATATCGATGATGTCAGTCACGTCATCAACTATGATCTTCCTCAAAGCTACGAAGACTATGTTCACCGCATTGGCCGAACTGGACGTGCTGACAAAACAGGTATTGCTCTGACTTTTATCGAATAATAGAACCGGATTATGGAGATCAGAAATATTGCTATTATTGCCCACGTAGATCACGGCAAGACGACCTTGACCGATGCCATCATGAAACAGACCGGCATGTTTGAGGAAGGACAGAGTATGGATACGAATAAGTTGGAACAGGAGCGAGGAATCACCATCTATGCAAAAAACACTTCCGTCATCTACAACGGCACCAAGATCAACATCGTCGATACTCCCGGACATGCCGACTTCGGATCCGAAGTGGAGCGCGTTCTTCGGTCCATTGATTCAGTACTCCTCATTGTCGATGCTCAGGAAGGACCTATGCCTCAAACGAGATTCGTTTTGAAGAAATCACTGGAATTGGGACTGAAGCCGATTGTGATTATCAATAAGATTGATAAACCAGCGGCGAATCCGGATCTTTCTGAAGAACAAGTCCTGGAGCTCTTCTACGAACTCGGAGCCAATGATGAACAGCTCGACTTCACCACCGTCTACGCCATCGGTCGCGAAGGCATTGCCAAACGGAAGCTCACCGATGAATCCTCGAATATCAATCCCCTGCTCGACACCGTCCTCGAACTCGTGCCTGCGGCTCCGGCGAATAACAATGCTCCGCTGTTGGCTCAACCTTTCAACCTCGGTTACGACAACTTCCTGGGTCGACTGGCTATTGCCCGCATCTATGAGGGCAGCTTGAAAGTCGGACAAACCGTAACGGTGAAAGCGCTCGGGAAGGATGCATATACCGGGAAAATCACCAAGCTCTTCACCTTTCATGGACTCGCACGCAAAGAAACTGAAGAAGCCGGCGCAGGAGACATCGTCATGATCGCCGGTCTTCCCGACATCTATATCGGTGACACCATTTGCGCTGACGACACCCAGGAAGCTCTTCCCGCCATCCACATTGATGAACCGACTATTGCTTTAAAATTCCTCGTCAACGACTCACCCATGGCCGGTCGTGATGGAAAATTCGTCACCAGCCGTCAGCTCCGCGAACGGCTTGCCAAAGAATTGGAAATCAACGTCGGACTGCAAGTGGATCTCGGCAGCGGCTCGGGCAATAGTTTTGATATCCGCGGCCGTGGCGAACTCCACGTCGCCATCCTGCTGGAAAATATGCGCCGTGAAGGCTATGAAATGCAGGTCTCTCAGCCTCAAGTCATTATCAAAGAAGAAAACGGAGAGAAGCTCGAGCCCTTCGAAGAAGTGACCATCGATGTTCCACAAGAATATCAAGGGGTGGTTATCGAGCGCATGAATCTACGCGCCTGCCGCATGGTTAATATGCTTCAGCACAGTAATTCCGTACGCCTCATCTTCGAAGGACCCACTCGCGGACTCCTCGGCTATCGCAATCAATTCATTGTCGATACGAAAGGTGAAGGGATTTTCGCCAGTCGCGTCATCGGCTTCAAACCCTATGCTGGTGATATTTCGAAACGTGCCACTGGTGCCATGATCAGCATGGTCGCCGGAGCAACGACCGCATTTTCGCTCTGGAATCTGCAAGAACGAGGCGAGCTCTATGTGAAACCCAATACCGAAGTCTACGAGGGCATGGTCATTGGCAATACGTCCAAGGGTGAACAAATGACCGTGAATCCGATCAAAGGCAAGGCTCTGACGAATGTGCGGGCATCCGGCTCCGACGAAGCCATCACGCTCATACCTCCTCACCTGCTCACCATTGAAATCGGCCTGGAAATTATGACCGATGACGAATACCTGGAAATCACTCCAAACTTTGTCAGGCTGCGAAAACAAGCGCTGAAAGAGAATGATCGGGTGAAGGTGAAGCGGGCGGGGAAGTAATGACTATCGCGCCTGATCCAGGGTCACACAAAACATTCCATCCTGGGGGCCAACACTTCCGCGCACTATGAAGCCCAGGGTTCCCGGTTTTTCGGTGACCGTTCTCCAGACCAATCCGGCATCGAGACGATTTGAAAAACACCAATCGACGGCCCTATCGGCCCGAGGAATTTCTCGTAAGCGCTCAATCTGATCAATATCGTTGGGATCCTTGAGCACCACCTGGAAGTCCTCCATCTTTTCCGTCAGCAGTCGATAGAGTATGGTCGCGGTTTCAGCGAAGTTGATCTCTCGGCCAGGGACAAAATTACCGGCATCAACCCCAGCGTCATATCCTTTCAGGAGATTGAATCGCTTAGCAACAGCGATCACCTCGGTGTACCAGAGATTGAGACCTACATCAGGGAAGGGGGGCACTACGATACTCGCTCCCGTGAGCTCATCTTCTCTACCAAAAGCGCGCAGCGCGAGCGCCGCCTCTTCAGCACGGGACATAGGACTGAAGGAAAACTTATTCGGCTCACCACTGCTTCCTCGAGATCGACAAAAGTTGGCGTCATAACACTCTTCAAGTGTCGCCTCCCTGTACCGACCTTCAGTAATAATACTGTCAAAGCCTATAATGAATCCGAGCATTTTGACCAATTCACGATAGGTCATCATATCACCCGCCTTCAGACTTGAATCCAATGCTACGAGATCATGCATGGCCAAAACGGGAGTATACCAATAACTTTCCTTATCGTTACTCTGAAGCCAGGACAGTGACCCGACATGAGTGGAGAGTGCCGATTCATCGCGGTGATTGATGGTTCGTGAGACATTGAGTGAAGTATAAACAATGTTGTCGGCATCGCCAGCAGCCATTCGTAGAGAACCTTTCTCTGAGGAAAAATCAGCTCTCTTCCTATCGGTAATCACTACAGGTTCCTTCACTTCAATGGGAGCTGGAGTGAATGAGCTTTTTACTGGAGCAGGAGGCGTAGGAGCAGGAGGCGTAGGAGCAGGAGGCGTAGGAGCAGGAGGCGTAGGAGCAGGAGGAGTAAGAAGCGTAGGAGGAGGAGGCGTTGGAACTGGAAC
>CXWL01011714.1_pt1 | contig 24510 bp, 19 predicted proteins | sample 590931 | NCBI WGS metagenome assembly CXWL01 (sample SAMEA3498368, study PRJEB10139) | groundwater metagenome | biome: water well; material: biofilm material | place: Germany | collected 2015-04-27
GGTCTGTCATGGGGATTGGTCTGGTTGTTGCGCCGGGCCTTGGGTGGCAGCGACCGCAAGTCCATCTTGTTTGGGCAGCGCCTGGTGGATGGGGTCTTGTTCCCCGTGTTGCTGTTGTGCCTGGCCTATGCCGCGCGCGCCCTGATGGCACGCTGGGTGCCGCTGGCCGTGTACCAGATTGCGGTGCCGGTGTTGGTGTCGCTGGTGGTGATTCGCATTGGCGTGAAGGTCTTGCAGGCGGCCTTCACCGAGACCCCGCTGGTGCGCCTGTTGGAGCGCACAATTTCCTGGCTGGCCTGGGGCGCGGTGGTGCTGTGGGTCAGTGGCCTGCTGCCGATCATCCTGGAAGAACTTGACCAGGTGCATTGGAAGGTGGGCGGCACCAGCTTGTCGGTGCGCACCCTGATCGAGGGCACGCTCACGGCTGGCGCGGTGCTGTTGTTCACGCTGTGGATTTCCGCCGCCATTGAGGCGCGATTGCTGCGCTCGGCCACCGGTGGTGAGCTGTCGCTGCGCAAGGCCTTGAGCAACGCGACGCGGGTGGTTTTGATGTTTGTCGGCCTGCTGCTCGCCTTGTCAGCCGTTGGCATCGACCTGACCGCTTTGTCGGTACTGGGTGGCGCCATCGGGGTTGGCGTGGGCTTTGGCTTGCAAAAACTCGCCGCCAACTATGTCTCGGGTTTTGTCATCCTGGCCGAGCGCAGCATGCGCATTGGCGACAACGTCAAGGTCGATGGGTTCGAAGGCAGCATCACGCAGATCAACGCGCGCTACACCGTGGTGCACTCAGTCACCGGGCGCGAGTCCATCGTGCCCAACGAAATGCTGATCACCAGCCGGGTCGAGAACTTGTCGCTGGCCGACAAAAACGTGCTGCAGACGACGCAGGTCTCGGTCGCCTATGACAGCGATGTCGAACTGGTGATGCGCTTGCTTCTGGAGGCCGTATTGAACCAGCCACGCGTGCTGCGCGAGCCCGAACCGGCGGTGGCGCTGTCAAACTTTGGCGCTGATGGTTTGGAGTTCCAGATTGGCTACTGGATTGCGGACCCGGAAAACGGCGCCGGCGGCCTCAAGTCCCTGATCAACTTAGGGATCCTGAAGGCGCTGCGCGCGCACCAGATCGAGATCCCGTACCCGCAGCGGGTGCTTCACACAAAGGCCGCCAGTCCTACTTCATGAAGGACGGCAGCCACAGGCTCAAACGTGGCACAAACAGCAGGATCAGCAGTGTCACGCACTGCATCACCACAAACAGCCAGGTGCCCTTGAAAATCGTGGGCAGCCCCACTTTGGGCAGCAGGGTGTTGATGACAAACAGATTCATGCCAACCGGTGGCGAGATCAGCCCGATCTGAATCACCATCACGATCAAAACCCCAAACCAGACCGGGTCGAAGCCGAGCGCGACCACGATCGGGAAGAACAGCGGGATGGTCAACAACACCATGCTCAGCTCTTCCATCACCGTGCCCAGCAGCACATAGATAACCATCATGGCGCCGACGACCATTATTGGCGAGAACCCCTGGCTGGTGATCCAGTTCTTGAGGTCGCCCGGCATGGAGGTAAAGTTGATGAAGTTGGCAAAGATGTGCGCCGCGATCAACAGTGCAAACAACATGGCGGTGGTGCGCGCAGATTCGATCAGCACATCGAACAGGATGCGCCAGCTCAGGGTGCGCCGAAACAGGGCGAACAAGAAGGCGCCACTGGCGCCAATGCCAGCGCCTTCGGTGGTGGTGAAGACGCCGCCGTAAATGCCCCCCAGTACGACTACCACCAGCACCAGCACACCCCAGATTCCACGCAACGCCTTCAAGCGTTGGGGCCAGGTGGAACGCTCGCCCGCGGGCCCCAGTTCGGGTTGGCGCCAGGTGACGTAGGAAACCACGGCCATCAACAGCAGGGCGGTCAGCAAGCCTGGAACGACACCTGCGGCAAACAGCTTGCCGATGTGCGTTTCGGTGACGATGCCGTAGATCACCATGATGGTCGAGGGCGGAATCATGATGCCCAGCGTGCCGCCGGCCGCGATGGTGCCGGTGGCCAGCGAGTCCGCGTAGCCCAGCTTTTTCATGGAAGGGTAGGCCACCTTGCTCATGGTCGCCGCGGTGGCAATGCTGGAGCCGCAAATGGCGCCAAAACCGGCGCAGGCAGCGATGGTGGCGTGCGCCAGGCCACCGCGCACATGGCCGATGAAGGCGTTGGCGGCGGCAAACAGCTCGTGCGCCAGGCCCGCGCGCGCCACAAAATTGCCCATCAGGATGAACAAGGGGATCACCGACAGCGTGTAGGCGAAGCCGGTCTCGTACACCACCTGGGCGGTGCTGGCAAAGGCCGGCCCCCAGCCGCGTACCAGACCGAGCCCGGCGGTGCCGACGATGGCCATGGCAAACGCCAGCGGCACGCGCAAGACCGCCAACGCAAATATGGCCAGGAAACCCAGCAGGCTTTCGGTCATGGTCGGGTGCTCAAAGGGTTCGGTTGACGTGCGCCGCGTGGGCGCTGCCGCGCAGGCTGTCCCAGCATAGCCTCAGGTGCAACAGCCCACTGACGGCGCACAGACCCGCCATGCCAAATATGAAGGGGGCTTTGGGGATGCCGAGCTGCGCCGTGGTCTCGCCGTTGTCGATGAACTGCATCGCCGTCTGGCCCATCAACCAGCCCAGCCCGAGCAAGGCGGCGGCGCAGGCCAGGTGGACCAGCAGGTCCTGCACGTGGCGCACAAGATTGGGCAGAAACGAGTCGAGCGAGTCGAAGGTGACGTGCTCGTCGCGCAGCGAGACCAAGGGCAATGCCGCGAAGATCACCACCACCATCAACAGCTCGGTCAGCTCCAGTGAGCCTGGCAGGGAGTGATCAAAGAACTTTCGCCCACCCACATCGACAAAAGTCAGTGCCATGATGGCAAAGAGGGCGCACGCAGACAGGAATCCACAACATCTCTCAAGCAGCTTCTTCAATGACATCTCCGTGCGGGGCAACCGCTTGCCTGGGCGGCTCAAGGCGCCCAGCGGTTGGGTGTTCTTGCCGGACAGATCGTAGCGTAGCGCAGCTCTGTCCCCAACCGATCAGGGCAGCAAAGCCGGCTTACTTCTCCTGCTTGGCGATTTCGGCGCGAAACTCGCCCAGCACCTTGGCGGCGTCTTTCAGACCCTTGGCTTCGGCGTCCTTGATCCATTTCTGCTCCAGCGGCGCGGTGCGTGTTTTCACATCGGCGATGAACTTGGCGTCGGGTCGAACCACGGTCACCTGGTTGGCCTGCATCATGCCCAGCGCCACGCGGTCAACCTTGTCCCAGCCACGACCAAACATGCGCGCGGCGACCTCGCCAGAGATGGCATCAACCGCTTTCTTCTCGTCGGGGCCGAGCTTGTCGTATTTGGCCTGGTTCATCAGGAAAACGAAACTGGTGTTGTACAAGCCGCCGGGGAAGATGGTGGCGTGTTTGATCAGCTTGTCGATTCGAAACGAGATGGTGGACTCGGCCGGGAACAAGGTGCCGTCCATCACGCCGCCGGACAGCAGTTCGTAGGAGTCGGGGGCGGGCTTCAAAGTGGCGTTCATGCCGAGGGCCTTGGCCATCTCGTTGACCATGCCGCCGCCGACGCGAAACTTCAGGCCGCCAAAGTCCTCGACCTTGGTGATCGATTTCTTGGTGTTGAAGGGGATGCCAGGGCCATGTGTGAACAGGGTGATGACCTTGACGCCCTGGTGCTCGGCAATCATGACCGGGTTCTTCTGGGCGGCTTTCTGGAATGCTACTGAAATCGACTCTGCGGAGTTGCCCAGGAAGGGTAGCTCGGCCATTTGCGTGTAGACAAAACGCCCTGGCGTATAGCCGTGCACCGTGTAGGACACGTCGGCAAGGCCGTTCTTCACGGCGTCATAAGTGCCAGGCGCTGCGGACACGCCGCGCGGCAGGATGTTGCACTTGACCTTGCCGGTGGTGTTCTTCTCCAGCAGGTCACACCATTCCTTTTGCACCATGCTCAGGCTGTGGGTCGGCGGCAACCAGGTTGACACGGTCAATATGGTTTGCGCGCCAGCGCTGGTCATGCCCAGCAGGGCGGCGGTTGCGAGGCAGGTACGTTGGAACAAATTCATCGGGCACTCCTTTAATGGTATTGCTGTGCAAATATATAGAGCTGTCGCATGTTTGCGGCCCCATGTTTACCCGAATAGGCGCGCCCTGTTCGGGGTGCTCTTGCGTTGGCGCAGGGTTTCGAGCGTGCTGTGGAGCAAGGTAGGGCGTGGCGTCAAACACGGCATGTATAATTTTAAAAAAGCACGATCGTTCGTTTTTGTCGAGATTGGCATTTGTCGCCTTGGCGCGCATGGCTGTCCGGTGGGGCAGCATAGAATCGATGCAGTTGACGTGCACGTCAAGTAAATCAGCCGTTTTTCTAACTATCTGGAGTCGCAGCAATGAAAGTCCTGGTCGCCGTCAAGCGCGTGGTGGACTACAACGTGAAAGTTCGGGTCAAGTCCGACAACACCGGTGTAGACATCGCCAACGTGAAAATGAGCATGAACCCCTTTGACGAGATCGCCGTGGAAGAAGCCATGCGACTCAAGGAAAAAGGCGTTGTGACCGAAGTGATCGCCGTCTCCTGCGGCGTCACCCAGTGCCAGGAAACGCTGCGCACCGCGATGGCCATCGGTGCCGACCGCGCCATTCTGGTGGAAACCGCCGAGGAATTGCAGCCGCTTGCCGTGGCCAAACTGCTCAAGGCGCTGGTCGACAAAGAGCAACCCGGCTTGGTGATCCTGGGCAAGCAGGCGATTGATGACGATTGCAACCAGACGGGTCAGATGTTGGCCGCCTTGTGTGACCTGCCGCAAGCCACCTTTGCCAGCAAGGTTGAGATTGCCGACGGCAAGGCCTCGGTGACGCGTGAAGTGGATGGCGGCCTGGAGACCCTGTCGGTCAGCCTGCCAGCCATCATCACCACCGATTTACGCCTGAACGAGCCGCGTTATGTGACCTTGCCCAACATCATGAAGGCCAAGAAGAAACAACTCGACGTGTTCAAGCCCGAGGACCTTGGCGTCAACGTGACGGCCCACCTCAAGACCCTTAAGGTCAGCGAGCCACCCAAGCGCAGCGCCGGCATCAAGGTGCCCGATGTCGCCACCCTGGTCGCCAAGCTGAAGAACGAAGCCAAAGTGATCTAACACCCCAGAGTCGGCCTGCCGGCCGCCTTCCCCTCAAGGGGACGAACCCAGTGGTCCGGCGAAGCCGGATCCACGGGTTCCCTGGGGCAAGGCACAAGGCGCGGCTGACTAACAAACGCAAAGGATAAGAACATGACCGCTTTAGTTATTGCTGAACACGACAACGCGTCCATCAAGGGCGCCACCCTCAATACCGTGACGGCCGCAGCCCAATGTGGCGGCGACGTGCACGTGCTGGTTGCGGGTGCCAATGCAGCCGCTGCCGCCGCTGCTGCCGCACAGATCGCGGGCGTCACCAAAGTGCTGCACGCGGAAGGCGAAGGTTTTGCCCATGGCCTGGCCGAGAACATGGCCGCCCAGGTGCTGGCCATCGCGGCGGACTACAGCCACATTCTGTTTCCGGCTACCGCTTCAGGTAAGAACATTGCCCCACGCGTGGCGGCCAAGCTCGACGTGGGCCAGATCTCCGACATCATCAAGGTGCACAGCGCCGACACCTTTGACCGTCCGATCTATGCCGGCAATGCCATCGCCACCGTGCAGAGCCTGGATGCCACCAAGGTCATCACGGTGCGCACCACCGGTTTTGATCCGGCTACCGCCAGCGGCGGTGCTGCCTCGGTGCAGACATTGACAGCCGTCGCCGTCAGCACACAGGCCACCTTCTTGGGCAGTGAGATTGCCAAGAACGACCGCCCTGAACTGACGGCGGCCAAGATCATTGTCTCGGGTGGCCGTGCCTTGGGTTCGAGCGAGAAGTTCAACGAGGTCATGACGCCGCTGGCCGACAAGCTCGGTGCGGCCTTGGGTGCCTCGCGCGCGGCGGTGGATGCGGGGTATGCCCCCAACGACTGGCAAGTCGGCCAGACCGGCAAGATCGTGGCGCCCCAGTTGTACATCGCCTGCGGCATCAGCGGCGCCATTCAGCACCTGGCCGGCATGAAGGACAGCAAAGTGATTGTGGCGATCAACAAGGACCCGGAAGCGCCGATTTTCAGTGTGGCGGATTACGGTCTGGAAGCTGATCTGTTTGTGGCCGTGCCGGAGCTGATCGCGGCCTTGTAAGTCACTGCGCGCGAGTCGTCGCGCGAGTCAGAACTCAGCCGCCTGGCCTGGACACTATCGGGCAGGCGGCTTTCTTTTAGCAGGAGAGTCACCATGAGTTACGTCGCCCCGGTCAAAGACATGCTGTTTGCCATCCAGTATTTGGCTGACATCGAGCAGGTTGCCAAGATTCCTGGTTTTGAAGACGCCGGGCTCGACACCGCGCAGGCGGTGTTGGAAGAGGCGGCCAAGTTCAACGAAGGCGTGCTGGCGCCGCTGAACTGGGAGGGTGACAAGTACCCTTCAAGCTGGCACGACGGCAAGGTGACGGCCACGCCGGGCTTCAAGGAGGCGCATCGGCAGTTTGCCGAAGCCGGTTGGCAAGGCTTGCAGCATCCGGCCGAGTTTGGCGGTCAGGGCCTGCCCAAGACCATCGGTGCGGCGGTGGGCGAGATGCAGAATTCGGCCAACATGAGTTTTGCGTTGTGTCCGCTGTTGAGCGACGGCGCGATTGAGGCGTTGTTGACGGCGGGCTCGCCTGAGCTCAACGCCATCTATCTGGAAAAACTGATTAGCGGCCGATGGACCGGCACCATGAACCTGACCGAGCCCCAAGCCGGCTCGGATCTGGCGATGGTGCGCAGCCGTGCCGAGCCGCAAGCCGACGGCAGCTACAAGATCGCGGGCACCAAGATCTTCATCACCTGGGGGGAGCACGATCTGACCGACAACATCGTGCATCTGGTGCTGGCCCGTGTGACGGGTGCGCCCGAGGGCGTGAAGGGCATCAGCCTGTTTGTCGTGCCGAAATTCATGGTGAACCAAGACGGTTCGCTGGGGGCGCGCAACGACGTGCATTGCGTCAGCATCGAACACAAGCTGGGCATCAAGGCCAGTCCCACTGCCGTGCTGCAGTTCGGCGACCATGGTGGCGCCGTGGGCTACCTGGTCGGCCAGGAAAACCGGGGCCTGGAGTACATGTTCATCATGATGAACGCGGCACGATTTGGTGTTGGCGTCCAGGGCATCGCCATTGCGGAACGGGCCTACCAAAAAGCCGTCAACTTTGCCAGGGAACGCGTGCAGAGCCGCCCGGTTGATGGCTCCCTGCCAAGCAGCGCGCCCATCATTCACCACCCTGACGTCAAGCGCATGCTGATGACCATGCGTGCCATCGTGCAGGGCTGTCGCAGCATGGCGCTGGTGGCCGCCGCCGCCTACGATGCGGCACACCACCACCCCGACCCAGCGGTGCGCAAGCCGAACCAAGCCTTCTACGAATTCATGGTGCCGCTGATCAAGGGCTACAGCACCGAGATGAGCCTGGACGTGACGTCGCTGGGCGTGCAGGTGCATGGCGGCATGGGCTTCATCGAGGAGACCGGTGCGGCGCAGTACTACCGCGACGCCAAGATTTTGACCATCTACGAAGGCACCACGGCGATTCAGGCCAACGACCTGGTCGGGCGCAAGACGGCGCGCGATGGCGGCCAGACCGCCAAGGCGATTGCGGGCCAGATTGAACGCACCGAAGCCGATCTGATGGCCAACGGCAGCGCCGACGCGCTGGCGGTGGCCAAGCGACTGAAGGCCGCACGCGACGCCTTTGTGCAAGTGGTGGAATTTGTGGTGGCGCAAACGAAGTCCAACCCCAATGCCGTGTTTGCCGGCAGCGTGCCCTACCTGATGCTGGCTGGAAATTTGATGGCGGGCTGGCAATTGGCGCGCGCGCTGTTGGTGGCGCAGTCTCAGATTGCGGCGGGCAACGATGTGGCATTCATGCAGGCAAAAATCGTGACGGCGCGGTTCTATGCGGACCACCTGCTGACCAAGGTGCCGGGCATGCGCGACGCGGTGCTTGAAGGCGCCAGCAGTGTGACTGCACTGGCCTTGGATTCGTTTTGATTTGCTATCGAGTTCATAGCAAACAACATCCATGTTTATTGGGTTACAGGCCTGTTTTTCAATTATTTCAGAATGAACCGGAGACTCCATGTCGCGCCTGCCCGCACCTTTGAATAGCCTGCCGTTTCCCGTCATCGGCGCGCCCTTGTTCATCATCAGCAACCCCAAGCTGGTGATCGCCCAGTGCATCGCTGGCGTGGCGGGATCCATGCCCGCGCTGAATGCGCGTCCTGCCGAAGTGCTGGAGGACTGGCTCAAGGAAATCACCGAGACGCTGGCTGCCTACAACCAGGCGCACCCCGACCAGCCGGCGGCGCCCTTTGCGGTCAACCAAATTGTGCACAAGAGCAACGACCGGCTGGAGCACGACATGGCGCTGTGCGTGAAGTACCAGGTGCCGATCATCATCACGTCGCTGGGCGCGCGCGAGGACATCAATGCCGCCGCGCACGCCTATGGCGGCGTGGTGTTGCACGACGTGATCAACAACAAACATGCCCACAAGGCGATCGAGAAAGGTGCTGACGGCCTGATTGCCGTGGCGGCTGGGGCCGGTGGCCATGCGGGGGTCAAGAGTCCGTTCGCGCTGGTGCAGGAAATCCGCCAGTGGTTTGACGGCCCGATTGCCTTGAGCGGAGCCATCTCGACGGGCGACGCGGTGTTGGCGGCGCAGGCCATGGGTGCCGACTTTGCCTACATCGGCTCGGCCTTCATTGCCACCGAAGAGGCGCGCGCCTCCGATGCTTACAAACAGGCGATTGTGGACAGCAACTCCGACGACATCGTTTACAGCAACCTGTTCACCGGCGTGCATGGTAATTACCTCGCTCCGAGCATTCGCAATGCGGGCATGGACCCCGACAACTTGCCACTCAGTGATCCCAGCCAGATGAACTTTGGTGCTGACAAGAGCAAAGCCTGGAAGGACATTTGGGGTTGCGGCCAGGGCATTGGCGCCGTGTCTCGGATTCAGAGCGCGGCAGACTACATCGTCCAGCTCAAGCGCGAATACGCCGCTGCACGCACACGCGTGCTGGCTTACGCTTAGGCCTGATCGGCCTACCGGGCCAGAACGTTCACGGCTTGGGGCAATCGCACACGTCGTTGCCCTTGTCAAAAACAATGCGCCAGGTGCCGGGTTCTTCCAGTCGCCAGATCGAGGTGAAGGTGGCAATCAGTTTGCCGCTTGGGTCGTAGACCGGCCCGGTACTCAGGGCCAGCGTGCCCGATGCCAGCACCACCACGTCTTTGGGCGCCCATGAGAAGGGGGCCAGTGGTTTGGCATAAAACCGGCTCCACCAATCGATCACGGCCTGTTTGCCGTGTAGCGGTGTTGGGCCGGAGAAGAAGATCGTTTCGTCAGCAAGGAAACGGCCAAACGCGGCCAGATCGCGGTCCGCCATGGTCTTGGCAAACGCGCGTTCGGTGTCAGCAACCTGCTGCTGCAATTCCCTTACTGCGGGTTGGGGTGCCGTCATGGCGCATCCTTGCATGAAGGCCAGTCCGCCAAGCATCAGAACGGCCAACAGAGCTCGCCAAGGCAGGTGCGGCGACCCGCGCTTCACGTCTTGGCCCCTTCAGGCGACGGCTCGAAGATCGCCGAGCAGGCTTGCTGGGCCTCGCTGTCGCCGCCCAGTTTGGCGCAGACGGTATCGAGTTGCCCTTTGAGCTTCTTCACGCTCGACGTGTGTTTACCTTGCTGATTCCAGGCCAGCAGGCGTTTGCCCATTTTCTCCAGGCCTCGCCGATTTCGCTCATAAAAGGTCTCGGGTACCGCCTCCAGTTCGCCAATCACGCTGGCGGCCGCCTTTTCGATGCGTGCCGTGTCCTCGGGCGTCAGGTCAATGACCTTGCCAACGTAGCCCGCACCCCATTGCAGCCTGGTGGCTGGGCCCTTGGACTCGGCGTAGGCCTGCTCGGCCCACTTCAGGGAGCCAGCCTTGTCACCCCGTTTCTTGGCGTTCTGAGCCAGTCCCAGCATGTGGTAATAGGGTGACACGGCCTTGGGCAACTCGGCTTTGAGCAGTGCGTCCGACTCGTCGAGCAGGCCAACCTCGGTCAGCAAGTCGGCTGCGGAAGGAATGACGGCTTGGCGTTCATAGGTGTTGGTGGTTGACTGATCGGCCGTGCTGGCCGCGTTGCGTGCCTGGGTGATCAAGCTGTCAAGAAGAATCGGTTTAGCGTCTTTGGGTAGGTCAAGCTTGGCCAGGGCGACTTTTCCCTGCACTGCGGACAAACGGTCCGCCCGCGACAGGCTGGTGTCGGCATTGACGGTATCCAGGGCCTTGTTCCAACCTGCCACCAGTTGCACACGTTCGGCACTGGCCGGGGCGGTCACGGCAGGCACGATGTCCCCGCCGTAGTAAATCAGCAGGTCAAAATTCTGGCGGATCAGGGCGGGGTCGCTCAAGGTCTGCTGCAGTCGCGCTAGCGCTGCTGACTTGTCCGCCAGCCCGCCCTTGTCTTGCGCGCCGGCGGCGATGGCCTTGAGCGCGAGGCGTGCGGCGCTCTGCGGGTAGTCACTGGGACAGCTTTGCGCCAGTTTGCCCAGCGTCGCTGCCAGGTCGGCTTTGGGCAGCAGTTGCGCCTCGTCGGTGTCCCACGAGTAGTAGGCCAGCATGCGCCAGGCGTCGGCAGACATTTTGGTGGCCGGGCCTGACGTGCCCTGTCCAAGCGCCTGCGCCAGCGACTCCTTGACCGAGTTGTTGGCACCCAATCCAAGTGACAGCACTTCCATGTATTGACTGGAATCAACTTCGCCAGGCAGTCGGGTCAACTCCGTGCCGTCGGGCTTGAACAGAATCATGGTTGGATAGCCGCGCACCTTGAAGCGTGTACCCAGCTTCTGCGCGCCCGGGGTGTCGCCATCCAGGTAGACCGGCACGAAGAAACTGCTTCGGTCGATGAAGTCCTGGCGGTTGAACACCGTCGCCTTGATCTGGTTACAAGGTGGGCACCAGACCGCGCCCCAGTACAGGAACACCGGTTTGTTGGCGGCCTTGGCCTGGGCGAAGATGGCATCGATATTGGCATCAACCGGCTTGACCCAGTCAATGGCGGTCTTTGGGACCAACGCCTTGGGGGTGGCGGCGACGGGCTCGGGTGCCTTGGAGCACGCCATCAGCAACAGGGGCAGGGCGGCGAGGGTTGCGAATTTCTTCATGGGAGCTCCTGATACTTTGCGGGACAGACCTTCGCTGCGCGACGCTCTGTCCTCAACTCGTTGTCGGCTGTTCGGCAGTGCGCCATTCTAGGGGACAACAAGCCTCGCCCCAAGCCGCTACGCGGCACCCCTGCTTAGCCGCGCCGGCACGGCCCGAAGATGTCCAACTCCGGTCGGTAGATGGCAGTGTGGATATCCAGCAGACCGAGCACCGAATGAAAGTAGTGGTCGTGGCTGATGGCCTGATCGGTGCGACCTTTCAGACACTCAGTGCTGAGGGCGCCGCGATGTTCGATTTCCGGGGACAACCAGTTGATCCAGGGCACACGCTTCTGAACGTCCGGGGCAATCGCATACGGCATGCCATGCAGGTAGAGGTTGTTTTCCCCGAGCGACTCGCCATGATCCGAGACATACATCATGGCAGCGGCGTGGCTCGGTTGTTGTTGCTTCAGCCATTTNNNCACAGGCCGCTGACTTGTAGCGAACTGGTGATGGCCGAGGGAATGCGATCACACGCGCCCTTGCAGCCGGATTGATTGTCGATCCACAGCACCGCCAGGCCCGCTTGCTGAAGGGCATCGAGTAAGGTCTCCTGATTGAAGCCGCGCTTCTCGAAAGCGTCACGCCCCAATGGCGAAAACATGCATGGCACCGACGCGGCGGTGCTAGTCCCGCACGACCAGGCGTTGCGGTAGCTGGTGATGTTTTCCCCAGCCAGGCCTGGCGTGGTTGCCCGCGCATAACCATTGATGCCGAAGTTGGCACTGCGTGCCGTTTCACCCAGCACCAGAATCAGCAGCGGAGGGCGGTTCTGTTGCGTGTAGCTGGCGCCGAGCTTGATGTCCGGAGCGATGGGTTGCGGTGGCGTTGCGCCACGCTGGACCGGCTTGAAAGCCAGATGCGCGGCCGCAAAAAAAGAATTCAACGGGTTGATCAGGTAGCGCAGTTGGGTGTGGTTGCGCATCAGCGACGAGAAGTCCTGAAACACCAGCAGCGCCACAATCAGCGTCAAGGTGATGCCAGCACTGGCTGCCGCCAGGTTGCCCAATACCGTGCGCACAAAACTCAGGTGACGAACCCGCACCTTCCACAGCCAGATGGTCGGTAGCACCGCTCCAAGCAGCACGGCGAACACAAGCTGCCAGGTGATCAAGTCCTTGACTTCCTGCGGGTGGGTTTGCAATACGTTGACCATCATGGTCGGATCGATCACGACCCCGTAGCTGAGCATGAAATAAGCGCCCAAAGCGGTCGCGAAGAGGGTCAAGGTCAGGGTCAGCTTAAGTGTCCAGCGCCAGCAGGCCAAGGTGAGCAAACTGAAGGTGCAGGCGAACACCATGGTGGCGAAAGCAAGCCCAAACCACAACCCGCGCAGGTTATGCAGTTCAGGCAGCCGGTACAGCTCCTGCCATAGCGGCAGATTGCCGATGCTGGCGGTCCACAGACAGGTCAGCGCAACCATCAGCAGGGGGTGCACCGCCTTGTGGGCCGTGGGACGAAAAAAGAAGGACGACTGAGCGAACTCAGTGATCCGGAACAGCTTCAACGACATCGTCCCGAATTGTCGCTGATAGCTCTATCCCCCGCCGGCGAGCCAGACTCCAGGGTGGCGCCGACCAGCGTTGGCGGGTCGCACCCAATCAGGTGGGCCAAGTCGAGCCGTGCTCGGGAACCAGGGCACGCCAACCCAATTCATGGTTGATGCGCTTGCGCAATTCATCGGCGGGGCCCAGATCGCCGTGCACCACGTAGACCTGATCGGGGGCACCTGGCATGGTACGCAACCAAGCGATGAGCTGATTGGCGTCGGCGTGGGCCGAGGCGGACTGCAACTGAATCACCTGTGCGTTAACCGCCACGTCCCGCCCGTGAATGCGCACACTGCGCGCCCCGCTGGCAAGCGTGGCGCCCCGCGTGCCGGGTGCCTGAAAGCCGGTCAGGACAATCATGTTGCGATGGTTGCCAGCGTACTGTGCCAGGTGGTGCAGCACGCGGCCACCGGTTGCCATGCCACTGGCGGCAAGAATCACCATCGGCCCGTGGCGAGTCGCCAATGCCTTGGACTCGTCGGTGCTGTTGACCATGGTGGCGCTGTGGGTCAGCGCCCTGGTTTCACGTGCGCTCAAGCGGTGCTCGCCTTGATGGTTTTCGAACAGATGGGTGGTGTGCACCGCCATCGGACTGTCCAGGAAAACCGGCAGTGAGCTGGGTAACTCGCCACGGGCCTTGAGCTGGGCTATCGCGTGTAACAGCGCCTGGGCGCGTCCGACCGCGAACACCGGGATCACGGCCACGCCACCACGCTTGGCTAATTGCTGCAGTGCAGGACCGAGCTCGGCCTGAACATCCTCCTTCGGATGGTCGCGGTCACCATAGGTCGATTCGATCAACACCGTATCAGCGCCCGGCGCGGGATCGGGTGGATTCATGATGCTGTCGTCCGGTCGGCCAAGGTCCCCCGAGAACAGGATTCGTCGTCCCGCCACTTCAAGCAGCAGGCTGGCCGCGCCCAGAATATGTCCAGCAGATGAATAGGTGGCCCGCCAACCGGCAATCGGCGCGAAGGCCTTCCCCAGGGCCATGGTCTTGAGCAGGGGCAGGCAATCGAGCGCGTCCTGCCGCGTATACAGCGGCATCGCTGGGGCGTGTTTGGAATAGCCGTGGCGGTTCGCGAACGCGGCGTCTTCTTCCTGGATGTGGCCGCTGTCAGGCAACAGGATCCGGCACAGGTCACGTGTGGCGGGCGTACAGTAAATGTGGTTTGCAAAGCCCTCCTTGGCCAACACTGGCAGGTAGCCGCTGTGGTCCAGGTGAGCGTGGGTCAGCAACACCGCGTCAATCTCATTCGGGGCGACCGGCAGCGGGGTCCAGTTGCGCAAGCGTAGCTGCTTGTAGCCCTGGAACATGCCGCAGTCGATCAGTAAGCAGTGACCATCGTGGCGAACCAGGTACTTGGAGCCGGTGACGGTATTGGCACCGCCTAGAAAGGTGATGTTGACACTCATGGCAAGCACTCTGGTTGAAGGTGGTTGGGGCGACAGTACCCGCATTCTGCAATAGAAATGCCGCCACGGGCCAAGGGCGCCGGGCGGCATATATGGGCTGGAATCGACCCTGTGTATCGAACCCAGTTGTCAGCTAAAGAAACTCTTCAACCGGTCGGTCCAACTGTCGCCACTGGGCGAGTGTTTGCTGCCCCCCTTGCGCAGGGACTCATCCAGTTCGCGCAGCAGCTTGCGCTGGTGCTCGGTCAGCTTGACCGGTGTTTCGACCGCAATGTGGCAATACAGATCGCCCGGATAACTGGAACGCACGCCCTTGATGCCCTTGCCGCGCAGCCGGAATTGTTTGCCGGTCTGGGTGCCCTCCGGAATGTCAATGGCGGCCTTGCCCGCCAGCGTGGGCACATCGATTTCGCCGCCCAGGGAGGCAGTCACGATACTGATCGGCACCGAGCAATGGATGTCATCGCCATCGCGCTCGAAAATGTCGTGCTTCTTGAGCCGAATCTCGATGTAGAGGTCACCCGGCGGGCCGCCGTTGGCACCGGGTTCACCATTGCCGGAACTGCGGATGCGCATGCCGCCGTCGATGCCAGCCGGTATCTTGACTTCGAGCGTCTTCTGTTTCTTGATTTTTCCTTGCCCATGACAACTCATGCAGGGCTCGGGAATGACTTTGCCGGTGCCACGGCAGGTCGGGCAACTTTGCTGCACGCTGAAAAAGCCTTGACGCATCTGGACCGAACCCGATCCGCTGCAGGTGCCGCAGGTCTTGACCTGCGTGCCGGGTTTGGCGCCGCTGCCCTTGCAGGTTTCGCATGCCTCCCAACTGGGGATTCGGATTTGCGCGTCCTTGCCCTTGGCGGCTTCCTCCAAGGTGACTTCCATCGCGTAGCTCAAGTCGCTGCCGCGGTACACCTGCCTGCCGCCGCCGGCCCGGCCGCGTTGCTGACCGAACATGTCGCCAAAGATGTCGCCAAACGCTTCCGCAAAGCCGCCAAAGCCTTCTTGTCCGCCGGGGCCCCGCATATTCGGGTCTACACCTGCATGGCCATACTGGTCGTAGGCGGCGCGCTTCTGCGCGTCCGACAGCATTTCGTAGGCCTCTTTGGACTCCTTGAACTTCTCTTCCGCAACCTTGGACGATTCACCTTGGTTTCGATCAGGATGATGCTTCATTGCCAGCTTGCGGTAGGCTTTCTTGATCTCTTCCTCGGACGCGTTCTTGGGTACGCCCAGGGTCTCGTAGTAATCTCTTTTGGCCATCGTCGTTCTCAAGTCATGTAAGCGAAACGCCGCGTTCCAGATCCAGGCAGGTCTGTCGAACGCGGCGAGTCCGGGTGCCCATCATGGCGGACACCGGCAACCTCCATCAACCCTTCTTGACTTCCTTCACTTCCGCGTCGACCACGTTGTCGTCGGCTGGCTTTGACGAACCGGCGTCGCCGCCACCGTGCGTATGCTCCGACCCACCGGAACCCGCGGCGGCTGCTTCGGCAGCCTGTTTGGCTTGCATGTCGGCGTACATCTTTTCACCGAGCTTCTGGCTGGCGCTCATCAGGGCATTGCTTTTTGCTTCCAACGCATCCTTATCGGATCCCTTGAGGGCTTCTTCAAGGTCCTTGATGGCAGCTTCGATTTTCTCTTTCTCGCCTGCGTCGAGCTTGTCACCATACTCGGTCAAGCTCTTCTTGACGCTGTGCACATTGGCATCGGCCTGATTCTTGGCTTGCACCAATTCGAGTTTCTTCTTGTCCTCGCTGGCATTGAGTTCGGCATCTTTCACCATCTGCTGAATCTCGGCCTCGGTCAAGCCCGAGTTGGCCTTGATCGTGATCTTGTTCTCTTTGCCAGTACCCTTGTCCTTGGCGCCCACGTGCAGGATGCCGTTGGCATCGATGTCGAAAGAGACTTCGATCTGCGGCGTGCCGCGTGCCGAAGGTGGGATACCTTCCAGGTTGAATTCGCCCAGCAACTTGTTGCCCACCGCAATTTCGCGCTCGCCCTGGAACACCTTGATCGTCACGGCCGGCTGGTTGTCATCCGCGGTGGAAAATGTCTGCGCGAACTTGGTCGGAATGGTGGTGTTCTTGGTGATCATCTTGGTCATCACGCCACCCAACGTTTCAATACCGAGCGACAAGGGTGTCACGTCCAACAGCAGCACGTCCTTGCGGTCGCCACTCAACACCTGGCCTTGAATCGCAGCGCCCACGGCCACCGCTTCATCCGGGTTGACGTCCTTGCGCGGCTCCCTGCCAAACAGTTCCTTGACCTTCTCCTGCACCTTGGGCATACGCGTCATGCCGCCCACCAGAATCACGTCGTGGATGTCGACCACGGCCACGCCGGCATCCTTGATCGCGGTGCGGCAGGGCGCTATGGTGCGTTCGATCAGTTCTTCGACCAGAGATTCGAGCTTGGCGCGGGTCAGCTTGATGTTCAGGTGCTTCGGACCGGAGGCATCGGCGGTCACATAAGGCAGGTTGATGTCGGTCTGGGCGCTGCTGGAGAGTTCAATCTTGGCCTTTTCGGCGGCTTCCTTCAGCCGTTGCAATGCCAGCACGTCCTTGCCCAGGTCAACACCCTGGTCTTTCTTGAACTCGGCAATGATGTAGTCGATCACGCGTTGGTCGAAGTCCTCGCCGCCAAGGAACGTGTCGCCATTGGTCGACAGAACCTCGAACTGCTTTTCGCCATCGACGTCGGCGATCTCGATGATCGAGATGTCAAAGGTGCCACCGCCCAAGTCGTACACCGCGATCTTGCGGTCGCCCTTTTCGTTCTTGTCCAAACCAAAGGCCAGGGCCGCGGCAGTGGGCTCGTTGATGATGCGTTTGACATCGAGTCCGGCGATGCGGCCCGCGTCCTTGGTGGCCTGGCGCTGGGCGTCGTTGAAATACGCCGGCACGGTGATCACCGCGTCGGTCACCGCTTCACCCAGGTAGTCCTCGGCGGTCTTCTTCATCTTGCGCAGGATGTCGGCGCTGACTTGCTGCGGCGCCATCCGCGAACCACGTACCTCGACCCACGCATCACCGTTGTCTGCGGCGGCGATCTTGTAGGGCATCAGGTCGATGTCTTTTTGCACTTCCTTCTCGGAGAACTTGCGGCCAATCAAGCGCTTGACCGCGTACAGGGTGTTCCTGGGGTTGGTCACGGCCTGGCGCTTGGCCGATGCCCCCACCAGCACTTCGCCATCTTCCTGGTAAGCAATGATCGAAGGCGTGGTGCGCGCGCCCTCCGAGTTTTCTATCACTTTGGCGACGTTGCCTTCCATGATGGCCACGCAGCTGTTGGTNNGCAACTGTTGGTGGTGCCAAGGTCAATACCGATGATTCGTCCCATGATGCTTCCTTTTCTTAAGTTGGGGACCGGCCCCGCCACCGTCGGCGTTCGGCTTTCCCGCAAAGTTGATAAATTGATCTGTTTTTAACTTGTGGATAACTCAAGACTTTTCAAGTCTCGATTACGACTATTTTGAGGCGGCGACGGTCACCAAGGCGGGTCTGAGCACCCGCTCGGTGATCGAGTAGCCCTTTTGCAGAACACTGACCACCGTATTGGCCTCCAACTCGGACGGCACGACGCTGATTGCCTGGTGCTGATGGGGGTCAAACTTGGTTCCTGCCTCGGGGTTGATGGCCAACACCTTGTTGCGCTCCAGCGCCGACACCAGTTGACGCAAGGTCGCCTGCGCGCCTTCCCGGATTTGCTCGACCGTGGCGTCCTTGATCAGCAGGCCCGCCTCCAGGCTATCGGCGACGGGCAGCAGGCTCTCGGCAAAACTCTCCACCGCATACTTGCGGGCCTTGGTGATTTCGTCCTCGGCGCGGCGACGGGCGTTTTCGGCTTCCGCCTTGGCACGCAGGTACTGGTCAGCCAATTCCGCGCTCTTGGCCTGAAGTTGGGCCAGTTCGGCCTGCGCGTGGGCAAGCGCCTGAGCATCGTCGGCGGCTTGGCCCGCCTGTTGTTCCTCGGCGCTCTGGTAGGCCTCGGCGGCTTGATTGGGTGTGTTTGGATTGGATTCAGACATAAGGGTCAACCACGGTAACTAGGACAACGACCCCAAACTGGGGCCGTGCGCGCGGGATTTCAAGGGGAGGGATCGCTGGCCGTTCAATCAGCGCAGGGCCGAGATAAATCTCGACTCCCGCGGAATCGGCCCTTTCGGCTAGCCGGACACGCCCAGCAGCTCGACCGTGAACTTCAGGGTGGCGTTAGGAGGAATGACGCCGCCGGCGCCCCGTGATCCATAGCCCAAGGCGGCCGGGATGATCAGGTCGCGTTCGCCGCCGACTTTCATGCCGGCTACGCCTTCGTCCCAGCCGCGAATCACCATGCCGGCACCGAGCGAGAAAATGAAGGGGTCGTTGCGGTCTTTGCTGGAGTCAAACTTGGCGCCCTGAACACCGTCATTGAACAGCCAACCGGTGTAATGAACCGTCACGCGTTGACCCTTGGTCGCCTCGGGGCCAGTGCCGAGTGTTGTGTCTTCGTATTGGAGGCCGGATGGGGTAGTGGTCATGAAGATGTTCCTGATGGAATACGGCTGATCGCCAGCTTCAAAGGACGCCACGGGCGCCCGGTCGAAGCAACCAGCAATTATGCCAGCAGACCAAGTCCAAAGGGCCCCGTATCGGGCCTCCCGAACGGCGCGTGGACTTGTCCTGCCGCCCAAGTCCGTGGTCAGGGCGGCTACTGCCTACTTGGCTTTCTTGGCCAGACTGGCAACCCATTTCACCGCAAACGGCTGTACGTCGCCCAGTCGCTTGACCAAGTCGGCGCCGAGAGTGGTCAGGACATAGCCGTCAGGGCCGTGTGTCATCAAGCCGGCTTCGCGCATTTCCTTGACGCGGGTGTTCAGGGTGTTGGGCGTGATGCCGCCGACGCTGTCTTGGAGCAAACGAAAGGTCTGGGGGTGCCCGTCCTTCAAAGCCCACAACACACGAATGGCGTAACGGGACTCAAGCAGACTCAATAATTGCCCGATGGCCACGTTTTCTTTTGAACTCATTGCCCAACTCTCCTCTAAGCGTCATGCACTCTGGTTGTTCACAGGACATATGTTCCAGGCGCCATGGCGGCCACTACGGTGTGCTGATATCAGCGCAAACTATAGCGCAGTTTCAAGTTTGCTACTAGTTTTATAGCTGTGAATATAGCGGGGAAATCCGCTGCGGTGGTCACGCCTGGGTATGCGAACGGCTTCACGCGCGCCGCGTCGCGTTGTCATTTGGGGTGCTTATCTGCATCGGCGGTGGTGCTTCGAGCCGTCGTCCGCAGGATCAGCGTCGCTCGCCACCGGCCAGGCACGCCCGGCAGCCGCTGTCAGCGCCCGGCTGCCGCTTGTCAGTCGGCCCACGAACTGCTAAGGTTGCCCATCGAATGTTTTCAGCCCTGCCTGTCGGAGCGTTTCATGGTCATCAATTTCGAGCAAGTTCACAACTATTACGAGCGTTTGGTGTTCGAAGAGGTCGTGCGACGCGCTGCGGATCGAACAGATTTGTCCGCGGACATGCTGGCCGACATGTGCTGCGTGGCACTCAATCGGCTGCCGGCCAGATACGTTCGACACGACGTGGACATGATGTTCTATTTGACTGAACACGAGCGCCACGCCATCGAGCAGGCCATGGACGAAGCCCTCGGCTTTGCATTCTCGTTCGTGGTGGAGCGCGCGCTCAAGCGCGGCGTGCCGAGCGAGTGAGGCGGGAGTCCACGAAGGACTCCGCGCGGTGGCGTTATAGGGTGTCGGTGAAGCTGCGCAGCTTGTCCGAACGGCTGGGGTGCTTGAGCTTGCGCAAGGCCTTGGCTTCGATCTGACGAATCCGTTCGCGCGTCACATCAAATTGTTTGCCCACCTCTTCCAGCGTGTGATCGCTGGTCATCTCGATGCCAAAACGCATGCGCAGCACCTTGGCTTCGCGCGGCGTGAGGCTGTCCAGAATATCCTTGACCACATCGCGCAGGCCGGCCTGCATGGCCGCGTCCATTGGCGCGGTGTTGGCGCTGTCCTCAATGAAGTCGCCCAGGTGGGAGTCGTCGTCGTCGCCAATCGGCGTCTCCATAGAGATCGGCTCCTTGGCGATTTTCATGATCTTGCGGATCTTGTCTTCCGGGATCTCCATCTTGGCCGCCAAAACCGAAGCGTCCGGCTCGAAGCCGAATTCCTGTAGGTGCTGGCGGCTGATGCGGTTCATCTTGTTGATGGTCTCGATCATGTGCACCGGGATACGGATGGTGCGGGCCTGGTCGGCGATTGATCGCGTGATGGCCTGGCGAATCCACCAGGTGGCGTAGGTCGAGAACTTGTAGCCACGGCGGTATTCGAACTTGTCGACCGCCTTCATCAGGCCGATATTGCCTTCCTGGATCAGGTCCAGGAACTGCAGACCACGGTTGGTGTACTTCTTGGCGATGGAAATGACCAGGCGCAGGTTGGCCTCGATCATCTCCTTCTTGGCGGCGCGTGACGACGATTCGCCTTCGTTCATGCGCTTGTTGATGTCTTTCAACTGGTCCAGCGGCACGACCACACGGGATTGCAGGTCAGTCAGCTTCTGCTGCAGGTCCTGCACGGGTGGGATGTTGCGACCCATGATGGCGCTCCAGGGCTTGCCGGCTGCAGTTTGCTTTTCGATCCACTTCAGGTTGAGCAACTGGCTGGCAACCTTGTTGCCGGCCTTGTCGCGGCCACTGAAATCGGCGATGAAGCTCTCCTGGGGGTAGCCACACTTGTCCACGATGATGCGACGCAACTCGCGTTCCTTCTTGCGGATATCGTCGACTTGGGCACGCACCATGTCGCATAACTTTTCGATCGCCTTGGCGGTGAAGCGGATCGACATCAACTCTTCGCTCAAGGCTCTCTGTGCCTTGATGTAGTTCGGGGTGCCGTAGCCTTCCTTGTCGTAGACCTTGTGAACCTTTTCGAACAGTTCGCGCAACTTGTCAAAGCGGCTCAGGGCCTCGCGCTTGAGTTCTTCCAGCTTCTTGGTGAGTGCCTTGGAGCCGCCCTTGCCGTCGTCGTCGTCGTCGGCGTCGAACTCGTCGAAGTCTTCCTCGGCCACATAGTCGTCAGCTTCGTTGGGGTTCGAGAAGCCATCGACCACCGTGGTGATGACAATCTTGCCCTCGCGGATCTCCTCGCCCAGGCGGAGAATTTCGGCAATGGTGGCAGGCGACGCGGAGATGGCCTCCATCATCGCCATCAGACCACCCTCGATGCGCTTGGCGATTTCGATCTCGCCTTCGCGAGTGAGCAATTCGACTGTACCCATCTCACGCATGTACATGCGCACCGGGTCGGTGGTGCGACCAAACTCGCTGTCCACGGTACTCAGTGCCGCTTCGGCTTCTTCTTCGGCTTCTTCTTCGGTGGCGGCGGTGGGTCCGTTGTTGTTGAGCAGCAGCGTTTCGGCATCCGGGGTCTGTTCGTAGACGGCTACGCCCATGTCGTTCAACATCGAGATCACCACTTCAAGCGTCTCTGCATCGACCAGCTTGTCGGGCAGGTGGTCCGAAATTTCGCCATGGGTCAGGTAGCCGCGGGTCTTGCCAAGCTTGATCAGGGCCTTCAGGCGCAGGCGCCGCTTGGCCATGTCTTCTTCCGACAGGATGGTCTCGTCCAGGCCAAATTCCTTCATCAAGGCACGTTCCTTGGCCTTGCTGATCTTCATACGAAGGGGTTTGACCTTCTCGCCAGGCGCGGCGGCCGGTTCCTCGGCAAATTCGGCTTCGATGTCGGACAGATCCAGTTCGCCCTCGGGTTTGACGGCATTCTTCGGCTTGCGTCCCCTTTTGGCGCCGGTCTTGGGCGTCGCGTCCAAGTCGGTGTTCGTGGCCTTGGGTGGCCGCCCAGGTTTCTTTTTCACGACCACGTCAGGCGCTGACGGGGCAACAGCGTGTTTCTTGATGTCAGGTGTGGCGCTGGGGCCTTGGCTTGCGGGGGACTTGGTGGCTGGCACTGCAATCACTTTCGGGTTTGGCGTGGTAGAAGTCTTGACTGACGCTTGGTCGACCGTCTTGGCAGCAGCCGTGCTGGCTCCTGGCTTGGCGACATGTTTCTCGGCGGGCTTGGGCAGTAACTGGACGGACTTCTTGGGCTTTTGAGCGGGCATTTAGGAACCTCGGAACTTCAAGAACGGACAGGGTGAACAAGCGCCGACGGGAGCGGCGTAGTCTGAACGGTGGAGGCGGCAACCTCCGAGGCAAGATGTTTGGGCGAACATTTGGGGTGCAGTCCTTGCGGTAAGGTTGCCGGTCGTGAGCATGGTGCTCAGCGGTTGGCGAGGCCCGGAGGTGCTGCTGTCGCTCTTGCCGAATCAACCGGAGATTATAGCAGTAGATGTCATATATTCAACTGAATTCTGACCAAATTCGAGAGACTTGGCTTGTCCGTAGCCGTCAACGATCCAATCAACTGGCCTGATTCACTTGCGCGTCGAGGCCTTCAAGTTCGCGTCGGCGTGCCTGTAACTCACGGTAGCGGCCCAGGGCGCTGGGATCGGATTTAGCGGCTTCGATGGCCTCGGTCTCCTTGGATTTGAGCTGATCAACCAGCATTCGATTGAGCAAGCGGCGTAGTTCCTGTTCGGATTCCACTTCCTGACCGTTGGGTGCGAGTTCGTGGTCGCTCATCAGCCGGCGGGCCAGGTCTTCGACTTCGTGTCCCTGCAAACCCTCGCGCAGGGCTACCCAGGTCTGCGGACCGTGCTCATGCAATTGGCTTTCGAGCCAACCGAACAATTGGCCGTGCGGCGGGGGGAGATCGCTCAGCATGGCGTGGTCCTCTTCGGTCAGGGTTACCAAGGCGGCCATGTTCCCAAGCAGCAGGCGCGTGGCATGATCGGCGCGGCTGGCGGGCGCCGGGCCGACTCCGCGGCCAGCGCGAAGCGGCGCCGCCCGGCCACGCGGTCGTCCAGGGCTTGATTCGTAGGCGTTCGACGGTTCATCTCCGCCCGAGAATCGCCGTGGCTTGCCCCTTGTGGGCGCGGCATGATTCGGCTGCCACAGATCCAATAACTCGCGGTTCGCCAGTTGCACCAGATCGGCGATTTCGCCCAATACCTGTCGCTTGAGCGCGCCGTCGGGAAGCTGCATCCACATCGGTTTGGCATTGCTGGCCAGGTGGGCCCGACCTTCCGCGCTGTGCAGCTCGCAGCCTTCGCGGGCAGCTTCGATCAGAAAGCGGCTCAAGGGCAAGGCCTCGCTGATGTAGCGGGCGAAGGCTTCCTTGCCGTGCTGGCGTATGAAGCTGTCGGGGTCGTGCTCGCTGGGCAAAAACAAGAATTTGACACTGCGTACATCGGTCGCAAAGGGTAGGGCGCCGTCCAGCGCCTTGCGCGCGGCGCGACGACCCGCGGCGTCGCCGTCAAAGCTGAAAACGACTGAATCGGTAAAGCGAAACAGCTTTTGCACATGCTCGTTGGTGCAAGCGGTGCCGAGCGTGGCAACACAGTTTGCAAAACCCAACTGTGCCAAGGCCACTACGTCCATGTAGCCTTCGGTGACCAGCACATAACCCTGTTCTCGCAAGGCCGTACGGGCCTCAAACAGACCGTATAGTTCTCGGCCTTTGCTGAATACCGGTGTTTCCGGCGAGTTGAGGTACTTGGGTTTTTCGTCGCCCAGGACACGCCCACCGAAACCGATGCACTCGCCCTTGATATTGCGAATGGGAAACATCACTCGGTCGCGGAACCGGTCGTAACGCTTGTCCTCGCCGCTGTGTTCGTCGGCGCTTTGAATCACCAGGCCGCTCTCTACCAGCAGGGGGTCGTCATAGCTGGGGAACACGCTGGCCAGGCTTCGCCAGCCTTCCGGCGCAAAGCCCAATCCGAAGTGTTTCGCGATTTCTCCGGACAAGCCGCGGCGCTTGAGGTAGTCAACCGCCCCGGGCGCGTCCTTGAGGTGCCGTCGATAGGCGTCGGCTGCCTTTTCCAGTACGTCGGTCAGGGTAGCCTGCCGGTGTCGCTGCTCCTTGGCGCGGGCACGGTCGTCCGGGCTGGCCTCGTCTTCTGGCACTTGCATGCCGTACTGCTGCGCCAGATCCTTGACGGCTTCGACAAAATCCATGCCGACATGGTCCATCAAGAAGCTGATGGCGTTGCCGTTCTTGCCGCAACCAAAGCAATGGTAGAACTGTTTGGTCGGGCTGACCGAGAACGAAGGTGACTTCTCGCCATGGAAGGGGCACAGTCCCATGAA
>CXWL01003205.1_pt1 | contig 24503 bp, 23 predicted proteins | sample 590931 | NCBI WGS metagenome assembly CXWL01 (sample SAMEA3498368, study PRJEB10139) | groundwater metagenome | biome: water well; material: biofilm material | place: Germany | collected 2015-04-27
TTCGCGGTGGCGCTTGAACTTCTTCCAGTCACCGGTTTCTCCCGTGCCGCCGAATTTGTCGGCATGGAAGGTGTCGAGCAGGAAGGTGTCGGCCAGCGACAGCCATTCGGGCATCACGTCCTGCCCTGGTGGCAGCTTCGGAGCCAGCCAGAGACGGGCAATCCCGACGGTCTCCGCCCACGAGGCGATCCGGTGGGTCGGAGTGTCCGCGCTGAAGTGAATCTGGAAATAATCGAAGCCCAATTTTTCCAGAGCGGCCAGATCCGCCACGGCAGGCTCGACGCACACCGCCACCTTCTTGCGCGGTGGCAGACGGTCCTTCAGCGCGGCATAGTGGGTAAGGGTGATCCCGCGTGGTGACTTCGCGTGAAAAATAAAGCCGAGGTAATCGGGGCCGACGGCCTCGGCGGCATCGGCGTCCACGAGCGAGGTTATGCCGCAGACCTTGAATCTGACACCATTGATCATTGTTGTTGGACCACAAAGGCACAGAGACGCAGAGCAGAAAAAGAATAACTCATCTCTGTGTCTTCGCGTCTCTGTGGTTAAAAAGCATCAACCGACTTAATGACATGCGCGACCTGCTCGTCGGTCAGTTCGGGGAAGATTGGCAGGCTCACACAACGGGCACTTGTCTGCTCCGTCACCGGCAAACTGCCGGCTTTGTAGCGGAGTGAAGCATAGCAAGGCTGCAGGTGCATCGGGCCGGGGTAGATGATCTCGGTGCCGACGCCGCATTTCTCCAGGTGGGCGCGCAAGTCGTCGCGCCTCGGGTGCAACAGCGTGAACTGGTGCCAGACGGATTCGCCGTAGACCGGCACAACCGGCAGCTGGACGTCCTTGTGTCTGATGTCGGCGCGATACCGCGCGGCGATGGCCCGGCGGCGGGCCGTCCACTCGGCAAGCTTCTTGAGCTTGATGTTCAGCACCGCGCCCTGGAAACCATCCATGCGGAAATTGAAACCGACCTCGGTGTGCGAGTAGCGCTTCGGCGAGCCGTGCACGCGCAACAGCTGGGCTTTGTCCATCAGGGCCGGGTGTTTCGAGACAAAGGCCCCGCCCTCGCCGCAGGCGCCGAGGTTCTTGGTCGGGTAAAAGCTGAAGGTGCCACAGTCGCCAATGCTGCCGACCGGCGCACCCTTGTAGGTGGCGCCGACGGCCTGGGCACAATCTTCGACGACGAACAGTCTGTGAGCCTTCGCAATGGCCATGATCTCATCCATCCGCGCCGGTTGCCCGAAGATATGCACGACCACGATGCCCTTGGTCTTCGGCGTGATCGCCCTGGCGATGGCCTCGGGGCTGAGACACCAGGTAGCGGGGTCGATGTCGGCAAACACCGGCTTCGCGCCGACGTAGCTGATGCCCCAGCAACTGGAGGCAAAAGTGAAGGCCGTCGTGAGTATCTCGTCACCCGGACCGAAGCCGCCGCAAAGCGACGCGATGTGCAGCGGCGACGTGCCGCTGTTCATGCCCAGCGTGCGCGGATAGCCCAACGTGGCGCTGAAGGCCTTCTCGAAATCCTCCACGTCCTTGCCCAGGCAGAAACGGGTGTTGTCGTAGGTGGCGGCGAGCGCGGAGAGCACTTCCGCGCGGATGGCCTGATGCTGGGGCTTGAGATCGAGAAAGGGGACTTTCATGGGGAATCTTTAGCCACGGATTACACGGATGGGCACGGATAACTCAAGGGACTTAAATGGAGGGCCGGCTTCCCGGCCGGCGGCGGCTGATCAGGAGACCAGCACTCCACCTCAAGCCAGTCTCATGAGCAGCGCTGCGACCAGGGAGTCGAGGCTGGCTTCAGCGGCCTCGAAGTCCACCGGCAGGCCGAGCTGCTTCATCGTGGCGGTCGTGCTGGAGCCGATGCTGCCGGCGAGCGGGCGCTTGGCCTTGGGCCCGAGCTTGAGCGACTTGGACTGGTCAAAGAACGACTGCGCCGCCGACGGGCTGGCAAACAGGATGGCGTCGGCGCCATGCGCGCAAAAGTCCTTCGCCACGGGATCAGCGGACAAATCTGTCTCCTCTGTTCTGTAGACGACCAGCCGGTCCACAATGGTGCGCGCCGCATGGAGCAGATCGACCAACACCTCGCGATTGCGGTTGCCGGTCACGACCAGCACCTTGGCGCTGTCCATCGATTCGCGCTCGATCAATGCCTTCGCCAGTTCCTCGGCGTTCGCCTGCTTCGGCTGCAGGTCAACGCGCAAGTGCAATTCGCGCACGGCGGCCGCGGTGGCCTCGCCGACCACCGCGATGCGGATCAGCCCGAGGGCGCGGATGTCTTCATGCACGCGGATGAATTCCTCGAAGAAATAGCGCACCCCGTTGACGCTCGTGAAAATGAGCCACTCGTAGCTGCCGAACTCCCCGAGCACCTCGGCCAGCGTCTGCAGATTGACGTCCTTCTTCACCGCGATCAACGGCAGCTCCAGCACATGGGCGCCGTGCGCCTCGAGCCGCTGCCGCCAACCGGCGGTCTGGTCGCGCGGCCGGGTGATGACGATGCGTCGGCCGGCCAGGGAATTGGGCTTGGGATCAGGCATGGAAATTCAGGGCCTGGAGCAGGCGCTTGGCGGCGGCGGCGGGCTGGGCGTAGTCGGCCGCCGCAACGGGCAGCGTGCGGGTGCCAGTCTGCTCATGGAAAAAATACAGTGTGTCGCCGGCCACATGCGCCGCGAAGGCCAGCTGGCAGCCGGCCCCGACCGCGGCTTGCAGGGCGCGCTCGATGTTGACGGTGCGGGCGGTGGCGGCGTCGAGCGCGGCGGCAATCGGCAGGCTGTCCTCCACCCGGCACTGCACGGCGATGGCCCCCTGCCCCACGGCGGGCACACTCTCCTCGAGATTCAGCGGGCGGAAGACCACGCCCGGCCAGTTCGTGATCCCGAGGCGCTTCAGGCCGGCGGCCGCCAGAATGGTCGCATCGGCGGCCCCGGCCGCGATTTTCTTCAGCCGGGTGTCCACATTGCCCCTGATCTCGGTGAATCGGGCGGCAGGGAAAAGCTTCCCGCTCTGCAACTGGCGGCGCGGGCTGCTGGTGGCGATGGTGGCGGGAGTGGTGACGCCTGCGCGCAGCACGAGCACATCGCGCACGTCCTCCCGCGGCAGGAAGCCGGCGACGACGAGCCCCGGCGTGATCTCACCCGGCAGATCCTTGCAGCTGTGCACCGCGATGGTGGCCTCGCCCCGCAACAGCGCCTGCTCCAGTTCGGCCGTGAACAGGCCCTTGCCCCCCTGTTTGTTCAACGACCAGTCGGTCTGCTTGTCGCCGGTGGTGACGATCTTCAGCAAGGCGCACTCCGCCCCGGGAATTTTCTCGCGCAGCCGCGCGGCCACCATTTCCGCCTGCACGAGGGCCAGCGGACTTTTGCGAGTGGCGAGAATGATGTTCATAGGGGGAAGCGTGGCTGGTCCGCCTTCGCTCAGCAAGCTGAGCTTCGGCGAGACACCTAGCCGTAGCTTTCGCAATGCGATAGCACAGGCTGGTGGACGCTGAGGGACTCGAACCCCCGACACCCTCGGTGTAAGCGAGGTGCTCTAACCAACTGAGCTAAGCGTCCGGAAGGCGGCCACTAAAACGATGAACTTTACCGTCCCGCAAGGAGAAAGCCAACAGGTGGAACCTGACCTCCGGGCAGGTTTTTCAACGCGCCCGGAGGTCGCGTTCCACCTCAAGCCCTTAGCGGCAGGCCGAGCTCAAGCATCTTCTCGACGGTCTGGATCGCGTTGAGCGCGGCACCCTTCCAGAGGTTGTCGCCACTGACCCACAGCGCCAGGCCGTTCTCAAACGCCGTATCCAGCCGGATGCGGCCGACCCCGCATTTCTCCTTCCGGCTGCAGGCGAGCGGCGTCGGATAGGCGTTCTGCGCCGGCTCATCGATAAGCTCGGCGCCGGAAAAAGCGGCGATGGCAGCCCGGGCTGCCGCGACCGAGACCGGGCGCTCAAACTCGGCGTTGATCGCGACGGAATGCGCCCGCACCACCGGCACGCGGATGCAGGTCGCGGAGACCTTCAGACCGGGCATACCGAGAATTTTGCGGCTCTCCAGGCACATCTTGGTCTCCTCGCCAGTATAACCGTCGGCCCCGAAGGCATCGATATGCGGAATGAGGTTCTGGAATATTTGATGCGGATACACTGCGCGCGGCAGCGGCTGCCTGGCGGCGTAGGCCTGCACCTGTTGCTCGAGCTCCACGATCGCATCGGCGCCGGTGCCGGACACGGATTGATAAGTCGCGAACACGACGCGTTTCAGACCAAACGCGCGGTGCAGCGGGAAAAGCGCCATGAGGGCGACCGCGGTGGAACAGTTCGGGCTGGCGATGATACCGCGGTGCTGGCGCAGGGCGTCAGGGTTGATCTCGGGCACGACCAGCGGCACGTCGGGATCCATGCGGAAGGCCGAGCTTTTGTCGATGACGAGGCAACCGCGCTTGACGGCCTCCGGCGCCAGGGCTTTGGTGACAGTGCCACCGGACGCAAAAAACGCCACGTTGAGTCCGGTGAACGCCTCCGGGGTTGCCTGGTGCACCGTGAGCTTCTGTCCCCGAAATTCCAGGCTGCGACCCGCGGAACGCGCCGACGCCAGGGGCCGCAGCTCGGCGAGCGGAAACGCGCGCGCCGCCAGCAGGGCAATCAGCTCTTGACCGACTGCTCCCGTGGCCCCGACGATGCCGACCTTGAGGGAATTATTGCTCACGATGAATGAAACATTGAAACGGATGAAAGAAAGGTGCGCCGCCCTGGGAATCAAGCCCACAGAGCGTGTCATAACCGTTTCGATCGCGCGGCAGCTCCTGATGTTTTTCGCCGACGGTGCGTTGCAGAAGAGCCATGTGATCTCAACTTCGCTCCGGCCGCCCTCGAACGTGAAGAACTCCCGCGGCACTCCCCGCGGCCTCCATGAGATCGCCGAGAAGCACGGCGCCGGCGCACCGCCGGGCATCGTATTCAAGGGACGGGTCAGCACCGGGAAGCATTTCCATGAGTTGGACGACGAGGAAAATTCCAAGAACCTCGTCACCACGCGCATCCTCTGGCTGCGGGGCCTGGAGCCGGGCGGCAATGCCGGTGGCAACGTGGACACCTACCAGCGCTACGTCTACCTCCACGGCACCAACCACGAGGAGCGACTGGGCACCCCCTTCAGCGATGGCTGCGTGGTCATGAACAATCTCGAGATCATCGCCCTGTTCGACAAGGTCCGCACCGGCGATCTGGTGTGGATCGAGGACTAGAAATCCATCGCCAGCGCCACCCGGGCACCACCGGGACTATGAATGACATTCACCTTGTCGCCCACGGCGTAATCCGGGGGCGCGGGCTGCACGATCACGACCGTGTCGCCATTGTTCATCTGGACCGTGATTTCCTGCGCGCGCTTACGGGTGGCGTATTCCTCCACCGCCTCGCCGATCACCGCTCCGGCGATGGTGGCCCCCGCCACCCCCAGCGCCGCGGCCGTGTTACGGGTTCCACCTGCCGGGCTCGCGGCGGCCGCACCAATGATTGCGCCTCCGCCTTGCCCGAGGTGGGTCCGCCGTCCCTCGATGGCCAGTCCAGTCACCTTGACGACCGTGCCGATATCGGCGACTTGCATTTGATTCGCCTGTGACTTTGGGACCACCGTCGTTTTCGACGGGATCGTGCAGGCTGTCCCCAGCAGAATTGCACCGCCCAGTAGGCCACTCGCCAACAGTTTCGTGCGCATGTCAGTATGACGCGTTAAATTGCGAAAAGTTTCCTCCCAAAGGCCCAAAACGCAAGTGCGCAATCCCCGCCCGGGGAGTGTCATCCCCGGCGTCCCCGCCCCCGATGATGGTCATCGTCCCGCCGCCGCTCGCAGGGTCCGTCATTTTTCCGATCGTGCCCCCTCCCACCATACCGGTGGCGTCGATCCCGGTCGCCGGATTTGGTTTCCACCGTTTGCGTTTGCTGAGGCGCCGAATCCGACGACGCCGACCACGACGAATAGTTTGCCGGCAGGACACAGCCGGTCCCGAGGAGCAGCATCGCGACCAGCATTCCACGGGACAGCAGTTTCGTGCGCATGGCAGGTAGGCGGGGTTTCAGGAAGCAGTCTCGGCCACTATTCTCTCCGACACAAGGCCGCAATCCTCCCGCGGATAAACGCGGATCAGGCGTTGCGGCCAAAGAGCAGCCGGAGCGAATTGATGCACACCACCAGCGTGCTGCCCTCGTGGGCGGCCACGCCCACGGCCAGTGGCACCGCCCCGAAGGCCGTGGCCAACACCATGATGATGACCACCCCCAACGAGATGGTCAGGTTCTGCCGGATGATGGCCCGGGCCCGGCGGCTGAGCCGATGGGCGGCAAGGAAGTTTTCTATCCGGTCGTGCATCAGGATGACCTCGGCCTGTTCCAGCGCGGCATCGCTGCCCCGTGCGCCCATCGCCACGCTGACATCGGCCATCGCCAGGCTCGGGGCGTCGTTCACCCCGTCGCCCACCATGGCGACCCGCCGGGCCGGCGGGCCCTGCCGCAGCAACTGGATGGCCTCGACTTTCTGCTCGGGCGTCAGATGGGCGCGCACTTCAGCCACCCCGAGCTCCCGGGCCACGGATTCCGCCGCCAGCCGGCGGTCCCCGGTCAGCATGACCGTATGGATGCCGCGTTTTTTCAACTCCGTCAGCACGCCCCTCGATGCGGCGCGAATCTGGTCACGCAGCAGCACGCGGCCCAGCATGTCCGGGCCGACGACCCACACCTCCGAAAGCTCGGCCGAGGCCGGCGGCAATTTCTCGACCCAGCCGGCGAGCGGACCGGCCTCCAACAGTTCGCGCCGGCCGAGCAGCGTTTGCACCCCGCGGTAGCTGCCCCGCACCCCCTGCCCGACGATGTTCCTGAAATCAGCCACCTCGACCAGACGCACACCCCGGGCCTTGGCATCGCGCACGATGGCGCGGGCGAGCGGGTGCTCGGACTTGGCCTCAAGTGCGTAGGCCAGCTCCATCAGCTCGGTCTCCCGACCGGGCGGGAAACTCTCGTAGCCGACGACCGCTAGTTCGCCGGTTGTGAGGGTGCCGGTCTTGTCGAGCGCGACCACGTTGATGCCGGCCAGCTGCTCGATGGCCGCGCCGCCCCGAAACAGCACACCGTGCCGCGCGCCCCACGCGATGGCCGCCAAGATGGCCGAGGGAATGGACAGCACGAGCGCACACGGACTCGCCACCACCATGAGCGTCATCGCGCGGTAAAATGCCGAGCGGGTCTCCGGCGTGTTGGCGAAAGCCGGCAGGTGAAAGCCCAGCCACCATACGAGGAACATCGCCGCGGAACCTCCGATGACCGCGTAGGTGTAGCCTGTGCCGAACTTGTCCGTGAAGCGCTCGCTCGGTGCCTTGAGCTTCTGGGCGGTCTGGATGAGGCGGATGATTTTCTGCAACGTGCTCTCGGCCGGCAGCCGCACGACCTCGTAATCGACTGCGCCCCACAGATTGAGCGTGCCGCTGAACACCTGGTCCCCGGTTGTCTTCTCCACCGGATTGGCCTCGCCGGTCAGCGCCGATTCGTCGCTGGCGCTGCGGCCACTGACGATGAGACCGTCGGCGGCAAAGGCCGCCCCCGGCTTCACCCGGACGCGCTGGTGCAACTGGAGTTCCTCCACCGCGACCTCCTGCTCGCTGCCGTCCGGCCGCACGAGCATCGCCTGCTTCGGGGAAGTCTTCAGCAGGGCACTGACTTCGCGCTGCGTGCGGTCGAGGGCGTATCCCTCCATGGCACCCGACGCGGAGAAGAGGAACAGCAGCAGCACGGCTTCGCCCCAGGCACCGATGAACATTGCGCCGAGGGCAACGGCGAGCATCAGAAAATGAATGTCGATGGCGCCCTTTTTGAGGTTGGCCCACGAATCCACCGCCGCGTCCCACGCGCCGGCGATCAGGCCGATTACAAACAGCCCGCGCGCCAGCCACGGCAGTTCCGGCAAAAAAAGCGCTGCGAGCATCCCGGTAATGCCGGCCGCACCGCACACCAGCGCCAGAGTGGCCAGGGTGCGCCATTCCTGGTCTTCCGGCGTGGGTTCGGCCTTGATCTCGGGCCATTCCATCTCGCGCCAGAGCCAGAGTTTCTCCGCCGTCACGCAGGTGTCGCGCCCCAGCACCACCGTCCCGCCCTCGTGCCGCAGGGAGTAACCTCCGGGGACTTTCAACGCCGCCCCAGGCGCCATGCGCGCCTGCACGGCGCTGATGGTCGCGGCGAGTTTCCGCTCAAGGTCGGTCAGGTCCATGTCATTGAGGGTGGCGATGGCCACCTGGTGGGTCGCGGGGTTGACGCGCACCGCGCGCACCTCGGGCTGCTCCCGCAGGAAGCGCACGAGTGCCTCGGTCCAATTGCCTTCTTCCGGTGATGTCATGGCCGACCCAAGGGTGGTTGGAATCCCGGGGGCCCGCAAATTGATTTGCTGAGCATTGATTAACCCGCTCTTTCAGCGGCCATGATTGGTCTGCCCGACGAAGCCACCCCGCCCGCGGAAACCGGCCCCAGGCCGACCCGAGTGCGCGAGCTGGCCATGGACATTTTCTCCGAAGCCGGAGCGCTCTGCGCGTCGCTGCACCTGGAGCACCGCCCGGAGCAGGCGCGGATGGCGCAAACGGTCGCGACCGCCATGCGCGATGACAAGACGCTGCTGTTCGAGGCCGGCACCGGGGTCGGCAAATCCCTCGCCTACCTTCTTCCTGGCATCATTCACGCCACCGACCAGGGCCGCCAGCTGATCGTCTCGACGCACACCATCTCGCTGCAGGAGCAGATTGAGCAGCAGGATCTCCCGATTTGCCGGAAAGTCTTCCGGGCCTCGGCCAACCTCGCCCCCTATGCCGGGTTTCGGTCGACCGTGCTGGTCGGCAAATCGAATTACCTCTGCCCGACCCGGCTGGGCCACGCCCTGGCGGACCGCAGCACGCTGTTCGCCGACGCCGACTACGAGGAATTGCAGCGCATCGGCAAATGGGCCGAGACCACCAAGACCGGCCTGCGGCACGACTTGAAACCGCCGCCGCGGCCCGAGGTCTGGGATGCCGTCAACGCCGACTCCGCTTCCTGTTCACGCAAGCATTGCGACGAGCAAAAGTGCCACTACCAGAGGGCCCGCGCCCGCCTGCGCACGGCGCAGGTTATCATTGTCAACCACGCCTTGCTCTTCGCGCTCATCAATGCGGGCGGCGCGCGGGCCCACGGCGCCGGCACGGAGACACGCGGCGTGCTGTTTCCCGATGACTTCCTGGTGCTCGACGAGGCGCACACCGTGCCGGAAGTGGCCACGAACAATTTCGGCCTTTCCCTCAGCAGTTACGGCACGGACCGGGCGCTCAAATACCTCTTCAACCCCCGCACCAAGCGCGGTCTGCTCCGCAAGCTTGGCGGCGCACCGGCCCAGCAGCTGGTGCACGATGCACTCGAGGCCTCAAAGCAGTTCTTCGATTTCATCGCCCAGAAAATCCTGACCCCGCGACCCGTCGTGCGCATTCGCGATTCGGGTGTCGCCGAGCCGACATTGGGCGGCCCGCTCGGCGCGCTGCACCGGCTCATCGGGAAGCTGGCCGACAAACTGGAGGACGGCCGCGAGCACGACGAGTTGCTGGAGCAGCAACAGCGCATCAAGGGCCTGCAGGCCGGAATCACTGAGTGGCTGACCCTGGGGGACAAAGGCCACGTCTATTGGGCCGAACGCAGCGGACGGAAACAGACCATCGTGACCCTTCGCAGCGCGCCCATCGACGTCGCACCCGAACTGCGCCAGCACCTTTTTGGCTGTCGCACGAGTGTCATCTGCACCAGCGCCACACTGGCCATGGGCGGCAGCATCGATCCGCTTGCCTTCCGCCTCGGCGCCGACGGCGCCCAGGCGGTCGCCGTGAAATCACCGTTCGATTTCGAGCGCAACATGCGCATCTACGTGGCGGCCGACGTGCCCTTGCCCACCCCGAAGGAGGCGAAACTGGCGCTCGATATTCTGGCCGACTATATCGGTTTTTGCACGGAGAGGGTGCGGGGCGGTTCACTGGTGCTTTTCACCAGCTACACCGACATGCGCTCGGTGGCCCAGGCTCTCGAGTCCACCTGGCGCGAGACCGGCCGGCCTTTTCTCATGCAAGGCGCCGATCTCTCGCGCACCGAGCTGGCGCGCCAAATGCGCACCCTGGGCAACGCCGTGCTCTTCGGCACCGACAGTTTCTGGACTGGGGTGGATGTGCCGGGTGCAGCGCTGTCTCAGGTCATTGTGACCAGACTGCCCTTCGATCCGCCGACCCATCCGATCACCGAGGCCCAATGCGAGCACATCAGTGACGCCGGCGGCAACCCGTTCAAGGAACTTACCCTGCCGGACGCTCTCATCAAGTTCCGCCAGGGGATAGGCCGTCTCATCCGCAACAAGACCGACCGGGGTGTCGTCACCATCCTCGATTCCCGGATCCTGGCCAAGACTTACGGAAAAGAGTTCCTTGGCTCCCTGCCAACCGAAAGCTACGAACGCATGGACCGAACCGATCGGGAACACATTTTTAGGCCTTTCCCTTGAACCGAAGCTGCCTCTAGACTTTGGCCAATGATGAAGTTGCGCTCCTTTGCCCTGACCGATGTCGGTCTCGTCCGACCGGAAAACGAGGACAGTTTCCTGTGCAACGATGTCCACCAGCTTTACGCCGTGGCGGATGGGATCGGCGGGCTCCCCTCAGGCGGCCAAGCCAGCCAGCTGACGGTGGCGACATTGGAGAAGATTTTTACAAACCACGAAGCCGGCCATAAACTCAATTACCCGCGCATACTTGCGGAAGTAAACGACCAGGTCTTCCGTCTCGGGCGCGTGCTCAGCCCGCAATTCGGCATCGGTTCAACCCTGACCTTCGCCCATGTCATCGGGGTAAAGATAAACATCGGCCACGTCGGCGATTCCTGCGTCATGCGCCTGCGGTCCAAGCATCTCGAGCAACTCACCCGCGATCACACCATCGAGACGGAATTGAAAGACCGTGCCGCCCGCGGCGAGCCCATGGTCCTGCTGATGGAAAACCGCAATGCCCTCACCCGCTGTATCGGTCAGCCACCGCCCCTGGATGCCGAATGCACCAGCCACACCATGCTGCCCCATGATCGTTACCTGCTCTGCAGCGACGGCATCTCACGCTTCATCAATGTCGAGGAAATCAAGGATGTTCTCTCCACCGCCACGGAACCCGAGGCCGCCGCGCGGGAGTTGATCCAGCGCGCCAATGATCGCGGCGGCCTGGACAATTCCACCGCCGTGGTGCTTTTTTCCGACTGACATGCGGTCGCAGCAATTCGCCGCCCTCGTGGCGTCGCAGCCCGCCAACGGCCTTTTTCGCTTCAGTCTCGCCCAAGCCCTGCTGGCGGAGCACCGGCCGGCTGAGGCCCTCGAACACCTGCAATTCTGTGCCGACGAGAAAGCCGACTGGATGATGCCGCGCATCCTGCTCGGCCGGACTCTGCTTGGGCTGGGCCGGCGCGCCGAGGCCAAGCCTTGGCTGGAACAGGCGCTCCAACTGGCAATCGCCCAGGACCACGACGACCCCGCGCTGGAAGTGCGCCGTTTGCTAGCCGAGATAAGTTGAGGGAATAGCTCGGCGACAATTCGCTCATCGCTCGACCCGCGCGATATCCGGACTAGCCTAGGGAGTGGCCTACTGGCCTGAAGCAGGTTCCACTCCTGCATCGGGGGCGGGAGGCACCAGATCAAATCCTGCTCCCATGAAAAAGCGTCTCCCCATCCTGTGCGCGGNNGGGGCCCGCCCGCAGTCGGCAATCGTCAAGGATGGGTCGGGACGTGTCACGATGTCGGAACACTACCGCTACAACGCCGCCGGCCGGTTGCAGCAACTCGACACCCTCAATGGGCAGGGGGAAACTGTGGTGGTCATGCACTACACGTATTCCGCCGACGGCAAATACACCGACCATCAGCACACCGACCGGTCGGGAAATGCGCTCACCCAGGAGCAGGTCGAGGCCATCTGGACCACACTTGAGCCGAAGTAAACCGTCCGGCGATCGGTTCAGCCCCAGAGCGGCGACGGATAACGGCCCGCCGCCACCAAGGAACGCAGCCCCTGCTGCGACGCCGCGACATCTTCGCGGTAGGTCAGGCCAAACCAAGCATCGCTGCTCTGGAGGAGTGTGATCCTAGCCTCCCCACGCTCGTGCAGCGCGCTGATCGCCACCGGCAGGTAGAACTCCGCTTTCGGGTCCTTGGAGTTCATCGCCCTGAAGTCCGCGAAAAGTTTCTCCAATTGGGGAAAGACCTGCGGGGTGAAACCCCAGAAATTCATTGAGACGATTTCGTCGCCCGACAGCGTCCGGACTGTGCCATCTGCAGCCGAATAGCGCGCTCCTCCGGCGATCTTCCCGACCTTGGTGATCTCAGTGATGCCTTGGAGGCGACCGCTGGCGTCCGTGGCACAGAGGCCGCGACTGACCGTGCCGAACTCCGACAAGGTCTGCCGCACAGGGTAACCGACCATGGCGTAATCCGGCGACGTCGCAAAGTGCGCGGCGAGTGACCGGTATCCGGAGGCGCCGTAGAAATCGTCGGCATTGATGACGGCGAAAGGTTTGTGCACCGCGTCGCGCGCCACGAGCACGGCATGTCCCGTGCCCCATGGCTTCGTCCGCCCCGGTCCGGGTTCCTGAAACACATAGCTGACCTCCATCCGCGCTTCCAAACGCCGGCCGATGGTGGCGCGGAAGTCCGCCTCGATATCCCGGCGGATAACCAGGACCAGCCGGTCAAATCCGGCCTGCCGCGCATCATAGGCCGAATACTCGATGATCAGCTCGCCCGCCGGACCGACCGGCTGCACCTGCTTGAGTCCGCCGAAACGGCTGCCCATGCCCGCGGCGAGGATGACAAGGTCGTAGGAAGTCTTGGCCACGGAGGACACGGAACACCCTGCTTCGCCAAGGCTTCGCAGGGCAAGCCCGGAAGATGCCGGCCGGCGAGACGCGCCAGCCGGTTCATCCCCGCACAAACGCGGCAATCTCCTCGCTGCGGGCCTCGGCATCGCGCGCCCCGATGGCCATGAGTTGCTCCACGTAGCTGTGGCTGAACATCACAGTCGCCAGCAGGTCAGACTGGGCCGTGTCCCGGGTGCCCAGGCCGCGGATCGCAAATCGGAAGGCCCGGGGGAGATCCTTCTCATGGGCGGCCGCCAGTGCACCGATGTCCACCGAGGGTCGCACCATGATGAGCTCAACCTTGCTCAGGCCGTCTTGGTTTTGGCGGGGATGGCCGGCCAGCAGGTGGTTGAGCCGTTGCAGGTGCAACGCATCCTGATCAAGCACGTCCAGAAAAACCGCGTCCAGCATCTGGCCGATGATGCTTGCCGGCGCAGGATACGGCACGGGCCGGATCGGGTCGGTCGCCGGAAAGGGACGCGCCGGCCGGGTGGAAATCGCCAGGATCTTGGTGGCTCCGAGATGAATGGCCGGGGAAAGGGGCGACACGAGACGGATGCCCCCGTCGCCATGCCAGGCATTTTCCAACCGCACCGCAGGGAAAAAAAGCGGCAGGGCGCAGGAGGCCATGACATGGATCAATCCGAGATCAGCCGGCACGCCGGAACGGCCCGGGCGCGACCAAGACACGACGTCGCGGCTTTCGACCCAGGTGGTGGATATGCCCGAGAGATAATTTGTCGTCGTGATGGCCACCGCATCCAGGTGTCCGCGTTGCACGTTGTCGGCCACGCCCTGCAGCCGGCCGTCTGCGCCGGGATGAAGTGCCTCTGCCAGAAAATTCCGCAACGGTTCGGTGTTGACCAGGCTGCGTGCGGTTGGCGTCAGACCCGATCCGCCCGTGGCGAGGCGCCCGACCCACCGCAGCATGTTGGCCAGCGTGGCCGCCCAGTCCGCGTTGAAAACCTGCCCCACCGTGATGTTGGACCATAAGTCCGCCAGCCGGATCGAGTTCTCCCGGAATGATCCGGTGCCTGAGCCCAGGCAGGCGATGTTGATGGCCCCGGCCGAGACCCCGGTGAGAATGGGAAAATACAGCTCCGGGTGCAGTTCCCCCAGCCGCCGGAGAAACCCGGCGTGATAGGCGGCCCGCGCGCCGCCGCCGCCGAGCATCAAGGCCACTTTGTTTGTTTTCCCCCTCATCATGGGAGGACTGCTGCCCACCGGAAAGAATTCGGCGGGTGGGGTATTGTTCACCCCCCCATCATCCCGCGTTCAGGCACCCACCGCAAGCCGATTGGCGAGACGCAACGGTGCCGTGTCAGTGACTGGTGCGCGGGCCGTCCGGTTGCACTTGTTGAGGCCAACAAGCCGGCTATCGACGTCCGCAGTGATTATGACGAGGTCGCAGATTCGCTTGGCCGCAGGACACGGAACACCCTGCTTCGCCAAGAATTCGCAGGACAAGCATTGACTCATGGAAATGTCTAAGCCCCAAGGTCACCCACAAAGACACAAAAAAAGATGGATTCGCTCGGGGAAATGTGGCTCATTCCGCACACCATTTAGCCAGGGTAGCTCAGTGGTAGAGCAGAGGACTCATAAGCCTTTGGTCGCGGGTTCAATCCCCGCCCCTGGCACCAATCTCGCAACGCAGATCAGATGTCGTCCGGGCCCAGCCAGCGGAAATAGGTGATCACAAACCGCCGGCCGAAGCCCGGCATAGTCTGCGGTGTGCGTTGGACAACAGCCTCGCAATAAGCCGTGGCTTCGACTTTCCCCACCGTCTGTCCGGGCTCAGGCACCGGGTTGAGAGCCTCCCCATAAGCCCGGATACGAAATGTGTCGGAGCGCACCGTCAGCATCGACCCGATGGCGGTCATGATTTGGGTGAAACTGGGTGAGCCCGTGATCGGGAAAATCGTGGCCAGGTAGGTGGCGAACCCCACGGTCGAGGTGAAGGGTCCGTTGGCGGGCTTTCCGGCAGTCGTGCTGGCGAAATTGTTGCCCAGGGAATTTCCCCGGCTGGTCACACTGGCGACCGGCGTTACCCCGGGCACCGCATTGTAGGTGTCGAGCAGACTGCGCCACACCAGGGTGGACGACGTATTGATGTTTATCATGCCGGAGAAATACTGGTTTCCGGAAACAAACCGTGGCGTCAGGGTGACATAGTGAAAGCAATCCTGCAGCACCGAGGGGGTCACCGCAGAGAGCAATCCCAGCTGCTCATACGTGAGGATGGCCGGCAGGGTGGCGGTATTGTTGTCGAGGGCGGTCCGCAGCTTGAGTTGATTGGTCAGCATCGATGAGCCGATGACTGGCACCACCCCCGGCAGGGCCTGTTGACCGGGCGGGGCGTAGGCCCCAATTTTTATTCCTTCGTCCATAACCACGTAGGCGTAATTTCCCGTTCTGACCGGCGTGCCAGGCGACGCCAATGACCCGGTGAGCAGTATCGGCACGCGCCCGGCGATCACATGCTCTTTTTCCACATTGGCCGAGGTGGAAGCCGCCGGGCCTACGGTGTTGGTCGAGATCAATTCAACTGTATCGGGACCCGCACTGGTGGCATTGACGGCCCCGGATGTCAGCCAAGTCACAAAGGTGCCATCATTCCGCCAGACACCGCACCAATAGCGCGTGGAGGCATTCGGGTTGCCGGCTATGCCCGTGATGCCCGCCATGCCGGTGATGCGAGTGTCATCGCCCGCGTGTCGCTGCAACTCGCCCAAGGCGACATCGAGCGCCAGCTGGGCATTCTGCCGGGCCTGTGTCTGGTAAACACTGCTACGGGCCATCTCACTGCTCACTTTCGTCAGCGCGCTGAGGGCAAACACCGCGAGCACGAGCAGGGCGAGAAGCACGAGGGTGATGACCAGGGCGAAACCGGACTGTCGCCGGACATTCATAGTCCCACCCCCTTGATCTCGATTCTGCGGGTGTAGACCCTGGAGTTCGCCTCCACCACTCCCCACCACCATTCAGCATCGGTGCCATACTGCGGAGGCCGGACCGGGATGCGATTGGCTTCGATAGCTTCAAGCAGGGTGGCGCCATTCTCGGTCAGGATCCTGATCATCACGTCGACAACCTCGGGGTAGCGGGTGTCGGACGTAGTGCTGTTGCCAATCGCGTGGTGCGAACTGTCACCCGCCCCGGAGGGAAAAATCCGCAGCAAGGTGCCGTCAGGGTTGCGGAGATAAAGCCAACAGCCGAAATCGACCACGTTGGAAGCCAGCAAGTTGGCGTGGCTCGGGTTCATCACATTGCGAGCCGCCCGATAGAGGGTCGAGCTTGCGGAATAGGGATTGTTGCCGGGGCTTGAATAGGCGCTGGTCGTGACATCATAGCCGGCCGCAAAGGTGTCCGCATTGCTGATGGCCGAGCGGTAAAGCGAATACCTGATGGCGGCGGCGTTTACGGGAACCGGATCGCCCGTGATGGGCCGGCGGACCATCTGATAGGCGATGACCGTCGGGAGGCTGCCGCCCGACTCAACATTGGTTGCAATAAAACGCAGCCAGCAACCCGACAGACCAAAGCGCGCACTTCGCAGCGGCCCGATGTTGCCGGCATCCACCGGGGGCAGCGGGAGCAGGCTGCCTCCGCTCGCCGGCTTCATCAGCCCCGCCGTAAGCAGCCAGCCATGATTGGCCAGGCTGTCCGGGGAATCGAGTAGGTCGACGGCAAGCCATCGGTTTGCATCCCGACGGTAGATGGCCGATTGAAAGTCCTGTTCCAGCAGGTCGAACACCTGCCTGGCCGTCGTTGCCAGGGTGTGACTGGCCTGGTCGCGGCGCCAGAGATTGAGGACGTTGGAGGTGACCGCCAGCATCAGGCCGGCAATGACGAGAGTGATTGTCACCGCCACCAGCAGTTCCAACAAAGTAAACCCGCGGATGGTCCGGGTCCTTGTCATCGTGTTAGGGACATGGTGAACGTGATCTGACTGCGATCACTTGGCTCTGTTGGGTCCGCCACCCCGGGCAATCGGTAAGGCCAGGAAACCCGCACCTGAAGGGCCAGAAAGGCTTTTTGCGCATCAAAGCGCAGGGGCTCATCCTGAAATTTCCAACACTCGACGAGGTAATACTGTTCGGCAGCAGGAATCCGGTCATTGGCCGGCGGCAGATACGCCAAGGATTCCACGCCTGTGACCTCACGAGTCGCGGCAAAAGCCAGACCGTCGGTCAGGGGCGCGCTCATCACAGGTATCTGCGCCGCGAGTGCCTCCACATCGGAACCCGCAAGCCTGGCCAGCTCCACCCTGAGCGGTTCAGGTAATTTCTGCGCCGCAAGCGTGTCGGCGGAATCGGCCCCTTGCCGTGAGAGGGCGGCAATAAACCCGATGATAACGACGACAGAACTGACAAACAATCCGACCGCGATGATCACTTCGAGCAGGGAAAAGGCCCGAATCTGACGGTGAACCTTCATCAGAACGAACTGCGCTCGTTCACCAGTGCCGGCACGCCGTAGGCGCTCAAGAGCAGCCCGCGCACGGCATCGGGGTTGCTCAATTGCACCGGGGATTCCCCTGCCGGATAGCTGCCCCGCGGCCGTCTGACACCCAGCGCAAGAACGAGAGAACCCTTGGGTGGCGTGCCTCCGCCCAATGTCGCCAGGGTGCCGTTGGGCGTGAAGGCGACACCAGTCCATGTCTGGGCCACGGTCGCACCCTCGACAGTTGCCGTCAGGGTCTGGTTGTCGAAAAGATCCGAGACCAGATCGACCGCGGGGTCCGAGACTCGCTTCCAATCAGCCGCGTTGGCGACGAGTCCACCGGCGAGAGTCAGGGATGACGGCAGCACGAACACCCCCTCGGGGAGCGAGACGGCTGTGACAGTATCCCAGTCCGCCGGACTGGAGCCGGCCTGCCGGGCAAGCTGCAGGACAACATGGCGGAGATAGCGCTCCGAAGTATTTGCATCGGTGTTAACCAGCAGGCGGGTTTTCCGCCCGGTGGCCGCGGCCTTCATGCGGGCCACGGAAATCATGTTCGCCAGCGTCGCCTGCGAGGCTTGCAGCACGGCGGTTTGTCCGCCGCCCATCAGTCCGCCCACGAGAAAATAGGCCAGGGCGGCAATGAGTCCGATAACCACGAGCAGCTCGAGCAGGGTATAACCCGAGGACACAGAACGGAGGGCAACGGGCTGTGTCTTCATTTCCAACTGAAGATGAACTCGGGGTTCGCCGCGTCGGCGCCGGGGGCGGGAGCATAGAATATGACCCCGGCCCGCACACCGGTCGCAGGGAAATCCACCGCGCCGGGTGTCAGACCGCCCACCGCCGGCAAGACAGCATAGTCGCTGCCCATTTTGATGACGCCGTCGAGATTCTTGTCCACCAACACGGCGATCTCGGTGTTGTCAAAGGCGTCGTGCAGCAGGTTGGGCGTCGGTGAGCTGGCGTTGGTGAAATCTGCTTCACCGAAGGAATAGAACCCGATGAGCTTGCGGTTCTGCGTGGCGGCGGGCCCGGTGGGCAACAGGGCGGTGCCATCACGCTTCCGGCCGGCGAGGATGTCGTGGAAAAGATGATCACCCGTGGGGGCCGTGGTCGCGCCGCCGTTCACCAACGCGGCCGGATCCAAGGCAGGATAGTAACCATATTCACTGCGGAATCCCTCCAAGGCCGCCGCCCATTGGCTGAACTGCACCTTGGTCCGGGCCTTGTTGGCCGACACCCGGGCGGAGCGCACCGCCGGGAACATCATGGCCGCAAGGAGACCGATCACGGCAATCACCGACAAAAGTTCCAGCAGGGTAAAGCCTCGGGATTGGCGGCGCATGATCAAAAGCGGTTGGCGTAAATGTTGTCGGCGTTGGCGGCCGGGGCAACATCGGGAAAGCCTCCCGCCAGGAGTGCCGGTGAATCGCTGCCGTCGGACCCGATTGAATAGAGCACATAACTGGAATTGTTCCAAGGCGCCGTGCTCTTGTAGGTGTAAACGTAGGGCCGCTCCCAGGGATCGAGCAGCACATCCCCCGCAATGGTGAACCTGGCCGTCTCGATAAATACCCGGCCGGTGATCGTTGCATCCGAGGCCGGACCTCGCCGGCCAAGCAGAGCCCGGTGCAATTGCACCTCGTCGTCGGTGCGCGGGTAGTCGCCAAAGGTGAACTTATAGGCTTCAAGCGCAGCACCGAGTGCGGCCAGTTCCGCCTTGACCCGGGCGGTCTTGCCGGCCCCGGAGGCGCGCCGCCCCACCCCGATGATGATGCCCGCCAAGATGGCGATGAGGGCAATGACCGCCAGCAGCTCAAGGAGCGTGAATGCCTGCCGGTAACGGGAAGGTGCGCGGCAGGGCGTCATGGGGCTGAAACGGGCTTCACCCGTCGGAAATTATTCCTCGTCGGCCTTGAGCGCCGTTATGATCGAGAAATCCTCCAGCGTCGTGGTGTCGCCCTTGATCTCGCCACTGGTGGCAAGCTCCTTGAGCAGACGGCGCATGATTTTTCCCGAGCGGGTCTTTGGCAGACCGGCCGCAAAGCGGATATGGTCGGGCTTCGCGAGCGAACCGATCTCCTTGCCGACATGGGCGCGGAGATCCTCCTTAAGCTGGTCGCTGGCCGTGTGCGTGGACTTGAGTGTGACGAAGACGACGAGCGACTGGCCCTTGAGTTCATCCGGGCGACCGACCGCCGCCGCCTCGGCGACGGCGGGGTGCGAGACAAGCGCACTCTCAATCTCGGCGGTCCCGATGCGGTGGCCCGAGACATTGAGCACGTCATCGATCCGGCCGACGATCCAAAAGTAACCGTCCTTGTCCTGCCGGGCGCCGTCGCCGGTGAAGTAGACCGCGGGTTTGCCGGGGAACTCGCTGAAGTAAGCCTTCTTGAAGCGGTCGTTATCGCCCCAGAGGGTGCGCAACATCGAGGGCCAGGGCTGCATGATGGCGAGTTTGCCTCCGCTGTTGCGCGGGACCTCGTTGCCCTTCGCATCCACGATCCTGGGCACGATGCCGAAAAACGGGAGCGTGGCCGAGCCGGGCTTGGTGGGGGTCAGGCCGGGGAGCGGCGTGATCATGATGCTGCCGGTCTCGGTCTGCCACCAGGTGTCGACAATCGGGCACTTCTTTTTGCCGATCAGGGTGTGATACCACATCCAAGCCTCGGGGTTGATGGGTTCGCCGACGGTGCCGAGCAGGCGCAATGAGTCGAGGCGGTGGCGCAACACGTAGTTGTCACCCCAGCGCATGAAGGCGCGAATGGCGGTCGGCGCGGTGTAGAAGATGGTGAGCCCGTGGCGGTCGATCATCTGCCAGAAACGGTCCGGTTCGGGCTGGTTGGGGGCGCCCTCGTAGAGGAACACGGTGGAACCGTTCGAAAGCAGGCCGTAGACGACATAGCTATGACCGGTGACCCAGCCGATGTCGGCCGTGCAGAAGTAGCGGTCGGTCTCCTTGAGGTCGAAGACGTAGTGGGCGCTGAGCTTGGCGCCGAGCAGGTAGCCTGCGCTGGTGTGGAGCACGCCCTTGGGTTTGCCGGTCGAGCCGGAGGTGTAGAGAATGAAAAGCGGGTGCTCGGCATCAAAGGCTTTCGCCGTGTGCTTGTTCGGTGCGCCCTCCCAGGCCTCGCGCCACCAGGTGTCGCGGCCCTCAACCATCTTGACGGCATTGCCGCAGCGTTTGACGACGAGCACGGACTGCACACAGGGCGACCCTTCGACGGCCTTGTCGACGTTGGCTTTGAGTTCGATGACCTTGCCACGACGCCAGCCGCCATCGGCGGTGATGACGAGCTTGGCCTGGCAATCGTTGATGCGGTCCTTGATGGCCTCCGCGCTGAAGCCGCCGAAGATGACCGTATGCACCGCGCCAATGCGCGCACAGGCGAGCATGGCGATCACGGCCTCCGGGATCATGGGCAGATAGATCGCGATGCGATCACCGGCCTTGATGTTGCGATTCTCCAGGATGTGCGCCATCCGGCAGACGTGGAGATGCAGCTGCTTGTAAGTGATCGTCCGGACATCTCCGGGTTCGCCCTCGAAAATAATTGCGGCCTTGTTTTCCCGCGCCGTGCCGAGGTGACGATCAAGGCAGTTCTCCGAAACGTTCAACTTACCGCCCAAGAACCACTTGGCCTGGGGAGGCTTCCATTCCAAGACCTGCCTGAACGGTTTACGCCAGACGAGCTGCTCCTTGGCCTGTTTGGCCCAAAACTTGTCTGGAGCGTTGACAGACTCGGCGTAGAGCCTACGGTAAGTCGCGTAGCTGCCAAGGTTTGCTTGGTTCTTGAATTCAGCCGACGGTTTGAAAATCCGGCTTTCGCGAGACACCGAAGTAATCGTTTGGTCCGTCACTAGTTTCTCCTCTTTTGGGGTTGAAGCTTGCTGGTTCTGAAATGCACCCGACGGATTGCACGGTCAAGCCCAGGCAGCTGCCTAAACCCGATCTGTATGGATAAAGATACTTCGTCGGCCGCCTCCACGGCGTCCCCGACCCCCGCCCCCGCCCCGACCCAGCCCGAAAACACCATCCGGGTCGAGGGCATCCTCGACATCGACAACAGCCGTAACGGCCAGTTGCTCGATCTTGCGAAGCACGGCAAACGCCGGCCGACCGATCCCTTTGTGCCGCGCGAGCTCATACGCCGTTTCCATCTGAACCAGGGCAGCATCATCACCGCCCAGGCCACGCCGGATGACCGCTTCCCCAACCCCAAGGTCCGTTTCATCGAGAAGGTGGACGGCCTGGATCTAGAGGCGCGCCGCCGCGCCGTGGAATTCGCCAATCTCACCACGATCACGCCCAACGAGCAGCTCAAGCTCGAGTTGAAGGACGGCCGCATGACCACCCGCGTCATGGATCTGTTCTGCCCCATTGGCAAAGGCACCCGCGGCCTCATCGTCGCCCCGCCCCGCACCGGCAAGACCACTTATCTCCGCGATATCGCGCTCGGCGTCCTCCAGAACCATCCCGACTGCCACGTCATGATCCTCCTCGTGGACGAGCGTCCCGAGGAAGTCACCGATTTCAAGCGCACCGTGCCCGCCGAGGTCTGGGCCTCGTCCAACGACGATCCGGTCGAGAACCATATCCGCGTGGCCGATCTTTGCATTGAGCGCGCCAAGCGACTCGTCGAAGCCGGCAAGGACGTGGTGCTCCTCCTCGACTCGCTCACCCGCCTCGCCCGCGCCCACAACACCGCCAAGAACTCCGGCCGCACCGGCACCGGCGGCCTCGACGTCCGCGCCTTGGAGCGGCCCCGCCAGCTTTTCGCCTCGGCCCGCAACACCGAGGACGGAGGGAGCCTCACCATCATCGCCTCCATCCTCGTCGAAACCGGCAGTCGCATGGACGACGTGATCTTCCAAGAGTTCAAGGGCACCGGCAACATGGAGCTCGTCCTCGACCGCAAGGCCGCCGAGATGCGCATCTGGCCGGCCGTCAACGTCGCCTCCTCCGGCACCCGCAAGGAGGAGCTGCTCATCGATGAGAAGACGCTGGAGGGCATCCATTTCTTCCGGCGCGCCCTGGTGCAGCAGAAAATCGAGGAGGCCACCGACACCATGGTCACCCGCCTGGGCAAGACCAAGACCAACGCGGAATTCATCAAACTCATCGCGCGCTAAATTCACACTTGCCCCGGTTATTACCCGCCGCGACAAATTTCCCCCTCTCTCCCACCCTTTGACACGAAGATTTTCCTGAATGAACAGCTTCTCCGAGCAATGTCTCGATATGGCCCGGTCGATGTTGAGCCACAACCTCGACGCCATCAACGCCGACGGCACCATCACTCCCACCACCGGTGAAAACCCGCGCTCCGACGAGCCCGGCCACGTCGCCTTCGCCCTCGGCGAGTATTACCGCGCCACCGGCGAGACCACGCTGAAAGGTTATGACCTGATCGATTTGGCGGCCCGTTGCATCACGGCCCAGGCCTTCACCGAACCGGCCGGCGAAAACGGCCTGGCCTACGCCTCGCTCGGTCTCCTCTCCTACGGCCCCTCGAAGGAGCGCAATCCCGTCTGGGAACGCCTCGTCGAGGAAACCCGCCAGAAGCTCGACAAGCTCCTGCTCACGCGCAGCGATTACGACAATTACTGGCAGGCCTTCAACATCGCGAAGGCGGTCTGCCGTTTCAGCCTCGGCCTTTCCAAGAAGGACGAGACCTCGCGCCTCATCGAACGCCTGGCCGAGCGCATTGAGCAGACCAGTTCCAGCGGTTTCTTCGACGACGTGGAAAAAGGCATCGGCGGCAACTTCAACCTCTACGGCGTGATGACCCTCGCTTTCACGCGCTCGGCGCTGCAGCTGCACGCCAACTCCGCCCTCCGCGAGCGCAAGCTGCCCACCCTCCGCACTTACGCCGAAAAATACATCAAGATGATGCCTGACCTCGTGCGGCCCGACGGCCTGGGCTGGGCTTACGGCCGCACCGCCGGTGCTTATGGTCAGATGCATTGCATCACCCTCATCCTCCAGGGCCTCCGCGATGGCTGGATCCCCGAGGACCAGAAGAACAGGTATTTTGATATCCTGCGCCGCCTGTTCTATTATTTCTTCCACACCTATCTCGACCAGGAACACGGCTTTCTCGACATCCGCGACGACGAGCGGACCGCCTACGCCTCGCATACGACCCGCATGGCAAACTTCGACGCGGCGCGCTACCTCTGCCAGTGGTCGCGCCTCGCAACGACGGTGCACATGCCGGACAACGTCAAGACCGACCCCGTGCGCACCAGCGGTCGCTTTGTCATCTTCGACAAAGGCAACCGCAAGGAACAGGGCCTGTTCCTCTACCGGGATGCCGAGTCCGGCCTGCAGGTGCAGCTGCCNNGTCTTCGACTGGCCGAACAACGTCTACCTGCCGGTCATGACCCCGGAGCTCACTTTCGGCGACCAGGTCACGCTGCCGGCCTTCTACGGCCAGAAATGCGTCACCGGGCTCGGCTTGAAAAACTCGTTTTACTTCCGCTACGAGCAGCCCGACCTGATCAACATCAGGGAAGAAATGGTCAAGGGCCTCGGCAGCGTGAAGGTCCAGTGGACGTTCACCGGCAGCAAGATTTCCGCCGAATTTTCCTACACGGTTAAAAACCAGGTGCAGCTCGACAAGTTCCGCTTCGCCCTCGTGATTGGCGCGCCCCATTCGAAATACCGGTTCGGCAACTCACCCGCGCTAGGCCAGCACGGCCACCGTTGCTCGGTGCTCAAGGACGACTTTCACGCCAACTGGGCGGAGACGGAGGTGGTCAGTGCGGATCCCGTTTACCGCACCAACTACGGCAAGCTGCACTACGTCCAGATGTTCGTCCGTGACCATCCGCTCATCATGCGGCCCGGCCAGGTTTACCGCCTCGCGGTCAGCTTCGATCCCGATTTGACCGTCGCAGGGGCCCGGGCCGGGACCTGAAACCGNNCGATGAGGAACTGGAGATGGAGCGCGAAGACTGGGAGCACCTCACCCCGGGCGCGTCGGCCCGCCCCACCGAGAAGGACATGTCAATGGAGGCGCGGAACCGTTATTTCACGGAGCTGTTTCGCCTGCAGGGAGAGCTGGTCAAAATGCACGACTGGATCGTGGCCAGCGGCCACCGGCTGGTTATTTTGTTCGAA
>CXWL01111859.1_pt1 | contig 24501 bp, 22 predicted proteins | sample 590931 | NCBI WGS metagenome assembly CXWL01 (sample SAMEA3498368, study PRJEB10139) | groundwater metagenome | biome: water well; material: biofilm material | place: Germany | collected 2015-04-27
CCATCAGCGTGGTGCGCAACTCCGGCGTGCTCGGCTTGATCGTCGAGGGCGTCAACTGGGTCCTGTCGGGGCTCGGCCTGCGCACCGACTGGACCGGTGCGCTGCCGACCGCGCTGATGAAGCCGCTCTCGGGCAGCGGTTCGCGCGCAATGATGATCGATGCAATGAAAACCTACGGCGTCGACTCCTTCGTCGGCCGCCTGGCCAGCATCATGCAAGGCGCGGCCGACACGACCTTCTACATCATTGCCCTGTACTTCGGCGCCGTCGGCATCCGCAAGACGCGCTATGCGATTTCGGCCGGACTGTTCGCCGACATCGCCGGCATGATCGCCGCCGTATTCGTTGCCTATCTCTTCTTCGGTTAAGGATCTGTATGTTGCGTCGCACCGCCCTCCTTACTTTGCTCGCGTGGAGCTTTGCTGCCCACGCCCAACTGCCGCAGCCGGTCAGCAGCCTGCTTGCCACCAATGGCATTCCGGAAGACGCGATGAGCGCGCTGGTCATCCGCGGCAACACCATTCTCGTGTCGCAGCAGCCCGAGCGGCCGATGCCGCCGGCCTCGACAATGAAGCTGGTCACCACCCTGGTCGGGCTGGAGCAGCTGGGCCCGGTATTCAAGGGCCGTACCGAGCTGCTCAGCAACGGCGAGATCGCCGGCGGCCACCTGAAGGGCGACCTGGTCCTGCGTGGCGGCGCCGATGCCGACCTCGACGGCGACGTGCTGCGCCGCATGCTGCAGGCGCTGCGCAACCAAGGCATCCGCACCATCGACGGCAAGGTCATCATCGACCGCAGCCTGTTCAATCCGTCGCGCATGGATGTGGGCGTGCCGCCGTTCGACGAGTCGCCCGAGGCGTACTACAACGTGATCCCGGATGCGCTGCTGGTCAACAAGAACATGCTGCAGATCGACATGCGCTCCACCGCCAAAGGCGTCAGGCTGGCGATGGAGCCTGCCCTGGACCGGGTCAGCATCGAATCGGCGATGACCCTGGTCGACGGTGACTGCGCGAAATGGGAAGATGGCTGGAAACTGCCGGAAGTAAAAAAACAAGCGGACGGGCGCATCCGTATCGTGCTGAACGGCACCTTCCCGAAAGACTGCGCCCGCACCAACAGCATCAACGTGCTCGACCGCCAGGACTATGTCGAACGCCTGTTCCGCCTTACCTGGAAGCAGCTGGGCGGCGCACTGAAAGGACAGGTCGTCGACGGCACCGCGCCAGTGGATGCCAAGGTCCTGGCGGCGCACGTCTCGCGCCCGCTGCCGGAAGTCGTCCGCGACATCAACAAGCCGTCCGACAACGCGCTGGCGCGTACCGTGTTCCTGAGCCTGGGCACGCTGGAAGCCGACACCGTCCACGGCAGCCGCCCGATTGCCGGTGTGAACACCCAGACCACCTTCATCCGTTCCGACCTCGCCGTGCGCGACTGGATGCGCCGCCAGGGAATCAACGACACCGGGCTGGTGATGGAAAACGGCTCCGGCCTGTCGCGCCTGGAACGCATCACGCCCCAGCAGATGGCTGGCCTGCTGCAAGCCGGGCTGCGCAGCAAATGGGCGCCTGAATTCCAGGCCAGCCTGCCGATCGTCGCGGTCGACGGCACCATGCGCCGCCGCCTGCCGGACAGCCCTGCCGCCATGCGTGCGCGCATGAAAACCGGCACCTTGCGCGACGTCGTCGCGCTGGCCGGCTATGTCCCCGACGCGGCTGGCCAGATGTGCGTGGTTGTGGCGATGATTAACAGCGACGAGGTCAAGGACGGCAAAGGCCGGGCCGTGCTCGACGCCCTGGTGGACTGGGTTGCCCGGTCGACCAGCCAGGCGCAATGACCGGGGCGGAAAGTGAACGGACCCGATCCGCTGAACAAGCATCCGATGGACGGCTTTCCGCAGGTGTGCTTCATCAAGAACACCGTGCGCAATCCGAACATTGTCGTTGGCGACTATACCTATTACGACGATCCCGACGACTCGGAGAATTTCGAGCGGAATGTCCTGTATCACTATCCATTCATCGGTGACAAACTGATCATTGGAAAATTCTGCGCCATCGCACGCGGCGTCAAGTTCATCATGAACGGCGCCAACCACAAGACATCCGGCATATCGACCTATCCGTTCCAGATTTTCGGAAGCGGCTGGGAAAAGGTCATGCCCGGGCCGGGGGACCTGCCCAATAAAGGCGACACGGTCATCGGCAATGACGTCTGGATCGGCTACGACGTGCTGGTGATGCCGGGCGTGCGCATCGGCGACGGCGCCATCATTTCGTCGCGCTCGGTGGTGGTGCGCGATGTGCCTCCCTACACCGTTGCAGGCGGCAATCCCGCGACGGCATTGAAACAGCGCTTTTCCGAGGATGTCGTCGCCGACCTGCAAGCGATCGCCTGGTGGGACTGGCCGATCGAAGAGATCACGCAGCATCTGGCCGCGATTACCGCGGCAGACGTCGATGCGCTGAAGGCATTGGGACGGCGATGAGAAGTAGCGCGAAAGGCGGGCTTGTCTATTCCACCGAAACCGGGCGCATGTGCCCGGCGTGCCGCAACCCGATCGGCCAGTGCAGCTGCAAGGCGAACGCCGGCGCACCCGCTGGCGACGGCCAGGTGCGCGTCATGCTCCAGACCAAAGGGCGCGGCGGCAAGGCCGTCACGCAGGTCAAGGGACTGGCCCTCGACGCCGAAGCGTTGAACACCCTGGGCAAGCAGTTGCGCTCCGCCTGCGGTTCCGGCGGCACCGTCAAGGACGCTGTGCTGGAAGTGCAGGGCGACCACTGCGACCGCGTCATTGCGGAGCTGGAAAGCCGAGGCTTCAAGCCGAAGCGCGCTGGCGGCTAACGCGATCCCAGGTCCGGGTGCGCGACGAACAGGTCGGCCACCCACTCAACGAACACGCGGACCTTCGCCGACAGGTGGCGGTTCTGCGGATACACGGCGTTGATCGGCATCGGCGCGGTCGTCCAGTCCGGCAACAGGATTTCAAGCTGCCCGCTCGCGAGGAAAGGCTCGGCAGCGTAAGTCGCCATCTGCACGATACCCAGTCCTGCAACGGCGGCGCTGTTGTACGCCGTCGAGTCGTTCACCGACAGGCTGCCGAGGGCTTCCACCCGGATGGTCTCGCCATCGCGGATAAAGTCCCATTCGAATACCTTGCCGGTTTTGGGCGAGAAGTAGTTGACGCAGCGGTGAGTAACGAGGTCTTGCGGATGGCGCGGCCGTCCATTCTTTGCGAGGTAGGCGGGGCTGGCGCAGGTGACGAACGCCATGATGCCAAGCCGGCGCGCGATCAGGCCGGAATCGGGCAGCTCGCCGCCGCGGATCGCGCAGTCGACGTTTTCCTCGATCAGGTCGACCGGCCGGTCGCTGCAACCCATGTCGAGCAGGATGTCGGGATAGCGTTCAAAAAACGATGGCAGGGCCGGAATCAGCAGCTGGTTCGCCATGCCGGTCGACACATCGATGCGCAGCCGCCCGCTCGGACTGATGCGGTTTCGCGACAGCGACTCTTCGGCTTCTTTAACGTCCGACAAGATTCGCAGGCATCGTTCATAATAAGCAGCCCCGTCAGTAGTCACGTGGACCTGCCGCGTTGTGCGGTGCAGCAGCTTGACGGCCAGCGCCTTCTCCAGGCCCTGGACCAACGTGGAAACGGTGGCTTTCGGCAGCTGGAGGTTCTCCGCCGCGCGCGTGAACCCACCCGCGTCCACTACCTGTACAAACACTTCCATCGCCTGCAGTTTATTCATATTTCCTCGCATTGTTCAGAATTCTGAACAATCAATTCGGTTTTGCCATCTTTATCAGATTGTAGTTCACATATACAGTGCACGTACTGTGTCAATTGATGCAGGCAAATCTGAGCCGATGGGAGAACAATCATGCGTTATCAAAATGGAATCGTTGCTGTGGCAACTGTCCTGCTGGGCGCACTGATGCTGACTGGCACCCTGTTCACTGGTCATTTCCCTCAGGCCACGCGCGCCGAAGCGCTCGGATTTGATGCACTTGCACATGACCTGTTCGCTGCGGCACCCGCAAGCGATCAAGGCAACGAGAAAAATGGAGGCCTGCGATGAACAAGCCCGTTGAAAGCGCGCTGACGGTCTCGCGCCGTGAGATCGAGGTGCGAGGCGCGGAAGGCCCGCTCGAAGCACGCGTGTATGCGCAAGGCGGCACACGCAAGAAGGCCGACCGCCTGATGGTCTATTTCCACGGCGGTGGTTTCGTCAGCGGCGACCTCGATGAAGGCGACCAGTTCCTCAGCCGCCTGGTGGAGCTGGTTCCCGGTTTTGTCGTCCTGTCGTCGCGCTATACACTCGCTGGCGAAAAGCCATTCCCTGCCGCGGTGGAGGATGCGCACGCCGTGTTGATGTGGGCGAAAAAGCACAAGGCCGGTATCGGCTGGAGCGGCAAGAGCATGGTGGTGGCTGGCATTGAAGCTGGCGCCAACCTCGCTGCGGTGTGCGCCCTGATGTCGCGCGACCGCGGCGCACCCACGCTGGCGGGCCAGGTACTGGTCATGCCGATGCTCGACCCTGGCCTGACCACCTGCTCGATGCGTGACGTGGCGCCCGGCGCCGACACGATCGAAGTGGCCAACAGCTGCGCCGCCAGCTACCGCGGCTACCTGCCCAATGCCGCCGACCGCAGCCACCCGTACGCGTCGCCGCTGCAGTCGAGCCGCTTGCGCAACCTGCCGCCGGCCTTGATCCTGTCGGCCGAGGACGACCCATTGCGCGACGAGGCCGAACAATACGGCGCAAAACTCACTAGATGCGGCGTATCGACAACCATGAAACGGCTGGCGCCTGAATCCGTGCAGGACGCCGCCGCCCGTAACGAGTGTGCGTGCGAGGCAGCCGCGCTCACCGAAATATCACGCTTCCTGGCGACGCTCGACGGTCCACTGACCGCTTCCTGACCTGACTCCGCTTTCAACCCCTGCGACGCCTTTTTAAAGGCGTCCGGGGACCGCTTTACCTCCGACTTTGCGTCCGGCCGTTCCAACGGCCGGGCCGGGGCCACTTTTCGACTAAAAAAAGGAAAACATCATGAAAACAGCGCATCGAATCTCCGTCTTTGCCAAGCCGCTGGTCGCCGCCATGGCCGTCGCCGGCCTGGCTGCCGCGGTGCTTTCAGGCTGCGACAGCGCCACCGCAAACAGCGCCAGCGCAGCGCCGGCAGCGCCGCCGATCACCGCGGCCACCGTCATCGAAAGGCCGGTCACCGAGACGCAGGAGTTCTCCGGCCGGCTGGAAGCGGTCGAACGTGTCGACATCCGCGCCCGCGTCGGCGGCTTCATCACGCAGGTCTACTTCAAGCCGGGCAGCCTGGTTAAAAAAGGCGAGCTGCTGTTCGAAATCGACCCGCGTCCGTTCCAGGCGGAGGCCAGCCGCGCCGAAGCTGCCGCTAACTCGGCTATCGCGCGCGCCGACCTGGCCAAGCTCGAACTCGATCGCGCCCAGCGCCTGCTGGCCGACAAGGCGATTGCGCAGCGCGAGTTCGACGAGAAGGCCTCGGCATTGAAAGAACTGGACGCCAATGTGCGCGCCGCACAGGCATCGCTGCAAGCGGCACGCCTGAACATCGCGTACACCAAAGTGCAGTCGCCAATCGCCGGCCGCGTATCGAAAGCGGAAATCACCACGGGTAACCTGGTCGACCCGATTGCGATCCTGACCTCGGTCGTATCGAACAACCCGATCTACGCCACCTTCGACGGTGACGAGGAGACTTACCTGCGCGTCGGGCGCGACGCGCACAAGGGCGCACCAGTCGCAGTCAAGGTCGGTCTGGCCAACGAAACCGGCTTCCCGCACGAAGGCAAGCTCGAATTCGTCGACAACAGCCTCGACACAGCAACCGGCAGCGTGCGCATGCGCGCCACCTTCAACAACGACGACAACACGCTCGTGCCAGGCCTGTTTGCGCGGGTCCAGCTGGGCGGAAGCGCCGGCAGCCAGTCCAACGCTGTCCTCATCAACGACCGCGCCGTCGGCACTGACCAGAACCGCAAGTTCGTCTACGTGATCAGCGCCGCGAACAAGGCTGAATACCGCCCGGTCGTGCTGGGGCCAACGGTGGACGGTCTGCGCATTGTGCGCAGCGGCGTCAAGCCGGGCGAGAAGATCGTGGTCAACGGGCTTCAGCGCGTGCAGCCGGGCGCACCGGTCAACGTGCAGATGGTCGCCATGGACGCCGACCGCAAGGCAGAACTGAAAGTGGCCGCTGTCGCAGCCGAAGCCAAGGAATAAATCATGAACTTCTCCAGATTCTTTATCGACCGGCCGATTTTTGCGGCCGTCCTGTCGATCATCATTTTCGTCGCAGGCCTGCTGTCGATCTTCAACCTGCCGATCTCGGAATACCCTGACGTCGTGCCGCCATCGGTGGTGGTGCGCGCGCAGTTCCCGGGCGCGAACCCGAAGGTGATTGCCGAAACAGTGGCTGCACCGCTCGAAGAGCAGATCAACGGCATTGAGAACATGCTGTACATGTCGTCGCAGTCGACCTCGGACGGCTCGCTGGCCCTGACCGTGACATTCAAGGTCGGCACCGATGTCGAGCAGGCCGAGTCGCAGGTGCAGAACCGCATCCAGCGCGCCTTGCCGCGCCTGCCGGAAGAGGTGCGCCAGATTGGCGTGACCGCGGTCAAAAGCTCGCCCAACCTGACGATGGTGGTCCACCTCGTATCGCCGAATGGCCGATACGACGACGTCTACCTGCGCAACTACGCCGTGCTGAATGTGAAGGACCAGCTTGCGCGTATCAACGGCATGGGCGAAGTCCAGCTGTTCGGCGCGGGCGACTACTCGATGCGTGTCTGGCTCGATCCGCAAAAGGTGGCGGCGCGCGGCATGACGGCGTCCGACGTTGTCGGCGCGATTCGCGAGCAGAACGTCCAGGTGGCCGCTGGCGTGATCGGCGCTTCGCCGGCAAAGGATGCCAACTTCCAGCTGACCGTGAATGCCCAGGGCCGCCTTACCTCGGTCGAAGAGTTCGGCGACATCGTCGTGCGCACCGGCTCCGACGGCGCGATCACCTACCTGAAGGACGTCGCCCGCCTGGAGCTGGGCTCCAACTCGTATGCGCTTCGTTCGCTGTTGAATAACAAATCGGCCGCCGCAATCGCCGTGTTTGAAGCACCTGGCGCCAACGCGCTGCAGCTGTCGGCCGACGTGCGCGCCACCATGGCGGCACTGAAGAAGGACTTCCCTGAAGGCGTCGAATACAGCGTCGTCTATGACCCGACCCAGTTCGTGCGCGAATCGATCCGCGCCGTCATCATTACCTTGCTTGAAGCCGTTGCGCTGGTCGTGCTGGTGGTGATCGTGTTCCTGCAAACCTGGCGCGCTTCGATCATCCCGCTGCTGGCCGTACCCGTGTCCATTGTCGGTACGTTTGCGGTAATGCTCGGGCTGGGCTTTTCGATTAACACGCTGTCCCTGTTCGGGCTCGTGCTGGCGATCGGTATCGTGGTCGATGACGCCATCGTGGTTGTCGAAAACGTCGAGCGCAATATCGAAGGCGGCCTGACCCCGCGCGAAGCGACGGTACAGGCGATGAAGGAAGTCAGCGGCCCGATTATCGCCATCGCGCTGGTCCTTTGCGCGGTGTTCGTGCCGATTGCGTTCGTGTCGGGCCTGACCGGCCAGTTCTATCGCCAGTTTGCGTTGACCATCGCGATTTCAACCGTGATCTCGGCATTCAGCTCGCTGACCCTGTCGCCGGCACTGGCTGCGGCGCTGCTCAAGCCGCACGATGCGCCTAAAGACGCACTGACCCGCGGCATGGACAAGGTACTCGGTCCGTTCTTCGGATGGTTCAACCGCTTCTTCGGCCGCGCATCGACGCGCTATGAAGGCGGCGTCAACACGGTCCTCAAGCGCAAGGGCATGTCGGTGGCGGTGTACGTGCTGCTGACCATCGCCGCGGTATTCATGTTCAAAGCCGTGCCTAGCGGCTTCGTGCCAGCGCAGGACAAACAGTACCTGGTCGGATTCGCCCAGCTGCCCGACGCCGCCTCGCTCGACCGCACCGAAGCAGTCATCCGCCGCATGTCGGACATCGCAGCCACTGTGCCAGGCGTTGAATCGTCGATCGCATTCCCTGGCCTGTCGATTAACGGCTTTACCAACGCGCCGAACGCCGGCATTGTTTTCACCGCGCTCAAGCCGTTTGACCAGCGCACCGGCAAGGGCGAGTCGGGCCCGGAAATCGCGCAGGAAATCAACAAGCGCCTCGGCGAAATCCAGGACGCCTTCATCATGGTGTTCCCACCGCCACCGGTCAACGGCCTTGGCACCATCGGCGGCTTCAAGATGATGGTGGAAGACCGCGGCAACGTGGGCTACGACGAGTTGTACAAGTCGGTGCAGGCGCTGCAGGGCAAGGCATGGCAGGACCCGCAGCTGGCTGGCGTCTTCTCGAGCTTCCAGATCAATGTGCCGCAGCTGTTCGCCGACGTCGACCGGGTCAAGGCCAAGCAGCTCGGCGTGCCGCTCGCGACGATCTACCAGACCTTGCAGATCAACCTCGGTTCGCTGTACGTGAATGACTTCAACCAGTTCGGCCGCACCTACCAGGTACGGGTGCAGGCTGACGCGCAGTTCCGTTCGCAGCCGGAGCAGATCGCACAGCTGAAGGTCCGCAGCGACAAGGGCGAAATGATTCCGCTGTCGTCGCTGATGACAGTCAAAGACAGCTATGGCCCCGACCGCGTGCAGCGCTACAACGCCTACGTGTCCGCCGACATCAACGGCGGCCCGGCTCCAGGTGTGTCATCCGGCCAGGCGCAAGCCGCGCTGGAAAAAATCGCCGCTGAAGTGCTGCCGAAAGGCGTCACTTTCGAATGGACCGATCTGACCTACCAGGAGATCTTGTCCGGTAACACGATGACACTGGTTTTCCCGCTGTGCGTGCTGCTGGTATTCCTGGTGCTGGCTGCCCAGTACGAAAGCTGGACCCTGCCGCTGGCCGTCATCCTGATCGTGCCGATGTCGATCCTGTGCGCGCTGATCGGCGTGAAGCTGACCGGTGGCGACAACAACATCTTCACCCAGATCGCTCTGTTCGTACTGGTGGGGCTGGCCTCGAAGAACGCGATCCTGATCGTCGAATTTGCCCGTGAACTGGAAGACCATGGCCGCACGATCGTCGAAGCGGCGCTCGAAGCCTGCCGCCTGCGCCTGCGTCCGATCCTGATGACGTCGATCGCATTCATCATGGGCGTGGTCCCACTGGTGTTCTCGAGCGGTGCTGGCTCGGAGATGCGCCATGCGATGGGTGTGGCGGTATTTGGCGGCATGCTGGGCGTGACCTTCTTCGGCCTGTTCCTGACGCCGGTGTTCTACGTCCTGCTGCGCACATTCGCCGACCGCATCGGAAAGAAATCCCCTGTGGCAGCCGCTGCAAAACTGGAAGGGACCGTGTAATGAACAAGCTGACAAAACGACTCTCGCCGCTGCTGGCCGCACTGCTGCTGGTCGCGTGCTCCACCGTGCCCGAACTGAAACAGCCGCAAGTGGAGGTCCCGCAGTCCTTCAAGGAAGTGCAGGCACCCGATGGCACCTTGTGGAAACCTGCGCAGCCGGCGGAAGCGCAGGCGCGCGGCCAGTGGTGGCTCGCCTTCGGCGACACCACGCTGACTGGCCTGATCGATGAGGCCACCCGCGCCAATGCCAGCCTGGCGGTAGCGGCGGCGCGTGTGAAGCAGGCGCGCGCCATCGCCGGCATCACCGACGCAAACCGCGGTGTGCAGGTAGGCCTCGGGGCAGGTGGCCAGCGCGGCCGCGCCTCGGCGGTCTCGCTCGGGCTCCCTGAAGGCACGCCGGTGGCGGCAGCGACGTCCTACCAGGCGGCGCTGACCGCAAGCTACGAGGTCGACCTGTTTGGCCGGCTCGCAGCCGGCAGCAGCGCGGCCCAGGCCGATGCGCAGGCTAGTGAAGCCACCTACAAATCGGTGCTGCTGGCCTTGCAGGCCGACGTGGCGCAAACCTGGTTCCGCCTGCAGGCGGCGAACGCCGAACTGGAGACGCTCAACCGCACGGTCGACCTGCGCGCCCAGAGCGTCAAGGTCAACCAGAGCCGCTACGACAACGGCGACATCGGCGAGTTCGACCTGGCGCGCGCGAAGACAGAACTGGCGACTGCGAAGGCGGAAGCCATTGGCGTCCAGCGCAAGCGCACACAGAATGAGCACGCGCTGGCTGTCCTGCTGGGCAAGCCTGCGTCGTCGTTCACCGCGGAAGATACGCCGCTGGCCGGTGCTGCGCAACTGCCTGCGATTCCGGCCGGCCTTCCATCGAAGCTGCTTGAGCGCCGCCCCGACATCACCGCCGCCCAGCGCGCGATGACAGCATCGAACGCGCGCATCGGCGTGGCGAAGTCGGCGATGTTCCCGGCGCTGGCGTTGACGGGCAGCGGCGGCGGCGAGTCGGCCAGCCTGTCCGATGTCTTCAGATGGAGCAGCCGCTCGTGGGTGATCGGCGCGCTGATGTCGATGCCGATTCTCGATGGCGGCCGCAACAAGGCCAACATCGCGCGCAGCGAAGCCGTGCTCGAAGAGTCGGTGGCGTCCTACCGCCAGAGCGTGCTGGTCGCATTCGCGGAAGTCGAAGACAACCTCGCCGGCCTGCGCATCCTGGCAGGCCAGGCGGAGCAGATCGACGCGGCCGTCGTGTCGGCGCGCCGTTCGGCCGACCTGGCGCAGAAGCTGTACGACGCTGGCCGTTCAAGCTATCTGGACTTGCTCGATGCACAGCGCAACCTGTCCGCCATCGAACGCAACGCGGTGCTGCTGCGCGGTGACCGCGCGGTGACGACGGTGGCGCTGATTCGCTCGCTCGGCGGCGGTTGGGAGTAAACAGGATGGGTCGTGAAAAATCCGATTTCCTGGTTCACGACCCATTTCCGCAGTAAAACTGGATTCAAGTGTATCCCGCTCAGCAATATTTGTTATATTGGCATTTGCACAACGAGAAAGAAATGACGATCGGATTTTGGCTTCCAATAAAACCGATTCCAATTGACTGATTTGATCAACCAGTTTCTCTCAAAGAACTGAATATGGCAGACGCATGACTACATTTATCGCCCTCCTTCGCGCCGTCAATGTTGGCGGGACGGGAAAACTGCCGATGCAGGAACTAAAGGCGATGTGCGAAGTGGCCGGCTTTACGAACGTCCGCACCTACATCGCGAGCGGGAATGTGGTTTTCGACAGTCCAATGACGGAAACGGCGGTCGCGAAAAAGCTCGCCGCCAGCCTTGATGAGTATGCGGGCAAGCCAGTCGGCGTGATGGTGCGTACGGGGCCCGAAATGGCAGCGGTGCTGAAAGCGAATCCGTTCACGGATGCTGCGCCCAACCTGACGTTTGCGATCTTCCTCGACGCGCCGCCGCCTGCCGACACGATCGACAATGTGCGCGGCCGCCAGGATGAAGAGCTGTCGTTGGGGACACGCGAGATCTACGTCACGTATCCGAGCGGCAGCGGGCCGTCCAAACTGAAAATCCCGGCAGCAGCTACCGGGACCGCCCGCAATATGAATACCATCGCCAAGCTTGCCGAAATGGCGGGCAAAGCCCAATGAATCCGAAGCCATCGATTGGCGCAATCCTCTGGAACGACTGGCCCGCGCTGGCTACATCGCTTGGCCTGGTCATCCCATGGGTATTGTATTTTGGTTACCGCTTGCTTGACCCTTCTGCCGGGAGCGACCCGGTATTTGCCTTGCTGGCAGCGGCATCGACGCTGGCCATGCTGCCGCTGTTAGGCTGGCGCATCTGGCGTGTGCTCGTCCTGTTTGCGCGCGGCGTTGAAGTACCCGCCCACATCACATCAATCCACCTGTTCAAGGACCGGGGACGCATTGACTACGCATTCACCTTGGGCGAAGGAATTTCTTCCTCCTGGTGCCCGGTGCACAAAACGGCCAGGGTTCTTGCATTTAAGCTGGGCGAGCCAGTCAAAGTGCTGGTGAATCCGGCGAATCCGAAGCAGTCGATATTGAAAGCGCTCTACGTCGAGGCATGAGATATCGCTACATTCGAAAGAGCGCGCACGCGTGGCCCCGTGCGGGTCAGAGAACGCGCTGGAACGTGCGCCGGACAAGCTCGCGGTCGCCGCAGTCGAAATGCCACCACTCGCTGTTGATGCCGACGAAGCCGGCGTGCGTCATGGCATCCCGCAGCAGTTGGCGGTTCGCGATGTGTTCATGGGTGATCGCGCCGCGTTCCAGCAACTGCTGTTCCAGCGCCGGATGCGACTTCTCGCTCAGGTCATCGAAGCCGGTGCCCATGTCCAGCTCGCGGCCTTCCTCGTCGAGGATCGTAATGTCGAGCGCCATGCCGAACGAGTGGATCGAGCCACGCTCAGGGTTGGCCAGGTACATGCGCAGGTCGGTGCCGTCAAGCGCGTCCCACAGCTGCTCCTGCACGCGCTGCGGCCGCAGCGCATCGAGGATCAGCGGCTTGTGGCCGGGCCGCCTGTTGGCCAGCCATGCCACCGCTTTTTCCAGCGCGGCTGCCGCGTCGCGGTGCAGCCACGCGCAGTCGAATGGCGAATACAGGTCGCGGCCGACGAAGTTGTCGGGCGTGCCATAACGTAATTCGACAGCGATTCCCTCGATCGTCGACAGGTGCCGGAAGTCCGGGCTGCTTTCGATATCCTCGCTGGCAATACCTTGAATCACTGACATCCCCTCTCGATGCATTTGCGCGCGGTCGCGCCGATACTGTTGGCTAATTCACGCGCGACGTGCGACAGCGGCGAGTGGCTCGCCGTCAGCAGGTAGAGCTGCACCGGAATCGCCGGCGCCCATGGGCGCCGCTGCAGCTTGCTTTCGCTGGCCGATGCGGCCGTGAACGGGTCGACCACGGCCATGCCGGCGCCGGCTTCCACCAGCGAACGTGCGATCTGGTAAGTCTGCACGACCGTGTTGAACACCGGCTGGATGCCCTGCGCTTCGCACGAGGCCACCAGCAATTCGCCGAGCGGGTCGTTGTCGGTCATGCCGATCAGCTCACCGACCAGTCCTTCAGCGGAAACCGGCTGGCGACATTCATCGCCGGTCCAGGTTCCGGCGGGGGCGATGACCGTCATCACACCCTGCGCTAGCGGTTCTGCCACGATGCCAGGGTGACGAGGATCTTGCAACGACAGCGCGAGGTCGGCTTCGCCAAGGCGCAGCGTGTTGACGATCTCGCTGGTGTGATGGGTGCCGAGCTCGCAGCGCGTCTCGGGATATTCGCGCCGCCACATCGTCATTGCCTCAGGCAGCACGCTGATCGCGATCGTGGGCGTGGACACCAGGCGCACCGTTTCGAGCGCGCGGCCCTTCAGGCTTGCGGCGAGGCGGCGGATACCCTGCAGGTCGCGGTTCAGCTTTTCGGTTTCGATGAACAGGCGGTGCGCTTCCGGCTTCGGGTACAGCTTGCCGCGCACGCGCTCGAACAGCGGCATGCCGAGCTGGAGCTCGGCGTGCTGCAGCACTTTGGTCACCGCAGGTTGCGAAATATGCAGGACCTGGGCGGCGCCACTGATGGTGCCGACCTGCATGATGGCGTGAAACACTTCTATATGACGCAGCCGCATCGCTTTATCCCTTGTATGGTGGACGCGCGCCGATGCGCGAATGGTTCGCAGGATATCGCAAAACCCCGGCCACCGTTAATTATCACTTCTGGGCCGGAATGACCGGAGCAGGCTCGGGCTCTGGCGCCGGAGCCGGCACCGGCGCCGGTTCCGGTAAAGGCATCGGCATCGGCATCGGCACAGGTGCGGGTACCGGTGCAGTTGCAGGCGCCGGTTCCGGTGCGGGCGTCGGCACAGGCGCGGGTACCGGTGCCGTTGCAGGCGCCGGCACCGCCGCTGGCAGGGCCGGCGATGGCACGAGTGCTTCCAGCATTGCCGCCGTTTCCGCATCCGGCGTTCCGTCGATCGTTATCGGACGGAATCGCATCTGGAAGGCGGTGATGACATTGCGCGTTTCCTTGTCCAGCAGTCCGGTGCGCGGGACCGCGTAGCCAAAGCCAGCCAGCTTTTCCTGGAACCACAGGGCGTCAGGGAGCAGCTGTTCGAAGCCAGGCTTTGCGGCTGCGACCTTGGCCGCATCCGGCCATACCGTCAGGCCATGCTTCGCCAACTCGTGCCACGGGAACATCGGACCCGGATCCTGCTTGCGTTGCGGCGCGATGTCGGCGTGGCCGATGATGTTTTCCGGCGGAATGTTGTGCTCCTTGACGATCTTCTTCAGCAGCGGAATCAGTTCGTCGATCTGCTCTTTCGGGAACGGGTACCAGATGCGCTTGCCGTCGGTCGACTCGGTAAAGCCTGGATTGACGATTTCGATGCCAATCGAGCTACCGTTGAGCAAGGTGTAGTTCTTCCAGTTGGACACGCCGGCGTGGTTGGCCTGGCGCGTTTCGTCGACCAGCCCGTAGATGACGGGCTTTTTCCCATCGGTCAGCAGGTAGTGGCTGCTGACGACCTGCTCGGTCAGGATCTTGATCGAGCTGGGCAGGTTGGCGACGGTGTAGTGCAGGACGACGAACTTGACGCGGCTGCTCTGGCTTTTGGCAGTCAGCGACTTGTCGACGCGCGGCCCGGTGGCGCAGCCGGCGAGCAGGGCAATCAGGGAGAGGGCGAGCAGCTTCTTCATAAGTCGTTTCCGGTAGTGTTAATCGTTGATGCGTGCGGCAATGCGGGCGGCCGCGTGGTGCGCGCGCCCGACGGTGTGGGTCAACTGTATGTCGGCGGGCAATGCGGCGCGCATCGACGCGGCAATCGATGGATGCAGCGCGGAGGCGCGGCCCGCCAGCACCACGGGGCGCAGGCCGAAGCGGCGCGTGAGCGCTTTGGCAAGGCGTGCAAGTTCGCGCCCGGCTTCGTCAAGGATGTGCGCCGCCACCGGGTCTTGCTCGGCCGTCGCGGCGACGGCCAGCGCCAGCTTGCCGACTTCGCCGCGCTCCTGGCCGTAGATGAACTGGCGCGACAGCGACCAGTCGCTGCCGCCAATGCGGTCGAACACGGCGCGCGCCATCGCGGACTTTTCCCAGCAGCCCGGGTCTTCGTCCTCGGCGCGCCAGATGTGGCGCAGGGCTTCGCGGGCGATCCAGAATCCACCGCCGCCGTCATCGAGCACCACGCCGCGTCCGCCGGCGCGGTGGAACACGCCGTTATCGTCGATCCATGCGCCGATCGAGCCGGTGCCGGCGTACACCAGGTAGCCTTCGCCGCGCTTGAAGCTGTCCAGGTAGGCGATTTCGATATCGTTGCACAGGGTGATGGCCGATGGATCGATGCCAAACAGGTCGCCCAGCCAGCGTTGGAGCAGTGCGCCATCGCCGCCAAAGCCGGTCAGGCCGGCCGAGACGTGGCCAGGACGGCCGTGCGCCAGCGCCGCGGCGGCCAGTTCACTGAAATTGGCGTGGACCCGCTCGCGGCCGTCGGTGCTACTCATGTGCAAGGCAGACAGGCCGGCGACCTGCCCTTCGGCCACGATGCCGCCGTCGCGACGGGCCAAAGCCCAGCGCGTCTGCGTGCCGCCTGCATCGATGCCAAGGCCGAGGCCGCTTTCCGGTTCGCCGTCCAAACTGTTCATTTCGTATTCCGCATGTGCCCTGAATTAAAGGGTAGCTAGCAAGTGTACGGCCAAGCATTTCTCCATGCGAATGAAAGCTTGGTCCGTATTCATGACAAAAGGTTATACGGAGGTAGTGTCCGTTTATTTCGCCAGCACCGAAATCCGCTTGCCTTCGTTACCGAGGCGGTCGACGCCGCTGACGACGACACTGCTTGCCGGTCCGAAGCGGGCATCGTCCGCGACAGTGAAGTCCGTTGCCGACGACGGCGCGACCGCGAACTTCCACTGGTCACCGTGGCGCGACCAGATCGCGTAGTGCGCGTTGGCCCGGCCCGCCGACAGTGTCAGTTTGACGCCGCCTGCTGCGCGGGTCGCACGCACCGATGGCGTACCGGGCGCGGTGTTGCCCAGCCATGGCGTCGCAGGCACCAGCGCCGGCACCGTGTAGTGCACGGCCTTGAGCTGGTCGCCGATGCCCTGGCGGTTTTCCATGATCGCTGCCATGCTGAAATGCACGTGACCGGTGGCGGCAGGGCGCTCGCGGGTTACCTGGATCTGCTTGAGCACCTCTGCCGGCGCATACGATTTGGTCGGCGCACCGATGCGGCTGGTGAACAGGCCGGGCCAGATGTGGCGGCCCTTCGGGTTCTGCGCCAGCCAGTAGTCGAGCAGCACGTCGTAGGCTTGCGGGGTCTGCGAAATCGGCCAGTACAGTTGCGGCGTGAAGTAGTCGAGCCAGCCTTTTTCCAGCCACAGCTCGGCGTCGGCGTACAGCTTGTCGTACTGGCTGAAACCGGAAATGCCCGCGGGACGGCGGTCTGGGCGGCCGAGGCCAAACGGGCTGATACCGAAGCGAACCCAGCTTTTCTCGCGGTGGATGCCCTTGTAAATTTGCTCGATCAGGCGGTTGACGTTGTCGCGGCGCCAGCTGGCGCGGTCGAGCTTGCCGCCGCCCTGCACATAGCGGTTCCATGCCGGCTGGTCCGGAAAATCGAGTTCCGCCTTTGCTGCCGCCCCATCCAGTGCCGCAGCTTCAGCGCCGGTCGCGCCTGGTGCTTCGATCGGGTAAGGGTAGAAGTAGTCGTCCAGGTGCACGCCATCGATGTCGTAGCGGCGCACCACATCGAGGATGACGTCAAGCGTCTGCTTCGATGCCGATTCCTCGCCCGGGTCCATCCACAGGAACTTGCCGTAGGATTTCACGGCGGCCGGGTTGCTGCGGGAAATATGCGAGGCGACGTTGGCCGACTTGGCCGTGGCGTGGCGCGCGCGGTACGGATTGAACCAGGCGTGCAGCTCCAGGCCGCGCGCGTGCGCTTCGCTTACCCAGAATTTCAGCGGGTCGTACCACGGCTTCGGCGATTCGCCTTGCGCGCCGTTCAGGTACTCGGTCCACGGTTCCAGCGTCGACGGGTAGATCGCGTCGGCGCTCGGGCGCACCTGCAGCACGATCGCGTTCATGTTCAGCGCCTTGGCGCGGTCGAGGATGGCGATGGCTTCGGCCTGCTGCTGGGCGGCGGTCAGGTTCTGTTTGCTTGGCCAGTCGATGTTGGCGACGGTCGATACCCAGGCTGCGCGGAACTCGCGCGGCGCCGCTGGCGGTTCGATCTCCTTGCCAGGTGTTGGCAAGGCGGCTGGCGCCCCCGCGCCTGGCGCCGCGGCGACCGGTGCAACCTTGACCGGCGAGGTCGGCTTCACCGTGGTACAGCTCGTCATCAGACCACCCAGCGTCACCGCGCCGGCGATACCCGCAAGCGCGAATGCGCGTTTCTTTAAATTAGGTTGCAAAACCGTTCCCCAATATTCTAGTTTTTAAACTTTAACGAACCACTTCTTGCGCCACATGAACCATGCAACAGCGAACATGCCGGCATTAAACAGCAAAGCATAAAGCAAAGACGTGTTGACCGGCGCGATCGGAAGCGCGCGAATCGGTGCGTACAGGCTCTTGCCGAGCGACAGGGTGCCGCCCTCGGGCTGCTCAAATTTGATGAATCCGAACATCTTTGCCACCAGACCCGAGAACGCGAAAATGAACAGCGCGTTCATGCCGTAGATAACAAACGGCTTGGTCCAGCGCGCCGCCGCTGCGCGCACGGCGGCGTGCGGATTGACGTCGAGCAGCCAGTAGAACGCGGCGAACACGACCGTGGCCCAGCCCGCGGCGAGCAGGCTGTAGGACGGTGTCCACAGGCTTTTGTTGATCGGCATGAGGATACTGTCGAAGATAACGCCCAGCCACACCAGCAACAGGCCCCCGAGCAGCATCCAGGCGGTCTGGTCCGTGCGCGGCTGGCGCGACAGCAGCCAGCGCCCGGCGAGCACACCCAGCAACTGGCTGGCCAGCGCCGGAATCGTGCTCAGCATGCCTTCCGGATCCCAGGTCTTGGATTGTACCCACATGTGCCCATCAAGCAGCCTGCGATCGAGCCAGGCGCCGAAGTCCTGGCCCGGTTCCAGCACGCCCGCGCCGGTGCCGGGTACCGGTACATACAGCATGAGCACGCTGTACACCGCGTACAGGCCGATGATCCAGGCGATCTGGGCGCGCCAGTTGAAGTAGACAACGATAGGCGCGGCAAGCAGGGTGCAGATGGCGATCCGCTGCAGCACGCCGGGAATCCGTACGGTAGCGAAATTGAAGTTGGGAATCAGGTTGAGCAGAAAGCCGATCAGGAAGATCAGCGCCGCGCGTTTGGCCAGCTTGGTCAGCAACTGCGGCTTGTTCGCGCCGGCAGCAGCCAGCCGGCCCAGCGACAGCGCCATCGAGACGCCGCCGATGAACAGGAAGAACGGGAAGATCAGGTCGGTGAAGGTCCAGCCGTGCCATTTGGCATGCGCCAGCTGGGGATACAGGTTGGACCAGTCGCCCGGGTTATTCACCAGCACCATGGCGGCGATGGTGAAGCCGCGGAATGCGTCGAGCGACGTGAGCCTGCCTGCCGCTTCCATCCCTTATTGCTTCTTCCCGAATTCCGGATCGATCTTGACCAGTGAGGCCATGATGAACGCCGGAATCGTGGCCACGCAGACCCAGATAAAGAAGTTCTGGTAGCCCATGTACTCCTGGATACGCCCGCTGAACATGCCCGGCACCATCATGCCAAGGGCCATCAGGCCGGTGCAGATCGCATAATGCGCCGTTTTGTGCGCGCCTTCGGACACCATGATCATGTACAGCATCATCGCGGTAAAGCCGAAGCCGTAGCCGAACTGCTCGATCGCCAGGGCCGCCGACACCATGTACATGCTCTGCGGCTGCTCGGTGGCGAGGTAGACGAAGACCAGGTCGGGCAGGTGCACCGAGAACACCATCAGCCACAGGCAGCGCTTCAGGCCCAGGCGCGAGATCAGGTAGCCGCCGGCCAGCCCGCCGAGGGTCAGCGCGGTGACGCCCACGGTGCCGTAGGCGATGCCGACCTGCGAGGTGGTCAGGCCGAGGCCGCCTTTGGTGACCGGGTCCATCAGGAACGGCGTCACCAGCTTGATCAGCTGCGACTCGCCCAGCCGGTAGGTCAGGATGAAGCCGAGGATCAGCCAGATATCCTTGCGGCGGAAGAAACTGCCGAAGGTAGCGAAGAACTCTTTCAGGTAATTGTCACTCTGCACCACCGCGTGGTCGGATCCAGGCCGCGGCAGGATAAAGTGGTGATACACGAACAGCGCGCCGAACATGGCGGCAAGCACGAAGAACACGACCGACCAGGCATACGCGACGTCCCCGGTGGATTTGATCAGTTCGCCAGCGAGGTAGACCAGCAAGCCCTGCCCGGCGATATTGGCCAGCCGGTAGAAGGTGCTGCGCACGCCGACAAACGCGGCCTGCTCGTGCTGCTTGAGGCCGAGCATGTAGAAGCCGTCGGCGGCAATGTCATGGGTTGCGGAACTGAAGGCCATCAGCCACAGCACGGCCAGGCTGATCTGGAAGAACGATGGCATCTGGATCGTGAATGCCACCAGCGCCAGCGATACGGCAATGATCCCCTGCAATCCCACCACCCACCAGCGCTTGGTGCGGAACATGTCGACGAAGGGCGACCACAGCGGCTTGATGACCCANNACTTGCGCGTTTTGCATAGTTCTTTCTTGATAGGGGCGGACGGCGAGTCCGGGCGGCGGCCCCTGCCCGCAACTTATGCGGAGAGTGCCCGGCGCACGCTGCCGCGCGCCGTTTCAAGCAGGGCCCTGGCCTGGGTGACATCGGTATGTCGCTTCAGGGCCACGACCGCAACCTTGACATGGAAATCGCATTGTTCCAGCACCGCCCGCGCTGCCGTTTCGTCGGCGCCTGTGGCGATGATCGTCAGGCGGACCGCGCGCCGGATCAGCTTGGCGTTGGTGGGCTTCAAGTCTACCATCAGGTTGCCATAAACCTTGTTCAAACGCACCATTAATGCACTTGAGAAGGTGTTCAGCGCGATCTTCTGCGAGGTGCCTGCTTTCAGGCGGGTGCTGCCGGAAATGATTTCGGAACCGGTGTCGAGGGTGACGCCGATTTCCGCTTCGTTGGCGACCGGCGCATCGGTGTTGTTGGCAAAGCCGACAGTCAGCGCGCCCAGCTGGCGCGCCGCGCGCAGTGCGCCCAGTACATACGGCGTGCCGCCCGACGCGGCGATCAGCAGGACCACGTCGTTCGGACCGGCGTTGACGGCGCGCAGGTCGGCCTCGCCCTGGACCAGGTCATCCTCGGCGCCCTCGACCGCGACGAACATCGCCTTGCTGCCGCCAGCCAGCAGCGCGACTGCGCGCTCGGCTGGCCAGGAAAAGGTCGGGTACAGCTCCACGCTGTCGAGCACGCCGAGGCGGCCCGAGGTACCGGCGCCGACATAGATCAGGCGTCCGCCCGCTTCGATACGCGGCAGGGCCGCGGTAACGGCCGCCGCGATGCGCGGTGCTGCCGCGCGCACCGCGTTGACGGCGTTGATCTGGTCATCCACCAGTGTATTGACCAGTTCCACGGTCGGGTACTGGTCGAGTTCGGCGTGCTGCTGGTCTGGGGTTTCGGTTTTTAACATCAGGGGGGCCCGGTACGGCGTCAGATTCGTCGAATGGATTGGCCGAGCGAAAACCGCCCGATAGCAATCCGATAAAACCAGTGTAATACCAAATTCGCAGGCGTCCCCATGAAAGGATTGGGCGTTGGCATTCCGAAAAGTTATGAAACCCGCCTCATCTCGGCGACAAAATCGTAATGGTCGCTGCGGCAATACGAGTGCGTCAGCTCAACGGCCTGGCCCGATTCAAGGTAGCCGATGCGGGTGATGAACAGGACCGCCTTGCCTTCCGGGATGCCCAGCTGCGCGGCCAACGTGGCCGACGCGTTCATCGCGCGGATGTGCTGCAGCGCGCGCACCGGCATGTGGCCGGTCTTGTCCAGATGGGCGTACAGGGAATCGCCGACGCCTTCGGGACGCGGCAGGATCGTCGCGGGAATCACGCTCACTTCGTAGGCCATGACGACGTCATCTGCCAGGCGCAGGCGTTCGAGGCGAGCGACGCGGGAATGCGACGACAGTCCCAGGCTGAGCTGTTCATCGGCAGCGGCGACGGCGATCGCGCGCTTGAGCCATTGCGAGCCGGCGCGGTAGCCGCGCTGCTCTAGCTGCTCGGAAAAACTGGACAGGTTCGACAGCGGCTGTTCGATGCGCGGCGCTACGTAATTGCCTGAGCCGCGGCGGCGCACCACCAGCCCCTGGTCGACCAGCTGGTCGATGGCCTTGCGCGCGGTGACGCGGGAAATATCGAGCTGGTCCGACAGCAGGCGTTCGGAGGGAAGCGCCTGGTCGACACGGTAGCGCCCCTCGCGCACATCCTGGATCAGCTTGCGCGCGACCTGCATGTACAAGGGGGAATTGTCGTTCAGGTCTACCCTGAATTCGGTGATGCTGTTGCTCATTGCGGTTCCGCTCATGCTGACGAGTCCGGTAATGGTGCTGTGACCTCAGTGTAATTGCAATAACAAACTGTGGATATTCACCTTCGCATGAAAGAAAAGCGGATCAATATACTAAAAGGTTATGGACCCGGATGCACATTTCATTGGCAGCGGCGCTGCTGCCAATTTATCCTCACAGAACAACAATCAAAGGGAGACAGCATGAAACAAGGCAGGCGTGCAGTGCTTGGCATGGCTTTACTGAGTGGCGTCGGACATGTTTTCGGCGGCACCGCGAAACCCATGGTGTCCGGCCCCCCTGCGGCCCGCACCGCGCTCGACGCTGAACTGACGGCCGTTGCCCAAGCGCCAGAATGCCAATTGTCCAGCCTGTCGGTTCTCGCGATTCGGGACGGCAAAGTCGCCTACGAGTTCCAGGCCGGCCAGCGCTTTATCGGTATCGATGGCGGGCCATCGAAAGCGGCCAATGAGCGAACCTTGTACCGGATGGCGTCGATTTCGAAGATGATGACCACCATCGGCGTGATGCGCCTGGTTGAGGAAGGCAAGCTCGCCCTCGACACCGATTCAGGAAGCTATCTCGGCCACGCGCTGCGTAACCCGCACTTCCCGGATCAGCCGATTACCCTGCGCGCACTGCTGAGCCATACCTCGACCCTGCGTGACGACCTCGGCTATTCCTTCCCGGCCGCGAAGCCGCTGAAATCGCTGCTGCTGCCCGACGGCGAACTGTACGGTAATGGGATGATGTGGGCGCCCACTGCGCCGCCAGGCCAGTATTTCACTTACTCGAACCTGAACTGGGCCGTGATTGGCACGATCATGGAACGGGTCACCGGCGAGCGTTTCGACCGCCTGATGAAGCGCCTGCTGCTCGACCCGATGGGGCTGCACGGCGGCTACAATCCCTCCGAATTTTCGGTGGACGACCTCGCCAACCTGGCCACCCTGTACCGCAAGCGCACCACCGACACCGAAATCTGGGACCCGGCCGGCCCGTGGATTCCCCAGGTGGACGACTACAGCGGGCGTCCTCCGGCACGCCCGGCCGGCATCGATACTTACATCATCGGCACCAATGCCACGCCGTTCAGCCCGACTGGAGGGATGCGCATGTCGGCACGCGACATGGGCAAGGTCATGCTGATGCTGATGAACGAAGGCAAGCATGAAGGCCGCCAGATCCTGCGGCCCGACACCCTGGCCACCATGTTCTCGCGCCAGTGGGCCTTTGACGGCAGTAACGGCAATACCGACAAGGGCCTGTTCAACTATTGGGGTCTGGGCAACCAGCACTTCCCGGACCAGCCCGGCATGCAACTGGTCGACGGCGGCGGGTTCGCGGCCGTGGGCCACCTGGGTGAGGCGTACGGCCTGATGTCGGTGTTCGCGGCCGACCTGGTGAACAAGAACGGCATGGTGGTCCTGGTTGGCGGCGTATCGTCCGATCCGGAAATATACAAAGGCAAGTATTCCGCGATGCCCCGCTTTGAGGAACAAATCCTCACCGCCCTGCACCGCCGTGTCATTGTTGGTAACAAAGCCTGAGGTGCACCGCCCCGGAACGGTGCATGAGCGGTGGTTATGACCCTTCGATCTACATTCATTGGCCCGAAGCGGGGCCAGCGCCTAAGCTCATGCACTAAATTGTAACTACTCGGGTCGGAAATGCAGCATGTGATCGTTATCGGTGGAGGTGTCGTCGGCCTGACTTCAGCCTGGTGGCTGCTTGAGGCTGGTTACTCCGTCACGCTGCTCGAGCGCGAGAGCGCGGTCGGCACCGCTGCCAGCTACCGCAACGGCGGCCAGCTCAGCTACCGCTACGTGTCCCCGCTGGCCGATGCCGGCGTCCCGCTGAAGGCGCTGCAATGGCTGATGGAAGACGACGGGCCGTTGCGTTTCCGTCCCGAAGCCGACCTGCGCCAATGGCGCTGGATGGCCAGCTTCCTGGCCAACTGCACCGCCAGCGCCAACAAGAAAACCACCGCCCGCCTGCTCAAGCTCGGCGAACTAAGCCGCAAGAAAATGGCGGAACTCGAAGTCGTGCTGCCGCTCGACGACTTCGCCTGGCGCGACGCCGGCAAGCTGGTGGTGTACCGATCGCGCGATGTCTTCGACGCGGCCGTCGCGCGTCCGGATTCGGAAGAATCGCGCCAGGTACTGTCGCCATCCGAATGCGTCGCGCGCGAACCAGCGCTGGCCGACGCCGAGGGCGTACTGGCCGGCGGCATCTTCAACAGTGGCGAAGCCGTGGCTGACTGCCACGCGTTCTGCAGCGCGCTCGAGGAAAGGCTGGCGGCCAACCCGCGTTTCCGTGGCGTTGTCCATGGTGAAGCGCGTGGTTTCGTGACGGAAAACGGCAAGGTAAGCTGGCTCGACACCACGGCCGGCATGCTGTCAGCCGATACCTTCGTGCTCGCTGCCGGCATCCAGAGCCGCAACCTGGCCGACAGTGCGGGCATCTACCTGCCGCTGTATCCGCTCAAGGGCTACAGCCTGACAGCGCCGATCCGCGCCACCGACCGCGCACCGGAAATCAGCGTCACCGACTTCGAGCGCAAGGTACTGTACGCACGCATCGGCGACAAGCTACGGGTTGCGGCGATGGTCGACATGGTTGGCGAAGACACCTCGATCAACGCCAAGCGCATCGCGGGCCTGACCCGCCAGGTGCGCGCGACGATGCCGCACGGGGCCGACTACGACCACATCGAAACCTGGGCTGGTTTGCGTCCGGCAACGCCGAACAGTGCACCGATCGTGGGTGCAACGAAGTATCCGAACCTGTGGCTCAACGTCGGCCACGGCCCGCTGGGCTTCACGTTCGCCTGCGGCACGGCGAGCATCCTCGCCGACCTCATGAGCGGCAAGCCCGCGCCGATCCCGATGGAAGGCCTGTCGCTACGGACCTAAAAAATCGCGATAAAAGTTCCGCACCAAAAAATCGGGGTCCGTCCCCGGGGACAGACCCCGGGGACGGACCCCGACGGCTTTTGAAACATTTCAAAAGC
>CXWL01000573.1_pt1 | contig 24497 bp, 22 predicted proteins | sample 590931 | NCBI WGS metagenome assembly CXWL01 (sample SAMEA3498368, study PRJEB10139) | groundwater metagenome | biome: water well; material: biofilm material | place: Germany | collected 2015-04-27
CGCCGAATCCGCAAGCAGATCGCCGTTTTCGTTCAGGAGCTGATATTCAAGATGCGACTCTTCGGTCCATTCGATATCCTTGAGCACCTGCATCGTGTCGTCAAGGATTGTGATTAGTGAGGGAATGCCTACGACGGCCTTGATGGCGCCGAGAAAACGACCGTTGGGACTGTGCAGGGGTGCGATCACCGTGATCGCCGAGGTCACGTCAGATTCCTCACTCGTCTGTGCATCCAGAATCCTGACACCAGTGAGGTTGCGCGCCAGCTGAAACCAGGGACGCTGGCTTTGGTCGAGGGACGTGTTTGACGGGGTTGTGGCTGCGACGATCCTCCCCTGTGAATCAGTGACGCCGATCCATCGGTAGGCCGGGTAGGCGCGCAGCAGTTGGCGGAGATACGGTGTCAATGTCTCCGGGTTCTGACCTTGAGCGATCGGAGCCGCGGAGAGCAGCTGAATATCGCCGGATCGCTCCAGGATCATCATGTCCAATTTACTGGCGGCATCCGTGGCTGCCTGCACCAGGCTATGGCCACTGGATTGGATCAACCGTTGCTGGATGGTGTACAGGGCCCAACCCAGGCAGAAGAGCGTCACCATCGTCATGATGGCGAAGAGGAACAGGAGCCGAATGTGATGGCGGTCCATCCATTCGGGGAAGCGGTCTGCCGTAAATGGTGAGCGACGTTGTGTATTCAAGCGAGCAATTGAAACCAAGCCAGAGTCGCGGCTGTCGGCGATGTGGGGCTGGTTCTCCATCTGGTATCGATCATGCTGAGCGCGTGCTGCCTGTCACTGCTCCATCCTAAAGCAAGGGCGGCGTAAGGCAAGAAAGCGGTCACTTTCTGATGAGAGCAGAAGACACAGATTGTCACTGATTACAATAGGATGTGATGAAACAGACGAAACGGCTGGGCGAGGTATTCGGAGGGGTCGACCAGGCCCTCCCGATTATGAGACAACATCAGTCTATGATGAGCATTGGGTAGAGCATGAAACCGAATCCCCACATTGTCGTACCCATGTCCAGACCCAGTGACCAGTAGAAAGAGGCTGTCGTGACCCTGTCTCCTTGGACGGCCAAACTGCGCGAGTGGCAAGCTCGCGCCGTATCCAGCGTCCTGACCCATACGCGCCCTGATTTTCTTGCGACGGCCACGCCCGCAGCGGGAAAAACCAGATTTGCCCTGCGCATTGCCCATCAGTACCTGGCGGATCGGGTGGCGACCCGTGTTTTGGTGATCTGTCCGACGAATCACTTGCGTACGCAATGGGCGACCGCCGCAGGCTTGGTGGGGATTCAACTGGATCCGGCGTTGACGAACGAGCAAGGCATCGAAGCGCGTGATTACCATGGCGCCGTCGTGACCTACCAGCAAGTCTGTCTCGCGCCTGGCGTGTTCCAACGTGCCTGCCGGAATCGGCCCACGCTGCTCATTTTCGATGAGTTGCACCATGCAGGCGAGGGTAAAGATTGGGGCAACGCCCTGCGCGAATCGTTCGATGACGCGGTCTTTCGCCTGGCCTTATCCGGCACCCCGTTTCGTTCCGATAACAACCCGATTCCCTATGTGCGGTACGAGCAGGGTGAGAGTCAGGCCGACTTCACCTATGGATATGCCGAAGCGATTCGCGAGAGCGTCTGCCGTCCGATTCTTTTTCCGAGTTACGAGGGGGAACTGACGTGGCTCTCTGAGGGGCGCGAACATCGAGCGACCTTTGAAGATGGACTCACGTTCGAGTTGCAGCGGGAGCGGCTCAAGACTGCGCTGTTGCAAGACAGTTGGCTGGGCCCGGTGATTACGGATGCCCATGCCGAGTTACGCCGGCTTCGCAAACAAGAACAGCCCGATGCCGGTGGCCTCATTGTCACGATGAATCAGGATCATGCCAGGCAGGTTGCGGAACTAGTTGGTCGCATTACAGGCAGCCGCGCCCATGTGGCCATATCGGACGATCCATCGGCCTCGAAGACGATCGAGGCCTTCTCGCAGCATAAGACCCAGCAATGGCTCGTCGCCGTGAACATGGTGAGCGAAGGCGTCGATATTCCGAGGCTCCGCGTCGGCGTCTACGCCACAAACGTGCTGACAGAAATGTATTTCCGCCAGGTCGTCGGTCGATTCGTCCGGATGCAGGAGGGGCTGCCGAAGCCGCAGCGGGCCTGGCTCTACCTGCCGAAGGACGCGACCTTGGTCCACTACGCCAAACGGATCAAGGCTGAACGCGACCATGTGCTGGAAGAGATCATGCCCTCCGCGCAGCGAACGCTATTCGGGACGGCGGCCACATCGCTGAAAGAATACATCCCCCTCCATGGGATCGCTAGGATGGATACGTTGATCGGAGGGGATGAGGGAGAGCCGGCCCTTGACGGCAAAGGGTTCGTCGAGCCGCCGGTCGCGCTGCATGACAGAAAGAACGAACTGCGAGACCAGCACCGTTCCCTCGTCGGCTCGGTGTCTCGAAAGACCGGCGTCGATCATCGAAAACTGAATGCGGAACTCATCAAGCGGACAGGCGGGCGAGTCGAGCAAGCGACCGTGGCGCAACTGGCCCGCCGTATTGCGTTGCTGGAAAAGTGGCGGGATACGGGCTTTGACGGCGGCCGCGCGTAGCAGGCTGCTGAAAAATCCTCCAACGTCGTTCTCGGTTCGTCAAAATCCTCAACGTACCACGAAGGGTACGCCTCCGGTTTTGTCTCGCCTGCGGCCTTGTTGGAGAACTTTTTGAGCAGCCTGCCGGAACTCATGAGCTACTAGCGGGATACTTTTCCTACTTCCTCCCACAGCGGAAACGACGCGTCATATTTGTTCATGCCATCGGCGGGCAGCCCATTTGAGCCGAGGGACTGAACAGCGAAACTGCCCGTCACCGCTGCACCTCCGCCTATTCAGCTGACATTTCAACACGCATATATCTGGATTATTTCACCGCACTGATATGTAGGCCGCCTGGCGTCGGCGGAGCTACCGGAGGTGTCGATGGAGGCGTGACTGGTGGTGGCGCAGCTGCTGTGACGGTGAGCGTCACCGGCACGGTCACAGAGGAGGCCCCAACGGCACTGAGCGTAATACTGCCACTATAGGTTCCAACGGTTGAGTTTCCCATGGCAGTCACGGTCACCACGTTATTGCCTGTGCCGGAAACTCGGTTCAGCGTCAACCAAGGGGCATTATCGCTGGCGGACCAGGTCAATGTGCCGCCTCCGGTGTTGCTGATGCTCAAGGTCTGGGTTGCAGGCGTCGCGCTCGGTGCTGCGCTAAAGGAGAAGCTCGTCGGGCTCACTCCGATGGCCGGTGGCACGGGAGCGGTCGCGATCGTGAACGTGACTGGTACGGTGACTGATGGGGCCCCGGTAGCAGAAACGGTCACAGTGCCGTTATAGGTTCCGGCTGTTAAGGTGCCGGTGGTGACGGTCAGGGTGGCAGAACCGTTTCCGATTCCCGAGGCCGGGCTCACGGTTAACCAGGCAGCATTGTCGCTGGCCGACCAGGTTAATGTGCCGCCTCCGGTATTGCTGATAGTCAAGGTCTGGGTTGCGGGGTTGGCGCCACCCTGTGTGGCAGTAAAGGCGAGGCTTGTCGGACTCGTTCCAATGACAGGGGGTACGACTGGAGGAGGAGTCCCGACCGGTGTATAGGTGGCGACGGCGCTTTCGGCTGACTCGTTCCCTGCAAAATCAAACGCCGTGATGAAGTAGTATGTCGTGACGCTGGGCGTTCCGATATTGAAGGTGGTTACGGTGCCTAATGTGGCAAGGGCCGACGCATTGCCGGATGCGCGAGAGCAGGGTTGCTTGCTGCATTGATAGACGCTATATCCGGCCAGGTCAAGGTCCGTGTTGGCGGTCCAGGTTAACGTAGCACTCCAGGCAGGACTCGACCACAAGACGATTATGCCAGCGATGGCTCTCACCCAGTTCATACAGGCACCTCTCTATCGTGCTTTCGCGGAAGTAGGCAAACCTCGCCGAGAGAAGCATGCTTCTGCAATCAAATAGCTATGTCGGATTGCTCAAGAGCTCATCCACCCGAGGAGAAATTGGTGAGCGGACTGTTCACCTCTCCACTAGAGCAAGTAGAGCAAGGGGCGTGCCGTAGCAGGATGAGGTTGACCAGGACAAAAACCCAGATAATCGCCGATAAGAGAGGAAGATCGATGGTGACGTGTAGGCAGACTGTAGGGAAATTCGGCAGATGGTTTATTCAATCCCAGCGGAGTGCTGGAATAATCTGCCAGCGCTATTGAACGCGTACGGCTCTGGTTGAGATGAAGTGCGTTGAGTTTTCACTCAATTTCGACCTCGATCTCAGCGTGCTTTCATTCGCGATGGCCTTACTGGACGGCATTGTTGCACATTCTGCTAGCGTGCTCTCCTGTTGTGCTGCACGTTTGGATATGAGAATTTTTAGCGAGCCAACATAGATATTCTGTAACCGTCTTCCTGAATTTCGTTGCGGATAGACGGTGTAGTCTTATACCTACAGATACAACAGTGAGGAGTGAGGATCTGGAGGTTGTTCTGGTCTGTCTTGTCAATTTGACGACGCAGCCACCAAATCGGCAATACACGATTGAGCTCAAGGAGTTAGCGGTGTGGAGAGTCGAGGATGGGCTGACGATGGTGTGGTTCCGGCGGAATCCGTGGGTTGATGCATCACACGGATTGGGGCAGCCAGTCTTCCAGCTAGCCACTTCATCACAAAATGAAAGAATGCGGCATGGAGGCCTCCCTGAGTCACAAGGGGAATTGTCGGGATCATGCGCCAATCGAGAGTCGGTTCAATATTTTCAACAACGAGCGGCTACATGGCCTGCGCTATACAACAATATTATTGTAACGGTCTTTTGCCGTAGGGTCGCGTAACTGTACTGTTCGCCTCTGTGCAGGCGTAAGCTTCCCCGTCAAGGAGACAGAGGCAAAGGAGAATTTCTGGTTTCACGTTGGGCCCGATAGCGGGCGGGCGGCAAGCCCGCCAACAACGCATGGGGCCGCGCTTCGTTATAACTCTGCAACCATTCGGCGCTGATCTCCCGCACCGGCGCCAACGACTCAACCTCATAGGTCCTGCGCACTTCAGTGCGATAGGTCCGATTATAGCCTTCGATGACAGCCTTCTGATCCGGGTTCCCCGGCTGAATATGGCGCACCGCAATTGTGCGCTCGGCACACCACGCCATGAAGCGCTCGGCGATGAACTCCGGCCCGTTGTCGAGCCGAAGGGCCTTCGGGTAGCCGCGCCAGGCCACGACCTGCTCGAGGGCGCGGATCACGCGCTCCGCCGGCAGTGACGTCTCCACTTCGCTCGCCAAGGCCTCTCGCACGCCGTCATCCAGCATATTGAGGGTCCGAAACCGTCGGCCGCCGTACAAGGTATCACTCATGAAATCCATCGCCCAGACCACGTTTGGTGCCGGGATCACCTCTAGGGGCTGCCGCAGCCGAGCGGGGACCCGTCGCTTCGTCCGGCGGGGCAGACTCAGCCGTAAGTGGCAATACACACGCCAGAGCCGTTTGTGATTCCACCGATGGCCGGTGTTCCGTAACCGATCTACATATTTCCAGAGCCCCCAGCGGGGCTGTCTGTCCTCCAGCATGGTCAACGCCTCAATGATCGGGGCATCGCGCTGGACCTAATTAACGTCTGATCGATAGTACGTGGCTCGACTGAGGCCGACGGCCTGACACGCCCGCTGAACCGGAAGGCTGCGTTGAGTCACCAGATGGGTGGCGACTTCCCGCCGTGCAGCAGGCGTTAGAGTTTTTTGCAATGACATCTTTCAGTGCGGCATTCTCCAACGCCATGTCCGCATAGAGACGTTTCAGCGTGCTGTTCTCCTGCTCCAGGTCCTTGAGCCGCTTAATGTCCGACGCCTCCAGTCCCCCATATTTGGCTTTCCACTTGTCGTAGGTGGCCGAACTGAGGCCGTCGCTCCGCCAGATCTCGTTGACGGGCCGTCCGGCATCGGCCTTCTTCAGTATCGACACAATTTGGGTCTCGGTGAACTTCGACTGGCGCATAGGACCCTCCTGGCTCGGGGGGCTATTGTGCCAGAACGTTCTCCTATCGAACCGTCTCAGATTAGGGGGAGCGTACGCCCCCCCCCATAACTGCTTAGAAAATGGAGTAGATTGCGGGAGCGAGGACACTACCTTCCAGGAAGAAGGCCAGGGCGCCTAGCATCAAGAGAACAAAAATCACGGGTGCCAGCCAATACGACTTTCTCTCACGCAGATACGCCACAAATTCTCCGATGAGATCATAATAATTGTTTATTCTCGTCGCTGTTCTCATTTCTTCCTCCTTATTCATAAAGGTGTACCGTCTGCAGGAACGCCATCAATTCTCGAAGACCGCTCCTAAATAACCCCCGCCTACTTCACCGGCACCTGGATGGCCACAGGCTTTGAGCCTGATGAACCTTTTTGGAAATACATCATACCCTCTCTAAACACAATAAATGAGATGATTGCGCCGGGGTAAAACCAGAATCCCCCGAACCGGGAAGTGATGCCGCCGCAAACCAAGGCCACGATGATGGACGTGAAATCAGCCACTGGCCCAAGCGGCTCGAAGACCTGCATGTGTCTCGAATTGGTCAATAATCCGTCCTTACGGGCCAGCTCTTGTTGCCATGGACGTTTCTCATAGGGTTTCAGCCTATCGGTTTGGGGAACGCCTGGCGCAGCCGTATCTTTCAAGACATTGTCATCGCAAGCATCAATGCAGGCGTAGCATTTGATGCACTCGGTGTTAATGACCTTCCCATCAAAGTGAAAAATCTCTCGACTGACATCGATGCCCTGTGGGCAAGCATTACTGCAGTCGCGACAGCCAGTACACTGGGCCACACGCGTAATTTTCGACTGCAGCGGTGAGATGTTCATGAGCGGGACCATCATCGTGGCATACGGACATAAGACCCGGCAAAATGCTCCTTGTCCATAGCGCAAGTTGAGCACGATGCTCATGGTAAATTGAATAAACACTGCCAGGCCAAATGCCAGTAGGGCGTCGTTCCACGTCGGCTTAATTGAAAAATTGAAGAAGGCGGTCTTCGCGAAGGCTTTGCCTTCGAAGCCGGGCAAATCAGCGAGCGGCACCGGCGCCATCACGTTGACCTTGGGAGCGAACCCGACATTGTGAATCAAAATGATGACAGGCAGCAGGAGCACGAACAGTGCTCCAATTCTCAGAAGCCAGCGATGAGGCGTGTTGACCAGAACATTCTTCTCCCGCAGCTTGAGGTATTGTTGAACCTTGAATTTTCGCAAGATCCAATCGGCGAATTCAATCGCACCACGCATGTGGCAGACCCAGCCACAAAACCCACGCCCCCAGATCATGATTGAGACTAAAATTAATATCACCATGATCGCTGCCGCGTTAATGGTCCCTTTGGCGAGAGAGGGCACCCCCATCATCGCTGTCTTGCCCCAAATCTGGATACCGAAGACATGCCATGAAATAAGGTGAAATGCGATATAGGCATGCACGGAGGCTAATGCGATCATGCGATACTTGTGGCGCTTTGTGGGTGACAGATTCACGGGAGTGTGAACCTTGCACGAACCGTGAGAATCCTCTTTGTGACTATTTATCGTGATGAGCTGGAGTTGTTGGGTTAATGGAGCGGCGACAGGACTCATATTTACATACCCTCCCGGCCAGGCGGTCAATTGGTTTTGTGTCAAGAGCCTCGCACGTTCGCGGAATACTCTTCGAAAGGAAGAATAGACAACCTTGGCTCGTTTGTGGATAGCCTAATAGAGGGGAAGGGAGGCCTCTTTAGGGGGGGCATGGGCAATGAGGCGCCATTGGGGCTGGTAATCATGAAATTGGAGGCCATCATGCCCGCATCGACACGATGTCACTATACTGAGGCATATATCGCGAAGGCCGTGCGCCTGGTCAGCCAGTCTGGTTGTCCCGTGGCGCCAATCGCCCGGGAGCTCGGTATCCTAGGCCATATGCTGTACCGTTGGATACACGAGCAGCGACAGGTCGAATCCCAAGGTCGCCCCCGACAGGTGGTGCGCACCAGGCTGAAAAAGCGGACTTGGCTCAAACGGGGACACGAGCCGCTCTGGAAGGAGCGGGATTGTTTACAACGTGCGGAGGCGTGCTTCGCGGGGGAATCTCAAGGAGATGCCGCACGCGATGACGTCTGGGCGGGCCGGCCCGAGAGCGACTGTTCGGTGTATGCTCGCATCCTGCTCTCGGCCATCCGGGTGATCTACCGCGAAACTCGCGAGACTGACGGCAGTCCCCGCATCTGGGCCGCACGGATCAATCGGGGGTACGGCATCGGCGAGCACCGCATTGCGCGGCTCATGCGTGCCGAGGGGATCCGGGCCAAGACCGAGAAGAAGTGGCTCGTCACGACCGACTCGGGCACACGTGGCTGGTGGCCTCGAACACTCTCAACCGGCAGTTCCAGATCAAGCAACCCAACCGGGTGTGGGTTGGGGACCCAGCCACGTCTGGACCACGGAGGGAGGGCTCTCTCTCGCCGTGGTGCTGGATCTGTACTCGCGCACCGCGATCGGCTAGACGATGGGCCACCGGCTGACCGTGGATCTCGCCGAGCGGGCCTGTACCATGGCGCCGACGCACCGGACACCAATGGTAGAGCTCGGGCACCACTCGGATCGCGGCAGCCAGTATGCGGCACGTCGCGACTGGCGGCTGCTCGCGAGCACGGTAGCACCACCAGTCTTAGCCGCATAGACAACTGGTGGGAGCACGCTCGCGTCGAACGCTGGTTCGGGACACTTAAGCGCGAGCTTATGTACTATCAGCACAACGCAACGCGGGACGAAGCACACAGGACATTGCGAGTATATCGAGGCGTTCTCCAATTGGAGGCGTCGTCACTTGACCTGCAGTTCGTACTCTCCGGTCGTGTTCGAGGCAAGGATGGCTGTAGCGTTACTCGGTATCCATAGAAGTGGGGGAGGGGCAGTATTGCTCTGGGTGCATTCGAAGGGCTGTTTGAGGAAGCAAGTGTTGTCAGTGGGGTTGAGAATGAAAATGAGAAAGTAAGATTGAGCATGCTCTGCCAACATGAATAGGTTCCTTGCGCCGAATTCACTCGGCTTCGTTGACGGAAGCCCGATGTTCTGGCATTCTGATCAAAACCTACGGAGAGGATTCATGGCTCAAATGAAAGAGAACGCGCGAAAAGTTGCCGTCGTTGGACTCGGCTACGTGGGCCTTCCCATTGCTGTCGCATTCGGGAAGCAGCAGCGAGTTGTCGGTTTTGATATCAACAAGGCAAAGATAGCGGAACTGCAGAAGGGCATTGACCGTACCGGGGAAGTGTCTTCAGCTGACCTGAAAGCCACGGACGTTCAATATACATTTCAGCCGAGCGATCTCAAGGCTGCGGATTTCATTATCGTGGCCGTACCGACGCCGATTAATGAAGCGCTTCAGCCGGATTTGACGGCTCTCCGAAAATCATCTGAACTGATTGGCGCCAATCTCTCTCCCGGATCGATCGTGGTCTTCGAGTCGACAGTCTATCCTGGAGCTACGGAGGAAGTGTGCCTGCCTATTCTCGAAAAGGCTTCCGGAATGAAGTGCGGAGTGGATTTTAAGTTGGGGTACTCCCCTGAGCGCATCAATCCTGGTGATAAGGAACATACGCTGGAGAAAATCATCAAGGTCGTGTCCGCTCAAGACGAGGCATCGCTGGAGATTGTCGCCAGCACCTATGCGCGTGTAGTCAAGGCAGGGATCCATCGGGCTTCCAGCATCAAGGTTGCGGAAGCGGCGAAGGTTATTGAAAATACTCAGCGGGATCTGAATATCGCGCTGATGAACGAGTTAGCGCTCATTTTCAATCGTCTTGGGATAGATACCAAATCTGTATTGGATGCTGCAGGAACGAAATGGAACTTTCTGAAGTTTTATCCGGGACTCGTTGGCGGACATTGTATTGGTGTGGATCCATATTATCTGACTTCGAAGGCTGAGTCGGTCGGCTATCATCCGCAAGTGATTCTTGCTGGTCGGCGCATCAATAACGGAATGGGAAAATTCATCGCAGAGCAAACGATGAAACGGCTCAGCCAGCTTGCCAGGCCTGTCAATGATCTTAAGGTGGCGGTGCTGGGACTTACTTTTAAGGAAAATGTGCCGGATCTTCGTAATAGCAAGGTGCCCGATATCATTCAAGAGTTACGCGAGTATGGGGTCCAAGTATTGGTGCATGATCCGATTGCAGAGTCGGAAGAGTCTGTCGCTGAATACGGAATTCATCTGCAGCAGTGGAATGATCTACAGAATGTTGATGGATTGATTATTGCGGTGGCCCACCGCGCGTATACAGAGATGAGTCTGCAGGAATTGCTCAAGCCTCTTCGGAGTCAGCAAGATGGGGTGGTCATCGATGTGAAGGGCTTACTCGATCAGGCTAAGCTCTCATCCTCGTTGAAGTACTGGCGCTTATAAGCTGGCCGCAGGCCTTCGAGGCTTGTATCCTGCACCAGGAATTGCCAGACCTGGGAAGACTAGAGTAGCGGGATGCTCGCCTGTCCTCATTGGGAATTCCTTGTCGTCCGTAGATGACGGAGGCGCCCATCAATCACTGTTCGCAAAGTTTGTGTTTCTCATTGTCCCTCTCTAGAGAGACTGCTATAGATGGTCTGTGGCATCGAAATTCCACGTAGTTTCCCTGGTTCCCTCCTTATTTATGATGTTGTCTTTGTGGAGTGATCGCTGAATGAGATGTGTACTAGGATCATGAGACGTATGGCAGTCGGGATGTGGCTTTCATCTGGAGCAGTATTGCTTCTGGTCGGCTGCGCCTATTTCATTTCTCCAGATGTGAAACGAGGCGATCAGCAATTGGCTGCGGGGAATTGGGAAGAAGCCAGTCTCGCCTATAAGCAAGCGCTAAAAGATGATCCCTTCAATCCCACGCTGCTGAGCAAGTACACCATGGCTCGTGAGCGGGCTGCGGCGGCCTATGAGGAGCGGGGGCGCGGATATCTGAGGGACCATCAGCCTGACCTCGCGATGGAACAGTTTAAGCGCGCGCTCACTATGGAGCCGTCTAGTGCCGAGCATCAATCCGGGTTGCTTGAAGCCCTTCGATTAAAAGATGCGCGTGGCCAGAATCGAGAAGCCGATCGTCTCGCGCAGCTCGGCCGGACCGACGAGGCCATGGAGGCCTATGCCAAAGCTGCTGAGCTGGATCCCTCGTTCAAGGAACCGCTCGAGAGTATTTCCAGGCTGACCGAGGAGCAGCAGGCGCTCAATCGTGACGATCGGCGAAAGCAGCCTGTGACGCTTCGGTTTCGCAATGCTGGATTAAAAGAAGTACTGGAGGGGATTGGAAAGGCCGGCGGGCTCAATCTCATTTTCGATAAGGATGTCCGAAACGATCCCGTCACTATTGGCGTTCAAGATACGCCGTTCGAAGAGGCCTTCAACCTTATTCTCAATAGTAATAGCCTGTTCGCCCATACCGTTTCCCCAGGCATCATGATTGTCAGTCCCAATACCAAGCAGAAGCAGGAACAGTATCAAGATCTGATGATTCGGACGTTCTACCTGTCGAATGCCAAAGCGAAAGACATGTTGGTGTTGTTGAAGAGCATGCTTGATTCCAAACGGATGCATGCCAATGAACAGTTGAATACGATCGTCATCCGTGACCAACCGGAAAAGCTGGAGATGGCCGAAAGGATCATCTTGGCCAACGACCGCCTGGATTCCGAAGTGCTGTTTGATGTCGAGGTTCTGGAAGTCGATCGCACGATTGATCAGACCTATGGCCTGACCTATCCCAAGCAAATAGCAGGCGCCATCGTACCTCCGGGGTTTTCAGGATTGATCGCGGGAGATGTTGCTCAGCAGTTCACCCGCGGCCAGCTTACCGACCTTGGAGGGAACAACTATCTCTTCAAGCTTCCGACCAATATCCAGCTGGACTTCTTTAAGCAGATTACCGAAGCCAAGACCCTTGCTTCCCCGAAAGTTCGTGTGGTCAATAACAAGAAAGCGGAGATCAACATCGGGGACAAGCAGCCGATTCTGCTGTCCACCACGAATGTCTTGCCAGGCCAGGCGGCAACTGGAGCCGTTCCGACGACCTCGACGGTGACGTCGATCGAATTTCGTGACACTGGAGTCAAGTTGACCGTTGAGCCGTCCATCCATCTGGGAAACGAACTGTCGCTGAAGATGAAGATCGAAGTCATTCGTCTCGGTGAGCAAGTGACGCTTCAAGCGAATCCTCCCATTACTCAATTTAAGTTTGGTAACCGGTCTGCGGAAACCATGCTCAATGTCAGAGACGGCGAAACCATTGTGTTGGGAGGGTTGATCCAAGAAGAAGACCGCAAGACCCGTACGACTATCCCCTGGATCGGCGATCTTCCTTTTATCGGTAATCTCCTGAGTTCGTTTATCACGAAACGGGTTACCACAGAGGTGATTCTGACCATCACGCCTCATATCATTCAGGGGATGACTCCTCCCGGGCTCAGTAAACAAGTGTTCTGGTCGGGGACAGATTCCACTTACGCTACGAGCCCGCTGTTCTCTCCCCAGGGGAAGAAGATCTCCACTATGGGCAACAGGGTTACTGGCGCAGGGTTTTCATCGCCCGGGGAGGGCGTAAAAAGTGGAGCGGCAGGGAAGGCTGCGATAGCCTCGCTTACCCCATTGGCTTCAGTTGGAGCCGTTGTCTCCATCAGGCCGGATGAATCGGTGATTCAGATGGGAAAAGAATTTAAACTGACTATCAGTGACGAACGTCTTCGTCCAACAGCGGATGGGGTGTTCCATCTCCAGTATGATCCACAGGTGTTGGAATTTAAAACGATTCTGAATGGTGAAGTTGTACCCATAAGTGACACAGCCGAACAGCCGTCCAGCAGCCTAGCGACACAAGTGGGAATGATTGCCTACAGGGTTGCTCCGTCAGCGAGGCAGTCCGGTGTGCGGACCGTTATCGCCACCTTCTATGCCAAGGCGCCTGGCGTCTCTCCTGTGCGTGTGGCGTTGGTGAATTCTTCCGTGGATGCATCCTTGGCATTGTCACAAGAAGGAACAGGTATCGTGAGGGTGCGGTGAAAGAGTCGGGCTTGACCCTTTTGGAGCTCCTGGTTACCCTGACGATTGTCATGATCTTCGCCTCTATCGCGATGCCGCTTAGCCGTCTATCAGCGAAGCGGACTCACGAAATAGAATTGCGGCAGCATTTGAGGATCATGCGAGTGGCCATTGACACCTTTAAGCTGGAGTGGAATCGCGATGGCGATGTCTTATTGGGGCCGCTCTGTATGAAAAATAAGCTCACGTGCAAGGACGTGACGAGTGTGTACGGGTATCCGAAGTCGCTGGATATGCTATTGGGGGTCAATCTCACGAGCGAGGAAGCGACGGTCAGGGGCACGACGACGAGGCGCTATCTGAGAAGTCTTCCCTTGGATCCCTTGAGCGGCAAGGCTGATTGGTTATTCCGATGTTATAAGGATATGCCGAACGCTTCGAGTTGGTGTGGGGATGACATTTACGACGTGATGACGCAAAGTCAGGATCTGGCATTAGATGGAACGAAGTATCGAGATTGGTAGGCAGAGGGTAGGGGGGCCGAACGGTTTCACCATGATAGAGCTGATGATCGTCGTATCGATCGTCGGTATTCTCGCCACCCTCGCCGCGCCCACGTACCAAGCGTCGGTTGTGAAGGCCAGAGAAGCTGCCTTGCGTCAGGATCTTTCGACACTTCGTGATGTACTGGATCAGCACAAGGCCGACCAGGGAAAGTATCCTCCGTCGCTATCAGTATTGGTGGGCACCGGTTATTTGCGTGCGATTCCAAAGGATCCCGTGACTGGCTCAACCGCCACATGGCAGGAAGTTTCAGATCCTATTGAGGGGGGCGTGGTCGACGTCTTCTCAGGGTCCGAGTTTGTTGGGACGGACGGTACTCCGTATAATCGTTGGTAAGGATGGTTATGCGCAAGCCTCAAGGCAGATTTTTTCAGATGTCCGTTGCAGCATCCAACGCCTGTCATCGAATGGCGCGATTTGGGTTTTTGTGGGCGGTGGGTTTCACCACAGTCTTGCTTGTTGGATGTGGTGAACTTGAGCCGATGCGTGAGCCGGAGGTGGTCGATCTGCAGCTGACTACCGACACATTGAGAACGTCGGTACGAGATGCGCAACGGGTGGTCGCTGAGTTGCGGACTGATCTTGAGGCCCGGCGCCGAGACTTGTCAGAAGCTCAGGTCGCTCGAGCGCAACTTGAAGGACGAGTCAGGGAAGCGGAACGACGGGTTATCGAAGCACGGCAGGTCATTGAGTTGCAGCGCGAAGAACTGGCCGCTGCCCGGATGGAACGGGGGCGTGTTTCCCGAAGTAGTATTCAATCGCAGAACCAGATGAAGCAGCTTCACAAGCAGCTCTCAGGAACGGAAAGGTCTGACCTGGGCCAGGATGGGCAGGAGTCTGCACCACGTCCGTCTAGCTACATGCCCCGCAAGGGCCAGAAGGCCATGCAGGTCCCTGCGCATCGAAGTCAGCCATCGGAATATCAGGAGACGCAATCGATGGTAGTGACTCCTGCTGCTATGGCGCACATGCCGGTTATTAGTGAGTCTTCGGCAGCATCTGAACACCAGCGCGCACCGATTAGACATGTTTCCGTGAAACCCGGTGATACCCTCTGGAGTATTGCGCAGAAGTATCGTGTGAATATGGAGCAGCTACGCACGCTCAATCAAGTGACCGGCAACAAAATTATTACGGGTCAGGCTCTGTGGTTGCCGGATGATTCGTCTCTGTTAGGAGGCGGTGCAGACATAGTTTCCTCGATGCCGTAAGCTCGCATTTGCGGTATTCATCTGAATCTTCGCGCACGTCTTACCATGCCTGTATTTATCTACAGAGTGGCCCGTCCTGATGGCTCAACCCTCGATGGGCAATTGGAGGGAGAAGAGGAACACCTCGTTAGAGCCAAACTGGAGGGCCAGGGCTTTCTCGTGTTTCAGTTGCGGCGACGGGGTGTAGCTATTAACGGTTTGAGCTTGGGCTGGCTGGCCTTTGGGAAGCTCCCGCTTCGTGAATTCCTCGTATTCAATCAAGAGCTGCTCGCTCTTGTGAAGGCCGGTCTTCCTGTATTGCGGGTGTGGGAGCTCTTGATCGAGCGTGCCTGCCATACAGGATTTCAGCAGGCCCTGCGGACGGTTCGACAGGATATCCGTGGAGGAGCGTCGGCGTCGGAAGCGCTAGCAAAACATCCGGCCCACTTTTCAGAACTGTATATTGCGACGATCAAAGCTGGAGAACAGTCGGGAAATCTGGCCGAGGTGTTGCAGCGGTTCATTGCATATTTGAAATTGATGATCGGACTGCGCCAGAAAGTCTCAAAAGCGCTGGCATATCCGGGTTTCCTCGTGCTTGTCGGGATTGCTGTCATCGGGTTTCTGTTGGCGTACGTCGTACCGACGTTTGTGTCGGTCTATGCAGAGACGTCAAAGTCTTTACCTCCCGCTACGCAACTGTTGCTTGATCTGGTGACGGGGGTCCAAACGTACCTGTTGCCTGGATTGGCGGGGCTGGTCGCGCTTGGGTTCGCCGGTCGTACATACTACGGAACGCCGCCTGGACGTTTGTTCCTAGATCGGTTGATGCTGAGTTTGCCGCTCTTGGGTCCGATATTCGTGAAGCATTACACAGTTCAGTTGACGCGTACCCTCGCGACAATTCTTGCCGGCGGTACTCCGCTTGTTGATGCCTTGTTTGTTGCGAGAGGTGCTATTTCGAATCGATATGTATCGGTTGGAGTGGGGAGGGCAGTGGAGGAAATTCGGGAGGGGACGACGTTGGCGGCTGCATTGGATCGTCCGAAAATATTCCCGAAATTGGCGGTGGAGATGCTATCGGTTGGAGAGGAAACCGGATCGTTGCTCACGATGTTGCATGATGTGGCTGAGTTCTATGAAGGAGATTTGGATCTCCAGCTGACACAACTGACGACATGGATTGAACCGGTGATGCTTCTGGTCATGGGGGTGCTGGTCGGTGCGATTGTGATCGTCATGTATCTGCCGGTGTTTCAAATGGCTGGAGCGGTCTAGTTATTCCGAGTGAGTAGGGGACTATGGCACGGACTGTGACTCGACCCACGCTTATGGATGTTCTTGTGCGACAGGGGACTCTGCCGAGGCAGACACTTGACCAGGTGCTCAGTCGGTTGGGTGGTGTGACGGCAGCTCTTGGGCAGACGTTAGTGAGCGAAGGGCTTCTTTCTGAAGAACAGCTGGCGCGTGCATTGGCGGCCCAGTTTGACTTGCCATGCAATCTACTAACGGAGTTTCGAGTTGACCAGTCGTTTTACGACTCCATGTCGGTGAAACTGATGCAGCGGCATCCGTTCATTCCGATTGCAGAGCATCAAGGCCGCTTGGCTGTTGCTATTCCCGATCCTCAGAATCTCCTGGCACTGGATGAGTTGGAGTTGCTATTGGGTTGTCCGTTGGACTTGGTTGTGAGTCCAAAAAGTTCGATCCTTGCATCCTTGGAACGTAGTGAAGGCTCCAGCCAAGCCCTTCGGGAGCTCGAGGCTGAGTATCGATCTGTGCTGGTGAAGGAGGACGAGCGTGGGGAGGAAGTCCTCACAATGGATTACGCGGGGGAGGATCAAAGCCCTGCCGTGAAACTGCTGGATTCAATCCTTCTGAGCGCGATGCAGCGGCGGGCCAGCGATATTCATATTGAAGCTGCGGATCGTGCCACCAAGGTGAAATTGCGGGTTGACGGGATTCTCGTTCCGGCAATGGAACCGCTCGATATCCGCCTCCATGCGCCGTTGGTTTCGCGGCTGAAAGTCATGTCTGATCTGGATATCGCCGAACGGCGGGTCCCGCAAGATGGAAGCTTTCGAATGCGGCTGGAGCGAAAAACTGTCGATTTCCGTGTCTCAATCCTCCCGAGTGTGTTTGGTGAATCGGTCGTCATTCGTATTCTCGATCGCGAGGCGATCACCACGGGTGTATCGACGTTGCGGTTGGACCGACTCGGCTTTAATGAGGAAGACTTGAAACGGTTTCGGCGCGCGATCACGCGGCCCTATGGCATGGTGCTAGTGACCGGTCCGACCGGAAGTGGCAAGACGACGACGCTGTATGCGGCGATTACGGAGATGAATATTAAGGAAGACAAGCTGATTACGATTGAAGACCCGGTCGAGTATCAGCTGTCGGGGGTCGTGCAAATTCCCGTGAATGAGAAGAAAGGTCTGACCTTCGCTCGCGGGCTCCGATCGATCTTACGGCACGACCCTGACAAGATCATGGTCGGGGAAATCCGTGATGGAGAGACCGCACAAATCGCTATCCAATCCTCGCTGACCGGTCACTTGGTCTTGACGACGGTGCATGCCAACAACGTGTTCGATGTCATCGGACGATTTGCTTCAATGGGAATTGATGCCTACAATTTTTTGGCCGCGTTGAATTGTGTGTTGGCGCAGCGGCTTGTTCGCATGGTGTGTCTCGCCTGTCGCGTGGTAGTGACGCTTGAGAAAACACTTGCGGAGGAATCCGGTCTCGATTTTGAGGAGTATAAGGATGTGCCGTTTTATGAAGGCAAAGGATGCCAGGCGTGTCATGGCACTGGGTATCGTGGACGAAAATGCATCACGGAATTTCTGGATCTGAACGATGAAATCAAGGAAATGATTCTTGCAGAGCGTCCCCTCTCCGAGATCCGCTATCGTGCGGTGACCGGTGGGATGATTACGTTGCGTCAGTCCGCACTCAGGAAAGTACTAGAAGGTTCCACCACCTTGCGCGAGATCAATCGAGTGACGTTTAGCGAGGAAGGATAAGTGATGTGGGGTCTGACGGCAAATCGTCCACGGCATTGTTTGAAGATTGGCGCCCAGGCGCTTGCCTGGGGAGAGGCCGTCCGTAGCTGGCGGGGACGATATCGCTACCGCTGTGTTCTTTCTCCGATCCCGACCGGGACCATCAAGCTTTCCTCGATGGATTTGAATTTGACAGACATATCTGCGGTAGAAAGTCGGCTTCGGACGCTAGCGAGGCCAAGTGGAAATCTCCAGTTCGCAGGCCGTGTCTGGTTGCCTGAAGTCCCGCGTCCGATCGTGTTGCTGTTGCCAGATCTGTCAGTGCGCATGACGGTGTTGCAATTGGACCAATTTCCAGCTCAGGTGGAAGAGCAAGAGGCGCTGCTACGCTGGCGCGTAGGACAGGAACAGCTGGTGTCTCTCGCTGGAGCCAAGATTGTCTGGCAAGGGTTCCCATCTTATGGCGTAGGAGCCGAGCGCTCACATACGGTTCTTGTTGTGGCGATACAAGAAGCCATCTTGAAGCAATACGAGTCCCTCTGTGAATCAGTCGGGTTGCTTCCGCAGGAAGTCGATGTGGCCAGCTTTCGTTTATTCAATCTCTGGCTGAAAGCCGCAGGTGGGTGGAAACGATTGGGCCGTGATTTGCTCTGGGCCAGTGTCTCGGACGGCGGGTTGACCTGCTTCGTGATGCAAGAGGGCCGGTTGGTGTTTGTTCGGACCAAGCGGTTAAGCGTCGGATGTCTCGTGGATGAAGAAGCTCTTGGTGGCGACGTGGCCAACAACATTGTTGAGGAATGTGCGGCGTCACTTCGTGCGTGCCGCGAGCATCATCCCGGCTTGAACGTGACAGAGGTGGTCCTTGCCAGCGATAGCCCATTCCCGATGCTTGAACAGGCGCTGAACAGCGAGCTCGGCCTGTCGACTGAGAGGCTGGATTGGGAAGCGGTTGATCGATTGGGGTGGACTCACGATGGAGGGCGCGCGTCACAGGCAACGCTCTCCGTCGTGGCAGGGGTGATGTAGTTGATGGATTCTGGACGAACATTTCTTCATGTGCTCTCCGCTAGAATGAGCAATTTTCCTGTGAAGCCGGGAAGAGGGCGGTATTTTCATGTCGAATTGAGTAGCCGATATCGCTGGTATCTTGCTCCGACACGCGTGGTGCTGGTTGGCCTCAGCTGGTTCTTAGGGGGCTTAATCCTTTGGAGTGTGAGCCAGACCGTCATCGCGTCGCACGATCGGCAGGACTTGCAATCGCGTCTCGATCATGTCCGTGTACAAGATCATCAGCTTCTTGCCGAGGCCCAGCAGGAAGGTCTTGATCTTTCCGGGTTGTCATTGCAACGGCTTCCGGCGGAGGTCAACTTAGCGAACCTGTTACTCACAAAACGACATTTTTCCTGGACGCAGTTTCTGTCCGCTCTTGAAACTGCTATCCCCCCGCAAGTGTCGATTCAGAGTATACGCCTGGATCCCGAGAGTGCGGTTGTCCACATGACTGGGCTGGCGGTGACGGTCGAAGATGTCACTGCGTTAACGGTCACGTTGCAGGACCACGCCGTGTTTCACGATCCTGTATTGGGTCAACATCGGGTAGGACCGGGTGGCTTGGTTGAGTTCGACATGACCCTGCGTTATCGGCAACTGGGTGTATAGAGCACTATGAAGGGTTTTATCCTCCAACAGCTTCGCAAGCCATATGGGGTCTTGATTCCATGGCTTGCGTTGATATTGCTGTTGACGGGAGTCTTGTTGACAGTCCGTACCAGTGGGGTTACTGGGGCCGAGCAGAGCCTGGCAAAATTACAAATTGAATGGGATCAATCCCGTCAAGAATTTGTTCTCCATAAAGAAGCGCAGAAAGCGAGGAAGGATCTAGCCCAAGTGTGGTCTGCCCTGCCGGGTGAACGAGACTTCGCTCCCTTAGCGCTGGGGATTACAGAGGAAGCCAAGCGTGATCGTGTAATTCTCCCTGCGCTCTCCTACAAGACTGAGCCTACGCCGGTATCCCACACAAGTAAGGGCGTGCTTCAGGGAACGATGACCGGTCGTTATGAGGATCTTCGCCGGTTTCTTTATGATGTAGAGACGGCTGAGGAGTTAGTTTTCATTGAGGATTTGGAGCTTGTACGCTCAGACACCCAGCAGGATCAGATGCTGACCTTCAATATTAAGATCGCCACGTATCTTCGTGGCGATCCTAGTAAGGTCACAGCTCAGTAGTTCCAATCTATGATGACAGCGAATCAAAAGAAATTGTCAGCATTGGTGGCCATCGGCTTGCTCTGGGGAGGGATTCTTGTCTGGGAATGGCTGAGAGTGGAAGAGCCTCTGCGGGTACCCTTGGCAAATGTGACTGGTCCTGCTTCCATGCCAGGGGTACGCCGTGGAGCAACTGGCGGGTTACACGTCCGACTCGATCTCCTTGCAGCTGTCCGAACTCAACGAGAGATGAGCTTCACAACGCCACGGAATATCTTTGCCCCACAACACTCTGATAATTCGAGAGGGGCCGTCCAGTCTGGACTCGATCCAGGGGCAGCACAGGCATTACTCCAACAGCAGGCACTTGCTGGATTGGCGCAATTTCAATATCTCGGATTTGTGCGTATGGAGGCGGGGACGCAGAAACGTGGCGAGCAGGCTGTGCTTACGAAGAATGACGATCTCCATGTTGTCCGGATCGGAGAAACGGTGGAAGATCATGTCGTGGTAAAGGCCATTACGCATGAGAGTGTAACCTTGCAAGATCGTTCGTCACGGGTGGAGCACACGGTCTTGCTATCTGAAGAAGCGCCGTTGCAGCCTCAGTAGGATACTGAGGAAGTCCACCAGCGTAAGAAGAATGCTATGCGGTTTGGTTGATCTGTCTGGTATACGAAACTGACCAGACCAACTAACATGGTTTATTATAGAGCCTGGTAGTAATTGCATGGTCGTGAGCCGCCAGTATCACCGCATGAACGAGCGAGGGGTTACCTACCTCGCGCTCATGTTTGCGATTGTTTTTATTGGGATTGCCACCACTTCAGCAGCAAAACAATGGAAGCTCATCGTCCAGCGGGAACTTGAGGCGGATTTGTTGGCCAAAGGGATTGAGGTCCAGAATGCCCTTGCATTCTATTCCGCGTCGGTCAAGGCGGGTCGTGTGATGCCGGGAGAGATCTATCCCCAGACATTGGCGGACCTCACGAGATTGCCCAAACCATTTTTACGCAAGGTCTATCTTGATCCCATGGGGCATGGGGAGTGGGAATATCTCCGGGCGCCGACAGGTGGTATCATGGGTGTGCGGAGTAAGAGCCAAGCAAAGCCATTTCGGCAGCATGACTTTCCCCTTGCCGTCAGGCATTTCGACGGACGTGTAACGTATCATGATTGGGTCTTCCAACATCCGAATCCCTCATCAGCTCCGATTGTGTCACAAGGGACTACACCTGGGTCTGTGGGGCCGATAATGCCGGGATTGCAGAATGTTCCAGGCGGAAGTGTATCAGCTGTTCAGCCGAATCAGGGGCAGCCGACTGTGAGTCCATAATTCCTGCCAGATCCCCCTTCTTGCTTCCTGAAAATGTGTATGGCTTTCGTGATAAGAGACGTGTAAAAGAAGTGGTATTGTATGCGTATTCTTATTACAGGTGGGGCTGGGTTCCTCGGGAGTCATCTCTCAGACTTGCTGTTGCAGGCCGGACACTTCGTGATCTGCATGGATAATCTCGTGACAGGACGGATGGACAACATTGCCCATTTTCTCGGGCATGAGCGGTTTTCTTTTGTCAAATATAATGTGTGCGACTATCTTCATGTCGTCGGTCCTCTCGATGCCGTGATGCATTTTGCCTCGCCCGCCAGTCCACAAGATTACATGGAATTCCCCATCGCGACGATGAAGGTTGGGGCACTGGGTACGCATAAGGCTCTTGGGCTCGCCAAGGCGAAGGGGGCGCGATTCCTCTTGGCTAGCACGTCGGAAGTCTATGGTGACCCCCTCGTCAACCCCCAACCGGAAACGTATTGGGGGAATGTGAACCCCATTAGCCCACGTGGGGTCTACGATGAAGCGAAGCGTTTTGCTGAAGCGCTTACGATGGCGTATCACCGCTATCATGCGCTCGATACCAGAATTGTCCGCATCTTTAATACGTTCGGTCCACGCATGCGCCCGCACGATGGCCGGGTTGTGTCTAATTTTATCGTTCAGGCACTCCAGGGAAAGCCTCTCAGTGTGTTCGGCGACGGGTCCCAGACCAGGAGTTTTTGTTACGTCGACGATCTGGCCCGCGGCGTTACATCATTGCTGATGCTGGATTCAGACAAGACGCTTGAGCAACGGACGGATCGAAAGTTCCTTCTCAATCAGGGGGAGGACAAGAACGGATCCAGCATGCATGAGCCAGTAAATATTGGAAATCCGCGTGAGCTGACGGTCTTGGAGATCGCAAAATTGGTTTTAAAGCTCACCCGTTCATCGAGTCAGATCACGTACAACCCATTGCCTGCCGATGATCCAAAAGTCAGACGGCCCGATATTTCGCGGGCGCGCAGTCTCCTGAAATGGGAGCCTCACGTAGAGCTCGACGAGGCCCTCCTTCGGACGATCGAATACTTTAAGAAAGTGATTTAAGTGTTGGCTCTGGCGCGATAGGTTGCCTTCCCTGGTCTATTTCCGAAGGGAAAACGGCCTGCAATGGCTGCCTTGACCGCGTCGAAACTCCCGCTGTATCCTGTCCTAGCTCTCACGTCACAAGGGATCAGTCTTTTTTTATGTTATCTGACCAAACGAATCAGGCAGACACTTCGCTCGAACCCATCGAAGAATCAACGGGCGTGGAAGTCGTTGCGCCCCCCGTACCGATTCCAGAGTATGTCAATGAATTGGTCACGCGAGCCAAACAGGCCGCTGGCCGGCTGGCGACGCTGTCGACTGCCGTGAAGAACCGGGCGCTTCTCGCGATGGCAGAGGCGCTGGAGGCACAGAAGGATGCGTTGCTTGTTGCCAACGAACTGGATCTGGAGGCGTTTGGAGCTGAGCCGGAGAAGCAGGCGATGGCGGACCGGCTCCGTTTGACCGCCGAGAGGATCACCGAGATGGCTGCGGGTCTGCGTGAAGTGGCTGCACTTCCCGATCCTCTCGGGGACATGCCGAAGATGTGGACCAGGCCGAACGGAATGCAAGTGGGGCGCGTCCGGGTTCCCATCGGCGTCATCGGCATTATTTATGAGTCCCGTCCGAATGTCACGGCCGATTCCGCCGCGCTCTGTTTAAAATCAGGGAACGCCTGCGTGTTGCGGGGCGGGAGCGAGGCTATCCACTCGAATACGGCGATCGCAACAGTCTTATCGGAAGCGGCGGAGAAAGCCGGTGTCCCGGCTGGGGCGATTACCTTTGTGGCGCGGTCCGAACGTGAGCTGGTCCCTCTGTTACTGAAGCAAGATCGCTATATCGACCTAATCATCCCGCGCGGCGGCGAATCACTCATGCGCGTCGTGACCGAGCATGCCACGATCCCTGTCATCAAGCACGACGCAGGGGTCTGTCACATCTATGTCGATGCCGACGCTGATCCGGCCATGGCGGAGCGGGTCTGCTTCAATGCGAAGGTGCAACGGCCGTCGACCTGCAATGCGGTGGAGACACTCTTAGTTCATCAGGGTATTGCGCGCAACTGGCTCGCCCCATTTATTGAGAAGTTGGTAGAGGCCAAGGTCGAGGTTCGCGGCTGTCAGAAGACCTGTCAGTTGTCATCGTCGGCCAAACCCGCGAGCGACGAGGATTTCGGAAAAGAATTCCTCGATCTCACCGTGGCGGTCAAAGTGGTCAAGAACGTCGATGAAGCGATGGAGCATATCGCCAAATATGGCTCACGACACACGGAGGCGATCGTGACCTCCGATTATCCCAAGGCGATGCGATTTTTGCGCGAGGTTGATGCCAGCGCGGTGTTGGTGAATGCCTCGACCAGGTTAAACGATGGCTTTCAGTTCGGGCTGGGAGCGGAAATCGGGATCAGCACGTCCCGTATCCATGCCCGAGGTCCGATGGGGCTTGAAGAGTTGACCTGCTTCAAGTTTATCGTATTGGGGAGCGGGCAAGTCCGCGAGTAGATGTCCTCCGATCCACTCTCTGCTGCACTGAGAACGTCCGGTCACCTTCACTTTCCAGTCAATCTTCCCTTCGCACAGGATCTCGAAGAGGCGGGAGGACGAGTCGTCCGCCAGCCCACCGGGCATCTTGTGTTTTCTCGTCAGGACGGTCACCGGTTTTTGGCGACTGATCCGAATGGACATCCGTTACATGAATGCGAGTGGGGGACTGATGCCACAGGCGCGGTGGTTCTGCTCCGTGCTCGAATTCGTTTAGATTGGGGACAATGGGTGGGGTTGAAGCCGGCTGGGTTGGTGAATGAAACCAGCCTCAATCTTGCCAGTAAGCCCGGTTGGCAGCGGCTGACGGCTGACGATCTGCGAGCGATGGCCGCGCAGGCTCTTCGGGTCCCGATCGAAGAAGTCCGATTTTTTTACCGAGATGAGGATCTCGTGATCGGGTCGACCGGTCGAGCGACGATTCGCCAACGAAAAGATGCCTTCTATGTCCTTCAGGATGGGGACTTCGAACGAGCTCGCTTTATGTCCTGCATGGGAGCGATGAATTGGGCATC